>Ga0137415_10008368_pt1 | contig 10260 bp, 9 predicted proteins | sample CZODoug3_1_1_16f_FD_183082 | JGI IMG/M metagenome (GOLD analysis project Ga0137415, IMG submission 183082) | Vadose zone soil fungal communities from Angelo Coast Range Reserve, California, USA - CZODoug3_1_1_16fungal (Hybrid Assembly) | ecosystem: Environmental > Terrestrial > Soil > Vadose... | reverse complement strand
CGTGAAGCGTGTTGGTGCCGGAAGCCGTGCTCATGTCGATGTGGGCGCCGCTGGTGGAACCCTGCTGCGCGTCGTACATGGAGGTGTTCACGCGAACTTCCTGAATCGTCTCCGGGGCGGGTGTCGGCAAGGCCTGGCCGACGGCCAAATAAACCGACGCACTGGTCTGGATTACTCCATTGGCGCCCTGGTTGCCGGAGCCAGTGTTGTTCACAATGCGGGCTGACGCCACTTGGCTGGTGCTCTTGCCGTTAAACAGGTTGCTGGCGTCGACGCCGTTTAGCAGGAAACTGTTGCTGGTGTCGCGCTGTCCGTTGGCCCAGATGGGGGCGTTGCCCATGCCGCTGTTGACACCGGTTCCGCCGGTGAGTTCCGCATTCACCCCGGGCGAGAGAATGGCCAGTCCCGTGAAGCTACCGGTCGGTAGGGGGACCGCCTCGATTTGTTCTTTGTCCAGCACGTAGCCGTTGGTAGTGTCCACGGCATTGATCAGAGGGCTTTCCTGCACCGTGATGGTCGTGGCCACCTGGCCCACCTGCATAGTCGCGTTCACCGTCGCGGTACGGTTTGCTTGCACCAGAATCGACGGCACCCTCTGCGTCTGAAAACCGTCGTGGGTGAAAGTGAGCGTGTAGGTTCCAATGGGGAGGTTTACGAAATCATAGCTGCCATTCCCGCTGCTCGTTTGGGTGCGGGTGAGCTTGGTCTCGTCACCCACAATCGTCACCGCGGTTCCCGGCAGCACGCTGCCGGTGCTCTCCATGACCGTGCCGACTACGCCGCCAAGAGTCTGTTGAGCTTGCGCGTACGGTGCCAAGGCTAACCGCGTTCCCACCGACAACGTGAGGAACAGTACGAACAGTCTTGTGTTTGTCTTACTCTGGCTCTTAGACATCGCGAAACCTCAAAGTGTTGGAGTTACACCTCTCCCGAATACCCATTCCGGTGTTAAGCCGCAGCTGGTTCGTAAGCGATTGCGTCGGATGGGACGCACTGCGTCGTGGCAGGAATTGCTGGACTGCGTCTTGGCAGCCATGGTGTGCTGCTTCGTGCAGAGCCGATATGCTCGCCTCAGGGAGAGTGAACTGCATTACTCTGGTTTTCAGCGCGCAAAAGAGTTGACCGAATGTACGCTAGTTTTGCCGGGAACGAAAGCAAGACTGCCAATGAAAATTTCTTTGCCCTACATTAATTATTTTTATCGCGGCGAATAATCAGTAACTCCCTGGATCAAATTAACTTACGGCGACGCATCGGCTGGCGCGGGTGGAGCGAATTCGCCGGCTTAGAAGATTTTTCGCGACGGCAGCACCGATTTTGGCAGCGCCGCGGTGACCGTAAACATGGGCTCGTTGACCACCTGGCTCAGCCGCAGGTGCATGGCCACGCTGCACAACAGATAGGCATGGACCTCGCTGAAGCCCCACCGCTCGACCAGCAAATCAATCATGCGCGAACTAGCGCCACGGGCCGCGGTGGTGATATCCGTCGCGGATTCGACCACAATCCAGGCATGCGATTCTAGATCCTGCTTACTAGCCGCGGCGGATTCGACCAGAGGTCCCGACAGCGGCTGCTGCTGGTGCAGATGGAAATGCAAGGTCACGTCGGCGGGACATTCGATGCCGTTGATGCAGACCTCACCATCGCCTTGCGCGGCGTGCGCATCGCCCGCGGAGAAGAGCGCGCCCGGATTCAGCACAGGCAGATACAACTTCGCCCCGCCACACAGTTCTCGCACATCCATGTTGCCACCGAAAGGGCCGGGCGGCCGCGTGCGGAACTCACCGTCTTCGGCTGGAGCGACACCCATTACCCCGCAAAACGGCCGCAGCGGCACGATCGCAGGCACCAGTGATCGGCTGACTGTGGGCTCGAGTTGCCAGTGAAAAAGGTAGGGCTCGGTGAATCGCTGCTTGAGAAAACCGAGTCCGGCGACCACGCTTGACCAGCCCCAGCCCTTGTGCGCTACTGCAAGAACGTCGATCTGCAGCACGTCTCCAGGTTGAGCGCCGTCTACATAAATGGGGCCGGTAAGCGCATGAATACGCCCGCGGTCGATGGCGACGTACTCCGCCAGAGTCATGCCTGGGCGAACTTGCGCGCCACTGGCATCGACACACTGCAAGTGCACGGTGTCCCCGGGCGCGATGCTGAGTCGAGGCGCCAGAGCGCGATTCCATCGTGAATGGGTGGGCTCGGCGGAGAGAACGTGTTCGGCCATGCGCCGCTACACCTCGACCGTCATCTGCACTTCGACCAGGGCGTGACGTGGCAAAGCAGAGACGCCCACGGCTGACCGCGCATGACGTCCGGCTTCGCCGAACATTTCCACCAAGAGGTCCGACGCGCCGTTGATGACCTTGGCTGAATCCGGAAATCCGGGCACGGCATTCACGTACCCGTTGACGCTCACAATGCTTTTCACCACATTGAGTGAACCGAGATGGTGTTGCAACACAGCCAACTGCGTCAAAGCACAGGCTCGCGCGGCGGCGTAACCTTCCTCAATCGTGCGGTCGAGGCCCACCGTGCCTGTGGTCACGCCCGCGGAGCTTGAGGAAATGACGCCGGCAAGGTAAACCATCTGGCCGACCGTCTTCGCTGGGAGATAGTTGCCACCCGCCTGGGGCAACTGAGGCAGAACGATGCCCAATTCCTTAAGCCGCGCTTCTATGGTCCCCGCTTCGATTCCCCCTGCCATGAAGTCCTGCAGCCTCCGGTGTGTGCCTGTGAAATGAATCTAGCACACGGGTCTAACGAGATTCTTGCTTGCGTTCACGCTACTGCGCGCTAACATGGACCATGCGACCACTTGGCCGAGGCTTGCTGGCAGCCACTCTTCTCCTCGCGCCAGGCATAGCACTAAATTCCGCGGGCAATCTAAGATCCGCAGGTTCCGCGGTTTTTCCCGCTACCTTGCATGTCGAACGCTTTTCGCCTTCCGATCTCGAGTTGGGCGGCGAGCTTGCAGGTCTGCCTGCGGGAGCGACTCGCTACATTGGGCGCGACGCTCTCCTGGCTCTGCCGCAAGCGAGCTACACCGTAACCGGCGATCCCAACTTCGCCGGTCCAACCCAGATCAGTGGCGTGCTTCTCGAAGAGTTAATCCGGCATTTGGGCGCGACGCCGGACTCGGATTTGATGGTCGCGATATGCGCTGACCAGTACCACTCCAACTATCCCCGCGCATATATTGCCGCTCATCATCCCCTGCTGGTGCTCACAGTCAACGGAAAGCCACCCGCGGGTTGGCCGAAGGACGCGGAAGGTCACGGCAGCAATATGGGCCCCTACATGATTTCGCATCACAACTTCACGCCGAGCTTCAAGATCTTGTCCCATGAGGACGAGCCGCAAATTCCCTGGGGAGTGGTGCGTATCGAGTTGCGACATGAGAAGGCGGTCTTCGGCGCGATTGCGCCGCATGGCCCGCACGCGGCAGAGTCGGCCGTCCAGTCCGGCTATCGCATCGCTCAGCAGAACTGTTTCCGCTGTCATAACATGGGACGCGAAGGCGGCCAGAAGTCGGGTCATCCCTGGCCGGTGCTCTCCGCCTGGGCTACAACCTCGCCCGAATATTTTGCCGCCTACGTGCATCATCCGCGAGCCAAAAACCCGCACGCGCAGATGCCCGACAATCCTGGATACGACGTTGCGACCGTTCGGGCTCTGGTCGCCTACTTTCAAACGTTTTCGCCACAAGGAAAAGAAAAACCATGATGCTGCGCACAGCCAAGCTGTCGCTGGTCCTCGCGGTAGCTTTGTTTTATTCCTTCGTTGTCTTCGACAATACGACCGACTACAACTCCAATTACCAATTCATCCGGCATGTCCTAATGATGGATTCGACCTTTCCCGATAATCGAGGCATGTGGCGCGCCCTAAACTCGCCGGCTTGGCACACGGTGTTCTATTTGTCGATTATCACCTGGGAGGCCACAACCATGCTCCTCTCATGGTGGGGTGGGATACAGCTTGCGCGGACTTTGCGTGGGCCCGCGGCGGCGTTCAATCACGCCAAGAGCATCGCTATTGCAGCGCTCACCCTCAGCCTTTTGATGTGGCTCGTAGCCTTTCTGAGCGTTGGCGGTGAGTGGTTCCTGATGTGGCAGTCAAAGATGTGGAACGGTCAGGAGGCTGCGTTCCGCATGTTCACTGTGATCGGGATTGTGCTGTTGCTGGTCGCGCTGCCGGAATCGGAAGGGCAACCCTAGGTCTCAGCCAGCACTGCACTCTTGCCCCGCAGCTTAAACCAGAGCAATCCCGCCACCAGGTATGCCAGATAGACATACGGCAGCTTACCGTAAGGTCCCTCGGGCACTGGGTAGAGATTACCCACCAGCGCCAGCACCATCGCAGCGCACGCCAGCCACGGAATGATCTGCGCTCCCTGGCGGAAGATGCCGCGGTCGCGCAAGTAGCGTGGCAGCGCGCTGCACACCAAGGCATAAGTGACGATGAAACCATAGGTCGCCAGCGAACCCATCCAGCCGTAGACGTCCAGCCCGCTCGCACCCCGCGCCGCCAGCACAGCCACCGGGAACAGGGCAGCCAGCCCGGTGACCATGATCGCGCGACCGGGCGTTTTGTTACTGGCGTGTGTGGTGCGCAGCCAGCTGTGGGCCAGGCCGTTGTGGGACATCAGCAGCAGCACGCGCGCGGCTGCAGTAATGCAAGCCAGCGTTCCGACAAACAAGCTCACCAGCGCACCAATGTCGATCAACAGTCCCAGGGCCGAGACACCACCGACGGCAGCCAGCACCCGCATCGGAGCCGGGCTGTTCCCCAGATCTTGTCCCACGGCGTGAAAGCCGAGTACTTCCGCGTAGGCACATACGGTGAAAAAAGCGCCGGCAAGAACGGAACTTAGAATCACTGCACGTGGAATCGTCTTCAGCGGATTGTGGGCTTCGGAACCAAGCGTAGTCGCGCTCTCAAAACCGACGAAGCTGAAGAGTGCGAGCACCAATCCGAGCCGCAAGCCGCTGCCGGTCATACCGCGCAGACGCAGTTCATCCGAGTCCCAGTGCCAGCCGTGGCGCACCAGCAGCAGGGCCACGACGACGACGATCACTGAAACTGAGGCGGCTTCAATCCACAGCATCAGACGAGCCGAGATTTTCACATCTCGCCAGGCGATCCATATGGAAACGGCGGTCACAATGACAGCCAGCAATACAGCTGAGAAGCCATGGCCTGTCGCATCGCGGAGCAGCAGGTTTGCCCAGTGATAGAAACCACCGATGACGCTCGACCCCGTGGCCACATAAGCCAGCAGCAAGCTCCAGGCAACGGCTGCGCTCATCCACGGTGGCAGGATCATTGAAGCGTAGGTGTATAGCGAGCCAGGAGAGGCCGAGTGGCGGGCAAAGCGAGCGATGCACAACGCCACTAGCAGCACCGCAATCGTCGCCAGCACATACGCGAGCCAGGTACCGTTTCCGGCCAATGCGCAGACCAGCGGAACCGTAGCCGCCGGGGTCGTAGTGGGCGCCATGGTGGAGACGGACTGGGCCAGCGTCTCCATCGGCGAGAGAACCCCGCGCCGCAAACCGTAGCTTGCCGTCCGGGAAGATTCCTGTACCACTCGCTCCATGCGGGGCCGCTCCCTTTTTCGCCGGGCGTGTTTCCGCCAAGCGGGTTTCCCTCAAGCCGGGCTTAGGGTTGCGGTAGTGTACAACACCCCAACAACGGTGCCGATCTGAGCAATCCCAGGAAATCGCCGGCAAACTGATTGAATCGATGAAGCTGTGGGAGAGGTCCACGACCTGGTATCGACCATCTTCGGATCAACCGCGGCCCGAAACTGAATCAACGCCGAGGCGCCTGCGTTGCGAAATACAACTTCAGGTCTCCGGTTTGTGCGATCGGAGTGAAATGCCACACCTGAAGGTAGGGCGGTTTACGAAGCTCTCGTCAGAACACCAGCTGCTGCGTCGACACGTTGCGTGGGAACGTACATGCCAAGTTCGCGGTCCAGAGCCGGTTTCTCCCCTGCGACCAGACGATAGAAATAGTCCTCGTATTGGTCCGTAATGTGATCCCATGTGTACTCTTCCAGGATTCTCTGCGTGGCCTGTCTGCGGTACCTCTCGGCGACCTGTGGCTGGTCGTCCACGAACTGAAGCTTGCTGGCAAGGTCGTCCGCATCGTTCTTGAAAAGGATGCCGTGCCTTTCCATGACTTGGCGGTTGAAAGGCGTGTCCAGCGCCAGGACCAGATTGCCATAGCCCAACGCCTTCAGGAGGGCTGGATTCGTGCCTCCGACACTATGCCCATGGATGTAACCGTAGCAGTTGCAGTGAAGCTCTTTTACATGTTCACTGTCGCTCACATGGCCGAGGAAGCGAACCCGGCGATCTTGCGTTCGACGGAGGGCATCCACAAAGGAGCTGCGATAGTTTGCGTCTCCCGCAATGGCTAGAATTCGATCGCTGCGAAAGCGCTCGAAGGCTCGTACGATCAGGTCGGCGCTGTTTTCCGGCACGAGCCGGCTGGCGATCAAGTAATATCCAAATGGTTCCAATCCATATTGTCGAACTGCTTCGGGATTGGTCGAAGTCTCGATGTTGGCACCGTAGGCGATGCAGACGGAACGAGTCCCGAATTGTTCTAGGTAAATGCGCTGCATCTCGACCGCGTCGGTGATAATTCCGTCGGAGCAGATCTTGCCCGCCAGCCGCGCGTTCCAGTGAAAATAACGGCGGCCGATTGGTCCCCACTTCGATCGCTCCCATTCCACCCCATCGACGTTGAGGGCGACCTTGTTTCCCGCCAGCCGGGGTACGGCGCAAAGCAAGGCGTTGGCGACGTTGGCGACCAGCATCACGTCCACTCCCCGGAACAGAACGTCGCCCACACACGCCAGCGTGTGTGTGAATGTGCCCAGGTTTTTCGTTTCGATGCTCGGGAGGTAAATGAGCCGTACACCCCGGTAGCTGTCGGGCTTTTCGCGGAAAAGGCCGCTTCGGCAGTACACGATTACCTCGTGACCCCGCGCCGCCAGCCGTGGCGCCAGTTCGCCAAAGAAGGTCTCGGTGCCGCTGTAGGTATGGGGTATCCCTCGGGCACCAAAAAGAGCAATTCGCACTGGCCGATCCCTCCCTATGGTTAGATGGGAAACACTGATTGCTATCTGTACTTTACCCCACCTTTCGGGGTGAAAACATTAGCGTTTCAGGAACACCAGCCAAAATACAAGATTCCGGACTCTGGCCTGGTTGGGAGACGCGCCGTATTCCCAATATGGCATTCACCTACGCCTTCAAATTAGCCGGTTGGGCGTAGAGGAAATGCTTCGAATTCGGCGACGCTAACCAATCCGTCAGCGTGCCTGCTTCCCGGTCCTTGGCCGAAAGCAACACATCTTTTTGGGGCCAGTCAATCCCGATACCCGGATCGTCCCAGCGGATTGCGGATTCTGCCTTACTGCTGTAGATTGCCGTGCATTTGTATTGCACTTCCACCTCTTCGGTCAAGGCACAGAAACCTCGAGCGAAACCGGCGGGCGCCCACACTTGTTTCATGTTCTCTGACGACACTTCCAACCCCGCCCATTTCCCCAGTGTGGGAGAGCCTTTGCGGATGTCCACTGCGACCAGGAATGCTGTCCCCCGCGTCACACGCATAAGTTTCCCCATCGGCGGATCCCATTGAAAGTCCAGCCCTCGGATCACACCTTTCCGGGAAAAGGATTGATTGTCTTGAACAAACTTGGTCGGGAGGCCAAGCTTTTCAAATTGGTCCGTGCGATAAGTCTCCATAAAGAAACCGCGTTCATCGCGATACGCCTGAGGAACAACAACCACCACGTCTTCCAGGTATCGTGACTCGATCACAAAGCTCATAAGTTTCTATCCATTTCTAATAGTCTATCCATTTCTAATAGTTGGATACGGCTGTTCGCAGACAGAAAAAGTCCTGATCCTAAACTGGACCTGTATCAAATCGCGCCCGCAATTTCAACCAAGCTCCGTCCGAGAATCGCAGGACTTTCGACCCCTCGTCACGCCCGACATGTTTGGATTGGATTGAGCTGCCCTCAGTATATTGAGAGCAGGGGAAATCTGTTTCTTCTTGGCACCGCGCTCCTACTTCGAACCTCGAGACTACCGAAAAACTGGATCTGCATCGACCGTTGAAGACATCAATAGGAAAACCAGGTTTGAGGGACCCGGTTCAAGCAGCGCCAAGGAGAACAAGATAAGTGTGCAATATTGTTCTCGAAGTCGAAAAGGAAACCTCGGTTTACACTTCTGTCCCGCCTTTTCCCTAATTAGAAGGAGAGGTGTTGTGATCGCTACTGTTCGCTCCACCGCCAAGACAATTCTCGGCCCCAGAGTCACCGCTTACCTTTGTAGGCTCAAGATCAGAAACCTTCCCAGCGCCGGGAAGTATCGAGAACATTTGCGGGGGCTCGCTGCGCTCGAAATCGGAGGCCCAAGTGAAATATTTGCTCTTGGACCGTTGCCGATCTATGGCGTTCTTCGGAGTATTGATAACTGTAACTATGCGTCGCAAACGCTCTGGAAGCCTGACGGCTTTGGGCCGCGCTATGGTCAAACTTTCATATGCGAGGCCAGCTCGCTGAAAGATATCTCCGATGGAAGGTATAACTGCATTCTGTCGTCGCATTCCCTGGAGCACATCGCCAATCCGTTGAAAGCCCTCTACGAATGGCGACGAATTCTTAGCAAGGACGGCCTATTGTTGTTGATTCTGCCCGACAAAGACCACACCTTCGATTGGAGGCGCCCGGTCACCACCATGGAGCACATGATTAGCGACTACGAGAATCAGACTGCGGAAGATGATCTGACCCATTTGGATGAAATTATACAGTTGCACGACTTGTCAAAAGATCTTCCAGCCGGGACCCTGGAGCAGTTTCGCGCACGCTCCCTGAACAACTCAGCCGTTCGTGCCCTTCATCACCACGTGTTCACCCTCTCCAGTGCGCTCGAACTCCTGAACTTCGCGGGCTTCTCGTCGATACTTTATGAGGTCGCGTTGCCGATTCAAATTATTGTCCTTGCAAGGCGACCTGGTTAGTTGGTCTGCGATCGCCTCGTGCCGCATGGTTGCTCAGCTCACCGATGGCTTCTCAAGTCCTATCGAGGAGACCGAAGAAGGTTGCTATGCGTGAGTTGAGTTTCTCGCTATTGCCGGAGAGTAGGTGAGCATGATCTCGTCTGGGGGACGATTCGAGACGCAAATTATGGTGACGGCATTCAGACCTTCGGCTGCTCGAGGGCTCCTAGCGATGGCTTATGTCGGGCAGAACGCACTCACTTGTGCGCCAATTGCGGGATCGATCACCTTGCTCGTTGTCTTGGTTTGGTTCCTCTCTTTCGAGGGGCATGCCCAAGTTCCTGATGATGGTCGGTATCGAGATGGCCCCATTGTGACGGGCCAATTCATACCCGTCGAGAGTCTGTCCCGGGGCTGGAAAGGCAGTCCTGAGCCTCGCTGGCAAGACAGAGTCAGCTATTCTTCCGATGGAATCGCCGCCTCGGACACGACTGCACATACGCCAGCGTTGATGAAAGGCTTGAAGCGGCACGGGGGGATAAGAAGACGGGCTTCGCTTCCGTCTTTGCGAGCTCGGACTGTAGGGGAAAGGTTCCGACTGGTTACACCCGGATCTTCATCGCCTTCCGGGCCAATGCAAAGTCGGGTACGGGAACCGCGTCAGATTCCTTCGACGGCAGCACGGCGCAGAAATTTGATACCCTCTTGCGCGCTCGCTCTCAGAGGGGTGTGACCAATTTGGTGGTTTGCATCGGTCCCGGCACATTCCAAACCGAGGGCGTGCACGACTACGTGATCGGTGTAGGCCACCTCGATAAAACGCAGTCCAGCGGCTTCACCGTGAACCGGCGATGGAAGATTCACGGTGCGAGGGCGGATCAAACCACCCTGAAACTCACTGACTTGTATTTGGACCCTTCGACTGGTAAGTATTTGGTGGGACGGGTCATTAGCACCTACGACCTGGATTCCCATGGAGTGGAAGTCTCCGATCTAACGCTCGACGACAACTACCCCGCCCTGAAGCCCCAATACATAGCAGATCTTCAGCTAGAAGCGGTCTCCTTGCGATCGAACCTAGGACAGCACTGGATCCACAACATTCACGTCGTGAACGCCGCGGGAGAATGGACGGAAGCTTTTCCCGTCGAAATCAGCTCACCAGCCGAGAGTCCGACCGCAAGTAGTGGCAACGTCGTGGAATACGTCACCATGGATCATTGGGCC
>Ga0137415_10008367_pt1 | contig 10260 bp, 9 predicted proteins | sample CZODoug3_1_1_16f_FD_183082 | JGI IMG/M metagenome (GOLD analysis project Ga0137415, IMG submission 183082) | Vadose zone soil fungal communities from Angelo Coast Range Reserve, California, USA - CZODoug3_1_1_16fungal (Hybrid Assembly) | ecosystem: Environmental > Terrestrial > Soil > Vadose... | reverse complement strand
GTTCATCCTGACGCTGCAGCAGGTGCCGCATGCGGTGGGCGAGATGATGCTACAGCTGTCCGGGAGCCACGGCGTCTGGCTGTTCATGCTGCTGTCGATCATGGTGCTGATCGTGATGGGCTCGGTGCTCGAAGGCGCCGCGGCGCTGATCATCTTCGGGCCGCTGTTGCTGCCGGTCGCGGTCAGGCTCGGCATCGATCCCCTGCATTTCGGCGTGGTGCTGGTGATCGCGATGGGGCTCGGCCTGTTCGCGCCACCGCTCGGCCTTGGGCTCTACGGCGCCTGCCTGATCGGCAATGTGCCGATCGAGCAGACCGTGAAGCCGATCATGGGTTATCTCGGACTGCTGCTGGTGTGCTTGCTGGTGATCGCATTCGTCCCGGTCATCAGCACCGCATTGCCGCGCGCGTTCGGCTACTAGGAGGCTTGTTCGGCGTTGAAAGTATTGCTGGCCCATACGCCGCAGATGCGGCGCCAATATTACGGTGAGCGCAGCCTGAACGGCCTGCGCGCCGTCGCCGATGTCAAGCTGCATGAGGGCGATGACGCGCTCGATGCGGCACATTTGATCGACGCCGCGCAAAATGTCGATATCATCGTTGCCGACCGCCTGACGCAGGGGCCGGGAGAAATCTTTCCGCGCCTGCCAAAGCTGCGCGCCTTGGTGCGCTGCGCGGTCGATATCCGCAATATCGATGTGGCGGCGGCGTCCGCCGCCGGCGTGCTGGTGACACAGGCGAGCCCGGGTTTCGTCCCGTCGGTGGCCGAACTCGCGCTCGGGTTCATGGTCGATCTGTCGCGCGGCGTCTCGCGCGCGACCGCGGCCCATCATGCGGGCCGAACGCCGGAAGTTACGATGGGACGGCAATTGGCCGGCAGCAGGCTTGGCATTATCGGCTATGGCAGCATCGGCCGCTACCTTGCTGCAATCGCAAAAGTGCTCGGCATGGAAATCCTGGTCGCCGATCCCTTCGCATCGATCAGCGACGCCGCCATCGAGCATCTGCCGCTCGACGATCTCTTGGCGCGCGCCGACTTTGTCGTCTGTCTCGCCATTGCCAATGAGCAGACCGAGAATTTGATCGGGCAGGCGGCGCTGGCGCTGATGTCGCCGCACGCCTTCTTCATCAATCTGTCACGCGGCAATCTTGTCGACGAGGCCGCGCTGGCGGCGGCTTTGCGCGAGAACCGCATCGCCGGTGCTGCGATCGATGTCGGCCGCGCGCTCGACCAGATGCCGACAATGGAGCTTGCGAAATTGCCCAACGTCATCGCGACGCCGCATATCGGCGGGCTGACGCCGCAGGCGATCGAACACCAGTCGCTTGAAACGGTTCGACAGGTCGAGAAGATCATCAAAGGTGAGATTCCGATCGGGGCTGTCAACGCCGAGCACTGGAGGCGTCGTCCATGAGCCCTCGCCCAACGCTGACGGAGAAAAAATGAAATCGCGCGCGCTTCGGCTCGGGACCCTCGGCAATCTGGTGTTGCTTGCCGCCTTGCATTTCGGCATTGCATCGGCTGATGCCGCAACGATCGTAGCCCTTGGGGCGAGTAATACCTATGGCAAGGGCGTGGCGCGCAATCAGGCTTATCCAGCGCAACTCGAGGCGATATTGCGGGCAAAAGGGTTGAACGTCCGTGTGCTGAACGCCGGCATCAACGGCGATACGACGGAAGGGATGTTGGGACGTTTGGACAGGGTAGTCCCGAACGGGACCAGCGTCGTTATCTTGCAGCCAGGCGGAAACGATCGACGCAAGCACAGTGCCGATCGCACGTCCGACATTCAAAGTCGCCTGAGCGCCCGCGGCATCCGAGTGATCATGATGGCAAACAATATGTTGGCGGGCCTGCCTCATCAGCCGGACGGCCAGCACTTGACTCCGGAGGGCTACCACATGGTTGCCGAGGAGTTGGCGTCTCAGGTTGCGGCTGCAATCGGCCGCTAGGCACTAAGGCGGCAGCTCGCCGCAAAATGGCGCCGTCTGATCATAAACGCTGGACAAGCCGTCCTCATCGGGCTCAAATTTGACCGCCATACCGATCCTCGGCCGAGAGCCGGGAAAACGAATAAGACGGACGCCCGCAGCCAACGACGGGCGCCGCATAAGGAAACGAACGGGAGCATCACATGGTCATTTCACGTCGTGACGTATTATTGGGCAGCGCGGGTGCGCTCGGCGCTGCAACATTTTCATTGCCAAAGCCCGCCATCGCCCAAGCGGAACCGATCCGGATCGGCTGCCTTGCCGCAATGACCGGGCCGAGTTCGGCGCCGACCATCGGTTTCAACCGCGGAGTGAACTTCGCCGTGGATGCGATCAATGCCGCAGGCGGCGTCAAGGGCCGCAAGATCGAGCTCGTCATGCGCGACACCCAGGGCGACCCCACCAAGGCGGTGAACGCCACGCAGGAACTGATCAGCCAGGCCAAGGTTCACGCGATCTGGGGGCCGCTCAACTCGGGCGAGGCGCTGGCCACCACGCCGATCATGGCGCGCGCCAAGATACCGGATATCCACCCTTGCGTCGTCGAAACCCTGATCGACACCACGAAATTCCCGAACGCCTTCCGCATGGCGCCGTCGAACAGCCAATGGGATGACGCCGTCCGCAATTATTGCCTCGCGATCCTCAAGGTTAAAAAGATTGCCGTGATCGGCGACACCACCGGCTACGGCGTGACTGCTGTCGGTGCGTCGGTGGCAGCCTTCAAAAAGGATGGCGCCGACGTGGTCTATCAGGCCAATATCGACTCGACCCAGCCCGACATGACGCCGGACATGCTGCGCGCCAAAAACGCCGGCGCCGAGGTGATCGTGGTCTGGAGCGTCTCGACCGGCATGGAAGCGCGGATGTTCAATACCCGCGCCGCCATGAACTGGGACGTTTCGTTTGTCGGTCACCCGTCGATGGCCTCGGGAGAGCTCGCCGGCCTGGTCGAAAAACCCGCGAACTGGAAAAAAGTCTACGCCATCGGCTACAAGAGCTGCAGTTATGATGCCGCTGGCAAACTGCCGCCGAAGAGCCAGGATCTGGTCGATCGCCTCACCAAGGCCAACGTGGTGCTCAGCGACACGCTGCTGTGGTGGGTCGCCGGCGGCATCGATGCGATCGAACTGATCGCCAAGGGCGTCGCCGAAAGCGGATCCACCGACAGCGCCGGTATCATCGCCTATTGGAACACGCTGGCGAAATATCCGGGTTATTTCGGCAACTACACGTTCTCGCCGACCCAGCACAACGGCTATCCAACCGAAGAGATCGTGATGTCGGAGGCCTCTACCGCCAAGAACGGTACCTTCGCGCTGGCGCCGGGATATTCGTAAGCGGCGGAAGCGGGCGCGGCAGATGCTCGCCTCCATCCTCGTATCCGGTCTTGCGGCGGGCGCGATCTACGCGCTCGTCGGCGTCACCTACAACACCATGTTCTCGACCTCGCGGGTGATGAGTTTTACCGCCGGCCAGCTCGCCATGCTCGGCGGCGTGTTCGGTTCGATGTTCACCCTCAAGCTGGGCATGCCGATCATCGCTGGCTTCCTACTGACGCTACTTGGCTGCGCCATCATCGGCATCATCACCGAATTCGTCGCGGTGCGGCCGGTGCTGAAAAACCTCGACCAGCACCTCTACGTGCTCTCGACGCTGGCGCTGGCGCTGATGATCCAGCAGGTGGCGGCGATCAAATGGGGTACCGAGCCGCAGCCGTTCCCGCGCCTGATCGGATGGGGCAGCGGAGTCTGGGATGAAAAGTTCTGGCTGCCGGTGGCCGCTTGTGCGATCACCATTGTTTGCCTCGAATATCTCTATCGCCGCACCCTGGTCGGCCGCGCCTTCGTCGCGATCGCGGAGGACAATTTCGCCGCCCGCGCGCTCGGACTGCCGGAGCGCAATCTACGTGTCGCCAGCTACGCGCTCGCCGGCGTGATCGGCGGCGTCGCGGGATTCTCCGGCGGCGAATTGCTGCTGGCGTTCTTCGCCAATGGCGCGCTGTTGAATTTCTATGGCTTCGTGCCGGTGGCGCTCGGCGGCCTCGGCAACAACCGTGGTGCCATCGTCGGCGGGCTGGCGCTCGGCCTGTTTCAGCAGGCGGCGAATTTCCTGGTCGGCGGCATCTTCTCCTCGGTTGCCGTGTTCACGCTGTTCATCGTGGTGCTGCTGGCAGCGCCGCAGGGCCTGTTCGGCGCTTCCACGGCGCGGAGGGTGTGATGACGGCCGTCACTGCGACGCCTGGACATAATGAGACCGGCGCGTGGCGCGCGGCGTTGCCGCAGCTTGCGCCGTTTTTTGGCATCCTCGCGCTGGCGTTGATGCTGCCGTTTATCAGCAACGACTATTGGGCACTGATCGGCACCCGCGCGGCGATCTACTGGGTGCTGGTCTCCGGCCTCAATTTGGTCGTCGGCTTCGCCGGACATTTGGCCATCGGCTATGTCGCGCTACTGACGCTCGGCGCCTACACCACGAGCGTGCTGGTTGCCGGCAACATCTTGCCGCCGGTGCCGGTATTCGCCGCATTGCCGGTCGCGGCTATCGTCGGCGCGGTGTTCGGCGTGATCGTCGGTTTGCCGGCGCTGCGGCTGCGCACCTTCTATTTCGCGATGTCGACGCTGGGTTTTGCCACCATCGTTACCCAGATCGCGCTGGCCTGGCAAAGCGTCACCGGCGGCGGCATCGGGATATCCGGCCCGGAATTTCCGCCGCCCTTCAATACGGCGTGGGGCTTCTATTCGCTCTGCGCAGGCTTCGCCGCCTTCACGACATGGATGAGTGCCAACGTCGCGCGCAGCCGGTTCGGCCGCGCCTTGATCGCGGTCCGCGATGCCGAAGTCGCCGCGGAAGCCACCGGCATTTCCAAACCAAAGATGCTGATCGCGATCTTCCTGTTTGCCGGTGCGCTGGCGGCGATCGCCGGCGGGTTGTTCGCTACCTTACAGACCTACATCACGCCCGACGCCTTCACCTTCGACCTGTCGGTATTGTTCTTCATCGCGATCCTGATCGGTGGCCGCGGCTCGATCCTAGGACCGATGCTCGGCACCATCATCCTGACCATCTTGCCGGAAATCGCGGCGCCCTTGGCGGCGTGGTCGACGTTTCTCTACGCGGTATTGCTGCTGGTGATCGTGCTGGTGATGCCGGGTGGCATCGCGGCGCTGCTGGATTTTCGCAACCGCCGCCCGCTCGCGAGCAATCGCGCGATCGTGCCGCGTCCCGCGGCGCTCGCCGATATCGTGCGCCGGCGCGCCGGCGGGACGACGCTGAAGCTGCACAACATCGCCCTGAGTTTTGGCAATGTGCGCGCCATCGACGGCCTCGATCTCGAGGTGGCGCCCGGCCAGATCCATGGCCTGATCGGTCCCAATGGCAGCGGCAAGACCACGACGCTCAACGTGATATCGGGCTATTACGCCGCCAAGTCGGGCACCATGACGCTCGGCGAAGATGCATTGCCGCCCGGAATGCCGGCAATACGCGCCGCGCGCGGCATCGCGCGCAGCTTCCAGACCCCGCGCGTGATCGGCGAGGCCTCGGTGCTGCAGAATGTGATGATCGGCGGCACCATCGAGGGCAAAGCGAGCTTTATCGAGGCGATGCTGGCACTGCCTCGAAACCGGCGGGACGAACGAATGCTTGCCGCCAAGGCGCGTGCGTTGCTTGGCGTCGTCGGGCTCGAGCCGCTGGCCGACGTTCGCGCCGATCGCCTGCAGCACAGTGAATTGCGCTTCATCGAGATTGCGCGCGCGCTGATGCTGGATCCGGATTTTCTGCTGCTCGACGAACCCGCCGCCGGACTTTCCAGCGACGAGATCGAGCGGCTGGCCGGGCTGATCAAGGCGATCAGCGGGCGCGGCACCGGCGTATTGCTGGTGGAGCATCACGCCGACCTGATCTTCGACATCTGCCATCAGGTCACCGTGCTCAATCTCGGCCGCACGCTGGCGGCGGGGACGCCGGCCGAAATTCGCGTTCACAAGGAGGTGGTCAGTGCCTACCTCGGTGGCTGAGCCTCTGCTCTCCGTGACCGCGCTGGAGTCCGGCTACGGAAAAATCCGCGTGCTGCACGGGATCGATTTCAAGGTCGCCGCCGGCCAAGTGGTGGCGCTGCTCGGCCCCAACGGTGCCGGCAAGACCACCATGCTGCGCGCGTTGTCGGGATTGCTGCCGGTCACTTCGGGCCATGTCCGCTTCGATGGAAGCGACATGACCAACGCCACGCCGCGCGATGCGGCGCGCGCCGGGCTGGTCCATGTGATCGAGGGCCATCGGGTGTTCACGCAGATTTCCGTCACCGACAACCTGCTGCTCGCGGGCTACGATCTGCCGCGCGGCGAGCGCGCCATGCGCGTCGAAGAAGCCCTGTCATTCTTCCCTGAAATTGCCGAAAAACGCCACGAGCGCGGTGGCGCGCTCTCAGGCGGGCAGCAGCAGATGCTGACGGTGGCGCAAGGCCTGGTACGCCGCCCGCGGCTGTTGATGCTCGACGAGCCGTCGGCCGGCCTGTCGCCGGTGCTGGTCGACCGCGTGCTCAACGTCATTGCCCAATTGCGCCAGCAGGGCACCGCGGTGCTGCTGGTCGAACAGTTGCTGGAAAAGGCGCTCGCCGCCGCGGATCGGGTCTATGCTCTGGTGCAGGGGAATATCGTGTTGCAGGCACCAACCAGCGAGGCCAACTTGCCGCGACGGCTCGAACGCGCCTATTTCGGACATGAGAGCCACGCGGCGGTGACCGGCTGATGCGGCTTCCCTTCTTCTACGGCTGGATCATCGTCGCCGTCACCTTCGTAACGATGGCGATCGGCGTCAATGCGCGCACCTCGTTCTCGCTGTTCTTTCCGCCGATCATCTCGGAGTTCGGATGGGAGCGCGGCGTGACCGCCGGCGCGTTCTCGTTCGGCTTTGTGGTGTCCGGCGCCGTCAGCCCGCTGATCGGCCGCATGATGGATCGCTACGGCCCGCGCGGCGTAATGGAGCTCGGCGTGGTCCTGATGGGAGCAGGGCTGTTGCTGGCGCCGCTGACGACGCAGCCCTGGCACCTCTATCTCACCATCGGCGTGCTGGTCGGCGCAGGCAGCGTCTGCCTCGGCTATTCCGGCCAATCGCTGTTCCTGCCGAACTGGTTCATTCGCCGCCGCGGGCTTGCGATAGGGTTGGCCTTTGCCGGTGTCGGCATCGGCTCGGTCACCTTGCTGCCGTGGGTGCAGCACATGATCGAACAGACCGGCTGGCGCACGGCCTGCACAGCGATGGGTATTCTGATTCTGGTCGTGCTCGCGCCGATCAACCTGCTGCTGCGGAAAAGGCCGGAGGACATCGCCTTGCTGCCGGACGGTGACGCCGCGCCATCGGCGACATCGCCAAAGCCGGTCTCGAACGTCGTTGATCCGGTTTGGGCCGGTACCGACTGGACGCTCCGCCGTGCGCTTCGTACCGCGCGGTTCTGGTGGATCGCGCTCGGCTATTTCTGCGGCCTGTACATCTGGTACGCGGTGCAGGTGCACCAGACCAAGTTCCTGCTCGACATCGGTTTCAGCTCAAGCGTCGGGGTCTGGGCGCTCGGCGTCGTCAGCCTGCTCGGCATTCCCGGCCAGATTTTTCTTGGACATCTTTCCGACCGCATCGGGCGCGAAGGGGTCTGGGCCATCAGTTGCGCCGGCTTTGTGGTCTGCTTTGCAGCGCTGATCGCGCTGAAATACTCGCCGACGCTGCCGCTGGTTTACCTGATGGTCCTGACGCAGGGCGCGCTCGGTTACGGCCTGACTTCGGTGATGGGGCCGGTGGTGCTGGAGATTTTCCAGGGCAAGCATTATGGCAGCATTTTCGGTACCATCATGCTGGCGGGACTGGCGGGCGGCGCGGCGGGGCCCTGGGTCACCGGCGTTCTGCACGACCTTTCGGGCAGTTACACGGTGGGCTTTGCGGCCGGGATCGCGGTCAGCGTGCTGTCCGCGGTTGCGATCTGGCAGGCGTCACCTGGCAAGGTTCGCGCCGTGGCCGGGCAATTGCATAAAGCACACGCCAGCGCCTGAAGTTTTCGTCAAGCCGATGAAATCCCGACCGCTCTTTGCAGATCGCCGATGGCACGCAGGAAGCTGTCCGCCGGCGTGGTCTCCGGATCGATCAGGCGGTGCAGACGAAAACCGTCTTCCAGTGCCAGCAGGATCGCGCCGGTCCATGTCGGGTTCAACGCGCCGTTCCTCCCGCTGTTCTTCAGCGTGGTCTCGACGATATCGGTGATCAGCTTTCGCCTGGCCCGCAGCCGCTTGGCGAGGTCGGGCCTGCGCTTCTCGGCGCGCGCCACAAACAGGATCATCTCCATGTGCAAAAGCGGAGCACGGCCGAGCGGATCCTGCCGGCTGCGGTCCATGGTCTTCAGCGCATCGATGAAATCCGCGATGTTCTTGTGCCGGGCGAGAAGATCGAGATTGCGCCGGATGGATTGCTCGACGTGATCCTCGAGCATGGCGATGATCAATTCGTCCTTGCTCTTGAAATTCGAATAGAACGCCCCGCGCGTGAAACCGGCCGCGGCCGCGACGGCCTCGATGCTGGCGCCGCCGATTCCCTGTTCCTCGAATACCCGCGCCGCCGCCTCGAACAGCTTTTCGCAGGTCACGTCCCGGGTCGGTCGGGTTCGAACTCTTGACATCCCGCCATTTTAGGGCAGAATGCAACTCGATACAAGAGTGTATCGAGTTGGATGAGCGCACCCGGCCCTTGAGGGCATGATGCGCTCCAGGTGTGGACATTTCAGCGCGGCAACCAATTGAGGTCACCATGAACGAGCAGGTTCAGACCACGGCTAGCGAACCGCTTTTCAATCCACTGGCGCCGGAGTTCATCCGCAATCCCTATCCCTATTACGAGCGGCTGCGCACCACCGATCCGATGCACCGCACGCCGCTCGGTGCGTTCGTCGCCAGCCGTCACGCCGAGGCCAGTCTGGTGCTGCGCGACAAGCGTTTCGGCAAGGATTATGTCGAGCGCACCATCAAACGGTATGGCCCTGACATCATGAAGGAGCCGGTGTTCAGCAGCATGAGCCACTGGATGCTGCAGCAGGACCCGCCCGACCACACCCGTCTGCGCGGGCTGGTGGTGAAGGCGTTCACCGCCCGCCGGGTCGAGGACATGCGCCCGCGGATTCAGCAGATCGTCGATCAAACGCTCGATCGCATCATTCCGCAGGGCAGGATGGACCTGATCGAGGATTTTGCGTTCCGACTGCCGGTGACCATCATCTGCGACATGCTCGGGATTCCAGAAGAGCACCGCGACGTCTTTTACACGAGTTCGCGTGACGGCGGACGTCTGCTCGATCCGGTGCCGCTGTCGCCCGAGGAGATCAGGCAGGGCAACGCCGGCAATATGATGGCGCAAATGTACTTCCAGCAACTGTTCGAGCTGCGGCGCAAGCAGCCCGGCGACGATCTGACGACGCAACTGGTGCAGGCCGAGGAAGACGGCAGCAAGCTCAGCAATGAAGAACTCACCGCCAACATCATCCTGCTGTTCGGGGCCGGCCACGAGACCACGGTCAATCTGATCGGCAACGGCTTGCTGGCCCTGCATCGCAATCCCGACCAACTGGTGCTGCTCAAGGCCAATCCCGGCCTGATCACCAACGCCATCGAGGAGTTCTTGCGTTACGATTCATCGGTGCAAATGAGCGGCCGGGTGGCGCTGGAGGACATCGAGGACCTCGGCGGCAAGCGGATCCCGAAGGGCGAGAGCGTGCTCTGCCTGTTGGGTTCGGCCAATCATGATCCGGCGGTCTATCCCGACCGGCCTGAGCGGCTGGATATCACCAGGCCCAATGTCAGGCCGCTGTCGTTTGGCGGCGGCATCCACTTCTGCCTGGGCGCCCAGCTGGCGCGGATCGAGGCCGAGATCGCGATTTCGACCCTGCTGCGCCGGCTGCCGGAGCTGCGGCTGGATGACGCGGAAAATCCGGAATGGCGGCCGACCTTCGTGCTGCGCGGCCTGAAGCGCCTGCCGGCGAGCTGGTGATTTCACCAGCATTGCGTCCCGTTCGGTAGCTCCAAGCCGAATTCGCCCTGGCAGCAAAGCCGCTGTGACTTCGCCACACTTGCCTCTATATATTGGGCTGCTCCGGCGCTTAGGTTCGGCGTGGCGCGGGCTATCGGCGGAGCGGCTCAAAGGAAGACACCGTGCAGACGACGCTGCTCGGCCTGGCAATCGCCTTCATCATTGCGCTGGTGGCCGCGCTCGTCGGGCCGTATTTCATCGACTGGAA
>Ga0137415_10008366_pt1 | contig 10260 bp, 13 predicted proteins | sample CZODoug3_1_1_16f_FD_183082 | JGI IMG/M metagenome (GOLD analysis project Ga0137415, IMG submission 183082) | Vadose zone soil fungal communities from Angelo Coast Range Reserve, California, USA - CZODoug3_1_1_16fungal (Hybrid Assembly) | ecosystem: Environmental > Terrestrial > Soil > Vadose... | reverse complement strand
CCGGCACCCGGCACGCAGGAGGAATTCGGTGCGTTGATCGCCGCGTGGATCGAAAGCGGAGCGGTTTGCCCAGTGGGCCAGTAACTGAACGAGCAGTTCGCATGACAATCAGCCTGAACATCAACGGCAAGACTCGCGAATTCAGTGGCGATCCAGACACGCCGCTCCTCTGGGTGATCCGCGACGATCTCGGTCTCACCGGAACCAAATACGGCTGCGGTATCGCCCAGTGCGGTGCATGCACAGTCCACGTCGACGGCGTGCCGCTGCGCTCATGCTCGTCACCGGTAGCCGCGATGCCTGGGCGCGCGATCACGACGATCGAGGGACTGTCATCCCGTGTGGCCAAAGCGGTACAGAAAGCGTGGATTGAGCTCGACGTCGCTCAGTGCGGTTACTGCCAGTCGGGGCAGATCATGTCCGCCGTCGCGTTGCTTGAGAAAAAGGCAAAGTTGAGCGACCGGGACATCGACCTTGGGATGGCTGGCAATATCTGCCGGTGTGCCACGTATCAGCGCATTCGTGCGGCGATCCACCTCGCATCAAAGCGATTGGCGTCTGGGGACCCGCCATGATCCACTCCCTGAACGCCGACCAGCAGGCAGTGCTCGCTCGGCAACTTGCCGGTCACGACGGTAGCTGCAGTCAGGGAATGACATTGTCGCGCCGAAATTTCCTGCGCAGCAGTGGCGGTGCGGGTCTCGCACTCGCATTCGCGTGGTTACCAATGGGGCGCGCTTCCGCCGCATCACCCCTCGATAGCATGGCGGCCCCGGTGAGCGCGCCCTTCGCGCCAAACGCCTTCGTGCGCGTCGGACCCGACAACGTGGTGACCATCGTCTGCAAGCATCTCGAGATGGGTCAGGGCAATACCACGGGCCTCGCTACCCTAGTCGCTGATGAGCTCGACGCGGACTGGTCGCTGGTGCGCACTGAGTACGCGCCGTCCGATGCGAGGATCTACAACAACACGCTGTATGGCGCCATGCAGATCACCGGTGGATCGAGCACCATCGCCAACTCGTTCGAGCAGATGCGGTCAGCCGGGGCAACCGCTCGAGCCATGCTTGTCACCGCCGCCGCCAGCGCGTGGAATGTGCCCGCCTCAGAGATCAAGACCTCAAACAGTGTACTCACGCATGCGTCCGGCAGGCACGGCACGTATGGAGAAATGGCTGAGGCTGCCGGCCGTTTAGCCGTGCCGAAGGACGTGACGCTGAAGCAGCCGTCTCAGTTCACCCTGATCGGCAAACAGACGGCGACACCGCGCGTCGATTCGACGTCAAAATGCAACGGCGCCGCGCTCTACACGATTGACGTCAAGCTGCCGGGCCTGCTTACTGCCGTGATCGCTTTCCCTCCCTCGTTTGGTGCAAGACTCATTTCGTTCGATCCCGCCGAAGCGCTGCGCGTGCCGGGGGTAACGGACGTCGTGCAGGTGCCCGAGGGTATTGCCGTTGTCGGCAAGGGAATGTGGGCTGCTCTGAGGGGCAGGCGCGCCCTTAAAGTCCAATGGGACGAATCAGCCAGCGCGTCGATAAACTCCGACGCCGTGCTAGCGCAGTACCGGTCTCAAGCGCGGAATCCGGGCACACCATTCGCGCGACCGGCAGACGGCCAGCAGACTCCCAACGCGGCAGTCAAGACAATACAGGCAACTTACGAATTCCCGTTTCTCGCGCACGCCACGATGGAACCGATGAACTGTGTGGTGTGGCTGCACGAGGGCATCCTGGAGACCTGGAGCGCTCATCAGTTCACGACCCTTGATCACACCTTGGCTGCCAAGGCCGCCAAGCTGCCCATGGACAAGGTCCGGTTGCACACGCTCGTCTCGGGCGGCAGCTTCGGGCGACGGGCTAATTTTGTCTCTGACTCCACTGTTGCCGCAGTCAACATCGCGGTCGCAATCAAGGGCCGGGCACCGGTGCGTCTGCAGTTTAGCCGGGAGGACGACACCGGCGGGGGCATGTACCGGCCGATGTACGTGCATGCTGTGAAAGCGGGGCTCGATGCGACAGGCAAGCTGGCTGGTTGGCAGCACACGATCGTAGGGCAATCAATCTTCGCCGGCACGGTACTGGGCTCGTTCGTGATCAAGGACGGCATCGACGCAATGTCGGTCGAAGGCGTCTTTCCATCGCAGTACGCGATTCCGCAGATGATGGGGGACCTTCATTCGACGGACCTGCCCATCCCGCCGCTGTGGTGGCGCTCTGTCGGCAATAGTCACTCGGCGTTCGTCATGGAAACCATGATCGACGAGTTGGCCGCCGCTGCTGGCGAGGACGCCGTCGCTTTTCGCCTTGCATTACTCGGCAACAACGAGCGCGTCGCCGGCGTGTTGAAGCTCGTCGCCGAGAAGGCTGGTTGGGGTAAGCCAACGGAGCCTGGTATCGAGCAAGGCATCGCCGTACACCAATGTTTCGGTACCTCCGTCGCTCAGGTCGCGGACGTATCGATGAAGGATGGGAAGGTCAGGGTGCATCGCGTCGTCTGCGCGGTTGACTGCGGTGTCGCCGTCAATCCCGATGTGATCCGAGCGCAGATGGAAGGCGGCATCGGCTTTGCCATGAGTGCGCTTTATTACGGCGAGATTGAGATCGAGGCGGGCCGCGCCGTTCAGCGCAATTTCGACCGCTACCGAGTGTTGCGCATCTACGAGATGCCGAAGGTAGAAGTGCACATCGTGAGCAGCAATGCTGCGCCCACAGGGGTTGGCGAGCCTGGCGTGCCCCCGCTTGCTCCCGCGGTCGCCAATGCCATGGCGCGGTTAGGGGTTCCAAGGGTGCGGCGGTTGCCGCTGGTACGGGCGGGGCTAGTGGCGCTCTGACGAGACCAGCGTGAACACACCGTATCGGAACATTGTGATCGCAATCTGTTTCACGGCAACTTCTGTACTCGTAGTGGGATGCACGTCAGCCACGTCGCAAGCGACGGATCATTTCGACGGTCAGCGCTTTCACAATCGCGAACGCTTTCCCGATCCTGCTTTCTGGGAAGAGGTGGAGATTGCCTGGACGCTAAGAACCAAAACCAAGAATTGGCCCGATCATTTCCAGACGGCACCCGCTGAGCTCTCTAGGGAACCCGTGCTCCGTGGGATGAGGGTTCTTTGGGTCGGCCATGCGACGGCTCTCATCCAAACGCCAACGTTGAATATCATTACGGACCCGGTTTTGTTCGATTCTATCGGTCCCACGTTATTCCCTACCAAGACCGTAACTAGCCCTGGAGTGACGGTCGGCGGGCTTCCAAGGATCGACGTTATCCTAATCAGTCACAACCACTACGATCATTTGGATCTGAAGTCCATACACGCGATCGTTAATCGACAAAGAGGCAGCGCGCCAACTATGTTGGTCGGCCTGAGTCTCCTGAGGGAAGAATCTACTTTGCCGGAGACACTGCGTACGGCAAGCACTTCAAACACCTATATGAGAAGTATGGTGCACCTAAACTGAGTCTGTTACCGATAGGCGCTTACGAGCCTCGGTGGTTCATGTATCGCATGCACATGAATCCCGATGAGGCTGAGCTCGCGCACATCGACCTACACAGTGAACACTCTATTGCCATTCATTTCGGCTTGATTGACAACGCGGCAGAGAGCTATACAGCTCCTGTCAATGACTTTGCCGTCGCTCGTAACGGCCATGGGATCACGGAAGTGGACTTTGTCGCCCCGCACATCGGACAGACCTTTCAGTATTAGAGGCATCGGCGCTGTGACCAACGCCTTGGGACCTAAATGAACGTTCCGACGGCGGGTCGGACACGTCTTGCCATCGTGGGCGCCACAGGCATGGTCGGTGGATACGCCCTGCGCTACGCGCTCGAGCACCCCGCCGTCTCACATGTGACGGCAATAGGACGCAGGAAGCTCGGCATTGCGCACCCGAAGCTGGAGGAGGTCGTACATCGAGACTTCGCGGATTGCTCCGCACTCGCAGAGCCACTCTCGGGTCAGGACGCAGCGGTCTATTGCATCGGCGCCTATACCGGGGCAGTGCCGGACGCAGTGCTTCGCAAGATAACCGTGGACTACACGATCGAGTTCGCGCGAGTTCTCCGCGGCAGCAGCCCCGACGCGGCGTTCTCATTCTTGAGCGGGGGTGGCGCAGACCCGACGGGACAAAGTCGGATCGCCTATGCGCGCTTCAAGGGAGAGGCCGAGCAGGCGCTACTGGCGGTGGGGTTCCCCTGTGTGTACATCTTCCGACCCGCGTACATCTACCCGGTAGAGCCGCGGAAGGAGCCGAATTTTGGCTACCGCCTGTTGCGCGGACTCTACCCCGTGTTTCGCGTGCTGTTCCCCAACCAGGTAATTCGCGCCGACGACCTGGCCCGTGCCATGGTGGATGTCACCGTCAGGGGAAGAGGGGAGCACGGAGGAGTGGTTTTGGAGAACCGTGACATTCGCGCCATGGTGAACGCGTGAGTGAACCTCTGGGGAGCGATTATGCGGCCTGACCTCCGGTGGCACTGACCTGCCTGGCGATTTTTCGTACTACGTGATCTTTGGGAGCAGATCAATAGCCTGCCGATGTCGAACCTGATCGAGATATTCGTGGATGCCGTTCATTAACGAGGCGGCTCCATAAAGATCAAGGTTGCCGCCGGTGTGCCAAGAATGTGTCGAGCTCAGGTTGGGTGTGCCGTGATTGTGCCGTGGTGAGGCTGGGGATGGGGCCGGCAACGCTGCAGGTGGTTGATTAATAAGCCCCTGGAATCACCGAAAAAAGACCGAAAATCCGCGTGTCCGCAGTTCGATTCTGTCCCTGGCCACCATTAACTCGCTGAACTTCCAACAGCTTTTCATCGGGCATTTTCGGTGATTGTGGCCTTGCGGCATTGGCCGTCGCGTCCACCCCGGCAAACGCGCAGGCCTACGCCTCCGGCCGCAGGGAAGGAAGCTCGTCAAAAAAGAGATAGACGGCGGCTATTTTGCCGTCCCGGGCGATGATGAAATCGGTTCCGGCGTAGGCTGGCGGCTCGCCAGGGCTGCCCGACACCCAGCGGACCCGCCCCCCATCGCCCATCTCCTCAGGCGGAGAGATCGGCTGATATCGGAAGTCAGGATGAGTGGCCTTGATCACGCCCGCGATGCGGGCGATCTCGTCGCGGCCGTGGTAAATGCCGCCGTTAGGGTCGTGGAACACAGCGTCTTCGTGAAAGATCTCGTCGATGGCCGCACGCCGACGCAGCGGATCGATCTGACCGAACACGTCATCGAGGTTGCGAAGCAACAAGGTCGATACAGTGTAAGACATGGCTTTCCTTCGTCTGGTGTTGAGTGCCGCTTCCGCTGTCTCGACACGCGATCGTTCTGTTGTTGGAAGGCGCGGAAAATCCTCACATTTAGTTGCGGCTTCACGAAATACTATTGTGGAAGCTGCATCTTTAAAATAGAAAGAATGGAAACGGCATTATGTATGTGACAAACCCATACTATCTCCCTTAGCTTCGCAAGGGAGATACCTATGGACATGTTCTCGAAAATTGCAAAATGGCTCCGGTGGTCATTCGTGACGCTGGGACTCGCCTATCTGGCTATCGTCCTCCGGGCTGAGCCTTCGCAGTGGGCGTTAGAGCACATATTCGGCGCGGAACAGATTCGGACGTATTCGAACGAAATCATTGCTGGCCAGCACGAACGCGTATTGCACTGGGGAGTGATTATTGCGCTCGTATTAGGCGCCTTCGCTTTTCTAGCTGAACCATTCCGTGAGGCTTTGAGAAGATATAAATCCCCCTATGGTCGATTTTGGACGGACGCAAAGCTCCGACGTGAGCTATCAGATATTCAACGAGACTTAGCTGACTTTTGTAACGAGCGTGATGCCGGGACACCGGATCTCCGCGACCGACAAAATTATGTACTTGGCGATGTGCCTCCGGGCGCGGTTGTTTTCGAGGGCGGTGCTGCCAATGCGGTCATAGGGCAAAACGCAGATCCGAACGGCGTGCGCGCGATGTTGAATGCACAAGACAATAGGCTTAGATACGAGCGGGAAACACTGAGGATTTACGAACGAGAATATTTCAGCAGGGATGCATGCGCGCTGCGGGAGGCAAGCGCGCGCAACCTGATTACGCTGCCGGACGAGGTACAGATCGTTACGCAACTGCTGCAGAGAACGCCGCATCCGTTCGACGTGACTGTGGAACTCCGACGCCATGCGAATCTGTTGGGACTGTGTAGGGCGCGCATGGATCGAAAATGACCACGAAAAAAAACCTGACCGAGATTAGCGCGCCCTATTTAGCGGGCTTTCGGGGCTTCTTTTTAGCTACAGGTTTATGCGGCGCTGGAGGTGTGCGCAGCATTTTGCGTAGTACATCATCGAGGCTAGATTGCGGCTTCGGCGTTTCGCGCTTCACGGCTGAAGTCTAGCATGGATGCTGAATACTCGATCCTCGAAGCGCGTCTTGCGGAAACAATTCGCTTGGCGTTTGAAATGGATGATTCTGAGAGCATCGTTCAAATTGCCGCCGATGGAGAACGAACGTTAATAGATGGTCATTTCGATCTCAGACGTATTGCACGCCAGATCATTAAGGCCATGGATTTTTCGGCCAAGCCGCCGTGATGTACTCACGGAGTTCTTGAGTTATCGCGTTCAACAGATCAAGGGTCGCGGAGCTAATGTCATACGTGACGACTCGCTTATTTACTGTAGCAATATACTTTCGTCCTTGGAGGTTATTAGACAGGTACACAAAGGCTTTATTTATGAGAAGCGCATGGCTCTGAAGCGCTCCCGCAAATTCCGCAGCATGCGCGACCCCGCTTCTTACAGACATTGCAGGAATGCGGTGGTCGAATTTGTTCTTCAGCAGGCGTAGTTTCTCCCTGGATGTTTTTGCTTGAAGTGTCGGGCACAAATGCAAGAGAGAAGTCACCCTATCGAGCATCTTGCGGAAATTGTAGACCGTAATCGCGCCATCGCGTGCTGCTATAAAGTCCCAGCCTTGCTTATCATTTGAAGCAGAGAAATCGAATAGAGCCAGATCAGTGCCAAATTGTTTCGCATACCTGTCAAGAGTATTTAAAGCGTCTAGCAAGTCTTTTGCGCTATGCCGCTCTGCCTCCGGTAACAGGTGCAAAGCAAGCCACAGCGACCAATCCCACGGCAAAGATACAGACATTCACTCATCATCATCTGGCGGATAGATGTATTTATTATTCTTAGTTAGGTTGCCGGTACGTCAGTCGCTTGCCTTCGATGGCCTTGAGAGCATTCGCTGTGCGCTGGCTGTCATCGACTCCAAGCGCAGAGCGATTGTTCTACCGGAAGTCAAACTCAGCGAGATTGCGATGCAAGTGCTGGCTTTCGCAATGCTGATACGTGCCAGTCATGCCGCGCTTGAATACGGAGAACACGCCTTCGATAGTGTTCGTGTACGCATCGCCACGCACGTACTCGCCTGCACTGTGATTTACGGTCTGATGATCCGCAAAGCCTTTACCGAGGTTGCGATAAAGACGTGCACTGTCGGTCATCAAGCGCGCATCCGGGGAAACGTTCTTCTTGAGAGAGCGCTTGATTCCCGGGAACAGCTTGCCGGTGATGTGCGTGGAGCGGACTTTGCCGCCGCGCTCAACCAGGGCGAACACGGTTTCCTTGTGCCCGTGGCCGCGACGCTTGTCACGCCCGGGCTTACGTCCAACGTAGGCTTCGTCAGCCTCAACCGCCTTACCACCGGAGCCCATAAGGCCGCCAGAAACATCAGCCATGGCATGACGGATACGGTGGGTCATGAACCACGCCGTCTTATAGGTCACTCCAAGCGTGCGATGGAGCTGATGGCTGCTGATGCCTTTCTTACTCGAACACAGCAGGTAGACCGCCGTAAGCCATTTGGACAGCGGAATCTTCGAGCTTTCAAAGACGGTCCCGACGGTCACGCTGAACTGCTCGCGGCAGTCGGCACACTTCCACAGGCCGGGGCGGTGGGCCTTACCCTCAAGCTGATAGTGCTCGCCGATGGTCCCGCAATGCGGACACGCTACGCCGTGCGGCCAGCGCAAGGATTCGAGGTATTCGCGGGCCTTGTCGTTGTCGCTGAAGTAGTTTGCGGTGAGGGCGGAAGCCATGACTTTTCTCCTTTAGATCGTCATGGTCTGCCTTTCCTATGGGTTTGTAAAGTATATAATTCCGAATGGAAATCTATCGTTGCATGATTGTCGATGTCGAAGCTGCCCGACCTTGAGGGACTGGTGATGTTCGCCATGGTGGCCGAGAAGCGCTCGTTCGCTGCGGCGGCCCGAGCCGTGGGCGTATCGGTGGCCACCGTCTCGCGAGCCGTCACGCGTCTTGAAGAGCGCCTGGGGGGCGCCTGTTCAACAGGACATCCCGGCGACTTGCGTTGACGGATTACGGTCCCATTTCCGCAGCAGTGTTGGGCAGGCGGTACAAAGCTCGGCGCAGCGGGCCCGCAAATGTCATTTGCCGTCCCCGCGGAACAGGCATAGATTTGAGGCGAATCAGCCCCCCGGGAGAGCGCCATGAAATTCTTTATGGGGTTTGGTTTGTTGGGCCTCACCCTCTGTGCTGTCGCCTGCTCGACGAGTCCGCGCGCACCCTCGGCGGCATCGGTGGCGCCGCATGCCAAAACTGCCGCGCAAGTGGCCCAAGCGCCCACCGGCTTCGACAATAGAAGTAACGGACTCACGGACGAGCCAACACACCAGGCAGATCAGGCCAGTTTTGAAGCGTTCGAAGGCATCCCAGACGGCCTAGGTCCGCTGTACAACGCGCAGTCCTGTCGGGAGTGTCATCAGAGCCCGGTTTCGGGCGGCGCCAGCCAGATTATGGAGTTGCGCGTCGGCCACAAGGGAGCGGACGGCACGTTTCAGAACGCAGAGATTCCGATCAATCACGGATCCGAGATTATCAAGGGACGAACGCTCGTAAACCTGCGCGCAATCTGTCCCAGCGCCGCCTTTCCCACCACCGAGATCCAGGAGCACGTGCCGGATTCGGAAACGATTCGGACGTTTCGCACATCGTTGAGTATTCTCGGCGACGGATTCGTGGAGGCGATTGCCGATTCAACGCTGACTGACATTTCGGACAAGCAGTGCAAGCAGGGGCACGGCAAGATCTGCGGACTGGTTCTCTACGTTCCCATCCTCGAGTCCCCCGGTGTCACTCGGGTCGGCCGCTTCGGTTGGAAGAACGAGCACGCCAGCCTACTTTCATTCTCTGGCGACGCTTACCTTAATGAAGTGGGCATTACGAACTATCTGTTTCCGGATGAAGTGACGGATCTATGCAACACCGTTGCCGAACCGAACGACAAACGAGGCGCAGACGGCCTTTCGGCCATTGATCGCTTCGCACGCTTCATACGTGCGACCAAAGCCCCCGCGCGCGACGCTCAGCAATCGGCGACCGCCGCAGCCAAGAGTGGCGAAGTGCTGTTCGCCAAGATCGGCTGCGACATTTGCCACGTCCCGACTCTGACCACCGAGGCCTCGGGCACGCCAATCAATGGCGGGAAGTACATCGTTCCGGAAGCGCTCGGGAAGAAGGTATTTCACGCTTACAGTGACTACCTGCTGCACGACGTCGGCACTGGCGATGGCATCGTCATCGCCCTCGACGAGCACTACAGCAAGCGTATGTACAAAACACAATGGGAGAAATTCTCGGTTGAGTCTTGTCGCTCGAGTGCCAATAGAATGCGCACTACTCCGTTATGGGGAGTTCGCTTCCAGCCAATGCTGATGCACGACGGCGCCTCGCTGACATTTCGCGACGCTATCCTGCGCCACCGCGGCGAAGCCGGCGACGTAACAAAACGTTTTGAAAGCCTTAGCCCTGCAGATCAGCAGGCGATTGTCGAATTCCTGAGATCTCTGTAGGGAAATTGTACCTGTGCTCCGCATTGCATGGGTAGGTGACGCTGTCACTTATGCCGAGCAATTACACGGAGCGCCAGCAGCAACGCAAAGCCGGTAACGAGGCCGGTAATAATGGTCGCGAGCGCCCAGAGCGCGAGTCCGGCAGGCAGTACGTAACGCACGCCATCACGCTGTGCCAACCATCCCGCCACGGGCTGAGGTGGAGTGTAGAACCAGAAAAACGCTGAGAGGAGCAGGCCAATCTGGGAATTGGTCAGGCCGAATTCATCTTTGGGGAGCGGGCTGGCGGCGGCGAAGCTTCCGCGGTCGACGAAATTTATGAAAACGGCCGCCGACAGCAGCAGCACGACCTTCATCGACAGGCCGGGCGGGTTGCGTCAATGACC
>Ga0137415_10008365_pt1 | contig 10263 bp, 6 predicted proteins | sample CZODoug3_1_1_16f_FD_183082 | JGI IMG/M metagenome (GOLD analysis project Ga0137415, IMG submission 183082) | Vadose zone soil fungal communities from Angelo Coast Range Reserve, California, USA - CZODoug3_1_1_16fungal (Hybrid Assembly) | ecosystem: Environmental > Terrestrial > Soil > Vadose... | reverse complement strand
GAAGTCACCCTGAACGTTCATGAGGACATTTCGGGGTCAAGTCTTTTCCCGCAGGTCGAGGGGAAAGCGATGGACGGTGAAGCCCGACCAACGCCGATGAGGAGGCTGGATTCGCTGCTGCCGGAGGCTCTGGAGCACCCGGTGTTTCTCAAGCTGGATACGCAGGGAGCCGAGATCGAGGTCTTGAAGGGTCTGGGAAGCAGAATTGGCGAAATCGACCTGTTGATCGTGGAGACCACGATGATGCCGATGCGTCATGGTATCCCCCAATTCGCAGATGTGGTGCGCTTCTGCGACGACGCGGGGTTCGCGGTATATGACGTGTTGGAGGGGCATATGCGCGCCCTGGACGGCGCTCTGGCGCAAATCGACCTGGCGTTCGTTCGCAAGGACAGCGCGTTACGCAGTCAGGCGGCGTTTTTCAGTCCTGACCAATTGACCGACTATCTCAAAGCACCAAGCAAGCTTCGAGCCGCACAGAGCCAATCCTGATTCCAGGCCACGGTGCTTGCAAAGACCGCCCCCGCTGGGATCAGTCCCTTCAGATTTCCGCGAGCAATATGAAAACGCAGCGCCGCTCGCCCTTGTTGACCATTCCGCCGCGATGCATCCCGTTGCCATCGAACAAAACGCAGTTGCCGTAGTTCGACGTGGCGCTGAAATGGCCCTCGCGAAGCGGCAACGTATCGGGGGAATCGTCTGACACGTCACCCCCGAAATCCGCCTTCTTGCGGAGGAATCGCGGCAGCGCTCGGCCGAAGCGATACGCGGCGCCGTCGGCGAAGAAAAAGCGCAACAGCTTTTCGCGCTGGCTCGCGAGTACTGGGTGAAGGGCGGCGACACATCGGCTTCTGACAAAACCGTTGAAAGTTCAAGCCCAGCCGCGCCAAACGTAGTTCCCAAAGACACGCGTGTAGTAGTAAACATTCCCGCCTATCGCATGGACGTTTTTCGTGAAGGCGAGCTGGTAAAGTCCTACAAGATCGGAATTGGCTATCCGGAATTTCCTTTGCCCACCGGAATGCGGAAAGCACAAAGCATCATCTTCAATCCGACCTGGACTCCGCCCGACGAACCCTGGGTCGCAAAGATGAAGAATGTCAGCGTCGGTGAGAAGGTTGAGGCCGGCAGCAAACTGAATCCGCTTGGTCCAATCAAGATTCCGATTGGCTTGCCTTCGCTGATCCACGGAGGCAAATCGCCGGCGAAGTTAGGAACATTTGCTTCGCACGGCTGCGTTGGCTTAACCACGCCGCAAGTGCAGGATTTTGCGAAAGTGCTGGCGCAAACCTCGGGAACAGAACTTTCAGACGCTCTTATTCAGTCGCACCTGAAAGACAAGACGCAGACGAAGGTTGTGAAGTTGGACCATGCCGTGCCAGTGGAGCTGCGCTATGAAACAATTGTCGCGGAAGATGGCAAGCTGCATATCTACAAAGACGTTTACGATCAGGACTCAAACACTGAAGAGAATTTGCGTGCAGTGTTGCAAGCGAATGGCGTCAGAATGGAAGACCTGAGCGAAGCGGAACGCACGCAGGTGTTGGCTGCGCTTAACGCAATGTCGAGTCACCCACAAAGCGAGACTGCTGCGAAAGTCGCAACGATCGCTCCATCTCCATCAACTGCGGTGAATTCAAAGATGAACAGAGCGGAGAAAAAGTCTGCGGTGGCAAAGACAAAAACGATCGCAAAAAATCAGAAGGAAGTTGTGATTGAAATAGCCGCGCTGAAAGGCAAAGGCTATCCGATCGCTGTGAATCTCGACACTGGTACCGGCAAACCGCCGGCTCTGCTGGCGAAAGCGAGCAAGCCGCTGTGATAAGTGGCACAGACTTAAGTCTGTGCTACTTACGAATGCTTCTTTTTACAGGGAAGTGAAGGTCAGGCAGCACTCGCCGCTTCGCAGGAATCGAGTTCGGGAGCTTCTTCAATCGGCGCGCCGGCTTCGCCAAAATACGGGCGGTCATTCTCAATGGCTTCGAAATATTCCTCGATGCGATTGAGAATTTCATCGACCGAATGTGAGTGATAAAGCGAAGTGCGAAACAGCGCGCCGCCCTGCAAGCCGCGCGTGAATTGTCCGGCGAGTTGTTTCATGCGATTGATCGCCGGCGTCACGGGCATGTCTTCACGCAACATGTCGAAGTACTCGTGCAGGATTGCGCGTTTATCGGCAAGCGTCGGCTGAAAGATTTCGCGTCCATTCATCGCATCTTCAATCTGGCGGAAGATCCAGGGATTACCCATTGCGCCGCGTCCAATCAAAACGCCGTCACAATTCGTCTCGCGAAAACGCGCAAACGCCTGGTCAATCGTCGTCACGTCGCCGCTGCCTGAAACCGGCACGCTGACAGTTTCTTTGATCTGCTTCACAAGGTCCCAATTTGCGAGGCCACGATAACCTTGCTCCTTCGTGCGACCGTGCAAGGCAATGTGTTCGACGCCACAGGCTTCGGCGAGTTTGGCAGTATCGATGGCGTTGATCGTGTGATCGTAAAAGCCGGCGCGAATCTTAATCGTTAGCGGAATCTTGATCGCCTTCTTAATCTCTTTGAGAATTGTTTCGAGCCGTGAATGATCTTTCAGCAAGCCTGAACCGCCGCCATGCTTCACAACCTTCGGCGCTGGGCAACCACAGTTGATGTCGAGAATGTCGGCGCCGATTTCTTCCGCCATCTCCGCGGCCATGCGCATGCGCTCTACCTGGCCGCCAAAAATCTGCACCGCAAACGGCCGTTCGTCTTCGTAAAAGCGCATCTGCCTTTTGGACTTGGGATTGCTGCGCGTCAAGCCTTCGACCGAAATGAACTCGGAAACACTCAAGCCTACGCCGCCACGCCGCTTCAGCAGGCGGCGAAACGAAACGTCGGTCACACCGGCCATCGGCGAAAGGATCAACGGCGGAGTGATCTCGATGTCGCGAATCTTGAATGGTTTGATTTCCGGTGCCATTTGTTTGACTAGACTCTAACTAATGTCTCCGCCGATGGACAAGTCTGCGATCGAAATGGTGACCAACGGATGGGGTTCTCTGCGCCACTTTTGGGCGCAAGCCGTTAGGAGGTCAGATAATAGTGTCGATGGGCGCCTCACGCACAAGTTCATAAAGCGTGGCTGCTTCCTTTCGCGATGGTTGGCGGATGTTGGGAAGGGAAAGAACGCGCACCGTAGTGATCTTGTCACGCCGCGTGAGGGTGATTTCGTCGCCGGCTTTCACAGCACGCGACGACTTGGCAACGTTGCCATTAATGGAAGCTCGGCCCGCATTACAAAGACTTTGTGCCAGAGTACGTCGGGAACAAAGGCGACTTGCTTTGAGGAAGACGTCGAGGCGCACAAGAATGGGTGTCAGGTTTCGGGTGTCAGGTGTCAGGTGTCAGGTGTCAGGTTCCGTGCCTGCTGACACCTGACACTCGACACCTGATATCCATTTTAGGGTTTCGGAAAAATTCCGAGCAGCTTGCCCTTTTTCTTCTCGGGAGGCTTCGAGCTGCCGCCTGTTTGGACGTTAGCGTTGTCGGCCATTTTTGCCGGATCCAGCTTCAAGAGTGGCGCAACCGACTGACGGTAGTTTTCTGAAATTTTTACGTACGCTTCATTGCGCAGGTTCTGCAGATAATCCTCGCGCTGTTTGCTCGTTCGCTCCATAGTGATCGCTTCGCGCACCTGGTTCTCATTAAACGTTACAGTGGTGGCTGCCACGGTGCGTTCGTCGACACGGAAAATTTGATACCCATCGTTACTGCGCAGCGGCTCGCTGATGCCGCCAACCTTGACGTCTTTGACAGCGCCGGCAATGTCGTCTCGCAAACTCGGCACTTCAAATGCCCCCACTTTCCCTTTTGTTTGCGGAGCAATGCGAACGCCATTCGCTTCGCGCTCGGAATTGACGACGGCGACGGCGCCAAAATCCGCGCCAGCGCGTAACTGGGCTACGAGCTGCAGTGCTTTAGCTTTCACTTCGGCTTCGTTTTTTCCGGCGGAACTCAGAAAAATCTCGGAAAGGCTAATACTTTCAGGTTTGCGAAACTTGTCCTGATGCGCCTGAAAATACTTTTTCAACTCATCAATCGTCAGTCCGAAGAAAATCTTGCGATCGACTTCCTGCTGAATGACAGCTTGCTTCATCATTTCCACGCGCAGTGTTTGTCGGGTCGCCACCGGATCAAGACCGCTTTCGCGCATGGCTGCGTCCAACTTTTCCACCGAGGTAATGCCCTGATCTTTTGCTACTTCCAGCATGCGCCGGTTGACCTCAGCTTCAACTTCGCTTGAAAGATCCAGTTCTTTCCCTCGCTGCATAAGAAGTTGTTCATTAATCAACGTGGCAATAAGATCTGCCTGCCGTTTGTTGACTTCGTCGGCGGCTTGTTCTTGCGTCATCCCTCCCTGCTTTAGCGCTTCAATGCGTTCTTTGGATTCGCGCCGCAACATCGAAAGCGTGATGACGTCGTCGTTGACCTGGGCAATAACTTCATCAACAACCTGTAGTTCACCTTCCTGCGCCAACGTCGGGGCTGGATTGCAAATCAAAATGCAGAATATGAAGAGGCCCGCAATGGCGAGGGAAATAAACTTGGATTTCACGGTATTACTCCTAAAAAGTCAGTGGTGGAATTATCAGTGTTCTGGTGGTCAGTAGTTAGTGGTCAGTTGTCTGTGTCTGGTTGCTCCAAAGACCGGGCAATGAACCGTAGATTTGAGCACAAAGTGGTCACTTCCAACAAACGCGAAGGCCGCCTGTTACAGCAACTGACCACTAACTTCAAACTAACGACTATTGCTTAATCTGCTCGAGCACCCCACGCAGCAGATCCAGCACCTGATCCTCTTCTTCGTCAGTCAAACTCAGGCGCAGCACGCCGTTGGGCGTGAATGTCCGGCCCTCGCGAGCGCCTACGAACGCCATCAGCTTTTCCGCCGAAACGCGCGCCTTCTCGCTAAACTTTATCGCCACGCCGTCGCTCGTCTTATCTATCGACAGAATGCCGACGCTTTCCGCCAGCAGGCGCAAGCGCGCGTAACCAAACAGTTGCTCTACCGACTCAGGCAAGCGTCCATAGCGATCGCGAATCTCTTCGCGAATGTTTGCCAGCGCCTCGTCATCACGAGCTGAAGACACGCGTTTGTAAGTCCGCAGTCGCTGGCCCATGTCGTTTATATAGTCGTCGGAAATGGCGACGTCGACGCCCAGATTTATCGTGACGCTGGTTTCATCTTCCACCGCTTCACCGCGCAGTTCCGCAACCGTGCGTTCCAGCATCTGCGTGTAAAGATCAAAACCGAGCGCATCCATGTGGCCCGACTGCTGGCCGCCGAGAAGATTTCCGGCGCCGCGCAATTCCAAATCCAAAGCCGCAATGCGAAACCCGGCGCCGAGATCTGAAAATTCACGAATAGCTGCCAGGCGACGTTTTGCAATCGGTGTCAATTCAAGTTCACCGGGAATAAGGAGATAAGCGTACGCGCGACGATTTGATCGGCCCACGCGACCGCGCAACTGGTAGAGTTGAGAAAGACCGTACTGATCGGCGCGGTTTATGATGATGGTGTTCGCGCGCGGGATGTCTATACCGTTCTCGATAATGGTCGTGGCCACCAGCACGTCGTACTTAAACTCAATGAAATCGAGCATTATGCGCTCCATCTCTTTTTCGTTCATCTTGCCATGACCAACGGCCAGCCGCGCCTGCGGCACCAGCCGCTGGACTAAAGCCGCAATTGTCTCGATGGTTTCCACTCGATTATGAATAAAGAACACTTGCCCGCCGCGGCCCAGCTCGAGTTCAATTGCAGACTTGATTACGTTTTCCGAAAACTGGACTACCTGCGTTTGAATTGCCAAACGATCGCGCGGCGGCGTTTCAATTAGAGACATGTCGCGCAAGCCGCTCAGCGACATGTTGAGCGTGCGCGGTATCGGCGTCGCCGAAAGCGTTAACACATCAACTCGCTTCTTAAGTTGTTTCAATCTCTCCTTGTGAGCCACGCCGAAGCGCTGTTCTTCATCGACCACCACGATGCCCAGCTCTTTGAAGCGCACGTCTTTCGACAACAGCCGGTGCGTGCCGATGACGACATCTATTTCGCCGGTCTCGACGCGTTTGGCGATCTCCTTCTGTTCTTTTGGCGAACGAAAACGCGAAAGCAATTCGATCTTCACCGGAAAAGGCGCGAAGCGACCGCGAAAAGTGTCGAAGTGCTGGTAGGCAAGCACGGTCGTTGGCGTCAAAACCGCAGCCTGTTTCCCTTCCATCACCGCTTTGAAAGCCGCGCGCATTGCCACCTCCGTCTTGCCATAACCCACATCGCCGCATAACAGGCGGTCCATCGGCGTAGGTTGTTCCATGTCCTGCTTGACGTCTTCAATCGCGGTTTCCTGATCTGGTGTCAGCACAAACTCAAAGCCATCTTCAAACTCGCGCTGCCAGGGCGTGTCAGCGGCGAAGGCATAACCGCCGACCAATTTTCGTTCGGCGTAAAGTCGCAAAAGCTCGTCAGCCATGTCGCGCATGGCGCGCTTTGCTTTCGCTTTTGTTTTTTGCCAGCCGAGTCCGCCCAATCGATCCAACGCGGGCTGGTGTCCTTCGGAGCTCGAATAGCGCTGCACCAGGTCCATGCGCTCGACCGGTACGTAGAGCTTTGCGTCTTCCGCGTAGTACAGCAGCATGAACTCACCACTGCGCGTACCCAGATCGAGAGTCTGCAAACCACCGAAACGTCCTATGCCGTGATCGACGTGAACGACAAAATCGCCTGGCTTCAGATCGCGAAAGTCTGAAAGAAAAGCTGCGGTCCGGAATTTTTTCTTCTTCCTGCCGTCTGCCGTCTGCCGTCTGCCATCCTGGGAAACTCCGCGCCGCTCGATCGTTTGTACGCCCGCTTCGTCAAACAGGTCCGCCTCCACGTGAACCAACAGTTGCGAGGCCGGCATTTCAAAACCACTGCTGAGCCGGCCGACCGTTACGATCGTTTGCACAGCCGTCACTGTTTCAGTCGCTTCTTCGACTGACCAAAGACGCGCCTCAATCTCGTATTCACCAAGGATTTCGGTAACACGTTCGGCGACTCCTAAACTCGGCATGACAAACATGGTCGTCGTGCCGTTTTCGCGGGAGCGGTTCAGATCTGACGCCAGATTCGCGAGCCGTCCGTGATACTTCAACGCAGATTGCGTCTTCCATTCAACTTCAGGCGCCTGCTCTGTCGGGGGAAAAAGAAACAGAGGCGCGCGCGCGTTTCGTGCGCGACCAAGTTGGACCTTCGGAGCTTCTGCATCAAGCGCCATCGCCTGATCAACTTCGGCGGCGGCGCGACCCAACATGCGCAGTTCGACTCTCTGTAGTCCATCCAATTTGATTCGCAGTTCTTCTGCTGAGAGATAAAGTTCTTCGGGCTTAAGCGCGATGTCGTCGGCCGCATCGGTCTCGGCAAAACGGTCGGCAAGCGTTTGATAAACTTCTCCGAGGTAAGCGTCGACTGCTGAGGGCTCATCGACGACCAGTACAGCGTTCTTCAGGTAGTCAAAAACGGTCGCATTTCGTTCGCGCACAACCGGCAGCAACCATTCCCAACCAGCAAAACTTTCCGCTTCGTCTGCAAATGCGGTGCGATCGCGCAGGGCGCGCGCGTAGCGCTCGTCAGCCCAACGTTCGCGAGCGAAATAGGCCCACTGCCTAAAGTCTCGTGGCCGCACCACCAGCTCGCGCATCGGAACAATTTCAATTTCGCTCAACTGATTCGTGGAGAGTTGTGTTTCGGGATCAAAGGCGCGGATGGAATCGATCTCGTCGCCAAAGAATTCGATGCGCACCGGTTGTTGCTGACCCGGCGACCAAACGTCGAGAATGCCACCCCGCATGGAAAACTCGCCGACTGCGCCAATCGGATCTTCACGCACGTAGCCGGCAGCCACCAATTGCTCGACCAGCTCTTCCGGCGCTCGCGTCTCGCTTCGCTTCAATAAAGCGCCGGCCTCAGCAATTTCTTCAGTTGTTACCGTGAATCGCGACAACGCACGCGCCGTGAGCAACACAAAATCCCGGCTTCCGTGTGCCAGTCGCCACAACGTCAGCGCGCGTCGCTCGAGAGTGTCGGGATGCGGTGAAGAACCTGCGTAAGGATCACTTTCGGAAGCTGGCAAGAGCAGCACTTCCTGATCGCAGCTTTGTTTGCCTGCCAACGCGCAATACCAGAAGCGCAGGTCATCTTCCCAAGACTCCAAGTCGCGGTTAGCCTGCGTGACAATCGCAAAAAGTCTTCCCGTTTCGCGCTGGAGCATCGCCAGTGCCAGCGAGCGAGCGGACCCGGCGACAAGACCACTGATCGAAATCACGCGCCCGCCGTGATTGATTTCGTCGACGACGCGCTTGAACTCCAGCGTGTGGCGAATCGCGTGCAGCTTGTTTTGTAAAACGTTAGTTGTTTGAATCGTACTGCTCATATCTTGGTGATGAGTGATGAGTACTGAGCGAGCGAACAAGTAGTTCAGAGTCCAAGCTTTAGCTTGCTGTTCACGCAAGAAGCAACCTGAAGGTTGTACTCTGAACCTCTAGACGCTCATGACTACTCATCACTCATTACTCATCATTGCTTCTTCATTCTTTCAATAATCGCGCTGGTCGATGCGCCTTCAATAAAAGGCAAACTAACCACACGCCCACCCGACGCTTCCACCTCCTCGCGTCCATGAATTTCATCCAGATCATAGTCGCCACCTTTGACGAGAACGTCAGGCAGCAATTGCGTGATCAATGCGCGTGGCGAGATATCATCAAAAACAGTGACGTAATCTACCTGTCGCAGTGCAGCCAGAATTTCGGCCCGCTCACTCTCGTTTGTAATCGGACGCCCGTCGCCTTTCAACTCGCGCACCGTGCAGTCGCTGTTGATTGCCACCAGCAGCACATCGCCCAACGCGCGCGCTTCCGCCAGGTATCGCACGTGACCCACGTGCAACAGGTCAAACACGCCATTAGTAAAAACGAGGGTTTTGCCGGTAGCGCGCAGACCTTGGCGCACTCCGAGCAATTCATCCGGGCTCAGAATCTTTTGCTTCATCCTATTAATAACAATTTAGCACGACGCGTCCGAAACCAAAGAGCGGGGGCAAGCCCACCTTCCCAACCTTGAGCTGCTTGAACTTGAGCGATATCACATGCCCTGAGAGCCCCTCAACTTGGAATCCTGTCAAACATGGAAAATCTCTCAGGTCAGGAAGGCGGGCTTGCCCCCGCTCTTTATCTTGGTATTCATCTGTTGTTAATTAACCCGCTGTTCTATTTACGATTTACGCTTTACCATTTACGATGCATCCCATGCCTGTTCCTTTCATCGAAGAGAACGATCAAACGCGCGCGCGCGAGGAGCACCTCGAAGCTTTGCGAGCGCTGGTTGGCAACGTCTATCCAAATAAGTTCGAACGCAGTGAAGTGGTTGAGCCCGGCAAAGAAGACACGATCACTGCGGTCCTCGAAAAGTATCGTGGCTTTCAACCGGATTCTCCCGAAGGCGGCAACCCGGCCGCCGAAGCAATCGAGCTTGCCAACCAGCAACTGAATACCATAACGGTTCGCTTAGCTGGTCGCATCGCGTCGCCGCCCCGCGTAATGGGCAAAGCCGCGTTTGTACATCTGTCTGATGGTTCCAGCCGCTTACAGATTTATGTGAAGCGCGCGGACGTTGCCGGCGTGCGCAACGATGCAATGGGCGGCGAAGTCGACGGCTGGGAACTATTCGCTCTGCTCGATCACGGCGATTTCATCGGAGTTGAAGGTTATTTGTTCATCACTAAAACCGGTGAGCTTTCCGTGCACGTCCAGAAATTGCAGTTTCTGGCCAAGGCATTGTTGCCGCTGCCTGACAAGATGCACGGCATTCACGATCCCGAAATTCGTCAGCGGCAGCGCTATGCGGATTTGATTGCCGGCAGTTTGAAACTGGAACGCGAGCAAGATGAACTAACGCCTCGTGAAGTCTTCGAGCTGCGTGCAAAAATTGTGGCGGAGATGCGCCGCATTCTTGAAGACCACGGCTACATTGAAGTAGAGACGCCGATGCTAACGCCGTTGGCGACCGGCGCGGCTGCCCGCCCCTTCAAGACACATCACAACGCGCTCGACATCGATCTCTACGCGCGCATCGCCCCGGAGCTTTATCTGAAGCGATTGCTGGTGGGTGGTTTCGAGAGGGTTTACGAACTCAACCGCAACTTCCGCAATGAAGGTGTCTCCACGCGTCACAATCCGGAATTCACGATGC
>Ga0137415_10008364_pt1 | contig 10263 bp, 9 predicted proteins | sample CZODoug3_1_1_16f_FD_183082 | JGI IMG/M metagenome (GOLD analysis project Ga0137415, IMG submission 183082) | Vadose zone soil fungal communities from Angelo Coast Range Reserve, California, USA - CZODoug3_1_1_16fungal (Hybrid Assembly) | ecosystem: Environmental > Terrestrial > Soil > Vadose... | reverse complement strand
CGGCCAATTTGGATAAGACCCGTTACTTCCTACGCCATTAAGTGACTGAGGCTACCCAATGGGAAAGCGGCGGAGTAGGTATTTGCTGATTGAGTACGCGGAGGCGCGCGGTTCAGGCGCGGCGGGAAACGCCGTGTTACATTGCGAAAATGGCGCTACGAGTGCGCCTGAACTGTGCCTACGCAGACACCTATCGAACCGCCCCGCCCGATGGAGCCCGCCGCTCCGCCGAAGATTCATCGCGTAGAAGTGCAGTGGCACGCAGTCACCTATAAGACGGTGATTGTTTACGGGCTTTTGGTCGGCGCGATTATTCTGGCCGGGATGTTCATTGTGTTTCCGAGTATGTATTCGGCGGTGACACGTAAGATTTCCACGGCGATAGCCAGCAATGACGGCGAGGGCGGCCCGGCTTCACAGACGCAGGCGAAATTCGTGAACCTCGATGGCCGAGTGCAGGTGAAGAAGGTGAACTCGGTGCAGTGGGTGGATGCGGATTACCGCACGGCGCTGGACAAGGGCGACCTGGTGCAAACGGGCAACGACGGTTACGCGCGCGTGACGTTTGCTGACGGAACGTTTTACACCGTGAAGCCGGGCACGTTAATCACCGTCGAAGAAAATTTGATGGCCAGCAACAGACCGACGAGCGTGGCGGTGCGCATCAACACGGGGTCGGTGGATTTGGCCACCGGAAATTGGTCTTCGCCGGGATCGAAGGCAGCGGTTAGTGTGGAAGACGCTAAGGCGGAATTGCGGCCCAACAGCCGAGCGGCCGTGAAGTTGGATAAGGACACGAAGGAAAGCGAAATCGTGGTGTCCAACGGCAGCGCGGAAGTGCGGCGCGGACAAGAGCAAGTGGAAGTAACGCAGTATCAGAAGGTGAATATTCCGACAACGGGCTCCATTTCGAAATCAGATGTGCTAGCTCCACCAGAATTGGTGGAACCGATCAATCTGACGCCCATTATTGCGGAGAACCCCAAGGCGGCGGCAGTGCATTTTGAATGGAAGCCAGTGCAGGATGCCGCATCGTATTCGCTGCGCATCAGCACGACAAGTATGTTCACGAAAATCGTGAAGGAAGTGCCCAAGGTATCCGGCACGGGCGTGGACATCACCGGGTTAGATGCCGGGGACTACTTCTGGAATGTTACGGCGATGAGCACGAAGAAACTGTCGAGTGATGTGAGCGAAACATATAAGTTCACGTTGGTCGCCCAAGGCAAAACGCAGGACATGCTGTTGGAGATTCAAAACACGCAACTCGTGGGCCATGCGGTGGAAATTAGCGGCCGCACTGAACCGGGCGCAGCGCTGATTATTAATGGACAGCCGGTGCCGAATATTGCGAGGGATGGAACGTTTCATCACTTCACGGAGCCGCTGTTGCCTGGGGAACATACGATAGTCGTGATTGGACAGAATCGCCGGGGAGGGATCGGGCACCAACAGGTTTCCGTTGTGATACCAAAATAAGCTGCTGCGCGAATCGCGTCCGAAGAATTGCGAAACGTAATGGTTGGCAATCGGGCAATCCGCGCTGCTGCTTAACGATCACGCTACAACAAGAGAACGCGCTGCTTTGCGCTGGAGACGAGGTCCGGAGAGAATAGGTGGCCTCGGATTGTGGTCGGTCAGCTTTCCGCATGGGGGATGAGGGGCAATGAATAAGAACGGTTACAACCTCAGGTCGGTGTTCAGTTTATTTTCATCCGACTTGGCGATCGATTTGGGAACCGCGAACACGTTGGTGTTCTCGCACGGCAAAGGCATCGTGGTGAACGAGCCATCGATCGTGGCGATCAACAAGAATAGCGGCGAAGTGGTGGCGGTGGGGCGCGAGGCGAAAGACATGCTGGGCCGCACTCCCGGAAATGTGGTGGCCATCAAGCCAATGAAGGACGGAGTGATCGCGGACTTCAAAGTCACCGAGAAGATGCTGACGTATTTCATTCAGAAGGCGCATAACCGGCGCGTGCTGGTGCACCCGCGAATTGTGATTGGAGTGCCGAGCGAGATTACGCCGGTGGAAAAGCGAGCGGTGCAAGACTCCGCCTATCGCGCGCGAGCGAGCGAAGTGTACCTGGTGGAGCAAGCGATGGCCGCGGCGATTGGCGCGGGCCTGCCGATCGAGGAACCGTCGGGCAACATGGTGGTCGACATCGGCGGCGGCACGACGGATATCGCGGTGATTTCGATGAGCGGCATCGTGTACTCGCGGTCGGTGCGCGTCGCGGGCAATGAGATGGATGAATCCGTAATGCAATATTTGAAGCGCAAGTACAACTTGCTGGTGGGTGAGCGCACCGCGGAACAGATCAAGATGGAGATTGGCTCGGCATATCCACTGGAAAAGCCGCTGACCATGGAAGTAAAGGGCAGGAATTTGATCGAAGGCGTGCCGCGCACAGTGACGATCGATGACAGCGAGATTCGGGAATCCTTGGCGGAATGCGTGGCCACCATTTTGAATGCCATCCGCGTGGCGCTGGAACGGACGCCACCGGAGCTGTCCGCGGACATCAGCGATCGCGGAATAGTGCTAACGGGCGGCGGCGCGCTGCTGAAGAATCTGGACAAGCGCATCCGAGAAGAAACGGGCTTGCCGGTTTCCATCGCGGATGACCCGCTGGCTTCCGTAGTGCTCGGCACCGGGAAGATGCTGAGTGATTTTCGGCTGCTGCGGCAGGTTTGCATCGACTGAAGAGGCAGCGTGAAGGCACGGGTCGCAAACTCCAGTTCGCTTGCTATTTTCGCTTAACGCTTAACGCAAATTTTGATTTGAGAACCGCGAAGAACAATGGGCGTCCCCTCTCGACATAAATCGCTGGTACTGCTTGCCGGGGTAATCATGCTGCAAGTGGTGCTGCTGGCCGTGCAGATCAAGCGCGACTCGCAAGGACGGCTGCTGCGCGTGTGGACGGTCGGGGCGGTTTCGCCATTTCAGCGAGTGGGCGCCAAGGGCATCGGCAACATTCGCGGGACGTGGAGCCACTACTTCGCGCTGCAAAACACGTCGCGCGATAATGAGCAACTGCGGCGCGAAAACGACGAGCTGAAGCTGCGGGTGAATCAACTGCAAAGCAAAGCTTCGGAGGCGGACCGGCTGGCGGCGCTGCTGAATTTCCGGCAAGCGCAACACAACGTCCCGATGCTGGCGGCGCGCGTGATCGGCACGAGCGCGGATACGGCCAGCCAAACGATCTATTTGGACCGGGGCGAGCGGGATGGGATTCGCCGCAACATGGGCGTCATCACGCCGGATGGCGTGGTGGGGAAGGTGATCGAATCGTATCGCGACACGGCGCAGGTGCTGCTACTTACGGACCGGGAGAGCGGCGTGGGCGCGATGCTTTCGGATTCGCGCATTCAAAGTCCGGTGGGTGGCACGGGCGAGCCGCTGCTTTCGATGAAATACATCCCCACCGATGACACCGTGAATGTGGGCGAGCATGTGGTCACCAGCGGAATGGATCGCATTTTTCCGCGCGATTTGCCGGTCGGTGTGGTCACGGAAATCAAAACTGCGCGGCCATTTCAACAAGTACGCGTGCGGCCAGCGGCGAATCTGCAACGGCTCGAAGAAGTGATTGTGCTGCTGACCCTACACCCCCTGGAGCAGAAAAAAGAGCCCGCCGGGCCGCCAGCGGAGGCAGCCGGGAAAAGCATTGGTGGGACTGCCGCGGTGACTCCATGATGAACGACGCGTTCGACCTACGGCTGGCGGAAACGCACATTGAGGTGCACAAGTTTCGTTCCGGCGCGATCGTCGCGGCGACGTTTCTTTCCTTAATACTCCAGGTTTTTGTGCCGGTGTATATTCCAAAATTTGCGGTTTTGGATTTGCCGCTGATAGTGACAATTTATTTTGGGCTGAGCCGGCGCAATCCGTCGACGGGTCTGTTGCTGGGCATGGTGATCGGGTTGCTGCAAGATAGTTTGAGCGGACCGACTGTGCCGCTGGGACTCTACGGCATCGCCAAAACGATAATTGGTTATTTGGCTTCGTCCATTGGGGCGCGGCTCGATACCGAACATCCTGCCGCCCGTTTTGCTATGACAATGATCTTCTTTGTGGTGCATCAGGGCTTTATTACGCTGACCCGGCGGTTGCTGCTCGCGGAACCATCGCCGTGGTTCACAGTACAGTTGTTTATCGCGGCGGCGGTGAATGCGGTGGTGGCTGTGCTTGTGTTTGCCTTGCTCGATCGCCTGCGAAAATCCTAGCGGCTTACTTCCATTTCTCCGACCCTTACAACGAGCCATTAGTGAGCGAGTAGGAATTGCTTGAAATCGTCATACAGGCTCGACATCGCGAGCGACAGTTTGGGGCGCTGCAGGTAGGCGGCAAGGCGATCGGGTAGCGGCGGGGCAGTTCCAATCGCGTGCGTGACCACGTCGGCAAATTTGGCAGGGTGCGCGGTCGCCAAGACTAATCCTTGCGCGGGCTCGGGGTGCTCGCGCCGATACGCTTCCCAGCCCAGGATTCCTACAGCTGTGTGTGGATCGGCGAGATAACCAAATCGATCGTGCACAAATTTCATGGCGTTGAGCGTTTCTTCGTCGGTGGCTCCGTGCCCCCAGATTTCGCGCTGCACATACTCGAGGCGACCGCGGCAAAGGTCGAGCAATCGCGGGAAATTGTTTGGGCTGCCAACATCCATAGCATTGGACAGAGTTGGTGTTGCGGCGCGAGGAAGGAATTCTCCCGTACGCAGGTATTCGGGCACAACGTCATTGGCATTCGTGGATGCGATAAAACGCGCGACGGGTATGCCGATGCGCTTGGCGAAAATTCCGGCTGTTAAGTTGCCAAAATTGCCGCTGGGCACCGAGACAATCAACGGCACCGAGGCCACCGGAAGCTGGCGGTACGCGGCGACGTGATAAAACATTTGCGGAAGCAAGCGGCCGATGTTGATGGAATTCGCGGAGGTTAGAAACGCGCGTTTGTTCAGCTCGATGTCGGAAAATGCCTGCTTCACCAGGCGCTGGCAATCGTCAAACGTGCCGCTGACCTCGAGCGCAGTGATATTTTGGCCAAGCGTGGTGAACTGCTTTTCTTGCGCCTCGCTGATGCGCTTGGAGGGATAGAGAATCACGACACGAATTCCGGGCACACCGAGGAAGCCGTGCGCCACGGCGCTCCCAGTATCTCCGGACGTAGCGACCAAGACGGTGAGCGTTCGCGTCTCGCTGCGCACAAAGTAGCCCATCAAGCGGGCCATGAAGCGAGCGCCGAAATCCTTGAACGCCAGCGTCGGACCGTGAAACAGTTCTAACACATGTAGAGCGGGCGAAAGTGAAATCAGCTTTACGGGGAAATTGATGGCTTCGCTGACGACTTGCCACAAGATTTCTTCCGGCACTTCGGGACCAACAAAGGGCTTGACGATTCGAAAACAAACTTCAGTGAACGGCAAGCGGCGGAACTCTTCCAACTCTTCCGGTGAGCGGCGCGCAATTTCGACTGGCATGTAAAGGCCGCCGTCCGGCGCCAAGCCGCGCAGCACTGCGCCACGCAGCGAGGTTAACGGCGCTTGTCTGGATGTGCTGCGGTACCTCACTTGGAGTACCTCACTTGGCGCGTTCCAAGCGGGCGCTGACTTTCGAGAGAAAAACGGCCGGATCCGATGAGGCATCGCGCAATTCCGCGACCGCAAGAGTGCAGTGTGCAAGCGCCTCATAGCTTTGACGGCGCGCGGCAATCAGAATGGGATAGCAGCGCGCAACTGTTTCGCGCGGTGTCTCGCCCTTTTTCGGCTGAAACGCACCACGCCACAAAACCGGCTTAGGATCGTGAAGGTAGCGCTCCATCAGGAGTTGCTGTTCCTCGGCGGATGCGACGAGATAGACGATGCTCATCTGTCGGCGGAGGCGCCGCAAAAGATTGTTGCCGGTGTAGATCACGCTGCCGGTGGTGTCCAGGATCAACTCGCTGGAGGGATTGCGCTCGAGGTCAGTTAGAACTTCGTCCAGGGTGGCGATTTCCTCGACCAGATATTCGGCTTCGCGTTCCGCATACGTGGAGTTATCCGGCCAGCCCATCCAGGAGGCCACGCCGTGGATGCCGGCGTAACCGCCGCTTTCGAGGCGCGAACGAAGCCGCTGTTCGATGCGGTCGTCGCAACAAATTGTGCGATGGCCGGCTTGCGCCAATCGCTTGGTCCAAAATGTCTTGCCGACACCGGACATGCCGATAAGAGCGAGCCGAAGTGGAGAGCGGGATGTGTCGACCATGAAATGTTTTAGCACGATAGCGTGCAGGGCTTGCAGGGGCAAGTTTAGCGAGTTGCCTTGTAACCGAGACCTGCGAGGCGCGCCTAGTGCCGTGCAGGAACCTGTACTCATGGACGGCTTGCGGCTTGCCCTTTGCAGATGCTACGTTTCTTAAGACTTAGCCAGGTTCGGAAGGCAGAGTCCGGCGGTCGGGAACTCCAAAGAATCTTGTCGAAATTTTCTTTTGCCGAAATTGTGCAAAATTTCTTCAAGGACATTTCGATACCCACGCTGCGCAACGGATTCGTGACGCGAGACAAGTTCCGGCAAATGACCGGGACGGGCAGCGAACAGGCCTGAGATAACGCGGCTTCCTAGCAGCCGCCCAACGAGAGACTCGCGCGCGGGGTTTTTGTGTCGTACTGGTTTGGCAACGACAATCGATTGCCGCAACAGCGGCTAGCCATCGTCTCCTACATCATTGTGGGGATGATCGGCGTGCTGCTCATCGGTTTCTGGAAGCTCCAGGTCATTGACTCCGATAAATTTTTGCAGTGGGCCGAGCGCAACCGCGTTCGCTCCATTCCGGTAATTGCTCCGCGCGGACGCATGTTAGACCGCGATGGCCGCGTCCTGATCGACAACTACCCGTCCTTCAGCGTTCTTCTGTTGCGAGACGATCCCGCACAAGTAGAAAAGAGTCTTCCAGCTATCTCCGAGGGACTGGACATTCCACTCAGTGATCTGAGGGAACAGCTGCAGGCCTCGCGCAACTTGAAGAATTTTCAGCCCATCGTCATTAAGCCAGAAGCCAGCAAAGCGGATATCGCTTTCATCGATTCGCACCGCACGGATATACCGCTGCTGGAAATGTTGATGGTGCACCGCCGGCGGTATTTGCCGGGTGGATTCATGGCGCATGCGAGCGGGTACGTGGGCGAGGTCAGCGAGCAACAAATCGAAGCCAGCAACGGACGCTTCCGGCCGGGCGACTTTGTCGGCAAATCGGGCCTCGAGCGTCAATACAATGATCTGCTGCAAGGCACTGACGGCATGCGGCGCGTGGTGGTGAACAGCGTCGGCAAAGAAGTGGACCATCTGCCGACCCAGGAAGCTATTCCGGGCAAGCAGATTCAGCTCACCATTGATTACGATTTACAACAGGTTGCGGAACAATCGCTGGGGGCTCGCGATGGCGCGGTGGTGGCACTCGACCCTCGCAGTGGCGAGATTCTGGCCATGGTCAGCCATCCGGCGCCGAATCCGAATGATTTCGCGGTGCGCATCTCGAATGAGGAATGGAAGCAGCTCAACGATGATCAGGCCAAGCCGCTACTGAATCGGGCGATTCAAGCGCAGCTCGCGCCGGGCTCCGTCTTCAAGATCATCATGGCCACCGCGATGCTCGAAGACAAGATGCCTCCCGCAAGTTTCACGGCATTTTGTCCTGCGTACGCGACGTTTTACGGCCGGCAATTCAAGTGTTGGGTATACGGAAAGACCTCGCACGGCTTCGTGGATTTGCACAAAGCGATCGTGGAGTCTTGCGACATCTTCTTCTACAACGTGGGACAGCGCCTGGGCATTGATCGGATTTCTTATTATGCCTCGCACCTGGGCCTTGGACATCGCACCGGCATAGACCTGCCATCGGAGGAAACCGGACTCGTACCCAGTGAAGAGTGGGTGCAACGCGTTTTCCATCGCAAATGGTACGCCGGGGAAACGATCTCGGTAGCTATCGGGCAGGGCGCGGTCACGGCAACTCCGCTGCAACTCGCGAATACCATTGGTGGAATCGCGATGGGCGGCGTCTTCAAACAACCTCATTTATTGAAGGATGCGCCAAACGTCGGAGAAGTCCGCTTTAATATTTCGGAATCCACCGTCGACAAAGTGACCGACGCGATGTTTGGTGTGGTGAACGAACCACACGGGACCGCGGGCGCTCTCAAGCTTACCGGAGTTGATTTCTCCGGAAAGAGCGGCACGGCACAAATCATCAACTACGATTTGCGCAGCAGGCTCGGCAAGAGCAAGCAGTTCAAGGATAATTCCTGGTTTGTCGGTTATGCGCCGCGACGCACCCCGGAAATTGTGGTCTCCGTGCTGGTGCAGGCCGGCGGCCATGGCAGCGAAGCGGCAGGTCCGGTGGTGCGCGACGTTGTCAAAGCCTACTACGACAAGAAGAACAAAAAGACCGACGGGACGGTTACTGCCGAGAACAAAGAGAACAAGCGGCGCGATCTTGGCGAAGGCGCACCTGCAGCTGCCATTCAGCCGGCGCTCAGCCCTCGTGGGCCCGCAGTCGCGGTCCGCGAAGCGACCGGCGAGGATCCACGGTGAACAATCTTAGTTCGGCTACCAAGGCAAAAACATGAAGGAAGCACCGGGAACACGCGATTACGACTGGTGGCTGCTGGCCATCCTGGCGACGATCTGCCTGCTGGGCCTGATTGAGATTTATTCCGCCACGAAAGGCAGTTCGTTGGCAGGCATGCATATGAGGCAGGTCCGGTGGCTGGTGATCGGCTTCGTCGCCATGTTTGCGCTTTCCCGCCTCGACTATCATCTAATACTTGACCAGGCTCCCATCCTCTATTTGATAGGGGTGACCTCGCTGGTGGCCGTCCTGTTGGTCGGCCACACTCGGTTTGGTGCCAAACGCTGGATTCCAATCCTTGGCGAATTTCTTCAGGTGTCAGAACTGGTCAAATTGATTATAATCATTGTTATGGCGCGCTTCTTTGCCGAGGTGCGCAGCGATGAGCTCTCCCTACGTGATTTGATTAAGGCGGGGCTCTTAGTAGGATTGCCACTGGCGCTGATTCTTAAACAGCCTGATTTAGGTACGGCACTCGTTTTAGTGCCTCTGCTCGTTGTGGGCGCTTATTTGGGCGGTTTGCAGTGGCAACACGCAGCGATATTTTCTTTGGCAGGACTTTTGTTAATAGGCAGTGTTTTCTACCCGCCGGTCAGCCGGCATATTCTGAAGCCGTACCAACGGGAACGAATCACTTCCTTCCTGCACCCGGAAGAAGACGCCAAGGGCTCCGGCTATCAATTGTTGCAGTCTGAGATCGCTGTGGGGTCCGGCGGCTTTTGGGGAAAAGGTTTTGGCAAGGGCAGTCAGAATCAACTGGGCTACATCCCCGTACGTTATTCCGACTTCATAATGTCGGCATGGGCTGAAGAACAGGGATTCAAAGGCGTGCTGCTTGCCTTAGGGCTGTACATGGCTCTGCTGCTACGACTGGTGCAGAACGCCCAGCGCGCGAAAGACCGCGCGGGCATGTTTCTGGTCATGGGCGTGGCCGCGGCGCTTGGCTTCCATGTTTTAGTGAATGTGGCTATGGTGATCGGCTATATGCCGGTAACCGGCATCCCGTTGCCGCTGATGAGCTACGGGGGCTCAGCTACATTGTTTGTTTTCCTGGCGATTGGTTTAGTGATGAACGTGCGTATTCGCCGCTTCGTTAACTGAGCGAGCCGCCAGTCCCGAGCGCTTGGCTGCAACATAGAAAGCCGCGCCGGGTCGAATACTTAGGATTGAAAGAGTGAGGACAGCATCGTCCGCCGTTTGCCCGGGAAGCTCCCGGCAACGGGTAACCCGCAATAGCAGTAGCCTCGAACGCCAGAGGACGCACTTCGCAGTCGGCCATTCCGGCAGCGCCGGGAACCGCCCCTCCGCATTCGAACAACTCGCCGCCTCTCTACAGGTGTCGCGCTCGTGTGTCCCGGTTCTACCGGGGCCGGCCCCGCTATTCCGGACCTACCTCGGGCAGAAGCTCGCGGCCATGCGTCCCAAGGAGTTTTCATGTCGAAAGAATTGGTTATCTCCGCGGCCTCCCACGAACGCCGGGTCGCGATTCTCGAAGAAGGTCAGTTAGTCGAAATTTACATCGAGCGCGAAAAAGAGTTCGCGCTGGTCGGCAGCATCTACAAGGGCCGCGTGACCCGCGTGCTCCCCGGTATGCAGTCGGCGTTCGTTGACATCGGGCTGGACGGCGACGCGTTTCTGTACGTCAGCGACGTCTTTGA
>Ga0137415_10008363_pt1 | contig 10264 bp, 10 predicted proteins | sample CZODoug3_1_1_16f_FD_183082 | JGI IMG/M metagenome (GOLD analysis project Ga0137415, IMG submission 183082) | Vadose zone soil fungal communities from Angelo Coast Range Reserve, California, USA - CZODoug3_1_1_16fungal (Hybrid Assembly) | ecosystem: Environmental > Terrestrial > Soil > Vadose... | reverse complement strand
CGCCATCTTGCTCACCTCGGACATGCGCAGCGGCTGGTCGGTAAGTGCAAAGATCTTACCGGGCCGTCCCCAATTCTCGACGGTGAACTTACCTGCCTCGACATTGCTGTTAGGGCCCTCGAGAGGTCCGAGCCAGAATACCGGCCGGTCTGGGCTTGACCGTACGAAGGGCCAGCCCACCGAGTACTTGAAGTGGCGCTTCTTCAAGCCAGAATCACCGCGTGTGTGATTCAGGAAGGAGCACTTTCCGCTCGAACCACTGGTGGAAAGAACCATGTGGCCTTCGGCCCAAAGCCGCTCCAGCCATTCGTCGATGTTCCTGACGCCCGACACATCGACCTTGGTGGTGTCCGCGACAGACAGGGTGTTCAGCCACTGCAGCAACCGGTCCCAGCGAGCCTGTTCCACAAAGGAGATCGGATAGGATTTATAGGTGGTGTGCGCAAAGAGCAACGGGACCAGATCGGCGAGCGACCGTACCTCCGTGATACCCGCATCCTCGGCGCGCCGCCCCACGAGCGGAATTTGCCCGCGGCGTTGGTGGAACACGTCGTTGACGGCGGATATTTGCATGGGTTCTATCTCCCGCGGATGCCGGCCATAGGCATCGTCGGGATCGAGGATCATATCGAGAAGATGTTGTCTATCCGAATTCATTTTCGGCCCCCGGGACGAAATACTGACCATCGTGCTTTCGCGAATATGGTTTCCAATAGTAACTAATATTTCCCACATTGTCCAACTTGGCGCGTTCCATCGTCGTTAACGCATAGTCTCGGTCGTTACAGTGCAATAGCGACCGCCTCATCGCCAGACGCGGTGCAAGGCGTAATGGATGAATGTCCTTCTTGCGTTAGTTTTTCCTAACGTTTTAGCCCGCATAATCTGCATTGCCTGGCACACACTGGGTCTCACGGCCGATGCAATCTCATCCAACCTTTTCTTGCAGGTGCCTGCGGATATATCTCAGAGTCTTCGCCAATTGCTCCTTCTCGTGCTCGGGCAATTCGACGATGGAGGCGTAGTTCCTTCCAATGTTCTGAATTGCGATTGCGTCGGCGACTCTGCATCCCTTCGCAGTCAAACGAACCCGATGCGAGCGGCCATCCGCCGGATTACCGATTCGACTGATCAGCCCCAAGCGCTGCAGGCGATCCAATCGTTTCGCTACGCCTGGTGGCGCAACGATGGACACTTTGGACAATTCAGTGGGTGTTGCCTGAAACGGCTCGCCTAAACGCCGGAGAGTACCCAGGATCATCGCCTCCCCCGATCTGAGACCATGCCTCTTTGCCGCACGGCTCAACAGCTCTCCCATGATGCGCGCCACCAGCAACATGCGCGAAACGATTGCGATCGTCTTCGGATCGAGGGACGGAGAAAATCTCGCCCATATCTCGCTTGCGTCATCGAGATCATCGCGGGACTCATCTGCGATCTGAACGCGCGACAATGGCATTGCGTGGGCGCCTGTCTCCCGACTGCGCGGCGGGTCACTCGGCAGCGCGCCGCGCCGAGATCCGAGGTGCCGAATGTAAGCGACATAGTCGGAAATTGCCTCCAGCGAACCCGGAATCACCGCATAAATATTCCTCCTGCCAGATTTGGCATTATGAATCAGTCCACTGTCCTTGAGAATCTTCAGGTGTTGAGAGACGGCAGACCGCGTGACCGGCATTACTGCGGCAATGTCCCCCACCGATTGGGGCTTACGCGCCAGGCATTCCAGGATCGTATTGCGCACCGAATTGCCAAGCGCATCAAAGATCTGCGAATTCATCATCGTAATTACTGCTCCTCGGAAGACCGGCTCGAGACCGGCCGCCTTCAGCAGCCCGCATCTCGCGTTAGATTTATCTAACGTCTATTCTAGTGCTTCGCGCCATTTTATCCAACAGGTGGAATCTTCGCAGATCCAAGTAATTAGCTCCGTTAGCGAGAGCATGGGTGCGCCACTCGAGTCATCGTATTTGGCCGCCGCGGTCGCCTAGTGCTTACCGTTTGCAATTATGCGGATGCGGGCCCACACTGTGTTTGTGTCCACGGGATTTCTCGGTTTGTGAATCTCGGCCCAGCGTTTGTTTCAATGCCGCTGCTGGCGTGATCGAGGTGACGGATCTTCCCGTGACGCAATGACGCCGTTAGCGAATTTATCGGGCGGTTGATATGTTTATTGGCACGATTGAAATTTTGCCGGTCTACGATGGCCAGTTGATATTCGTTGCTCCTCCCGGCGTTCCCGCGAAGGACTCCCCTGAATTTGCTCCGCACCGCAACTACCTCACCGAAGACGGCCGATGGATCATGGATATTGGAGCGTTCGTAGTGCGCACCGAAAACCGAGTATTGCTGCTCGATGCGGGCGCGGGACCCGGGAGCGCGGAAGCGATCCGTCCACGACCCTTCACCACCGTCGAGGCTGCGGATCCAGCGCTGCTTGCGTACCACCGCCGCATGGGCCTTGACGGTGACGCCTTGGCACATGCCATGAGCTTGATCGGTCAAACCGAGTTTCGCACCGGCTCATTGGGGCGCAGCCTGTCGCGCCTGGGTATCTCACCGGAAGAGATCACGGACGTCGTTCTTTCTCATTTGCATTTCGACCACGTCGGCTGGGTCAGCAAAGATGGACTGCCCTATTTCCCCAATGCGACTTATCGGTGCGAAAGACGTGAGGCCGACTTTTTTCTGGGGCCTGCTCCTCACGATGAAACCCTCCCCCATCTGGCGTGGAACACCATGCCGGCCATCAAAAGATTTGGCCCGGTAATGCACCGTTTGGAGCCGTGGGACGGAGACGCCACGATAGCCGAGGGCGTAAACGCATGCTTCTCTCCGGGACACACTCCGGGCAGTTGCATCTTCGTCCTTTCCTCGGGAACGGCGCGCGCGATGGTTCTCGGCGATGCCGTGCATTGCCCACTTGAACTGACGGACCCGGATTTTTCACTCATGACAGACATGGATCAAGCTTTGGCGGATCGCACGCGAGAGAGAATCAGGCGGGAGGTCGAGGGCGGCGATGTTCTGGTCGGGGCACCTCACTTCCCTGAACTGCAGTTCGGTCGGATGTTGCCTGGAAGGGGCAAGCTAGGTTGGATGTTCAATACATAGTGAGGATACTGCACCTATCCGACACATCGTTAACGATTGGCGTCCAGTGTCAGTTGGTTGTTGCCCTGATGCGCTGCAGAGACTCTTGAACTGACGACGCAATCAAACGGCCGGCGCGGTCATAAATCAATCCACGCGAGATCCCCGTACCGCATGACGCTGAGGGACTGTCGGTGTCGTAAAGCAGCCAATCATCGACACGAGCGTAGCGGTGGAACCAGAGACCATGATCTAGCGAGGCGAAGACTAGATTGGTGCTGGGAACAGGCGCGGTATGCGGAAGGAGCGCCGTGCCGCTCAACCAATAATCCGAAAGATAGGCAAGTATGAGCCGATGCACGTTCGGTTCGTCGACCGGTGCGGCGCTAGGTACACGAAACCAAACTTGACGGCGCGGCTGCGCCGGTGGAGCGTACATTTGCTCGGGTTGAACCGGCTTCAGTTCGATAGGAAAAGGATCCGCGACTCTTTGCATCACATATGGCGGCAACCTCGGGTCGCCCAAGCGCGCGATTTCAGCGAGATCATCGAGACCCTCCGGTGCCGGCACAACCGGTGGCACAACCTGATGGTCGAATCCATCTTCAGATACTCGAAACGAGCACTGCATGTGAAAAATCACCGAGTTCGACTGTCGCGCGACAACTCGGCGGGTCGAGAAACTGGTGCCGTCGCGCATGCGTTCGACCTCAAAGAGTATCCGCTGCGCCGCGCGCCCGGCCCGCAGGAAATAGCCATGGAGCGAATGTATTTGTCGATCATCGACTGTCGCCTGAGCCGCTGCCAGTGCCTGGCTTAGAACCTGGCCGCCATATAGAACGGAGTTTACATTCGATTGATTGTAGTAATTGCGGAATAAATCGGTGCCTAGGCGTTCAAGGGTCAGCAACTTCGGCGCGTCCCGCCCATCCCAAACTTCAGGACGCGACCCGTCCAAAGTCGGACCTTCAGTCATCGGTTATTGAATTCCGGCGCCCGCTTCTCCCAGAACGCCTTGCGCTTTTCGACCGCATCCTCGGTCGACAGCGCCATCGCGGCTGCACGCGCCTCGAACTCGACAGCTGCTTCGAAGCTGGACGCCGATTGATTCAGCCACAGTGATTGCTTGGTGAGCGCGATGCCGAGCGGTACGTTTACGATGATACCCTTGGCAATCGCCAAGGCCTCATCGATCAGCTTGTCGTCCTCGACCGCGCGCAAAATCAAACCGATGCGCTCCGCCTCGTCGGCCAATATCGGGCGGGCGGTATAGAGCATCTCGGCCGCTCGTTGGCTGCCCACCGCGCGCGGCAGCAAATAGGAGAGACCAAGTTCCGTGCCGGTGGCCGCATTGTGAATCGTGTTGATGAACTTGGCCGATCGAGATGCGATTGCCATGTCCGACGCAAGCGTGAGAGTGAGCCCTATCCCCGCGGTGACGCCGTTTATCGCTGCGATGATCGGCTGAGGCAGCGTCCGCATGGCAACGGGTATGGTCCCAAGCGCCGTCATCGTCGCGCGGTTGGCATAGACCTTACCTAGCTTCTCCCCCGCCCAAGGTGAAGACCCTGCATTTTTCAGATCGTGGCCCGAGCAGAAACCACGCCCGCTGCCTGTGAGCACGACGACCCGGACATCCGGATCCGCCCGAATCCCCTCGAAGATGGAGAGAAGGGTGTGGTACATCGCAAAAGTGAACGCATTGAGAGCCTCTGGCCGATTGAGCGTCAGCCGTCGAACGCCGGCTATCGGTTCATCGATCAGAATGTCGTCGGACACGTCAGCGCCCCCGCACCTTCACCATGCCGTCTCCAAAGGGTGCGTCTCGGTTGGCCAGAGCAACTTTGAGACCGTGCTCGGCCATGTCTTTTTTGAATTGGCTGCGGCGCGGCCCCTTGCAAAGATGCGCTCGAGCATCGTTCTCTGCCGCGAGACGTTGGATGGTTCGTACGCCCATGTGTTCAAGGGCCAGGTTCACGATTCTCTTGTGCGCAGCCAGTAGCTCTGGATCGACTGCGGCCACCCGCCGGGCCAACGCCCACACTTCTTCATCCAGGCGATCTGCAGGAACAGCGTCAATTGCAAGACCAATCTTGACCGCGTCTGTCCCAGAGAGCTTGTCGCCGGTCATCAGCAGACGCTTTGCCCATTGCGGGCCGCAATGATAAATCCACATGTGATTAGGCGGACTGCCATTGGCCCTGGTTGCCGGGAATCCGATCTTTGCATCCTCGGCAACGACAACCATGTCACAACCCAGCGCAAGATCAGTCCCGCCGGCGAGACAATTGCCATGGACCTTGGCGATGACCGGCTTGTGCAGGTCGAACATTACGGTTGAAAATTTTTGAGCACGTTCCAGCCCCCAGGCATCGTCATCGACGCTGTTGCCCGCGCTACGGTAGCTGGGCGGCCCCCCTAGTCCTGTTGCGCGGGCCGAATCTTCGCCCTTGGAGCCTGAATAAGCGCCGATGAGATCGTACCCGGCACAGAAATCCTTGCCAGCGCCGGCGAGCACGATGCAGTTCACATCAGTTCGATCGTCCGCCTCCAACATTCCGTCATGCAACTCCGACAATAGAGCATTGGACAAAGCGTTTCGCTTCTCCGGGCGGTTGAGTGTGATGGTAGCGACGCCTTCGCTGACCTCGAAGAGGAGGTGCTCAGGCCTCTGGAGCCATTTGCCGCGATAGTCTGCCATTGGGTGCCTTCTCTTCGGAAAAACCGTGTGCACTGCAAAATCTCAACTTCCGCTCAAGATTGCCTGCTCCTTGCCAACTGCTGAGAGGATAAGGCTGATTGCATTTACATGCAACATGCATATCGTCAAGTATGGATGTAAAGTATACGAGCAGCGCGCCAATGAGAAGTTGATGAACATAAGTTCTCCGCCGAATCCACACTCCGACAGCATTGTCGCACCCTTCCGCCACATTTTCTTCCGCCGCATATGGACTGCAAGCTTACTGTCCAATTTCGGTTTGCTCATCCAGGGTGTCGGTGCCGCTTGGGCGATGACCGAACTCACCGGGCGGCCAAACTGGGTAGCGCTCGTCCAGAGTGCCCTCATGCTGCCGACCACGCTGCTATCGGTCGCGGCGGGGGCGGTCGCCGACATGTATGACCGTCGTCTGGTCGGACTCGCCGCTCTGTCGCTGTCATTCATCGCCGCCGCAGGCCTCTCGGTCGTCTCGGTGGCCGGAAAGCTCGAACCTTACGGAATTTTGATCTTCTGCTTCCTGATCGGCAGCGGCATGGCGATCTTTGGACCATCTTGGCAAGCTTCCGTCGCGGAACAAGTACCTATCAAGGTATTACCGGCTGCGGTCGCGCTCAATTCGATCAGTTACAACCTCGCGCGCAGTTTCGGCCCCGCGATGGGCGGCGTAATAGTTGGTGTGGCAGGAGTCGCGGCCGCCTTCCTGACAAATGCTCTATTGTGTTTGCCTCTTTTGACCGCGCTCTTTTTTTGGCGCCGGGAGCGCTCTGAGGCACGGCTCCCGCCAGAGAGGATCGGGCGGGCGATGCTATCCGGAATACGATACGTCATGCACTCTCCACCCATCCGGGCCGTTCTTTGCCGCACATTCTTGGTAGGTTTCGCCGGGAGTTCGGTATCGGCACTGATGCCATTCGTCGCACGCAACCTTTTGGGCGGCGCAGCACAAATCTACGGAGTGATGCTCGGCACCTTTGGAATCGGTGCCGTGCTGGGCGCGCTTTACGTGTCCGGGCTGCGTAGACTCTTCACGGCGGAGACAATCGGACGTGGGTGTGCGTGTGTGATGGGCGCAGCGCTCATTTGCGTAGCGTTCAGCCAGTCGGCGATTGCCACAGGCTCGGCCCTCGTCATTGCGGGTGCGGCATGGATGACGAGCCTCACGTCATTCAACATCACCATTCAGCTCGCGGCACCGCGCTGGGTTGCAGGTCGAGCCTTGGCAGCTTATCAAGCCTCCATTTCGGGTGGTGTCGCCATTGGGAGCTGGGTTTGGGGCAATGTGGCGGATGCCGTCGGCACCTCAATGGCAATGCTAGGCTCGGGGCTCTTAATGGCGGCATTCATATCGCTCGGCCGATGGCTGCGCATGCCTGTTTCGAACCCTTCAGACACCGAGACTCAGGAGGCGCTGCTGGCAATTCCCGATGTCGCATTACCGTTAACCGGTCGAAGCGGCCCTATAGTCATAGAGATCGAATACCGTATCGATCCCATGTCGGCGCGGCGGTTCTACAACGCGATGCTCGCACTTCAGCTTGCGCGCCAACGCAATGGCGCCTATGGGTGGACGCTGTCACGCGACATTGCCGACCCAGAATTATGGATCGAGCGCTATCACTGTCCGACTTGGCATGACTACCTCCGCCAGCGCGAGCGCTTGACTGCAGCAGAGCGATCGCTCGAGCGTACCGCGACGGACTTTCATTTTGGCGACCAGCCTTTCCGTGTCCGCAGGCTCCTGGAGAGGCCATTTGGGTCGGTGCGCTGGAAGGAAAACACGCCGGATCCCTCAGGGAATATGTTGCTACCGTCATCGCCGCCAGCGAGTGGGAAGTGAGTGCGTCTACTTCTCAATGCCTGTCGCGTCGAGCAGACGCTCGCGCGTGCCGCGGACCTCGACCAGCGGTTTCTGCCGGTAACTCGCGACTTCAGCGGCTGTGAAGCGATTGAAAGCCACGCCGCGTGGCCCGTTGGTGAGATTCTCAATCATCCAGTTGAGCAGGTCGGCAAGCTCGGCGTTTGAAAGAGTAGACTGCGACGCGCCGGGCACCTGGACGAGAAACTGCCGTCCTGCGGCGACAGCCGAGAATGGCAGCAGCGTCGAGCGAATCGAGGGAACCCGACCCGCAGCACCAGAACCATCAGGCGTATGGCAACCCATGCACTGAAGCATGTAGTTGACCGACGGCTCAAAGGCCACAGCCGTCTCGCAAAGCCATAGGCCGCCGATTCCGGCGAGTGCCGCATAGAGAACTGGTACGCTGATGCGCCGCTTGGCCATAAATCCTTCGAGGCGGGCAGCCTAGTTCGCCACCCCAACGATGCGCGACGTCGAACAATGATAGGCAATGTTGGCCTCGCTGCTGCCCGAGCACCAGTCGTAGTCGTTGGATTGAAACGGGATGTACAGGGGCGTATCCCGTTCATTGCGATTGCACAGGCAGCGGCCGCAGGCGCTCTTGCCGCAGCAATCGTTGTACGAGACTACGTACATCCGGCCGTCGTCCGGATTGTGACAGGTGCCGACCCAGGTGATCGCGGACATTTCCGTGCCGGGCGGACAACTGCTCGTCGAGCCGCCACAGCAGCCGCATAGAAAGCCGTCAATCCCGCAATGGCGCCAATATTCGCAAGCGTTTGGGTCATTCGCGTTCGGCGATTTGCCGTCTGGGGTGGGATTTTCGGCGGCCGAAGCACCTCGAGCGATGGGAAGCAGGGGCAGCACGGATGCACCCATCAACATCGATCCGAGCGAACCGAGAAAGCTGCGCCGGGATGTGCGCCGCGCGATCGCCCGAGCCGACCCTTCAGTCAATGCGTCAAACCAACTCATGGATTGCCTCCGGACACATGATCACGCGGCCCGATGCCGGTCTTCCAGATATTCCTGCAGGGACGCGACTCCGAGTTTTTTCGCCTCGAACAAGCTCTCAAGATGCTCCCGGGAGTTGATGATCCCACGTGTTAGAAGCACTCCCCGCTCATCGAGAAGCACCGCGTACGGCAGACGGTTAATCTGGTATGCCATCCCGAGAGCAGACGAAATGACATAAGGGAACGGGTCAAGGCCATGTTCCCGGCGAAACTCCGTATGCAAAGCACCCTCACCGTCGCTCGCCAGAATGATCTCGAGCCAGTCCCGTTCGTCCCGGCGACTCGACTTGAGCACAGGCAGCAGCGTCTTGCAGACCGGGCACGTCGGTGAAACGAACATGAGCAGCGTGCTCCTGCCCCCAACACCGGGCGCACCTATCGTGTGCGCCCGGCCATCCGCATCGCTCACGTCGACCAGCGGCGCCGCCTCGCCGACTTTGAGCCCCTTGGCCAGCAACAAGGCTCCGGCCGGTGCGATGCGAGCATGCAGAACGCCGATTTGCCGGGCAAGCGCCAGTACGACCAACGATAAAGCGCTCACCAACACCCAGAGCATCACTTGCGAAATCATGAACGCCGTCATGAGCGCCCCGTCGAGCCGAGACCACGCGTGGTTACCCGCCCGAAGAGTGCGTCGCACGACAGGTATAGAAAGCTCGCCGCCGTCACACCCCCCAAGATGGTCGCGGCGTCGGCAAACTCGAGACTTCGGGAGGCTTCACGAGTCATCAGAAGGCACAGCATGCACGCCAGACACAGATTGCGGACCACCATCCAGGGCCCAATCGGAGTGCGCCGACCGAACCCGCCACAGCCGCAATCGAGGTCGTGACGACCTCGCGCAAGATTAATCGTGATCGCAGCCGAGTACATGAGCAGCAAGACCACGCCCGCCGCCGCGCCGACCGGACGCAGCGCCGGCCATGGCAGCCCGAGACAGATGGCGAGTTCCATCAGGCCGAGAGCGGGGCCGGCGATTCGAATGAAGCCGGCGGGCAGCAATTGATACCGCGCCAGCGTTTGCGAGAATTCACCGACAGACCGCAGCTTGTGGGCGGCTGACGCACCGAACAACAGCATCGCACATGAGACGATCAATAGTGCGTACGCGGGATCTATCATTGGTGTCGGGCTCCTGCGCTCATGGCGTGACGAGCAGCGTCGGTGTCGTGCCGATGTGATCAATCGAGCGCAGGTGCTTCCCCGTGGCTGCATTGTATACGTCGAGCGTGGTGCTCTGATTGAAAGCAGAGAAAAGCAGCGGTTTTGTGTCGCGCGTGACTTGGATGGACCCTGCGTCACGCTTCATGGCAATGCGCTGAATGCGCACATGGCGCGCCAGGTCATAGACCCACACTTCCTTGCCGGGGTCCTTGTGCGTCTCAATAGGCCCTTGGTGCATGATCGAGTAAAGCCGGTTCAGGCCTGCGTGCACCGCGAGCTGCTGTGCGCCCCCCGGACGCCAGCCTTGCGCACCTTCCGGTGGCGCGAGCAGCGACCATGTTCCGGCGAGCTTCAACCCGCCTGGGGTGATGGCAATGGGATACAACGTTCCCCCAAACGAGACGAACAGCC
>Ga0137415_10008362_pt1 | contig 10264 bp, 7 predicted proteins | sample CZODoug3_1_1_16f_FD_183082 | JGI IMG/M metagenome (GOLD analysis project Ga0137415, IMG submission 183082) | Vadose zone soil fungal communities from Angelo Coast Range Reserve, California, USA - CZODoug3_1_1_16fungal (Hybrid Assembly) | ecosystem: Environmental > Terrestrial > Soil > Vadose... | reverse complement strand
GAGAACGCCGTGGGTGAGGTGCGCGCCCAGATCGGCGCGCCTCTGATCGTGATCGGTCAGGCCAAGTACCAGCGACCCGGCGATTTCGCCGACATCGACGATTTGGATGCCTACCGCGAATCCTTCGAGTCGCACACGATGAGCCAGATCTTCCTGCTGCGGACTGTTCTGCCCGCGATGCGAGACGCCGGCTGGGGTCGTTTCGTCCATATCGGGTCGGGAACCGCCAAGGAGCCGGCCGGAAATATTCACCACGCGGTTGCCAACACCAGCAGGCCGTCGACCATCGGCCTTCTTAAGACGGTGGCCGACGAATACGCCCGCTACGGCATCACGGTGAACACCGTCGCGCCGGGCTGGATCGAGACCCAGAATGCGATCGCGTACATCGACAAGAATCTGGGAGCGGCGACCGAGCAACAGCGACGCGATTTCATGCTCGGCGAAGCCCGGGTTCCCGCGGCGCGAATGGGCAAACCGGATGAAATCGCCTCGCTCGTCGCGTATCTGTGTTCGGATCGGGCCGGATACATCACCGGCAGCTGTATCGAGGTCGACGGTGGCCTGCACCGATCGGCGTTCTGAGAACGGGAGATCCCATGACCACCGAACACCAGTCGCAAACCGATACCGGCGGCGTCGCAGAGCTCGACTGGGCGGGGTTGCCGATGGCCGCCGACCGCGGTGTCGGGTGGAAGACGCTTCGCGATGCCGGACCGGTGGTGTTCATGGACGACTGGTTCTATCTGACCCGGCGCGAGGACGTGTTGGCTGCGCTCCGCAATCCCGAGGTGTTCTCGTCGAAGAAGGCGTTCGACATGTTGGGCAGTCCACTTCCGCTGGTTCCCATTTCGTTCGACCCGCCTGAGCACACCCGGTTCCGGAAGATTCTGCAGCCCTTTTTCAGTCCACACACCTTGTCCGCGATGTTGCCGGCCCTTCAGCAGCAGGCCGTGGAGATCGTCGACGCGGCGGCCGCCAAGGGTGAATGTGACGTCATGGCCGATATCGCGGTGCCGTACCCGTCTCAGGTGTTCCTGACGTTGTTCGGGCTCCCTCTCAAGGACAGCGACCGCCTGATCGGGTGGAAAGACGCCGTCATCGCGCTAGCGGACCGGCCGACCCTCGACGGTGTCGATCTCACCCCTGCGCTCGAGCTGGTCGCCTATGTCGCCGAGGCGATCAGCGAGAGGCGCCAGAACCCGGGCCGCGACATCCTGTCGCAGGTGCTCACGGGCGACGATCCCCTCGATGACGGTGAGGCGATCGGACTGAGCTTCCTGTTCGTCCTTGCCGGGCTGGACACCGTGACCTCGGCGATGGGATCGGCACTGCTTGAACTCGCACGCAGCCCCCGGCTGCGGGCGACGCTGCGCGACGATCCCGAACAGGTCACAGTGTTCGTCGAGGAGATCGTCCGATTGGAACCCCCTGCACCGATCGTGCCCAGGGTGACCACCGACACCGTGACCGTCGCAGGTGTGAGGCTGCAGGCGGGAACACCGGTTCGGCTGTGCTTGGCGGCCATCAACCGCGACGACAGCGATGAGATCTCCACCAACGATGTCGTGATGGATGGAAAGGTGCACCGGCACTGGGGATTCGGCGGCGGCCCGCACCGCTGCCTTGGCTCCCATCTGGCGCGCATGGAACTGACCTTGATCGTGAACGAATGGCTGAAGCGGGTGCCGGACTTCCACCTGGCCCCAGGCTATACGCCGGAGATCATCTTTCCGGCGAACACGTTCACATACTCAAGGCTGCCGTTGCGCTACGGCTGATCGGCCGTCGAGTACTTCTTGACCAGCTCCTGCTTGTAGAGCTTGCCGGTGTCGGTGCGCGGCAGCTGTTGCTCGAACGAGACGGAGCGCGGACATTTGTAGTGCGCCAGGCGTTCTCGCAGCCAGGCCAGCAACTCGTCGGCGAACGCTTCGGTCGCGTCCTTGGGATCGACGGTCTGCACCACGCCCTTGACGCTCTGGCCCATCTCGTCGTCGGGTATGCCGAACACCGCGGCATCGAGCACCTTTGGATGGGTGACCAACAGGTCCTCGGCCTCCTGCGGGTAGATGTTCACCCCACCGGAGATGATCATGTGATGGCGGCGGTCGGTCAGGAACAGAAAGCCGTCCTCGTCCAGATAGCCGAGGTCACCAACAGTCGCCCAACCGTGCGGGTCGCGGGACACCGCCGTCTTCACGTCATCTTTGAGGTATTCGAAGGAATATCCGCCTCCGTAATAGATTTCGCCGACCTCGCCTGCCGGCAACTCGTTGCCGTCTGCGTCGAGAATGTGGGGGACGCCGACGAGCGGACGGCCCACGGATCCCGGGTGCGCCAGCCACTCCTCGGCGCGGATGAACGGCGCACCCGCCGCCTCGGAGGAGGCGTAGTACTCATCGATGATCGGGCCCCACCAGTCGATCATCTGCTTCTTGATGTCGACGGGACACGGCGCCGCGGCATGGACGACCCGTTTCAAGCTGGTGAGGTCGTATGAATTGCGCACGGTCTTGGGCAGTTTGAGCATTCGGACGAACATCGCCGGAACAAACTGGCCGTGAGTGATGCTGTGCCGCTGAATGCACTCCAGCGCAAGCTCGGGATCGAACTTCTCCATGACAACCGCCGTGCCGCCCATTGACTGCACCGCCATCGACCAGAATGACGGCGCGGTGTGGTACAGCGGCGCCGGGCTCAAATACACCGACTCGCCGGTGATTCCGACCGCGGTCATCAGCGGCATCAACATGTTGGGCGCCTCGGCCGGGGCAACGTGCGCGAGCTCACGGCGGATTCCCTTGGGGCGACCTGTGGTGCCCGACGTGTACTGCAGCAGATCACCTTCGGTCTCATCGGCGATCGGCTCCGACCGTTGATCGTTCACGCACTCGGGGTAACGCTGCCACCCCTCGAGATCGTCGTCGGCGATCAGCAACAGTTCGGGGAGACCATCGGGCAGTCCCCCGCAAGCGGGAGGTGCCCCCAGGTCCACAAGTCCTTCGCACACCGCCCGCATCGCCCGCGACCCGATCACCGCCCTTGCGCCGCTGTTGTCGACGATGTAGGCCGCCTCCGCTGCCGTGAGATGCGTGTTGATCAGCGCGTAGTACAGGCCGCTGCGCCGCGCCGCCCACATCACCGCGTGGATGTGCTGATTGTTCTCCAGGATCGCCGCGACCGTGTCACCCTCACGCAGTCCGGCTTGCCGAAAGAAATGTGCCAGCCGGTTGGCCCGCGCCTCCAACTCGGCGAAATCGATCACTGTCTGCGTCGGATACAGGATGACGGCCGGCTTGCCGGAGCCGACATGCTCACGGATCTGCATGGCTTCACTCTATGAGTCGGGGAGTGTCACCGGAGCGAATCTCGTTTTCCGGTAACCGATTTCCTATAGTTTTCGGCATGTGTGTCGAAAAATGGGATAGGGTGTTGAACGATGCCATCGTTACCGCAAGACCCTGAACTCACCACCGTCGCCGTCGTCTGTGTGGAATGCCAGAACGGTGTGCTTGGCCCCGAATCGGTGCTGCCCGCACTGGCCGCCGACAGCGCCGGTCTCGTCGCGAATCTGCGCAGGCTCCTCGACGGCGCCCGTGAGCGCGGCGTTCGCGTGGTTCACGCCACCTACGAGGGAACGCTGGGCGGGGACCACCCGGGCACCGCGCGACTATGGCGCGCGCTGGGGCCGGCCACCGCCGGATGGGCGCCGGGCACCCCCGAAACGCAGGTCGTGCCTGAACTTTTGGCGCCGACCGATCTGGTGCTGCCGCGCCACCACGGACTGTTCCCCACCCTGGATTCCGAGCTGTTGCCCGTGCTCAAAGGGCTCGGCGTGCGCACGATTGTCCTCGCTGGGGTGTCGCTGAACCTGGCGTTGCCCCATACCGCCGGACACGCCACCCAGGCCGGATTCCACCTCGTCGTTCCCCGCGACGCTGTCGGTGGCACGCCGGCCGACTACGCAAACCAGGTGCTGGACAACACCATTGCGGTGCTGGGCCGGATCACCACGGTCGACGACCTCGTCGCCGAATGGGCAAGCCGCGGCTAGGGCCACAGCCCTGGTGTCGGTCTCAACGACAGGCAGGCGCCCGCTGAGGTTGGCAATATTGCATACAGGGCTGTGATTGGGCCGAGTTCACAACCCTCAGTGCAATCTTGACGGGGACAGACCGTCACTTCGGGGGCAGCAGCATGTCCTGCCAGGTCTGTCCCTCGGAAGCGTCGTGCGCCAGATTGGCTTGCGTGTAAGTCTTCCCGTCGGGTCCCACATAGCTCCCGGTCGCCGGGTCGTACTCGGCCGCTGCGATCGGCGGCGGGGCCTCGGAGGGCGGGGGTAGCGCGGTTGAAACGGGCGTGCCCGTGCGGGGTTGCGGGACGGGCTGGCCGCTCAGCGTCGCGTTGGGGTCGCCCTTCCAGCTGAAGCCGTCGTTCAGCGGGACATAGTTCTCGTCGCTTTCACACATCGCCGCGGTCGGTGCCCTCTTGCCCGGTTTGGTCACGCACGGGATGTTGCGCGCGCCGCGCACGTTGAGCGTCGAGTCCTGCGGTATCCGGCAGTACAGGTCGCCGGCGGGCACAGGCGGGTAGTCGATCAGACTCGCCGCCCGCTGCTGCTGGGCAGGCAGGAACCCGGTGGTGCAGGCCGGCGGCAGGTTGAGGTTGAGGTTGAAGCTCAAAAATGAGCCCTTGTAACGCTGCTCGGTGTTCCGGTTCGCCACCGAGACCGCCTGGATGGCCTCCGTACCGGTGGGCAGCAACACCAGGAGGTATTCGAGGTTGGGGTGATAGGTCACGGCGACTTGACCCACCGAGACGAGATTGGCCAGCACGATCGGAAGCGTCGGCTTCAAGCGGTCGAAGAGCTGGCGCAGCTCGTCGGCGGCCGGGGCGGCATTCTGTAGCACTCCCCGCACCGCGGTGTCGTTGGTCTGCAGCTGCTTGGTGACGGTGGCCAGATGGGCCGCCCACGCTTGAATCTCGTCTGACGTGTCGATCTGGGTGTCCAGTATCGGTGCGACATTGTCGGTCAGGTTGGTCAAAGCGTCTAGGTTGGCCCTGGAGTCGATCGCCAACGACGACCCGCCCTTGATGAACCGCGCCAGCTCCGGTCCAAGACCACCGAGCGCCGTGTAGGCCTCGTCGACCGCGGTCTTCAGGCTGTCGCCCGGAATCGCCTCCAGCCCACGGTTGGTCGCGTTCAGCAGCTCATTGATGTCCGGCGGAACCGTGGTGCGGTCTCGGCGAATCACGTCACCGTTGCGCAACGGCGCTGACGTGGCGTTGCGTGGTAACAGCGCGACGTACTGTTCACCGACCGCGCTTTGGCTGTGAACTTCAGCCTCGAGATCCGACGGGATTTTGATGTCCGACTTCAGCGACATCACCGCTTCGACGCCGCTATCGGTCAGCCGGACCTCTTTCACCTGACCGACTTCGGTGCCGCGGTAGGTGACGTTGGCCCGCTGGTACAGCCCGCCTGCCTCCGGCAGCTCGACGGTCACGGTGTAGCGGTCGACGCCGAAGACGAAACTCGGCACTCTGATGAAGCCGAGCGACATCACGACGAACGCGACGAGTGACACCGCGGTGAAGATCGCGATCTGAATCCAGATTCGCCTTGTCATATGCATGTCTAGGGCCCCTGGTCGAAGTGGTAGGGCGCCACCAGCGGATTGCGCGAGGTGTATGGGCTTGGCATCTGGCCGATGGTGCGGCCCCACTGCAGTTCCAGCTCCGTCAGCTGGCCCTCCCAGCGCGTGCCGGTGAATAGGCCCGCGTCCAGCCGGCTCAGGGTGAGATCGATGACCGCGGTCAGGTTGGCGTAGTCGCCGCGAATCCACTTCGTGAGGGTGGGTTTTGGGAATGGGAAGGTGGCGTAGAAATCGAGCGAGCGGGTCAGCGCGGGCCCTGCATCGGCGAGTGATTTCAGCACGGGACCGAGGTTCTGCAGGTTCTTGACCAGGTTCTCCTTGCTCTGGTTCACCGAGTCTGCGGTCAGGGCGGCGAACTTGCCTAAAGCGTCGAGGGCGTCGGCCAGTTTGTTCCGCTCGTCGTTGAGCACGGCGAGCGCGTCCGGGATCGTCTTGAGCGCCTTGTCGACCACCGGCTTCTGGTCGGCGACCTGACCGGCCAGCTTGTTCAGGCTGTCGGATGCGGCGATGATGTCGCCGGTCTGGTCATTGAGGTAGTCGACGAACTTGTCCAACTCGGTGATGAGGCTTCGTAGGTCGTCCGCGCGTCCCCTGAACGCGGTGCTGAGCTCCCGCGTGATCTCCTGGATCTGCCCGATGCCGCCGCCATTGAGCAGCAGCGAGACCGCCGAGAGCGTCTGTTCTGTACTGGGGTAGGCCGCTCCCGACTGCAGCGGGATCAGCGACCCGTTCTTGAGTTTGCCCTCCGGCGGAACGTCGGTCGGCGGTGCCAGCTCGATGTGCAGCGAGCCGAGCAGGCTGGTCTGGCCCACTGTGGCGGTCGAATTGGCAGGCAGGTTGACGTCGCCGTTGAGGGTCATCGTCAGCAGCGCGTTCCAACCCTGACGCTCGATCTTGGTGACGTTGCCGACTGTCACGTCACCGACCCGGACGCGAGAGTTCCGCTCGATGTTGTTCACGTCGGGCAGCTGCGCCTGGATCGTGAAGGAGCCGGGACCGCCACCCTGGGTGCCCGGCAGCGGAAGCGAGTTCGCACCCCGCCAGTTGCCGCATCCGGACAGCGCCGCCGCGGCAACCACCACCACTGCAGCTGCGCGAATTGGCCTCCAACGCATCATGATCCCCCTCCGGGCGGCACCATCATGCCGGGCAGTCCCTGGGCCGGATTGGTCGACACCGGTGCCGCAGGCAGCGATTGGTCTACCGGGCCCGGCGGCGGTGGAGGTACCGACGGCACATACGGCGCATCCACAGACTGGCCGGCGGCCCCTTCTCCGAAGTTGGTGAAGACGTTGCCCGCAGGCGGCAGCGGACCTGTCGGTGGCGGTGGTGCGCCATCGCTCGAGGCCGGGGGCGGAATGTAGTCCGGACGCAACCAGTCCTCGCTGTACGTGATCTCATTCGGCCGGGCCGTGGCGCCGACGAACAGGTTCTCGCCCAGCGGCGGAAAGTTGAACTGGCGGTTCTTGATGATCGGCGCCAGGTATTGCGCGCACAGCTTCGCCGACTGCTCGGCGCCCAACCGCGAGGCGGCCTGCACTGCACCACAGAGGAACTCGATCGGGTTGGCAAAGTTGTTGATCGCCAGCGCACCGGTGAGCGTGCCCTGGGCCGGTTGGTAGATGTTCAGGAAATTCTGGAACGAGTTGGGAGCGACGTGCAGGAGCTGCTTGATCTGGGGGATGTTGTCGGCGAGAAGCTGCGTCACCGAGGCCAGCTTGTCCGACGTCGTACCCAAAGTCTCACGGTTCTCGGCCAGGAAGCTCTTCAGATCGCCGACCACTGCGTTGATGCTCGTCACGGCATTGCCGATCTCGTCGGGGTCGTTGGAGAGCAGCCCGGTCACCGAGGCAAGGTTCCCGTTGAGTTGTCGCAGCAGATCCTGGCTGCTTTGCAACGCAGAAACCAGGATCGACAGGTTCTTGAAGGTGCTGAACAGGTCCGTGCTCTTGTCGCCAAGCGCCGAGAATGCCTGCGACAGCTTGATCACGGTGTCCCTGATGCTGGGTCCCTGGCCGCGCAGGTTGTTGGCCGCGGTGTCGATGAACGACCCGAGCGTGCTCACCCCACCCGGCCGGGTCGGCTGCAACGTGTCGGCGAGGCGCTGGAGCTGCTGACGGAAGTCGTCGAATTCGACCGGAACAGCGGTGCGCTCCTGTGGGATCACCGCGTCGTCGCGCATCTGCGGACCGCCCGTATAGACCGGCGTCAGCTGAATGGCCCGCACCGGCACCAGCGACGGCGACATGATCACGGCGTTGACATCTGCCGGCACCTTGTACTTGTCGTCGACGAAGAACGTCACCTTGGCGCGCTGGGGCTGTGGCTCGATCGTGTCGATCTTGCCGACCGGCACACCGAGGATCCTCACCTCGTCGCCCACGAACAGCCCGTTGGTGTTGGCGAAGTAGGCGGTGATCCGCGTGCGGTTGGCGGTGTCCGCCCCCGAGTTCACCACCACGATCCCGGCGATCAGTATCGCCGCCAGGGCTACGGCCAAGGCGATTTTCGGGTAGCGCGACCCTTTCATCACTGCCCCCCTCCTCCGGCAACCTCGCCGGGGGCGGGTAGCTCGACGGGCGCCGCCCCTTGCGGTGGGCCCGGCGGCGGGGGCGGAACCACCGGCGGCACCGGCACCGGCGTGATGTTCCCCGGCCCAGGTGCTCCTGGTCCCGATATGACGGGTGCGTTCGGCGCCGGTGTCGGCACATATCCCGCAGGCGGTCCCGGCGGCGGTCCGCCTGCAGGAGGTTGCGGAAGCGGTTCCCGATACGGGTAGCACCCAGTAGGACCGGGCAGCGCCAAGCCGGGCGGACCGCACCCCTGATTGCCGGGCTTGCCGGTGATCGCATCGGGCAGATTCAACACCGGATCGCCGCCCTGCCCGGTGCGAGGATAGGGAATCGGCAGCGCAGGCGTCCCTGGCTGACCAACCTGCGGATCGGAGCGTTGCGACGGCAGCAACACCGCGGGGTCCAGACCGAGATCCGAGAACGCGGAGTCGATGAACGGTTGTACGAACTGTCCGGGGAACAGGTTAACGAGGTAGGCCTTGAAGAACGGTCCCGAACCCACCGACTCACCAAGTGAGAACGCATATGTGTTGAGCATGGGGAGCGCCTTATTGATCTCGGCTTTGCGGTTGTCGACTATCGCCAGCACCCCGTTGAGCTTTTCCAGCGCCGGCTTCAGGGTGGTGCGGTTGTCGCCGATGAACCCCTTGATCTGCTGGGTCACCGCGGCAATGTTGTTCGACAGCGCATCCAGCGCGGCGCTCTGCGTCCTCAGCTGAGCCAGTAGCGCGTTGGTGTTCTGCACGAGGCTGACCACCTGGTCGCTACGTTCGGCCAGCACGCCGGTCACCTTCTTGGCGTTGGTCAGCAGATTGCGCAGCTCGGCGTCGCGCTTGTCCAGCGTCTCGGAGAACCGTCCGATGCCTTCCACCGCAACCTTCAGGTCGGGCGGAGTCTCGGAGAAGGTGTCGGCCAGCACGGCGAGTGAGTCGGACAATTGATTGGTGTTCAACCCGCTGATGGCCTCGGTGACATCTCCCAGTGCGTCGGGAAGCTGGTAGGCCGGTCGGGTTCGATCGAGCGGGATCGGGTCGGACTGCTGGCCGTCGCCGCGGGGGCTGACCTCGAGGACCTTCGCTCCCAGCACGCTCTTGGTCTTGACAGCCGCCTCGGTCCGGTCGCCCAGCCTGATGCCCTTGTCGAGACTGAACTTGACCAACACCTTCGGCCCGTCCAGGTCGACGCTGTCCACCTTCCCGACCCGAAGTCCCGAAACCTGCACCGGCGCACCGGGAATGAGGCCGCCGGCTTCGGCGAAGTATGCCGAATAGTCCTTTGCCTGATTGAAGAACGGCACCTTGTCGTAGTTCAACGCGGCCAGCGTCACGGCCAGCGTCAGCCCGACACCAACGGCGCCGATGACGAACGGGTTGCGTTCGGCGAAGGACTTCATCGCGGCGTGCACCTTCCGGAGTCCTGCCCCGCCACCTTGACGTAGACGGGCTGGCCACCCTTTCCGTTGAGTTTCAGCACGGCGTCGCACAGATAGAAGCTGAAGAAGTCACCGTAGAGTCCCTGCCTGTTGAGGACTTTGTAGGCATCCGGCAGGGTCGCCAGCAAGTTGTCGAGGTAGTCCTTGTCAGCGACGACGACGCCTGCGGTTCTGTCGGTCTGGGCCACCACCTTCTGCAGTGGCGGCCGCGCCTGGGTCAGCAGATCGGCGACGGTTCCTGCCGCGGCGTTGGTGTATGCCACCGAGTTGCTGATGTCCTGTTTGCGGCCTGCCAATCCCTTCACCAGCTCGGACAGCGAGGTAACAGCCTTGCCGAACTGATCTCCCTGATCGCCGAGGGAACCCAGCACGGTGTTCAGGTTCGTGATGACCTGTCCGATCAGCTGATCGCGGTCGGCCAAGGTGCTCGTCAGGGACGCGGTCGTGCGCAGGAACGAACCGATCGTCGCGCCTTGCCCCTGGAAGGCCGCGATCAATTGGCCGGACAGCGCGTTGACCTGATCAGGATCCAATGCGCGGAACAACGGCCGGAAGCCACCGATGAGCGCGTCGAGATCCAGGGCAGGCGACGTGCGGGCCAG
>Ga0137415_10008360_pt1 | contig 10264 bp, 10 predicted proteins | sample CZODoug3_1_1_16f_FD_183082 | JGI IMG/M metagenome (GOLD analysis project Ga0137415, IMG submission 183082) | Vadose zone soil fungal communities from Angelo Coast Range Reserve, California, USA - CZODoug3_1_1_16fungal (Hybrid Assembly) | ecosystem: Environmental > Terrestrial > Soil > Vadose... | reverse complement strand
GCAGATACGACAATCGGCTGCCGCTGTGATGCGCCAGCGGGTTGATATCGATATCACACGGTTGCGGCTCACCGAGAAGGGGTTCAGCAAGAAGTCTTGACCTGGAAGCGCGAAACGCCGGCGCGGGCCACGGGCCATTGCACCGCATCCACGGCGTTATGTGAAAAAAGGCCCGCCATTGGCAGGCCTTTTGGATTGCACTGGACACTCAAACCTGAGTGCCTGCAGGCCTTAGTGCTTGATCTCCGGCGGCAGCTTGCCACCGTTCGCGGCAAGCTTCGCCATCACCTGCTTGTGCAGCCAGATGTTCATGGTGGCGGAATCATTGCTGTCGCCGCTGTAACCGAGCTCCTTCGCAAGCTCCTTGCGCGCGCCGAGGCTGGAATCGATGTCGAGCGCCTTCATCAGATCGACGATCGAGGTGCGCCACGCCAGCTTTTCGCCCTTGGCGGCAACCGCTTTGTCCAGGATGGGCGCGACGTCGACGGACTGTGCCGGCGCAGCCGAAGCGGACGACGATCCGGTGCTCGTGGTCGCGCCACCGCTTGAGGGTGCGGCGTCGGCCTTGGTGCCGAAGATCGCGCTCATGATTTTTCCGAAAATGCTCATCGTTTTCTCCCAATTGTAGCTAGAGATCGTGTGAAGGATTTGAACGGCGCTTTCTTACCGCAGCACCGGGCCGGATCGCTGCGAAGCTTAGTAGCCTGAGATGCTGTTGCCAATGCGGGACGAAGTTGCCTGAATGAGTTTGGCGGTGGCCGAATGATGGCGCAATGACGCACGCTGGCCTTCGACGTGGCAATGCAGCATTCACCGAAGCGTGAGTGATGGCGCCGATGATTAGGAGTACGATGATAGTTCAGTTCGCGACATGGCCTGCTTCGGTTTTCTGTTATCGCGTCTGGCCTGATCGTGATCGTATCCGCAAATGGCCCGTTTGCGCCCTCGACCGGCGCAAGGCGGGCCGTTGCGTCAAGGGAGACAACGACCATGGCGACACCATACCCCGGCAATGTCACGCCAGTCGCCCAGGCTGGGCAAGATAGCGCGGCCGTGCCGGTGATCCGGACGATCCGGCTTTCCGATCTGCGTGAAGCGCTGCGCCTCGGGTGGGAGGATTTCAAGGCAGTGCCAAGCCACGCCATCATCCTGTGCGTGATCTATCCGGTGCTCGGACTGGTGCTGGCGCGCACGGTGCTCGGCTATTCGGTGTTGCCGCTGCTGTTTCCATTGGCGGCGGGCTTTGCCCTGCTCGGTCCGTTCGCGGCGCTCGGTCTTTATGAACTCAGCCGTCGTCGTGAGCGCGGCGAACAGGCTTCGGCATGGGACGCGGTTGACGTCATTCGCTCGCCATCGTTCGGCGCCATGCTCGGACTCGGCACGCTGTTGTTCGCGCTGTTCGTGACCTGGGTTGCGACCGCGCAGGCCATTTACGTCGCAGCTTTCGGTTACGAAGCCGCGGCGGGAATTCCAGACTTCGTCACCCGCGTGCTCACGACATCTCAGGGATGGTGGCTGATCGTGGTGGGTTGCTGCGTCGGTTTCCTGTTCGCCGTGGTGGCGCTGTGCATCAGCGTGGTTTCGTTCCCGTTGATGCTCGACCGTCATGCCGGCGCCGGCGATGCGATGGTGACGTCGCTCCGCGCCGTTGCGCGAAACCCGGTGCCGATGGCGGCGTGGGGATTGATCGTCGCAGTGCTGCTCTTGGCGGGATCGCTGCCGTTCTTCCTTGGCCTCGCCGTCGTGATCCCGCTGCTCGGCCACGCCACCTGGCATCTCTATCGCAAGGTCATCGCGGCCGAGCTCAATCCGCAGCCGCTCCCTCCCCGGCGAGCGCGTGCGCGGCGCTCCGCGGCGGATTTCCCGGCTGCCCTGTTTCCATGGCGGCGCAAGGACGACGCATGAACAAATACGCAGCAGACACGCAACGGCCATCAAGCCGGTTATCGTTGGCCGGCGGTAAAAGCGCAAAGCCGCACACCTCGCGACGGCTATGAAGAATTGCGCCTCATGGTGAGGTGCGTGCGAAGCACGCGTCTCGAACCATGAAGCAGCACTTCTCATCCTTCGAGACGCGGCGAAGAGCCGCTCCTTGAGGATGAGGGTTGCGGCTCGGATTACCAATCGCAGGCACAAATCGGCTTTCGTCGAAGCCTTGTTTTGGCCGCGGTTGCCACCGACATTTCATGTTGCCCGGGCATCACTGATGGCAAATCGATTCTGTGCTGGTGGACCCGATGATTGCTGGTTTTCGCATCCGAAGTTTTCCAATCCGAGGTTTTCCAGTCCGGGCCTTGGCGCTAAGCATGCTCCTGATGATACCGGGAGCGCCGGTGCTCGCGGCACCGTGCGGCACCGGCAGCTTTGGGACGTGGCTCGACGATTTCAAAAATGAGGCCGCGGCCAAGGGAATCTCGCAATCCGCAATCGCATCCGGCTTGAACGGCGTAACCCTGGACCAGGGGGTGCTTTCGCGGGACCGCTCGCAGCGGGTGTTCAGCCAGAGTTTCGAAGAGTTCTCCCGCCGCATGGTCCCTCCCCGCCTCGCGCGCGGTGCCAGCCTGATGAAGCAATACGGTTCAGTGCTCGGGCGCATCGAACAGAGCTACGGTGTGCCCGGCGAAGTGCTGGTGGCGATTTGGGGGTTAGAGACCGACTTCGGCGTCAACATCGGAAAATTCCCGACGCTACGCTCGCTGGCCACGCTGGCTTACGATTGCCGGCGATCGGAGATGTTCCAGACTGAGCTGATGGACGCGTTGCGCATCGTCGAGCGCGGCGATCTCGCGCCGGCGGAAATGCGCGGTGCTTGGGCCGGCGAAATCGGCCAGACCCAGTTCATGCCGTCGTCCTACCTCAAATTCGCAGTCGATTTTGACGGCAATGGCCGCCGCGACCTGTTACGCAGCGCGCCCGATGTGCTGGCGTCGACCGCGAATTATCTTGCCAGTCACGGTTGGCAGCGCGGCAAGGATTGGGAGCCCGGCAGCGCCAATTTCGGCGTGATCCAGCAATGGAACAAGAGCGAGGTCTATTCGAAGACAATCGCGTATTTCGCGAGCCAGCTCTCGCACGCGCCGTGATGTATTAGTGCGCCTGCCGCCCTTTAAAAAGGGCCGATCGCAACGCAACCGGCCCTTCCGCGCGGCTTACTTCGCAGCTTGGATCGGAGCTTGGGTCGAGACTTGGCCTTGGGTCGAGATTTGGCCTTGGATCGGGGCTTGGGTCGAGACTTGGTTCATCGTGCCGACGTGCATCGCCCTGCTGAGATGCATGGCACAGGCGCCCATCTTGCCGCCGAGCAGCGCGTCCTGCGCCTGAGCGACTTCCTTCTGCGCCACGATCTTGCCCTCGCTGTCGGCCATGGCTTCGATCGAGGATTCGGCTTTCGCCAGGTTTTCACTGCTGCAGCCTGCCATTTTCGCGGCGGATGCCGGGACGACTGCATATGCGATGGCAGCCATTGCGGCTGCTCCGAGTAACTTTTTGATCATGTTACTTTCCTTTCCCATTAGAGCACAGAGCCGGCGTCGTTGCCGGTTTCTGTGAAACGAATTGATCGCCGATTGACCGAAAGTTTAGGAATGAATTTCGCGCGATAAGAATGTGATCGGCGCGCAATGCAGGGTTGTCATGCGCAATGATGCTTTTGCATTACGGGTTTGTAACGAGCTTCAGCACATCAGCATCGTTGCCGCGCAACGCTCCGCGCGTTGACGTCGAATGACAGCTCTCGCGGCGCCTGATAAATCGAATGCGAGGGGCGGCGATGGATCCTCGTCATCGAGCGACGCCTCTGGGATTTTTCAGTGCCGTCCGTGGCCGATCTTGCAGCCTGCCAGCGCTTTCAACCCTTGCCTAAAATTATGACTTTACATTCATTTCATGCATGCGAATCACGCATGAGATACCGGCCCGAATCACCTGAATAAGGGCCGCCAACACAGCGTTTCCGGGCAGTCCTTCTTGATTCCGTCTCGGCCACGGCCATCTTTGATCCGTCGAGTCCTGTGTCAGCATAGCGACAATATCGTGAATACACGGGATTTTTACCCAAGTTTGACCCGAGATTTGCCCTCCGGGCCAGTCCATTAAGCAGCCATGCCGAAAGGTTAATCGAATCCTATCGCTGCTATGCATTTTAGGATTAGCTGCACCGCAACATCGGAACTTCTGCAGTGCGGTATTCTGATCTATATTCATTTCAACGACGAAGCTTCCTCCAAGAGCTGAATCGCAGATACAAGGAGACTACCCATGTTGCTCTCGCTCATCCGCATGATCCAGGCGTTCCGGGACTATCAGCGCAATGTCAGCGAATTGTCCCAGCTTAGCGATCGCGAACTGGCCGATATCGGCCTTGATCGCTCGGACATTCCGCGCGTTGCAGCCGGCAACTACAACGGCTGATCCCGTTTCTCAGCCGACCGCTGAGACGGACAACGCCCGCCTCGCTGCGGGCGTTGTCGTATCCGACGCTGATGGACCGGTAGCGAACGTCGGATCGGGGCACAAGTCGCCTCGCGCATTCCACCGCGCCTGAAAACGCGCTACCCCTGTGCCTATGACAGGCATCAAATCCCCTTCGGAGTCAGTGCATATCGTCGGCGCGGGTCTCGCCGGTTCGGAAGCGGCCTGGCAGGTCGCCCAGACCGGTGTCCGCGTGGTCCTGCACGAGATGCGCCCCGACCGGATGACCGAAGCGCATCGCACCGACGGCCTCGCCGAACTGGTATGCTCCAATTCGTTTCGCTCTGATGATGCCGCCAACAACGCGGTCGGGCTGCTGCACGCCGAAATGCGCCGGCTGGGGTCGCTGATCATGCGCGCCGCCGATGCCAACCAGGTTCCCGCCGGCGGCGCATTGGCCGTGGACCGCGACGGATTTTCCGCCGCCGTCACCAAAGCCCTCAACGATCATCCCCTGATTGAAATTCATCGCGCCGAAATCGACGCCCTGCCGCCCGCGGACTGGCGCAACGTCATCGTCGCGACCGGGCCGCTGACCTCCGCACCGCTCGCGGAGGCCATCCGCGAAATCACCGACGAGAATGCACTGGCGTTCTTCGATGCGATCGCCCCGATCGTGCACAAGGATTCCATCGACATGTCGGCGGCGTGGTTTCAGTCGCGCTACGACAAGATGGGCCCCGGCGGCACCGGCGCCGACTATATCAATTGCCCGATGACCAAAGAGCAATACGACGCCTTTGTCGACGCACTGATTGCGGGCGAGAAGACCGACTTCAAGGAGTGGGAAACCAATACGCCCTATTTCGATGGCTGTCTGCCGATCGAGGTGATGGCGGAGCGCGGCCGCGAGACGCTGCGCCACGGCCCGATGAAGCCGGTCGGGCTCACCAATCCGCACGATCCGACCGTGAAGGCCTACGCCATCGTGCAGTTGCGCCAGGACAACAAGCTCGGCACCCTCTACAACATGGTCGGCTTCCAGACCAAATTGAAGCACGGCGCGCAGCAACGCGTCTTCCGCACCATTCCCGGGCTCGAGCACGCCGAATTCGCCCGGCTCGGGGGCTTGCATCGCAACACCTTCCTGAATTCCCCAAAACTGCTGGATACGCAATTGCGGCTGCGCGCGCAGCCACGGCTGCGCTTCGCCGGGCAGATGACCGGCTGCGAGGGCTATGTGGAATCCGCTGGCATCGGGCTGATTGCCGGCCTCTATGCCGCGGCCGATGCACGCTCGACGACGCTGGCGCCACCGCCGGTGACCACGGCGTTGGGAGCGCTGCTCGGCCACATCACCGGCGGCCATATCGAGACCATTGACCCCGGCGCCCGCTCGTTCCAGCCGATGAACATCAATTTCGGATTGTTCCCGCCGCTCGCCAGCCCGCCGACGAAAAATCCCGACGGTACGCGCTTGCGCGGCAACGAAAAGACCGTTGCCAAGAAACAGGCGATCAGCGCCCGCGCGCTGTCGGACCTCGATCGCTGGATTGCCGATAGCCTGCCTATAGCGGCGGCGGCGTGAGCGTTTCATGACTTTGCCCAGGGATGACGCCGCAACGCTATCGGCGCGATGGATCGAAGGCGTGTTGCTCAAGCGCGACGTGTTTTCCACCGTCGAGCGCGGCCGCTTTCGCCAGCACGACGGCGAAGTCGATGCGGTGCTGCGCCGGCTCGATCAGGTGCCGTGGTGGTCCTACCTCCCGGCGCGCCATCTGTTCGCGCGCGAGCGCCGCGCGCTGGCGCTGGCGCGCGATCTTAACGTCGGGCCGGAGCTGTTATGGGCGGGCCGCCAGGCACTGGTGCGCGGTTTCATCAACGGGGTGGCGCTGCATCTGGCCAAGCCGGCAGGCGATGTCGCCTATTTCCGTTCCGCCAAGGCAGCGCTGCGCAAGCTGCATCGCGCCGGCATCTGTCATAACGATCTGGCCAAGGAACAAAACTGGCTGCGCGGCAGCGATGGCCATGCCTATCTCACCGACTTTCAACTTGCGCATTGTTTCAGCACGCGAAGCCGGCTGTTCCGCATTGCCGCCTACGAGGACCTTCGGCATCTGCTTAAGCACAAGCGCAGCTACGCACCGGACGCGCTGACGCCGAAGGAACGCAAGATCCTCGCGCGCAAATCGGTGGTCGCCAGCGTCTGGCTCGCCACCGGCAAGAAAGTCTATCGCGCCATCACCCGCGGCCTGTTCAATTTTACCGATCGCGAAGGTGGCGGCCGGCGGCTTGTCAACGACGCGCCCGTGCTGATCGATCTGATCAGGAAAAATCCTGCCGTCCGCGATACCGCCATTGTCGCGTTCGCCGACCGCCGCACCGGTGTCGGGCTCTATGCGTTCGTGGAAGCCGACCATACCGCGCTCGAAGCGCAGCTGCGCAACGAGCTTGCGACGGCAAAAGGCCCAAAACCGCCCGAGCATATCCAGGTCGTGCAGGCCTTGCCGCGCGATGCCGCCGGAAAACCCCGCACCGAAATCCTGCAGCTTGTCGCAATGAACCAGCTCGACCTGATCGAGCCGATGATGACGAGTGAGACCGACCGCGCGTTCCTGAAAAGCATGCTGGAATCGCGCAAGAATTTGCGGGACCGGTTCAATTTCGAAGCGACGAATTTGGCGCCGCCGTCGTCGTGAGGCGCATACATCGTGTCCCGGACGCGGTGCAGCGTTCTGCCGGCGACGCGCAGCGTCGTCCGGTCGCGTTGCTCCGCAGAGCCGGGACGCATGAGCGAGTGTTTATGGACCCCGGATCAGCAGCGCACCGCAAGAGCGCTGCGCAGCATCCGGGGAACGCCGTCTTCACCTTACGGAAGTCCTGACGCGCCCGTATGGTGTCCCGGGCGCGATGCAGCGCGCAGCGGTGCGTCGCAGAACCGGGATCCACACTCGCAACTATGATGGACCCCGGATCAGCAGCGCACTGCAACAGCGCTGCGCAGCATCCGGGGAACGCTCACATCAGTGCCTCAAAACACCCGCGACCTTGACGCTCGCCACAGCGTCCACAACGTCCGAAACCTCGACGTCACATGCGGCACAAACGGATCGCTATCCGCCCGCGACATCTGTTCGAGGTCGCGGGCAACCAGCGCCAGCGGCAGGAACACCGGCCTCACCTCCGGCGGCACGCTCGCAAGCAGCGTGAAGGCTGTCTGCAAATGTCCGCGCGCTTCATTGATCAGCTGACGCAGCACCGCGCGTAAATTTGGCGTTTGCCTGCCCGCAAACACCTCCTCCATCCCGCTGCCATGTTGCTGCAGCACTTGCTGCGGCACGAACAACTGACGTCGCGAAGCGTCCCGCGGCAATGCCGCCATCACCTGCGCAATGCCTTGCGCCAGTCCGGCGTGGCGTGCGAGGTGTTCGATCTGGTCGGACTGGTCCCCGGCGATCCCTGCGCCGATCGAAAACAGCGCCGATGCGGTATCGTTGAGGTAGCTTTCCAGCGCCGCCATGGTCGGCATCGGATCGTTGTAGAGATCGAATTGATGCTCGTCGATCAGGCGCGACAGCCGCTCGACCGGCAGGTGCCAGCTCTGGATCACAAGCTGCAGCTCGGCCGCCACCGGATTGCCCTCGATGCCGCCATGGCCCGTGCCCGCGAGCATGTCGTTCCACCATTGCAGGCGCATTTCGCCGGGCAGCGGCTGGCTCACCTGCTCACGCACCCGGGAAATCTCGACGTTGAAGGCATAGAGCGCCAACAGCGCGCGGCGCTGGCCTGGCGGCACGAACAGCGCGGATGCGTAGCGGGCAAAATCGTGGGTCCGCACCAACCCAGCGCAGAAGTCGGCGGAATCCTTAGGCCCGTCTGCGCCGCTCATGGCACCGCGATCAGCGCCGCGGCGACGCGCCGCCGCTCGCCGATCATGATGTTATAGGTACGAATAGCGGGGCCGGTCTGCATCGCGTCCAGCACCACCCTCACCGCACGCAGTGCCTCGCGCAGCGCTGGCGGAGGCAGCCAGACATCGGTGCCGGTGCCGATGATCAGCGTATCGATGCCAGCGGCGGCGGCAAACACGCGGGCCAGTGAAGCCTGGTCGATTTGCTCGGGCTTTATGACCGGCCAGGCCCAGATCGCCTCCGGCAGGCACAGCAATGAGCCGCGATGCGACATGTCGGCGAACGCAAATCCGCCGTTGCCGTAAGCCTCGATCGGCGCAGACCTCGGAAGATGCGGGGCGTCCGAAGGACCCACCATGACTAGAGTCCGATATAAGGCAGCATGATCTTGTCCGAAAACCGGTTGCTATCCCGGGTCAAGCCCGAGGGCATGCTTTTCGGCATCATGCGCTATTTCTTCTTCGGTGTGTCCGGCGCGTCGGCCCGGTTGGTACCGACGCCGAGATAGATCAGAATCGGCGCCGCGATGAAGATCGAGGTGTAGGTGCCGACCAGCACCACGCCGAACATCATGACGGCGGTGAAACTGTGGATGGCTTGGCCGCCGAACAGCAACAGCGCCAGCAACGCCAGCGTCACCGTGACGTGGGTAACGATCGATCGCGACAGTGTGGAATTAATGGACTCGTTGAGCAGTTCCGGCATCGGCATTTTCTTGTAACGCCGCAGCATTTCGCGAATTCGGTCGTAGATCACGACGGTGTCGTTGAGCGAATAGCCTAGAATCGTCAACAGCGCCGCGATGCTGGTGAGATCGAAGTCGACCTGCGAGATCGACATGAAGCCAATGGTCAGCACGATATCGTGGACGTTGGCGATCATGGCGCCGAGCGCAAACTGCCACTCGAACCGGAACCAGAGATAGATCAGGATCGCAAAGATCGCGAGCATCAGGCCGAGCATGCCATAGGCCAGCAATTCTCCGGAAACCCGCGGGCCCACCACCTCGACACGTCGGTACTCTACCGCGTCGCCAAGCGCGCCGCGGACTTTCTGCACGGCCTGCTGCTGCGCCGCATCTCCACCGGGCTGTTCGGCAACCCGGATCAGCACTTCGTCCGGCCCGCCGAACTGCTGCAACTGGATGTCGCCAAGTCCGAGGCCGCTCAGGGTGACGCGCATCGAAGCGATGTCGGCCGTGCCGGATTTGGCGCGTATTTCCATGAGCGTGCCGCCCTTGAAATCGATGCCAAAATTCAGTCCATGGGTAAAGAACAGCGTGATCGCAAAGATCGAGAGCAGCGCCGAAATTGGAAAACTGATGCGGCGAAAGCGGGTGAAATCGAACTTGGTGTCGTCGGGAACAATGCGCAGCGACGGCAGCAGGCCGAAGCAGGCGACCACTGTCAGCACGGCAATGAGGACGCCGAGCCCTATGAGAACCAAATGTGTCACAGCGGACTCCGCATTCCCTAGATCGGCACGCCGGTCGGCCGCTTCCACAGCACCCACGCCGCGACGATCAGGCGGGTAAGCTCGAAGGCGGTGAAGACCGTGGTGATGATGCCGATGCCGAGCGTCACGGCGAAGCCGCGCACCGGGCCGGTGCCGATATAGAACAGCACTGCCGCGGCGATGAAGGTGGTGATGTTGGAATCGAGAATCGTCGACAGCGCGCGCTTGAAGCCGGCATCGATCGCAGAAATCGCGGTGCGTCCGCCGCGAATTTCCTCGCGGATACGCTCATAAATCAACACGTTGGAATCCACGGCGATACCGACGGTGAGCACGATGCCGGCGATGCCGGGCAAGGTAAGCGTGGCGTTCAACAGCGACAGCACGCCGAAGATCATGGCGACGTTGATGGCGACCGCGATGTTGGCGAACACGCCGAACAGCCGGTAGGTCACGAGCATGAACACGATGACCATGATCGAGCCGAC
>Ga0137415_10008359_pt1 | contig 10264 bp, 4 predicted proteins | sample CZODoug3_1_1_16f_FD_183082 | JGI IMG/M metagenome (GOLD analysis project Ga0137415, IMG submission 183082) | Vadose zone soil fungal communities from Angelo Coast Range Reserve, California, USA - CZODoug3_1_1_16fungal (Hybrid Assembly) | ecosystem: Environmental > Terrestrial > Soil > Vadose... | reverse complement strand
CACGTCAGCTGGTCGGCCGAGACCTTGGCCGCGCAGCCGAAGTTGGTGATGAGGCCCGAACTCGGATTGCGGGTGAGGGGGACGGGAGCTGCCCCGGCGGGAACGGACACCACCGCCGTCGCGATCAGGGCCACGCCGGCGATCAGGACGGCGGGCCGGCGGATTGTTGCTCGTAGACCGAAGCGTCTTGCTGGAACCATGCCAACTCCTCATGGGGTGACTGGTGTCAGGCAAGGTTCAACACGAGGTCACGAGGCACGTCCTTGTCCCCGTTACAAGGTTGGTTGCCTGTCACGCTGGCAACACTGTGCGTACCACGTGATCATCTCCGCTTCAACTTGACCACTCTTCTAGCTCACTGCGGCAAAACACCGGAGTGTGGCGTTTTCCATGGCTGGTGCGCCGGTTTGCGCCGTCGGCCGAGAGTGCCCGGTGTGCAGTCGTCGCCGCTGCTCGTCTCTGCGCCGATTACACGTGGTTACCAGTCTGGTGAGCTCAATGCGAATGATCATCGACTGTTCGGTGCCCGGAGATGATCAAGCTGTTCGCAGCGGTTCGGCCCTCGGCGGCCACTGCGGCATTGATTTAGCGCCGCCAGGCTCTAAGCTTCGCCGCCGTGGCAGATCCGGTTTCGGTCGAGCGGTTGGTGCGGCTCGGGCTGACGTTGTACGAGGCCCGGGCCTACGTCGCGCTGGTGCGCCGGGACGCATCGACGCCGGCCGAGGTCGCCCGCCTCGCCGGTGTGCCGCGACCCCGGATCTACGACGTGCTGGAGAGCCTGGTCGGCAAGGGACTCGCCGAGGATCGTCCCGGACGTACCGCGAAGTACGTCGCGACGCCGCCCGAACGCGTGGCTGCGCAGCTGATGCTCGTTCATCACGATCGGGTGGCCGCGCTGGGCGATGACGCGCACGACCTGGTCGACGAGTTGCGTTCGGCCTATCAAGCCGGCCAGCAGCACACCGACCCACTCGACTACATCGAGGTGATCCGCTCGCCCGAGGCGGTCGCCACCAAGTTCAACGAGCTGCAGGGCACGGTCGAGCAAGAGATGCTCGTGTTCTCCAAGGCTCCCGTGGCGGTAGGAATCGACGAGAACGTCGTCGGCTTGGAACTCGCCCGGCGGGGCGTGCTGCGCAGCATGTACGAGTTCTCCGTCCTCGAGGACGCGGCCCAGCTCGGCGGCGTCCGCGCCTTCCTCGACGCAGGGGAGGAGGCGCGCTTCATCGACGAGCTGCCGATGAAGCTCGGCATCATCGACGAGCGCACCGTGCTGTTCGCCATGCCCGACCCGATCGCCGGCCGCGACGACATCACGACGCTGGTGATCGAGAATCCGCACCTGGCGCGCACGCTCAAAATCGGATTCGAGTCGGTGTGGGCCACGGGCGTCACCTTCGCCCAGGCCTGCGAGCGCCTCGGCATCAAGCCCCCTAGTCGGTAGCCGGAGCCGGTAGCCGGAGTCGGTAGCCGGTCAACGGCGATCTTCCTGCGCGGGCGTCCTCGGGGGGCTGCATGTGCAGGAAGATCAGGGTGCAACGGCGATCTTCCTGCGCGGGCGTCCTCGGGCGGCTGGAGGCGCAGGAAGATCGCGGCGGTGAGTGAACAGCGACTCGCGATTTAGGGCGTGTCGCCCCCTTGACCCGTTGCGTGAAGCGCGCGTACGGTCCCGGTACCACGCAGAGTGGTAGCCACCGGGGAGCACCTCATGCGACGACGGATCGTCCCTGTCTTGACGTTCGTCCTCCTCCTGGGGGGTGCTGTGGATCCGCCTGCCACCCGGGCGGATCCCGCACCAGCGGCGCCGGTGGCGAGCGGGCCGCGCACGGTCACGCTCGTCACCGGCGACCGTGTCGTGGTGGCCGAAACCGCGAGCGGCCAGCCGTCGGTGACGGGCGCGCCCGGGGGTGCCGCCACGTCGCGCAACTTCCAGGTGTTGGCCAGCGGCAGCCACCTGTACGTCATCCCACAGATAGCGGCGGGATACGTCGGGGCGCCGCTGGACCTCAGCCTGTTCGACGTCGGCGGCAACACCGCGAACTACGCCGTCCCGAACACCGCGAACTACGCCCTGCCGCTGACCGCGAACTACACCGCCAACTATGCGGTGGCGCCCCGTGTCCCCGGAGCGACGGTGACCGGATCGGGGCAGCTGATCCTGCGTGATCCGGCGGCGTTCGGCCGGGCGCTCGCTAGCGACTGGTCGGCCGCGAAACGTGACGCCACGTCCGGGCGCCTCTTCGCCGGGATCAGCCGACTGGCCCGGACCGACGCGAGCCGCCCGTCGAATCCAGCCGGCAAGCTGTACACCGTCACGGTCAAGGCGGTCGACCGGCGCGGGCGGCGGGCGGCCGGCGATCTCGGCACGGTCATGAACGCCGACAACGTCGAGAACTTCCTTGCTGCGCAAGGGTTCTACAACGGCACGCTCGCGTTCAGCGTCCCGGCCGGCACGTACAGCATCGAGTCCTTCATCGGGACGAGCTACGCCGACAACAGCATCGACTTCACCCTCGCGGCGGCGCCGGACGTGCGCGTCACGCGCGACACGACGGTCGTGCTGGACGCCCGCAAGGGCCAGCGGCTGGCCGCCGATGTCGGCCAGCCGGCGGCCCAGGTCAGCGCCCAGCTCAACCTGCAGCGCAACCCGACGACGGGCGACAGCTTCACCGCTTCGTTCGTCTCGTTCGGTACGACCCCGCTGTACGCGACGCCCACCCAGAAGGTTCATACAGGGCAGCTGTACTTCTACCCGGGTCTGCGCCTCGGCGGCCCCGACGGCAGCGTCCAGAAACAGCTGTACGACCTGGAGTTTCCCTACGTCGGGGCAATACCGGCGACGCTCCGGCGCACGATCGGCGCCGACCAGTTCGCCACGATCGACGCCCGCTACCACAGCGCCGTACCGGGCCGGGCCGAGTACGCGGCGCGCGAGGGGCAGCTGCCGTGGCAGGCGGTGCAGGTGTTCGCCGCCAACGAGGTCGTCGCGCCCGACGCGCGCACTGAACACGTCCTCGCCGCGCCGGACCTGCGCTGGCTGCAGCAGGTCATCCTCGACGAGACCGGTCCGTCCGCCATGACGTCTGACATCGTGCGCTACTACCAACCCGGCCAGCACCTGACCACCGACTGGGCAGCCCAGCCCGTGGCACCCGGCGTCGAGCAAGAGACCGCGAGCGCCGAAAGCTGCCCGGCGTGCCGCTCGGACGACACGCTCGATCTCACGCTCTTCGGCGCCACCGACGCGGCGGGTCACTACGTGCTGCCCGACGGGACGTCCACCGAGACGTTGACGCTCTACCAGGACGGCCAGCAGGTAGGCCAGGCGCCGAACGGGTTCGCGTCGTTCCCGCTCAGCGCGTCGCCCGCCTCCTACCGGCTCGTGTACGACACCGCGCGGCAAGCGGCCTGGTGGCCCTCGTCGACGCGTACGCATACCGCGTGGACGTTCACGTCCGCGCCTCGTGCCGCCGATCAGCTGCCCCCCGGCTGGACGTGCGGCGGCAAGGGCGGCGGGGGCGGCCGAGGTGCGGCGGCGGGGGCGGACGGCGAGTGCAGCTTCGAACCGTTGCTGTTCGCCCGTTACGCCACTGGGGCCGGCGCCGACGACGTCGTCCCCGCCGCCGGCCCGGCCCATATCGAGGTCGACGTCGCGCATCAGCTCGGCGCCGCCGCCCCGCCGATCACGTCGTTCACCGCGCAGGTGTCCTACGACGACGGGAAGACCTGGGCCGGCGTACCCGCCGCCCGGTTGGCCGACGGTCGCTATCGTCTCGATTACAGCCAGCCTGTACTTGGCGCCACGACCGGCTTCGCGTCCCTGCACGTCACGGCGGCCGACGCGAGCGGCTCGGCCATCGATCAGACGATCACCCGCGCCTACCCGCTGGCCGTCACCGCGCCGCTGCCGCCGCCGACCGGCCAACCCGCCCCGTCGGTGCGCGCGTGCAACGCCGCGACGGCCGCGCCGTACCTGCACTGCATGGCGGTCGTCAACGCGGCGGCCGGCGTCTCGGACGCGCCGACGGGCTACGGCCCGGCCGACATCCAGGCCGCCTACCAGGTCGGCCCGGGCGGCAAGGGGCGCACCGTCGCCATCGTCGACGCCTACGACAACCCGAACGCCGAGACGGACCTCGCCGCCTACCGCGCGCAGTACCACTTGCCGCCGTGCACCACCGCGAACGGCTGCTTCGGCAAGGTCAACCAGCTCGGCAAATCCACGCCGCTGCCGAACCCCGATCCGGGATGGGGCCTGGAGACTTCGCTCGACCTGGACGCCGTGTCGGCGACCTGCCCGGCCTGCCACATCCTGCTCGTCGAGGCCGATACCTCGAACATCGACGACCTGCTCACCGGCGTCATGACCGCCGACGCACGTCACGTCGACGCGATCTCGAACAGCTACGGCAGCACCGGCGAGTTCTCCGGCGAGCAGACGCTCGAGCGCTACTACCGCGATCTGCGCACCCCGGCGCTGTTCGCCACCGGCGACTACGGCTACGGCAACGGCGCGATCCTGGTCGGCGGCATCAGCTATCCGGCGGCGTCGCGCTACGTCATTGCCGTCGGCGGGACGTCGTTGAGTCGCGCGGCGAACAGCCGCGGCTGGACCGAGTCCGCCTGGGACGGCGCGACCAGCGGCTGCTCGGCCTACATCCACAAGCCGTCGTGGCAGCGTGACCAGCTCTGCGACATGCGCACCGTCGCCGACGTCTCGGCCGTTGCCGATCCGGCCACCGGCCTCGCCGTCTACGACACGTTCGGCTACGACGGTTGGCTGCAGGTCGGCGGCACCAGCCTGGCGACCCCGATCGTCGCCAGCCTGTACGCCGGCGACCTGCGCGGCCTCTATCGCGACCCGTCCGCCGTGTACGACGTGGTCGGCGGCAGCAACGGCACGAACTGCAGCAACACCTACCTGTGCACCGCGGTGCCGGGATTCGACGGGCCGACCGGGCTGGGCACTCCGAACGCCGGCTCCCGCTACTGGACGGCGCGTTAGATGCGTCGCGTCGCGCTGGCCTTTGTCCTGCTGGCCCCGCTCGCCACCGTGCGGGCCGAGGCGGCGCCGGCGCCGGCCACTACGAGGGTGATCATCCAGCTCACCGGAACCCCGGCCCTGGCCGCCGGGACGCAGGCCAACCAGCGCACCGCCGCCCTGCAGGCCGAGCACGCGAGCTTCGCCCACCGGGCCGACGTGAAGATCACCCACGACTTCACCCAGGCGCTGAACGCCGTCGCCGTCACCACCAATGCGGCCGATGTGGCGCAGTTGCGGGCGATGCCGGGCGTGGCAGGTGTCTACCCGGACGCCGCCATGCACGCCAGCGTCGACCCGGACGTGTCGCTGATCAACGCGCCGCAGGTGTGGCAGACCCGTGATCCACTCGGCAAGGCGGTCGAGGGCGGCGGTGAGACCGTGGCCGTCCTCGACACCGGCATCGACTACACCCATCCCGACCTGGGCGGGGGATTCGGCCGCGGCTACAAGGTGGTCGACGGGTACGACTTCGTGGACGGCGACGCCGACCCCATGGACGACAACGGCCACGGCACCCACGTCGCGGGCATCGTCGCCGGCGAGGGCACCCGCACCGGCGTCGCCCCGAAGGCCGAGCTCACCGCGTACAAGGTGCTCGACTCGTCCGGCGACGGCTACGAGTCGACGGTCATCGCCGGCTTGGAAGCGGCCGTGGCTACCGACAATCCGCACCGCGCCGACGTCGTCAATATGAGCCTGAGCGGACCGTCCACAGTGGACGATCCGCTCGAGCAGGCCAGCGAGAACGCCATCCACGCCGGCGTTGTCGTGGTGGCCGCCGCCGGCAACGACGGTCCGGGCGAGAGCACCGTCGGCTCGCCGGCCGAGGCACCGGACGTGCTGGCCGTCGGCGCCAGCATCAGCGGCATCGACGTCCCGACGATCTCGGTGACCGCGCCGGTCCAGCACGCGCTCGACGTGCAGCGGCTGGACCTGTCGGCGAACCCGCCCGCGACCCCGCAGAGCCTCGACCTGATCGACGTCGGCAACGGGCAGCCGTCCGACTACGACGGGGTGGACGCCAAGGGCAAGGCCGTCCTGATCAGCTACAACACCTTCCAGCTCACGCAGGTGCTGATGACCGCCGAGCAGCACGGGGTCGCCGCCGTGCTGCTCAGCACCCCGAACTACTACAGCGGCACCGGGACGCAACCCGGACCGCTGCCCGACGTAGCCGCCGGGACGCCCGACGACCCCGACAAGCTCGACATCGTGGCGACGGTGATCACCGGCACCGACGCCACCGACCTGCGCCAGTGGCTCGGCGAGGGCGCGGTGCGCATCCGGCTCGGTGCGGCCGACGCCACCGACGAGATCGCCGCGTTCAGCGCGCACGGCCCGGCCCCGCACAGCTACGCCCTCAAGCCGGACCTCGTGGCGCCCGGCGTCGAGATCGGCTCGACCTGGCCGGGCGGGCAGTACCGCGACGACAGCGGCACCAGCATGGCTGCTCCGCAGGTTGCCGGCGCGGCGGCGCTGCTGCGCGAGGCGCATCCGACCTGGACGTCCACCCAGGTCGGCGCCGCGCTCACCGGCGGCGCCAAGGTGTTGCCCGGCTACGACGCCACCACCCAGGGCGCCGGCCGCCTCGACGTCGCCGCTGCCGACCGCGCGACCGTGCTGCCGGATCAGCGCGTCGCCAACCTCGGCCTGGCCGACCTCCGCCACTCGACGCTCACCGCCACGACGACGGTGACGTTCACCAACGGGTCGACCAAGTCGCAGCTGCTGCGCCTGGACGCCCAGCCGGCCGCCGGCAGCGCTGGGCACGCGATCGTCACGCCGGCCGTGGCCTGGCTCGCGCCCGGCCAGCGGCTCACCGCCCGGCTCACGGTCACCGGCCCGACGCCGTCGGATTCGGCCGACCTCACCGGCTGGATCCGCGTGACCGCGTCGGGCTCGCCCACCGTCTCCGTGCCGTACCTGCTCGCCGTGCGGCCCCTGGACCTGCACGCCGACCCCGACCCGACGGCGTCCAGTGCCACCGTCTACGTCCACGCCGAACCCGACGTCGTCGCCGCGCCGACCGTCACGGTCACCGGCCCCGCCGGACGGGCCACCTCGACCGCCACCGTCGACCACGACGGCTGGTGGCGCGTCACCGTGCCGGCCGGCCCGGCGGGCACCTACCGGGTCACCGCCACGGTGCCGGCCCCGAACGGGGCCACGCTCACCGGCACGACGACGTTCGAGGAGCTCGGCGGCCAAGGGCCGGGCTGGCAGCAGGTCGGGCCGGACAGCCAGGGCGCCTACGAGATGGCGTTCACGTCCCGACCCGGACGCATGTTCGCGATGCCCGGACGCTCACCGCACGCCGGGCTGTTCCGCACCGACGACGGCGGCGCCACGTGGCAGGAGCTGCGCCGGCTGCCCGTGGCCGGCGGCGTCAACATGGGCGTGGCCACCGACCCGACCCAACCCGGCACCGTGTACCTCGCCGTCGAGGGCGGCGCCGACCCGACCTACCAGGGCCGGCTGCTGGTCAGCCACGACGCCGGCACCACATGGACGACGCTGCCCTTCCCGGACGTCGCGATGCACGACCTCCGCATCGACGCGACCGGGCGCATCCTCACCGTGCCGGCGTTCAACGGCAACGTCTACGTCAGCACCGACCGTGGCCAGACCTGGACCACCTACCCGAGCCCGGGCGGCTACCCGCAGCAGACCCGCGTGGTCGGCCACGACCTCTACATCGCCGACGGGGCCGACCTCTACGTCGTCCGGGACGTGGACGGCTCGCCGCAACCCGCCCAGAAGGTCTTCAGCGCCCCGATCTGGTACCAGAGCGTGCTCGACGTCGTCGGCGACGGCAACGTCGTCCTGGCCCGCACCGCGCAGCAGGTCTTCGCCTCGCGCGACGGCGGGGTCACGTGGCAGACGCTGTTCACGCCTCCGAGCGACGACCCGTTCCTGTCGTCCGTGCAGATCGTGCACGGCGACATCTACGTCGCGGGCGGCTCGCACATCTGGGTCGACCGAGGTGAAGGCGCCGAGTGGACGCCGATGCCGACGCCGGTCCGCCAGGACACCTTCTCCATCGGGACGTGGGACCCGACCGGTACCCAGCTGATCGTCTCGGCCGAGAACACCGGCCTGTTCGTCACGTCCGACGCGGGCGCCAGCTACCACCGGGTCGGCCTCGCCGGCGCCGACGTCCACGCCCTAGTCGTCGACCAGAACGCCACCGGCCAGACCGCGCTGCTCGCCGGCACCACGTACTCGGTGTTCTCAGCACCCATGCCCGAGAGCACGGTGAACCCGGACTGGGGCATCACCGCCCAGCAGTCCTCGATCGGCACCCGGGTCGTGTCGCTGTCGGTGAGCCCGCGCGACCCGCGCACCGTCTTCTCCATCGTCGCCAACGCGTTCTCCCGGATCAACGTCCAGCGCTCGACCGACGGCGGCGCGAGTTGGACCACCGTCGAGAGCGCGCGGGCGAGTTCGCGGGGCTACCAGATTCTCGTCGACCCGGCCGACCCCGACTACGTCTACGTGACGCTGAACGACGCGCTCAGTCCGGGCGTGCTCGTCAGCCGCGACGGCGGGCAGACCTGGCGCAAGAACAACCTGCCGTCGCTCGTGACGGCGATCGCCGCCGACCCGCACGACCCGTCCCGGATCTGGTTGGGCGGACCGTCCGGGCTGTACCGGTCCGACGACCAGGGCCAGACGATGACCCGCCTGTCGAGCACGCCGGTGACGGCGCTGGCCCTCGACCCGCACGACTCGTCGCATCTCGTCGTCGGCGGTTCCGGGCTCTACACCAGCCGCGACGGCGGACGGCACTTAACGGCGGCGTCCACGTCCGGTTACCGGCTCAACGTCAGCGCCCTCTCGTTCGGGCCGCACGGCACGGTCTACGCCGCCGATGCCGCGACGACGGACAGCGCCGGCCTGCCGCTGGGTGGCCGCGGGGTGCTCGCCAGCCGCGACGGTGGCCGCAGCTGGCAGAACATCTCGGCCGGGCTCGCGAACCTCGATGCGTCGAGCTTGGCGCTCGCACCGGACGGCCGATGGCTCTGTGTCGGTACGGGCGGTGGCAGCGTGTACCGCACGCGCCTGGACTGATCGTGACCCGATGGCCGCGCCGGCGCCGCGATCAGTCGACGATGAGTTGGAAGTTGACCGGCCGGCTGCCGGGAAAGGCCACCCGCCCAGAGGTGTCCACCATCTTGAACCGCACGAAGCAGAAGCCCGGGTTCTTCGGAGCCGTGATCTCGGTTCGGATGTCGACCAGATCGCCCGGCGCAGTGTCGTCGATGGGGATATCGGAGATGGTCTGGCACTGGTTGCTCTGCTGCGGGACGTCGAGGCGGTGCAGCGAGTACCCCGTCCAGGGCACCGTCCCGACGTTCTTGAGCCGCCACACCTTGCTGACTAGCTGGCCGCGGTGGACGTGACTGCAGTCGGGCAAGGTGATGTCCGCGATGAACGAACTAGCATCCCCGGCGTGCGCCGGTGGGGCGGGCGGCGGGTTGGGCGAATGCATGGGGCAGTCAGCGGGAGAGAGCGGTGCTTTCAGCGGTTGGCTCGTCCCATTCCCCTTCTTCGCTGGGGAATCCTTACCGGAGTCGAGGGCGATGACCACGGCGACGGCGACGGCCACGGCCACGGCCACGGCGGCCGCTACCCCCGGCAGCACGAACCGCAGCCACCGCCGCCGGTTCCGTGGTGCGGGAGCGACGGGTGCCCCGTCGTTGGCAACGGTGTCGGGTGGCGTCGGCCGGTCGCTTGAGGTCCGTCCTTGATACAACGGAGGGTAACCTCCATGATCGCGAATACCTTAGCGTGTTCCACAACGTCGGTTTTTTTTCTAGTCTCGGATTTAGATTGTGCTCCAGCTCCAGGGTGCTTTCAAGAGAGGATGCACATGAAAGCGCAGATGGAGTATTAGGAATCGGGGCGCGATCCAAGCGGTTCGTTTGGCGTTTACGCTTTCTGGAGGACTCTCAAACATTGGCCCGTCATGAGGCCGGAGGAGAACCATGTTTCGAAACTTGCTTCGATCGCTGGCCAGGAGCCCGAGCAGGTATCAGCACAAGTCCCCGCCTCGCTGCCGGACCCGTCTTCGGTTCGAGATCCTGGAGGACCGCACCGTGCTCTCGGTGAGCGTCGTGCTCAACGGCCACACCTTGAACATCGTCGATCGCGACACCACCGGCCACGCCATCGTCGTCAACCAAACTGTGAACCAGGATCAGTTCACGGTGCAAGTGG
>Ga0137415_10008357_pt1 | contig 10266 bp, 7 predicted proteins | sample CZODoug3_1_1_16f_FD_183082 | JGI IMG/M metagenome (GOLD analysis project Ga0137415, IMG submission 183082) | Vadose zone soil fungal communities from Angelo Coast Range Reserve, California, USA - CZODoug3_1_1_16fungal (Hybrid Assembly) | ecosystem: Environmental > Terrestrial > Soil > Vadose... | reverse complement strand
GACAGCCTCGGGGCGCGCTCCATGGCGACGCTCGTCGAGACGCCGGACGTGACGGTGCTCATCGATCCGAGCGTACGCCTCGGCCCATACCGCTACGACCTCCGCCCACATCCGACGGAGAAGGTCCGCCAGAAGGAACTGTGGCAGGGAATCCGAGCCGCGGCGAAAAGCGCCCACGTGCTTACCGTCTCCCATTACCACTACGATCACCACAATCCAGATGCACCGTCGATCTTCCGCGGCAAGCTCGCCTTCCTCAAGGACGGGAAGTTCCACATCAATCGAAGCCAACGGGAGCGCTCAGGCGCGTTCGTCCGGGCGCTGAAGAAGTATCCGAAGGAAATCCAGGTCGCCGACGGAAATCAGATGGACTTCGGGGAGACGGAACTCATGTTTTCGCCGGCCTTACCGCACGGATACAACGACGAACTCGGATACGTCGTGATGACACGGATCGCCCAAGGCGACGAAGTCTTTGTCCACACCGCGGACGTGCTCGGCCCGCCGTTGAAGGAGCACCTCTCCTTCCTGATGGATGCGCAGCCCACGGTCCTCTACGTGGACGGTCCGATGACCCACATGCCGGACCATTATCCGGAGGAACACACGAAACGATCCCTGTCCCACTTGCTTCGAATCCTCCGAACGACGAACGTGCGAACGCTGATCCTGGACCACCACATCCTCCGAGACCGCGAGTGGCGAACGCGGATGGACTCGGTTTTCCGGGCGGGGGAGGAACACGACGTCGCCGTCCTCACCGCGGCGGACTTCGCCGGCAAACCGGTCGAGCAACTCGAGGCGAATCGAGATCGCCTTTATGGAATTGAACCGACCCCGAAAAACATAAGTGGAGCGGGTCCTTCGGAGGGATAAGATGGCGAAGGAGCACCACTGCCCGAACGACGGGGCCCAACCTTGCAACGCGTCGGGCGGCATCATCCACATCTGCCCGCTCTGCTACGCACGGTGGGAGGAAGTGATCCCGGAGGACAAGCCCGCCCCGCCGCCAGCCCCGAAACCGGCACCATCTCCGGCCGCTAATCCCGCGACTACACCCGCCCCTGCCTGACCATGGCCCCTTCCTCCTCTGCCGCGGTGCCGCGCGAGGAGGCGGGAATCGGAACGACTCTCGCCGAGGTCCGGCGGGAGATCGCGTGTCGCGTCTGCCACGGAGACATCAAGCGTTGTCGGCTCGCGATCTGCCCGTATCTGGACCGTGTCCGAGCCTGGTTCTCCGAGCGGCAGGACCTGCAGACCCAGAATCTGTTCGGCGCCTCCCCGCCGAGTGCCTTCGTCGGCTCGTGGGGTTACCCGAGGGTCCTCGTCGGACCACTCGTCCCGCCGGTCCGGGATGAGGACACCTCGATCCTCGACGCATCGGAGTCTTGGTTGTCGTACGATCTACCGGAAATCCTACGATTCCGACTTTCTCTCGTCCGCGGGAAAGCCCCACGTCGGGTCGCGGAGGCGCGCACCCCGGATCGAATTCTCTCGACCGTGCAAGAGGCCGCGATGGCCTCCAAGCCGATCGATACGGAGATGTGGTTCACGAAAAAGCCCACGCTCGTGAGCCCGTTCTCCGCCCGTGCGCCGCCAAGCGGACCGAGCGCGGACCTCACGAAGGTCGACCTCGCCTCGAACCCCTCCGTCCCGCGGCGGGTCGACGACCTCGTCTCGGACACGGACCTGAGGGCCGGAGAGGCCGTCACGGACCTGTACGACCATGGGATCTCGCAGAGCCAGATCACGCGGGTCTTCTCCGTGGGACTCCTGGGGACGAAGGACCGGCGCCGACTCGTTCCGACCGAGTGGTCGATCACGGCGGTCGACGACATCCTCGCGAAGGGGCTCGTCGACGAGGTCCGCGGCTTCCCATGGGTCTCCGAGTTCGAAGTCACGAACGCGAGCGGTCTCGCCAACAACGTCGTGATCCTGCTCTTCCCACAGGCCTTCATGTTCGAAGGGCTTGAAGCCTGGAACCTGGAAGCGAGTCCGACGCCGGCCCACGACCACGAGTTCGCGGGAGGCCGGACCACGTACCCGGACCAGATCGCGGGTGCGTACCATGCGACCCGCCTTCCGGTCCTCGAACACCTCGCCGCCCGTCGACGGCAGGCCGGCGCCATCGTGTTCATGGAAGTCTATGAGGACTGGGTGCCGCTCGGCGTCTGGCGATATCGGGAGTTGGCGCGGGCCGCGCTCGCGAAAAAGCCTTCCCGATTCGCGGACTTCGAATCGGCCGAGTCGGAAGTCGGCGGTCGTCTTCGGCTCCCGCTCGCGAACTGGTGGCGAGCGAGCGTCCTCCGGGCTTACCTACGAACCCAGCGCCGAATCACCTCGTACGCCTGAGACGTCCGATTCGGGTACTTCGTGGATCGACTTCATACCTCTAAGTAGAGGTACGAACATGATTCCGCGCGCCCGGGACCGCCGGGCACGCCGTTGGGTGCACGGACGGCAATCTTCTTGTGGCATTCCCTCGTCTCGCCGCCGTGGATTCCACACAGAAAGAACTCCTCGAGCTCAAGGCCCGTTACGAAGACCTCGGAAAGGCGCGGGCCCTTCTCGCGGGAGCGGAACATGTGACCACGGTCCGCCAGGTCGACACGTACTTCAGCCTGGGGGAACGACGCCTCAAACTGCGATCAGTCGCGGGTGCGAAGGAGGGTCAGCTCGTCTACTATGAACGGCCCGACGTCGGGGGTGTGAAGGAGAGCCGCGTCCTCCTCGCATCGATCCCGGACGCGCAGGCGGTCCGCGAAATCCTGTCCCAGGTTCTCCCCGTGAAAGCCGAAGTCCGCAAGACCCGCGAGATCTACCGTTTCCAAGGGGTCCAGGTGCACCTCGACACGGTCCAAAGGCTTGGCAAGTTCATCGAGTTTGAGAAGGTCCTCGCGGGGGAGTCCAATCGCGACGCGGGACGGAAGCAGTTAGAGTCCTTGCGGGCCTACTTCGAGATCTCGGACGAGGACCTGATGGCCTCTTCGTACAGCGATCTCGTTGAGTCGGGATGAGGGCTATTCAATCTCGAACGCCCGCACCTTGTCGTTCCGCCGGAGCCCTTCGAGTAAGTCCTCGACGTCTCCCGGCTTGACCCGCACCTGAGCCGTCACGCTCACGAGATGCGCCTCCTTGTCGATCCGAACCTTTTCGAACTCCGCCCGACACCGAGGCAAGAGGGCATCGAGCTCGTCCACGCGGATCGGGTTCGCGACCGTGAGATGGACGACCTTCGCATGGGAACCGAATCCTTTGCTCTCCAGGTAGCGGTCCGTAATCACGACGGCCCATACGATCCCGTAGTTCACGAAGGCGAGGTAGTACAGGCCGGCGCCGGCGGCTACGCCGAGGGCCGCCATCGCCCAGACGAGGGCCGCGGTCGTGAAACCGAAGACGCGGTCGTTCGAACGAATCAGTGCGCCCGCGCCCAAGAAACCGATTCCGGTGATCACACCTCCGAGGAGCGGAAGCGGGTTCTGTTCCCCCAGGTCGACGGCGAGGATCGCCAGGGCACAGGCGCCGGTCGAGACGAAGATGAACGTGCCGAACCCTACGGGCTTCCGTCGGAGCTGCCTCTCGAGTCCGATTCCGAACGCCAGAAGGAAGACGATGAGTAAGCGAATTACGGCTTCCGCAGGCTCAACCATTCGAGTACGATCCCATCCCGTCGGCGCATTCCGGTGGCGTCCAACACGCTCAGGGGCCTATTTTTCAGTTTTGTCAGAGGCCGGTTGCCGTTTGCCGTCCCGCAACCGTTCGTTCGAGGATGTGGGCCGCGCCCGTTCTCTGGATTGTCAAGGATGCCGAGATCCGTCGATGGTCGGCAGCTCGATGAGGGATTCGGAGGCAGGTAGTCCTCGGATCGCGCTTTCTTGGACGATCTGTGCGTGGATCAAGTCCCGCGGGTCCCTCGACGCGATCGGCGAAGCGGCGAACACCGGTTGCTTCCCCTTGTTCAGGAGATCGCGGTAGTAGGGCATCCACGCCGACAGGAGCTCTCGGGGATTGACGAAACTCTGGGTCGCGTAGTACTGGTACCAAGCGCACTGGATGTCGCACGCCGCCATCCGCTGCCGGCGCTCATGGCCGTCCGGCGACTCAAGGTAGGTCATCAAGTCCGAGTCGATCAGGTTGATCGTCTTCTCCTCGAGGACGCGACAGGGATACCATAGGAATCCGTCGGCGTCGACGATAATCGAGGAGGTGTCGCAGCCGTGGTCCCATGTGATCCGATTGAAGTATCCGTCCGGCGAGATAATCACCCCAGGATACTTCTTCTTCATCTCGAGCCCGACGCGGGACATGGACCACAGGTCCGGGAGGTGGTCCTTCGTGTTCTTCAGGTGGACCGCGCACATGACGACGGCCTTGACGCCGGCGTCGTGGCACCGCCTGATCTTCTCCTCCAGGGCCCCCACGTCGTTCTTCGTCACGACGATCTGGACCGTGACGATGGAGCCCCACTTCGTGTACTCCTCGAGCTCGTCGTACATGTCCAGGTTCTTGTGTCCTTCGTCAATCGAGATGTGCAGGAAGTCGATGTACTTCCCGTACTCCGCCATCGGATAACGCTGCTGCATGTCCCGCTCCGACGTCGTGAAGAGGAGGTACCACGGCTTCTCGTACTGGTACTTCAGCAGTTCGAGGATGTCGTCCCGGACGAGCGGGTCGCCGCCTTCGAAGGAGCAGACGATCACCGAGGAGCGGGCGAGGTTGTCCAGGACCGCCTTCACGTCCTCGGTCGGCATGTCGATCCACTTGTTCTTCACATGCCAGCAGTTGCAGAACGAACAGGTGAAGTTGCAGCGCCGGGTGAGTTTGAAGGAGCAGTAGAACGGGTAGATGGCCTCCTTCGCCATCTTGTTCCGGAGGATCATCCCCGCGACGTCGAGGAAACGCTTCTTCGGGATCTTCCTCATGGTCGGACCGCCCTCCCATCCGCCTCGTCGGGATAATCCTTTCTCACTGCCGTTCGGACGCGTCCGCGCAGGCCCACGAACAGTGCGAGAACGAGACAGATTGCACCCAACAAGGCGGTCGGCGCGTAGAGAGCGTACTCGACCGGTTCCGGGAGGGCCACGATCGTGAGCGAGTAGACGATCGGCGGCAGTCGGAAGAACATCACGAAGAGAGGGAGGAATAGGAGCGAGAACACGAGGGCCCGCCGCGGTTCGCCTCCGCGTTCCGCATGCTCCTCCATGGAGGCCATCGCCACGAACGAAACCGCGGAGAACAACGCCAGGAGGGCAAGGACGGTCACAAGAGTCCCCTGTACCGCAAGAACGACGCCGCCGAAGACGGCCGCGGCCGCAAGGCCCCCAATCTCCGCGGTCCGCCCGGGCAATGTCCGCAGGACCCAACGAAGGAGGATCCCAAGGGTCGGACCGAGGACCAGGAACGCTCCCGCCATGGCGAGGAGGGCATCCCCTTGAAGTCCGAGACGCCGCGAGAAGGAATAGTAGAACGCGACGGAGAGGCCGGAAAGCGATAGCGCGAGGAGAAATCCTGGAACGATCGGGTTCGGCCGCCCCTTTCGCTGATCGTCAATCGGCGGACCTCGAGCCCCGAAGGCAGAAGCCACCTGAAGGACGGCGAGGATGGTGAAGGTGGGCAGGTCGAAGCCTCCGAGGAATCCGATGGCGGTGCCCAAGCCGACGCCGGCCATCGCCTCCGCTGGACTCGCCGATCGACGGGAAAGGAGCGTGTCGAGGGCGAGGAGACCTCCGATCATGGCCAGAGGAAATGCCGCCGTGGTCCGGATCGCCAGGGTCGAGAGTAGCAGGAAGATCAGTGTGGCGGCGACCGGAGCACGGTGCGGATAGGCCGCGTCGATCACGCGACGGAGGGGACGATACACTCCCGAGAGCAGAATCCCGAGGAGGATGGTGGGATAGGTCCAGAAGTTCTGATCCAGTGCTTCACGGAGCGTGAAAACCAGGATCGCCACCGCGGTGGCGATGAACACCAACACCGTTGGCCGGACCGTCCCCGGCGATCCCGAATCCGATCTCCGGGAACGTGTGGCGACGAATGCAACGAGGCCCGCGAGGAGGAGCACGCCGATGGACAAGAACAGGGCTTCCGTTTGCGCAATTCCTCGCAGCTCCTCGAGGCCCCGGAACGCGGCGTTCGCCGCGCGACCGGAATCGCCCGCCGCCAGCAACGCGTCCGCCTCGCGGAGCCGTGTCCGGGCCGACGCCAGGGTCGCTGCGAAGAAAAGGGGCTCGATGGGGTTCCCCTCCGCCAGCCTCACCCGTTCCCTTGCGGTCCGAAGGAAGTCCTGGCGCATCAGGTCAAAGAACCGGTCGGGGAGGACCACTTCGAGGCGACCGCCGAGTCGGACTGAGAGGGCGTCGACCAGGTTCCGCGCGTCTTGCAAGTCGAATCGGAACGTGTAGATCGTGAGCCACAGAAACTGCGGGCCTCGATCGGACGTGACCATCGCGGCGTCGAGCTTTCCCAGGACGTTCTCTCGGGTCGTCCAGAAATGGGTGGACCGGACGACCGGGGCGACCGCTTGGTCACCGGCCTGGACCCAAGAGTCCCGGGTCCGCGGTTGATCGTCATAGTCCAGGACGATCCCGTTCGGACGCAATCCGTCGACATACGTCGCGAGACTCCTCGACGTGTACGGGATCTCGGACGCGGTGAAGGCGTTCAACAGCCACACCACGTCCATGCCGGATGCATTGAGATACCGTTTCGAGAACGCGACGAATGAAGAGAGATCGTCTCGGTTCGCGTAATCCGGATAGAGATAGCCCGCTCCGCTCGGCGCAGCGATGAAACGATCCAGCGGGCTCGCGGTGTCATAGAGCGCATCGAGGAGTGGTGGAGCGAGTTCGACGAGGAGCGGATTGAGGCTCCACGCGAAAGGGATCGTCCCTCGGGTTGGCTCGGACCACAGTTCCTGCATCCGCCCGGCGGCGAAATCGATGTTGTCTCCGTCCGGAACGGCGAGCACGACGTAGGTCTTGTTCTCCAGCGGCGTCGACGTGGGTGCGGACGCAGGCTGGTTTCGGGTCGCGTTCCGACCCAGCGCGGTGAGGACGGTGAGATTGGGCACGTCCTGCGCCCCCACGACGAACTTGCCCTCGCCCGATGCCAACTGGACGAACGAATTTTCCTCGGTCAGCGTGGGGCTCTTGAACCAGCCCAGGATGGGAATGCCGCGAGGCGTCGCCTGCAGAATCCGCTTCGTCGCCGCGGCTTCAAAGGGCGTGGCGAGAGCACCCTGGGGGAAGTAGAAGACGAACGTCCGGGTGGCGATCAGGTAGTCCCGGATCGCCCACCGGTCCGGCGGTAGAATCGAGAGAAGTGTCGCGGAGCTGGACGGATAGAGATCTCGCAGTGCGCGGTCGTAGGCTCCGATCGCGTCCAGCGCCGTCCAATCGCTTGTTGCGTAATCGAAAAGGACCGGCCATCCGGTCCGCGCGCGAAGCCAAGGCACGAGATCGGGACCGACGATGGTTGCGTTTAGCTGGGCGGCCTTCATGGTCGCGATGTTGATTGACTCGGGCCTCGCCGGGTCATAGACCACGATCCCGTTCGATCGGTTCGAATAGGTATCAATCGCGTCGAGCATCGACATGGTTTCGTGGACGACGCCATACCGGGTCGCGAGGAAGGACAGCATCCTCGACGTATTGCTCGCGACCTCTCTTACCTGGAGGTAGAGTTCAACTTGGCGGCGATTCACGACGCCCTGGAGCGACGTCATGAGAAGTCGCGTGGATTGGTTCGCGCCCGGGTCCAAACTGACGACATGAAGACTGGATCCCATCCGCAGCAATGGAAACGGACTCTCGCTTGGCGGCATCCGGGTCTGATTCCCCGGCGCGGGGGGGACGGCCCATAGCAAATTCGCACCGACGACAAGAAGAAAGAGCCCCGCCATCACACCGGACGCGACCCGAACCGCCCGCTGGGTCACATCCCCACCGCCATGGCCAATCCCGAACACCGAGCGGATTCGTTCCCGACTCGTCGACCGGACGGAACGACTCGGCTATAGCCTTTCTCCGCAAGTGTTGTGAATCCCATAGGCGTTTCACCGCGAGGGATCAACCGTGGGCAAAGGAAGTGCAACAGGGAGGAGAAGGGACAGTTTCTATCGTGAGATCTTTGCGGACGGGAGAATGCGACCGGCGGAATCATCATGAAGGTGAATCGCTCGATGCCTCCGGGCACCATCATTCCGGAACCACGGCCGCCATCTTAATGCATAATCCCGAGCGGACAGTTGGAGCTTCATGAAGAACCAGACTCAGAAGGCGGAGGAATTTCGGGAACTCCATCGACGCAAGAAGCTGCTCATCCTTCCGAATGCATGGGACGTCCCCAGTGCCCGCATCTTTGAGGAGGAGGGTTTCCCTGCGGTCGCCACCTCGAGCGCGGGGATCATGGTCTCGCTCGGTTACCCCGACGGAGAAGTCATCGATCGTAAGTCATTCGTGGCGGCTACGCAGAGGATCGCCAGCGCCTTATCGGTGCCGCTCAGCGCGGACATCGTGAGCGGGTTCGGAGCCACACCTCGGGATGTCATGACCACGGTCAAGAGCGTCCTCAAGGCGGGCGCCGTCGGGATCAATATCGAAGACTTCGATCATGCATCGGGAAAACTCGTGCCGTTGAAACGGCAAGTCGAGAAACTGAGGGCCCTCGGAGCGCTCCGAGACTCGCAACGGGTTCCCTTCGTCATCAACGCACGTACGGACGCGCTTCGGCACGCGAAAGGAAGTGAGCGTGCGCGACTCGAGGAGGCGATTCGAAGAGGGATCGTCTACCGAGACACGCAGGCAGACTGTATCTACCCCATGGGCCTGACCGACGCGGCGTCGATCGAGACCTTCGTGCATGCCCTGCATTGTCCCGTCAACGTCATGGTCCGACCTGGTCTCCCCTCCGTGTCTGAACTGGAGCGGCTGGGCGTGAAGCGACTGAGCCTCGGTCCGAGCGCCTCCTATGCGGCTCTCGGGCTTCTTCGACGCGCCTCCCGCGAGCTGCTGGAGAGGGGAACGTACGCGACGTTACTCGACGGCGCCATCAACTTTGACGAGTTGAATCGCCTCGCCGTGCCAAAGCGTTGATGGTGCCGCCCCGGGCTTTCGTTAGATGCGATCGTCCTGCCGGCAACTCCTCGGGCGCGCATGTAAGGCGACAAGATAGTCTTATGACGTACGGCACCATCGGCAAAAATCGGACAGATTGCACGTGGGCCTCTCCGAACTTCCAGCCTCCGAGCGAATGATGCCCGCCACGGCGCCGGGCCCCGGGACAACGATGAAGGCAATCGTCCGCCGCAAGTATGGATCACCCGATCTCCTGTCCCTTGAGGACGTCGAGATCCCAGTGGTCGAGGACGACCGCGTGCTCGTGCGGGTGCACGCGGCATCTGTCAACGCCCTGGACTGGCACGTGCTGAGAGGCTTGCCATATCTCGTCCGTATGTCGGAAGGGCTGCGAAAACCCAAGAGGAGTACGATGGGCGTCGACCTGGCAGGGAGCGTGGAGGCCATCGGCAAAAACGTGACGCAGTTCAAGCCCGGCGACGAGGTGTTCGGCGCTCGAGACGGCGCCTTTGCAGAGTACGTGGCTGCGAAAGAGAACAAGTTGGTGCAGAAGCCGGCCAATGTGACGTTCGAGCAAGCCGCGGCCGTCCCCGTCGCCGGCTGCACCGCCCTCCAAGCTCTTCGCGACAAGGGTCAGGTTCAGCCGGGACAGAGGGTCCTGATCAATGGCGCCGCGGGAGGCGTGGGCACTTTCTGCGTGCAACTAGCCAAGGCGTTCGGAGCCGACGTCACCGCCACGACCAGTACGGGGAACGTCGAGATGGTCCGATCCATTGGCGCCGACCGGGTCATCGATTACACGCAGGTGGATTTCACCAAAATTCGGGAGCGTTTCGACCTCATCCTCGACATCGGCGGGAAGCAGTCGCTATTCGCGTGCCGGCGGGCCCTCACCCGAGTGGGAACGTACGTGATTGTCGGAGGATCGAGCGGTCGTTGGATCCGGCCGCTGGACCGAGCCCTCGGAGCGGCGATCCTGTCACGATTTGTGCGCCAGAAGCTTCTGTTCTTCATCGCGAAGCTCCCCAAAGAGGACCTCATTGTTCTGAAGGAGCTGATGGAAGCCGGGAAGGTCACGCCGGTCATCGACCGAACGTACCCGCTGAGCGAGACCCGTCAGGCGATCGACCATGTCGGCGGCGGACACGCGCGAGGCAAGGTCGTCGTCGCCGTAAGCGACGGAGTCACATCA
>Ga0137415_10008356_pt1 | contig 10267 bp, 9 predicted proteins | sample CZODoug3_1_1_16f_FD_183082 | JGI IMG/M metagenome (GOLD analysis project Ga0137415, IMG submission 183082) | Vadose zone soil fungal communities from Angelo Coast Range Reserve, California, USA - CZODoug3_1_1_16fungal (Hybrid Assembly) | ecosystem: Environmental > Terrestrial > Soil > Vadose... | reverse complement strand
TTTCGAGCGACCTGTTTTGAAATCGAAAACAAGACCTGTTGAGTCAATTGTCCGGCCGTCCGGCCGGAGCATCTTAGGCGTAACGATTCCTATCCTGTTCGCGGAATCTGCGGATTTCAGCAAGTTATCTAGCCAATCACTCGTTACCCTCGTGTCTGGGTTTAGTAGAACCACCCATCGTGCAACCGCTCTTCGGATCCCAATGTTGCTTGCCTTGGCAAAACCGAGATTCTCTCGGTTCTTCACAACATTCACTTTCGGAAATCGTTGAGCTATCAATGACTCGCTCCCATCCTTCGATCCGTTGTCGACCACGATAAGCTCGAAGTTGCGTGTAGATCTAAATACGGATTCCACGCAACGCTCCAGTTTAGATCCGCCGTTGTAGTTGACGATGACTATTGAACTCTCAACATTCGTGAGACATGTCACGCTCCGAGCATGAATCCGGTACCACGAGGGCCGATTTCAGGCGAACATTTTCTATTGGTTCTAGGAACATAATATCGTTGCGACTGGGTTTGGTTTTGTGTGAACACCGAGGAGTGGCCGGGCTGATACATCGAGGACCCTCGCGATGCATTTCGTAAGGCTGGTGGGACGACATGGTACTAATGTTTCCTGCACGCAATTTCAAGTCGAAACGTCACCTTATTTCTCATGTTCTTCTAGACGTGAGCCAGTCGGGCCCATTCTAGATTAACGCTCACGAAATACTCATGACTTCTGGGAGCCCTGATTCTACTCTTCAAAACAAATTGGGACTTCAGTTCTGAACGGATTTCCCTGCACTTACGTTGGAAGAACGAGCGTAGTGTACGCGACGATTAATTGCGACAGCAGGATTCGATACAAGCGCGACCCAGGCGAGAATATGCGGAGAGGGGATTTTTGGCTTGAAACCCCCATGGAGGGCGCACTGGAAGAAGGCAGAATTAAGAAAAATAATGGTTAAGTTGCGCGACAATCATGCAAGGAACGACCGATACGGGATCACGTGGGATATGGCCTCAGGCTGAAATAGCTCGCTTCCCCATAATTGGTTCCCCTCATTATCAAGAGAACCATGTATGACAGACCTGTCGATCATCTTCACCACTTGGAACTCTCTCAACCATATCAGAAAATGCATTGAGTCAATTCTTCCGCTCGACATGCCAACTATTGAGACGATCGTCGTTGACTCCAACTCCACAGATGGGACCAGGGATTACTTGGAGAGACTTTCGCATTCCCCTGAGGCGTCAAAGCTGGGGCTGACGGTTCTACTCTTGGACCGCAGAATCAAATGGAGTGAGGCGAATCAGATAGGGCTTGATCGTTCTAGTGGAGAATGGGTCTGCCTATCTAACCCCGATATTGTTTTCAATGAGAGTTTTCCGAAGATGCTCAAATCTTGCTCTAGATCCAATGCACTCGTCGCTGCCCCACAATTGATTAGCCAAGATGGCTCTCCTCAAGGTCCTGTGAGACTCGTTAGTCCATCGGTATTCTTTCTCTCAAACACTCGAACAGGGTCACTTATCCGCCGGATTACTCGAGGACGCTTGCCAGGTTACACTGTTCATTATGAATGGAATGGAGAAGAGTCAGTGCAAGTGGACAGCCCCGTTGGATCGTTTTTCATGGTCCATCGGAGAGTCCTGAACAGGTTCGACGGGAAGCTCTGGAATAGAGGATACTTGAACGGAGTATCAGATCTTGATGCCTTTCTCAATTTTAGGAGGCATGGTATCCCCGTCAAATTGTTTCCCTCCTGTCAGATGGTTCACTATGGGTCCCATGTAACGAAGAAAGATCCCTCTTGGATTGAATATGACCAGTCATTCGGAATCGTCCTTTGCTTCCGCTACTGGAAGATGTCCCCGAAACTCTCGACAGTACTATTGGGGTTAGAAGGGATTCTAGCAGTCCCTCTCGAAATTATGCTGAGAATAGTAAAGCCGCGACAACCGTTCTTTAACCCGAGCCTGAGTGCCTGGAAGGCTGGACAGAGGCTCATGGGACTGTTGGATGGCTGGAGGTTCCCGATTGATAGAGACTGAGATGTTCAGAGAGAGAGCTCCCCTCCAGGCGAACACGGGTAATTGTTCAAATGGAGAGGTTACAAATGCGGACCTTTGGATGAACTGGAACCACATCGGATGACGAGGACGTAACGGATCAGCTTGTACGCATCACTTTGACCAACGCATACCGAGAACCATTTTCTTGAAGCAACTCATGATCACTCTAAATCTCAAGCGCGAGTCATTTCTATGAAGAGGAGACTTTCTGTAATTATTGTGTCATGGAATTCTGAAGAGTTTCTAGGTGCTTGTCTGTCGTCTCTTGACAATTTGGGATTCGACGATATTGAGACAATAGTAGTGGATAGTGCCTCTCAAGATGGAACGGCAGGACTTCTGAGAGAGCTTGAAAAATCGGAAACGGGAAAGAGATTGGGACTCATTGTACGTTATTCAGCCACTAATATCGGATGGTCAAAGGGAACCGAGGAGGGGGTAAGACTGTCCTGTGGAAAATGGCTTCTCTCTTGCAACCCAGACATCGGCTTCACCAGAGAGTTCAATGAACTCCTCAACTATGCGGAATCACATGAATTCTTGGTTGTTGCGCCTTCTTTGGTTACACCACAAGGGCACATCCACACTGGCCTTCGTAGGTTGACCACTGCCAGGCTCTTCGTAGGGTTCACCAACTTGGGCCAATCTTTTGATAGACTGATAGGGAGGGGCTTCATTTCAAGGGACTTCCACTACGCCAATCCGGTGTTCGACAAGCCGTTTTGTGTAGATCACCCACCCGCTAGTTTTTTCCTCGTACGTCGGGACTTACTCCCTCTTCTGGGCGACTATTTCCTTCCTCATGACTTGCCCCTATACTTTGGCGATTCTGACCTATTTACGAGAATCCAAAAACTCGGAATACCGGCAGTGCTTCTCCCGTCGGTAAGGATCCACCATTATGAGAGCTACAGCAGAAAGCTCGTCTCTCCGGAGATCTATCAATACCGAGTGATCCAAGGAATGATGAAGTATTCTAGGAAATGGAAACTGCACCCTCGTTTCCTCGCCCTTCTCGTTACAATTGATGCGATATTTGGTCCGTTCGTCAGCTTCCCTCATGTAGTGAGGCCTCCCAGGCGAAGAGACATTTCACAGTCTGCTTATCGACTAAAGGCCCTTATCTCGTCTTGAAAGGCACTCGCGACACATCGGAGAGGACTGGACTAGACCCATAGACTGTTGCAGCCATCGACCGCGTTAGCCCGGACATTGAGCCTTGAGCGTAGGCCGGCCCGAGGTCCAAAGGCAGAGTCAGTGCCGACGAAGCCTAGTCACTTGGGCCACATCCGAGGTTAGGAGTCCACCACTTCTGGGTATGGGAACGGGACAACGAATCTTCCACCCCTTTCAATGAACTCTTTTTCCTTGGCGAGAATCTCCTCCCTGAAATTCCAGGCGAGGAGAAGATAATAATCCGGAGGCTTCGTCTGGGCCAATTGAGGACTCACTACCGGTACTCCGACCCCAGGGATAAATTTGCCCTGCTTCAGGGGAGTCGTGTCGCTTGCGTAATCGAGGATATCTCGACCGATGCCGCAGTAATTCAAAAGAATAGTGGCCTTGGCCGGAGCGCCATACCCAGCTATCCTCTTTCCCTCTTTCTTTAGGCCCAGGAGGATGTCCCTAAGATGTTGGGCCAACTTCGGAACCCGCTCCGAGAACTCTTTTAGTGCCCAGAAATCCGCTTCGTTCTCCTCACGAGCGGACATTTCTCTTAAGACAAATGATGACTCCTTTGAAGAGGGGGAAGCAAAACCCCTGAAGGTCCCTCCGTGAATGGACGGATAGTACTCCAGATCCACGAGGAACAGCCCCGCCTCTTGTAGAGCCCTCGCGAGAGACCTAAGTCCAAAGTAACTGAGATGCTCGTGGTATATCATGTCGAAGGAATGATTCCGGAGAACGTCGGCCACCCAGGGCACTTCGAAAACGAATAGCCCGTCATGCCTCAAAACCTGGGCAACAGTAGCCAGGAAATCTCTGAGATTTCCGACATGAGACAGAATATTGTTTGCAGTTACTAGCCGAACCTTCTGCAGCGTCTTGGCCAGTTTGAGATCGAAGTACTCAGTCAAGGTAGGCACTCCCCCCGCCTCGGCAATCGACGCGACATTCCGGGCGGGCTCTATCCCTAAGACTTTGACTCCGTGCCTCTGAAAGGCCTTTAGAAGTGTGCCGTCATTGCTTCCGACGTCAAGTACGTTGTCCTTGGTTGTCAAATCGAGTCGCTGAGTAATGGTCTCTGCGTATCTGTTGAAATGGTCCGTCATCGTCTTGGAGGCAGAAGTAAGGTAGACGTAATCGGTAAACATCTCATTTCTTGGAACTAAGTCTGCCAGCTGTATCAAGGCGCAATTATGGCAATAGTAGACCACAAGTGGATAGGCCTTATCCGAGGTCGAGCCAAGAGTCTCAAGGCGATTTGCCAAGGGAAGACTACCCATGTTTAGCATGGGAACCATGGCTCGATGTCTAGGCGACCAAGGCGAACCTCCCAGAGGAAAGTCCGCTAAACCACACCCTCTGCAAGGGAGCCATGATCTCATTGCATGAATCAGCCCATATCAGAACTAGGGACGCACGGAGGTTCGATTTCAACTATTTCCCATTCGATCCTGCTCCAATTAAATCTGCGGACGCGTCCAGTTGATCGAGAACTCGACACAATGGGACGATAGACCCAAGCAAAGGAGTAATACGCACTTGCCTCATTTTTTCATCCGTGAAAGGAATAGTACTCCACGGAGGAGCCGGAACAAGGCTACGTCCGCTAACTCACACCGGTCCCAAGCAACTGATCCCAATCGCTAACAAGCCAGTGTCTCAGTATGGCGTAGAGGATATGATAGCTTGCGGAATTACAGAAATTGCCTTCGTTCTCGGAGACGTACATCCCGAGAAGGTAAAGGACTACTACGGCGACGGATCAAAGTTTGACGCGAAATTTGCTTTTATTAAGCAAGGAGAGCCATTGGGAATAGCTCACGCCGTCAGCCTCTGCAAAGATTTCATCGGCGATTCTGCCTTCATTGTATACCTTGGTGACAACCTAATCAAGGGAGGGGTGAAAAAATACGCCGACGATTTTCTGGCCTCGAGTCTTGACGCTATGATCTTGTTGACCGTTGTGCGAAACCCGTCCCAGTTTGGAGTGGCTCGTTTAGCTGAGAATGGCCGTTTGGTGGAACTGCAGGAAAAGCCAAAGAACCCCCCGTCAAATCTAGCACTAACCGGAATATACCTGTTCAGGCCAGCCATCTTTGATGCAATAAGGAAACTCCAACCCTCGTGGCGAAATGAACTGGAAATTACTGATGCCATACAAACTCTCTTGGACTCAGGCCACAATGTCGACTACCGAAAGGTGGAAGGTTGGTGGAAAGATACTGGGACGCCCGAAGACATACTCGACTCCAACAGGCTGGTACTGGATGGCATCACGCCAACGATTGAGGGCGCCCTCGAGGAGACGGAATCAATACAGGGCCGGGTGGCCTTGGGTCGTGGGTCAAGAATCGCCAAAGGAGCAGTCGTTCGAGGACCTTGCGTCATCGGGAGTGACACAACCATAGGGTCCGGGGTCTACATCGGACCCTATACTAGCATAGGCAATCATGTCTCATTCTCGCGAGGCGAAATAGAGGATTCCATAGTTATGGACAATTGTCGAATTGACATTACTAATCGAATCACATCGAGCATAATAGGGCAACACAGTTCCATCAGCACGGCCACCGCAGCTTCCACCGGGCGGCTCAGTCTAATGTTGGGTGAGAACTGCGAGATAAGACTTTGATGTATGGGACCGAAATTTGGAGAAGGTAGTCGTAACTGGAGGACTGGGCTTCATCGGAAGCAACTTCATCCACCACATCATCCAGAGAAGCGACAATACTAGGGTAACTAATCTTGACTATGGAAAAAGCGGGAACGCCGCTAACCTAAGCGACCTTCGCAAACATCCGAGGTATAGGTTGGTCAAAGGTGACTTATCAAACCCGAGAACCTGTCAAGAAATACTTAGGAATACAGACTATGTCGTAAATTTCGCCGCCGAGACTCATGTCGATCGAAGCATTGCCAACCCGCAGCCGTTTCTTAGCAGCAATCTCATCGGCTTCTACAACTTATTGGAAGCCTGTCGAAAGACAGACTTACAGAAGCTTGTACACATATCTACGGATGAGGTATATGGCTCGATCAACTCCGGGTCCTTCTCAGAAGAAAGCCCTCTGAATCCCTCGAGCCCTTACTCGGCCACGAAGGCGGGAGCGGATATGCTTGCACGAGCCTGGCATGAAACCTACAAAGTGCCAGTGTTGGTTGTCCGCTGCACGAACAACTTCGGGCCATACCAACATCCCGAGAAATTCATCCCTAAGGCGATTCTTCGCAGCCTCAAAAAGATGAAGATTCCTCTGTACGGCGGGGGGACACAGATTCGGGACTGGACATATGTGGAAGATTTTTGCGATGGTATCGGCAAGGTTATGGACAAGGGCGCCCCCGGTGAAATCTACAACTTTTCTTCAGGAAACGAGTTTACGAACCGCCAGGTCGCGGATAAAATCATTCGACATTTAGGAATACCAGCGACAGGTGTCGTCGATGTCGACGATAGGCCTGCCCACGATTTCAGATACAGCATATCATCATCGAAGACTCGCCAACAGTTGGGATGGCAACCGCGTCATTCTTTCGAGGAGGCCTTGGGGCGAACGGTAGACTGGTACGTCAACAATTCTTCATGGTGGAAGCCGCTAGTATCGGCAAAGGTCCTGTCCACGACCCCTTGGAAAGAGAGCGAATAGGGCAACGAAAGTTCTGATCACTGGAGCAAGCGGGCTCCTAGGGGTGAAACTCGTCCAGGTCGCGCTGGAGAGGGGGCACGACGTCTTCTCGGCGTACAAGGAACACCCGCCCACCCTCGGTACTCCTGTTTCGCTCGATCTTACTGACGAGGTTTCGGTACGCAGGAACATCTCCCAGATAAAACCCGACGTGATAGTCAACAGTACAGCCCTAACGGACGTAGACAAATGCGAGGTCAATCCTCAACTCGCCCGAGACCTGAATGCGACTTCTGTTGAGTATATTGCAAGATCTGCCAAGGAATTGTCCTGCTTCCTTGTCCAAGTCTCCACCGATTTTGTATTCGACGGCACGAAGGGGAAATATTCGGAAAATGACCGACCCCATCCGATAAACCAGTACGGTCTTACAAAACTAGCAGGAGAGGAGGCGGCAAAGAACTGCGGAGAAGGTCGGTGGTCCGTTGCCCGGGCAAGCGTGGTGTATGGTTGGGGACGCCCACAGAGACCCAACGCAGCAACCTCCATCTCTAACAGTTTATCAAAGGGCCAGAAAATTTTCATCGTACGAGACCAGTATTCAAGCCCAACGCTCAACACAAACCTGGCGCTAATGCTGATAGAGCTTTCCGAACGACAGCTTCCGGGAATAATTCACACCGCAGGTGCGACGCGGCTCAGCCGATACGACTTCGCACTTGGTCTGGCTGATCTCATGAAGCTCCAGAAGAAACTGATTCTTCCTACCGAAGCAGAAAACATAGAGTGGACGGCCAAGCGACCCTTGGACTCTTCGCTGCAGGTCTCGCGAGCAACATCACAGCTCACAAATCGGCCCTTAGAAATCGATGAAGCCTACCGCCAATTTATTGCAGAAAAACCTGCCTAGGAGCCTACCTAGATCAGACAAGAACGGAAACCCGATCTTATTTGTGGGACGGCTTGTTCCAGTCGTAGCTCTGGGAGACTCTTGGATCTACAATTGTAGGATCGTTCCAAGGCCTTCGTTCCTCATCAGGGCTCTTCGCGTTGTAGAGTCGATTCAAAAAGTAGACCGTCAATGAAGGCTGGTTCCCAAGGGTCATGGTTCCATGCCAGTAAGAACCTGGGACCCGAACTACCTCTAACCTTTCCCCGCTGGTCACGATCTCTGAGAGCTGCCCCCTCGTAGGCGACGCGGGCGTGTCATCGTAGGCGCATATCTTCAGGGCTCCTTTCAGGACCACAAGGTAATCGACTTGCCCCCGGCTGTGGCGGTGCCAAGCACGAATTACACCAGGATAGCTATGAGAAAGATTGCTCTGAATGACCTTGTCTTCGCCGAAGAAATCCCGCCAATCTTCCCTAAAGATTTCTGCGAAGGACCCACGCTCATCCACGTTCTTTCTAAGTTCTTGAACTCTCATGCCGGGGAGCATGGTCGTTGCGACCTTTCGCTCTCTATTAAGATTGGAAGTGATCAAACAACTAGGAAACACGATGGTTGATACATCAAAGTTTTGGAGAACAATGCGCACCTCGAGAGTGAATTCCAACCTTTCGAAGCAAGATTCCTGAGGATTAGCTATCTTGGGACTATGTCCTAGCACCGTGCGGGAAACTTGATTACTTTTATCCACCTCTGCTCATCTTATACGTTCATCAGTATAGTTTGAGAGCTTTCAGGTGTAAGTATTCGTCATGATCGAGAAAACTAGCCTATCCGCCCCCTCCGAGATAGTACGGGACGCGCTCTCCAAACCCACCATATTCAAAGACGAAGGCCCCTTAAGCCTTGAATGGCTCCCAACCCGCCTACCCCACCGGGAAAACCAGCTACGATTCCTCGCCGAACTCTTCCGGTCAGTCATCGACAAACCCGGAACTACCAGCCCCAAAGTCCTCATAACCGGTGACATCGGAACCGGCAAAACCGTTCTTACGCAACGGTTCGGCACCGACATGCAACGCACCGCCAAGACCCTGAAGCTCAACCTCGCCTACATCCACGTCAACTGCCGCGAGTACCGGGGCAGTCTCTTCATGATCCTCAAACGAGTCATCCAGACCTTCACGCCCCAATTCCCCCAGCGAGGTTTCTCCAGCGAAGAGTTACTCCACATCCTCCTAGACCAGCTGGAGGACAAGAAACTCCACATCATCCTCACCCTCGATGAGGCGGACTCGCTCATCAAAGCAGAAGGCTCCACCAGCCTCTACAACCTCACGCGCATCCAAGAGGAGCGCCCAGGCCGGCCGGTGAGATTATCCCTCATAATCATCCTTCGAGACCTCAAGAACCTTGAAGATCTAGATAGAAGCACTCAGAGCACTCTCCAGCGAAACGTCATCCGCCTCGACCACTACACCACCCCACAGCTCGAAAATATTCTGAGAGAAAGAGCAGAGCTCGCGTTCAAAGAGGCAACTGTCCCTGAAGAGGTCCTGAACTTTGTAGCTGACATGGCCACGCTTGGAGGCGATGCTCGCTACGCCATCGAGCTACTTTGGAGGGGTGGAAAGTACGCGGACACGGAAGGTGCGAGAGAGGTGAAGCCTGATCACATCAGAGCCGCCGCGAACAGTGTGTATCCTGTTCTCCGCACAGAATACTCCCAGCACCTTAACCTCCACGAGAAACTCATACTCCTAGCACTAGCACGGGTCTTGGAGAGAAACAATGCAACATACGCCACCATGGGCGATGTGGAGATAGCCTACCGTATGGCTTGCGAGGAACACAAAGAAACATACCGGGCCCACACGCAAGTCTGGAAGTACGTCCAGAACCTGAACGCTACAGGCATCCTCTCCACCCAGCTATCCACCACCGGCTTCAGAGGAAAAACAACCCTGCTTGGAATATCCTCGGCCCCCGCCTCCGCCATACGCCGATGGCTCGAATCAACCCTCTCAATCCGAGCCTAGCCTTGGTCGGAGAAAAAGATCTGCCCCTAGACAGGATTCTTTCGAGCAGCGGCAGAATACGAATTCTGAGCCTCCTCTCTGAGGTCGAGCAACTGCATTTGACAGAGATAGCGAAGAGAACCGATCAAAGTTACAGCGCTGCCGAGAGGCATCTAGACGACCTGTCAGAGGCGGGAATCGTGGAGGAAAGAGACTACGGACGCGTGAGAGTATTCAAGTTGAACCTCGCCAACGATCACGCGAAACTCTTACAGGAGCTGATCCTGAAGTGGAATCACAACCAAGAATTGAGCCAGGTCCAAGCTCAAGCTTAAACCACTCACACGATTATCTCTAGGACGTCTCGCTCGAAGTTGCCTTGACCTATGGAAAAATGCGATGAATGCGGCCGTGTAACACCGCAGAATAAGAAGTGTGAGTATTGTGGCAAGACTTTTTGCGGAGACCATATACCGAAGAATCAAGCTTGGGAGCATCGTC
>Ga0137415_10008355_pt1 | contig 10267 bp, 10 predicted proteins | sample CZODoug3_1_1_16f_FD_183082 | JGI IMG/M metagenome (GOLD analysis project Ga0137415, IMG submission 183082) | Vadose zone soil fungal communities from Angelo Coast Range Reserve, California, USA - CZODoug3_1_1_16fungal (Hybrid Assembly) | ecosystem: Environmental > Terrestrial > Soil > Vadose... | reverse complement strand
AGGGCCGCCACGACCTCGCTCGCGCCCTTGCCGCCGAGATCGGCGAGGACGAGCTTCGGACTCGTCTCGACGAAGGGATTCGTCGCATCGATGAGCACCCGGCCGTTCCAGGCGGGTAGGCTCTTCAACGCTGACTCGACGTTTCGCCAAGGCACGGCGAGCAGCACGTAGTCGAGGCTCGCGGCTTCCTCGACCGAGGCCGCGGACGCACCACGACCGAGCTCGGCGACTTTGTCGCCGAGTGCATCTGGACCACGCCGGCTGCTCAAGACCACTTCATGGCCCCTGGCCAGCGCCTCTCGCCCGAATGCGAGCGCGACAGCGCCGGCGCCGATCGTTCCAAATTTCATGCTCCCCTCCTATCGTGACCTTAGGCGATCGCGTGAGCACGTCAGGATCGCGTCGGATCGGACTGCGCGATACCACGCGCGAACGACAGCGCATCGACCATTTCCACGAACGTCGGCCTAGCGAGGCGTTCCCGGTCCGCATGTCCGAGCGCGGACAGCGGTCCGGCGACGACAACGGTTAGGCAGACGACAGCGCTTTCGTTTGTCTGCCTCTTCCTTTAGTCTGGTCGCGATCACGTCCATGAGAGTCGCTCGCGCGTCGTCATATCCCTGATAGAGCCAGGCGTTGAACTCGACGAAAAGGAAATCAGAGCGTTCTCCTGCACGCTGCTCGAGGGCGCGCCCGATCAGCTTGATCTACCGTGTCGAGGACGCAAGTCCAGGCTGAAGTGGAAGCTTTCGCAGCCGTTTTCCTGTGGCCGCGTAGATGGCATTGCCGAGCGCGGCCGCGGTCACCGCGGTGCCCGGTTCCCCGACCCACCTGGCGCCTCGCTATTGCGCACGAGGTGCACCTCGATCGGCGGCGTCTCACTCATTCGCAGGACGCGATAATTGTGAAAGTTCGACTGCTCGACCCGGCCGTCCTTCAGCGTGACTTCGCCCCACAGGGCGGCGCTGATGCCGTACACGACCCCGCTCTCGATCTGCGCTTTGACAATGTCGGGATTGACGACCTGGCCGCAGTCTACCGCGCACACGATCCGACGCACCCGTACATCGCTCGAGCCGGTGACCTCGATCTCAGCGACCTGCGCGAGGTAGGTGCCCCACGAGCTGAAGAGCAGCGCGACCCCACGTCCGCGGCCGCGTGGCACTGGTTTGCCCCATCCAGCTTCCTTCGCCGCGAGCTCCAGTACGGTCAGGGCGCGCGGCGACTTTCTGAGCAGTGCGCGGCGGAACGCCACCGGGTCCTGTTTCGACACGGCGGCGAGCTCGTCGATGAAGCTCTCGACGACGAAGTTGTTATGGGTGACGCCGACTCCGCGCCAGAAGCCCGTGTTGAGCACCGGCTCCTCGTGGCGCACGTACTCGATCTGGATCGCGGGAATGTCGTAGAGCAGCTGGACGGGCCCGTCCACCGCGTCGATGTCGATGCCGTCCTTGAAGCCGGGCGGCAGAAACCGAGCCATGATGGACGGACCGACAATCCGGTGCGACCAGGCCACCGGCTTACCATGCGCATCGAGGCCGGCTGCGAATCGGTCGTAGTAGTACGGGCGATAAACGTCGTGCTGGACGTCCTCCTCGCGAGTCCACACGACCTTGACCGGGGCATCGACCTGCTTCGCAATGCGCACGGCTTGGGTCACGTAATCCACTTCGAGTCGGCGGCCGAAGCCGCCACCCAGGAAATGATTGTGGACGACGACCTTTTCTAGCGGCAGTCCCGTGACCTTGGCCGCTGCGGCGCGCGCACGGCTCAGGACCTGCGAGCCGGTCCACACCTCGCACCCATCCCTGCGCACGTGTACCGTGCAGTTCATCGGCTCCATCGTGGCGTGCGCCAGGAAGGGCGATTCGTAGACGGCCTCGACTTTCTTTGCCGCGCCGGCGAGCGCGCTCGCCGGGTCGCCGTCCTGCCGCGCCGTCACGCCCGCGGTCTCCGACGCCTTGGCGAGCCCCTCCACGACGTCGGCGGTGCTCACCTTCGCATTCGGTCCGTCTTCCCACCGGATTTCGAGCGCCGCCGATCCTTGCTTCGCCGCCCACATGTGGTCCGCCACGACCGCGACGGCATCATCGAGCTGCACGATCTGCCGTACGCCTGGAACAGCCTTCGCCTTCTCATCGTCGAGGCCGGCGACCTTACCGCCCAGCACCGGGCTCGCGGCCACCGTCGCGATCAGCATCCCCGGTAGTCGCACGTCGATCCCGTACTGTGCCGTTCCGTTGACCTTGCTCGGCGTGTCCGGCCGCTTCGCCGGCGTGCCGATCAGCGTGAAATCCTTCGGATCCTTCAGCGCAATCTTGTCGGGCACCGGGACCGTTGCCGCCTTGGCGGCGAGCGCGCCATAGCTGAGGGTTCGGCCGGTTGGCGTGTGAGTCACCACGCCTTCGCGCGCGCGGCACGATGCCGCATGGACGTTCCATGACGCTGCCGCTGCGGCAATAAGCATGGCACGCGCCGTCGCCCCGGCGCGGCGCAGCGGCTCGTAGAACATTCGGATAGATGATGACGCGCCCGTGATCTGCTCGCCGAACAGCGGGTTCGCATACAGCTTGTCATCCGGCGGGGCGTGCTCGAGCCGAACCTGCTCAGGCGTGACCTCGAGCTCTTCCGCCAAAAGCATGGACATCGACGTGTGCGTGCCCTGGCCCATTTCTGCCTGTGGCATGAAGAGGGTGATGCTGCCGTCCGGTGCAATGCGGATGAAGGCGTTCGGCGCGAAGCCCGGTGCGCTGGCGACGGATGCGACGCGCTGCCCCTCGCCGACGCGGTAGCCGAGCAGCAGGCTGCCGCCCGCTGCCGTCAGCACGCTCACGAATTCCCGCCGAGATACGGTCGTCATCGCCGACCTCCCTGGGCCGCGTGCTTGATCGCAGCGCGGATCCGTCGATAGGTGCCGCAGCGGCAGATGTTGCCTCCCATCGCGGCGTCGATGTCACTGTCGGTGGGATGTGGATTCTTCGCGAGCAGCGCGGAGGCGGACATGATCTGGCCGGATTGGCAGTAGCCGCATTGCGGCACGTCGAGCGCGATCCACGCCTCCTGCACCTTCTTGCCGGCAGCGGTATTGCCGATCGCTTCGATCGTGGTGATGGCCTTGCCGGCGGCCGCGCTCACGGGGGTCACGCAGGAGCGGATGGCCTGGCCGTCGAGCTGCACGGTGCACGCGCCGCAGAGCGCCATCCCGCAGCCGAACTTCGTCCCTGTCATGCCGAGGACGTCGCGTAGGACCCAGAGCACGGGCATGTCGGACGGCACGTCGGCCTCCCGCTTCCTGCCGTTGATCGTAAGCTCCATCGTTGCTCTCCCTGCTGTCCGAACAGCAAGCCTTTTTATGGCGCCACCCGGACGATCAGTTTTCCGAAGTTGTGCCCCTCCAGCATTCCGATGAAAGCACCTGGCGCGTTTTCGAGGCCGTCGACGCTGTCCTCACGGTAGCGAATGCGACCCGTGGCGATGCCCGCACCAACCTCTCGCAGGAAGTCGGCATAGTGCTCGGAGGCAAAATCGTAGTAGATGAAGCCGCGTACGGTCAGTCGCTTCGAGAGAATCTGCCGCATGGTCGCGGGTAGTCGGTCGGTACCGTCGCCGTCTGGGACGCCGTTGTACTGCGCAATGAGCCCAGAGACCGGAACGCGCGCAAAATCGTTGAGCAACGGCAGGACGGCTTCCCAGATGGCTCCGCCGACGTTCTCGAAATAGACATCGATGCCGTCTGGACAGGCGGCCGCCAATCGCGCGGGAAAATCCGGAGCGCGATGATCAACCGCGGCGTCGAAGCGAAGCTCGTCCTTCACGAAGGCACATTTCTCCGGGCCGCCTGCGATGCCGACTGCTCTCGCGCCGGCGAGTTGACCGAGCTGTCCGACCAGCGACCCGACCGGGCCGCTGGCCGCGGCGACCACCACGGTTTCTCGGGGCTGCGGCTTGCCGATCACGCGCAGGCCGCCGTACGCGGTGAACCCCGGCATTCCGAGCACGCCGAGACCGGTCGTGATCGACGCAGCGGCCGGATCGAGCTTGCGAAGGCCCGCGCCGTCCGAGAGCGCGTGCGTCCGCCATCCTGTTCGCGCGAGGACGACGTCACCTTTGACATATGCGGAATTGTTCGAGACGAGGACATGCGCCACGGTTTCCCCGGTCATCACCTCGCCGATCTCGAGTGGCTTGGCATACGACTTGCCGTCGTTCATACGGCCACGCATGTACGGGTCGAGGGAGAGGTATTGCACCTCGAGCAGAAGCTGCCCGGCTGCCGGGGTCGGGATGGCGGTCTCCTCGAGGCGGAAATCGGTGAGCCCCGGCCTCCCCTTTGGTCGAGCCGCGAGAACGATCTGTCGCCCACGTGTTGTCATGACGCCACCTTCTCCTTGTCCGAGATGTGGGCGCGTTGGGCGAGGCCGCGGCCGAACGAAATGTTCTCGCCCGGCGTCTCGTAGAGCGTGATCAAGAGATCGTCAGGGGAGATCTTCGCGGCCGTGACGACAGCATCGTTCAAGGCCTTCAACAGGCCCAGTCGCTTCTCCTTCGGCCGGCCCGCGATGAACGTGATCTCCAGCAGAATCAGGTCATCCGAATAGTTGAGTTCCAGGAACGACCGTGTGTGACGGAACTGCGTCGCCGGCAGGACGTGGATGATCTGGAAGAAATCGTCCGGCGGTATCCCCAACGCGCTGATCAGGCCTTGTTGAACTGCGTTCGAGACCCTGCCGAGGCGAGCCTCATCGTAGCGTCCTTCGAGGACATGGATTTTAGCGACAGGCATGGTGTCGTCTCCTCACTCGTCCTAGACCTGTGCGACTCCGCCATCCACGAACAGCTCGATTCCCGTGACGTAGCTGCTGTCGTCGGAGGCGAGGAACGCCACGGCCTTTGCGATCTCGTCCGGTCGGCCGAGGCGACCGAGTGGCACCGTGGCGGCGATCATCTTCGCGCGCTGCTGCCCTGTCTCGGAGGAGGCGAGCAGCTCGTTGAGTCCCGGCGTATCGATGGGACCGGGGCTCACCGCATTCACCCGGATGCGGCGATCCTTCAGTTCGGTCGTCCACGTCCGGGCGAACGAGCGGACGGCAGCCTTCGTGGCGCTGTACACGCTGTTGGCCGGAAATCCCTTGCTGCCGACGATCGACGCGTTGAGGATGATCGACGCGCCGTCGGGCATCAGCGGAAGCGCCTTCTGCACGGTGAACAGCAGTCCCTTTACGTTGATGTCGAAGATCGAGTCGTAGAGCTCTTCGCTGATCTTGCCGAGGGGCGCATACCTCGCGACGCCCGCATTCGCGAACAGGACGTCGAGCCGCCCCTTTTCACGCTGGATCTGGCCGAAGAGGCGGTCGAGGTCGGCATGGTTCGAAACGTCGCCCCCGACACCGGTGACGTTGTTCCCGATCTCCTTGACGGCCGACGCCAGCTCCGGCTCACGGCGTCCAGTGATGAACACGTACGCGCCTTCGCCGACAAACTGCTTCGCCGCCGCTAGCCCAATCCCGCTACTGCCACCCGTTACGAGCGCGATCTTGCCGTCGAGCTTTCCCATGTCGTCGAGCCTCCGGTGTGACGCGTTGCGTTCAGTCTCGGCCGACGGCTTAGGTGCGGCGCAGGACGGGCCAGCGGATCGGCCCGAACCATAGCGCATCCAGCAACCGCCGCTGCGTTGATCAGTCCGAACGCCGCCAGCGCGGCCCTCCGCCGAAGCTTCGTCCAGGTCGGCGACGCTCGTCTTCCGGTATCACGGACCTCCTTCCGCCTTCAGACGCTCGGCACTCGGCATCCGATTCCCGTACCGATGTATGCACGTCATCTCTATGCGTCTACATGCATATCGGCTGCCACCCACCCAGACCGGTGATAGGATGGTGCAGATGGAGCCGCAGGCGACCGGCGAGACGGATGGACGTGAGCCCGGGCGGCTGTCCCCGTGCGTGTGCAGCACGCTCCGCATGGTGAGCCGTGCCGTGACTCAGTTGTACGACGATATCCTGCGGCCGAGCGGGCTCCGGGTCACGCAGTTCAGTACTCTCGCGACCATCGCGCGTAGCGGCGAGGCAAATCTACGCCAGCTCGAGGCTGCGCTGGCCATCGACCAGACGACACTGACGCGGAGCCTCAACCTTCTCGAGCGTGATCGTTTGATCGAGCGTGTGCCCCACCCCGACGGGCGCATCAAGGCGATGCGGCTCACGCGGACGGGCAGACGGGTGCTGAACGTTGCGCGGCCGCTCTGGGCCCAGGCCCAGGACAAGGTGTTAAGGGACCTAGGCACGAGGGTTTGGGACGACGCCCAGCGCCGGCTGGCCCGCTTGCTTCACGTTGCTGTCGACAAGCGCCGGCTGCAGCGGAAGCGAATGCGCAAACCCGTACGAGCGTAAGCTACTAGTGTCCGCTGACGTTTGAACAGCGAGAGAGCCCCCCGAGCATGAACGCCTCGGATTCGCGGCCCGCACACGCCAACACCGCAGAGCGTCGGACGATTCTCGACGCCATCCCGGCGATCGCCTGGTGCAAGCTCCCCGACGGGTCGAACGAATTCGTGAACCAGCGTTGGCAGGACTATACGGGCATCCCGGCAGACGAGGCCCGGGGGCAGGGATGGCAATTGGCAGTTCATCCCGAAGACCTTCCGAAGTTGAGCGAGAAGTGGGCCGAGATCGTGGCGTCGGGTAAGAGCGGTGAGTTCGAAGGACGTCTTCGTCGCCATGATGGGGCGTTTCGCTGGGTCTTGGCTCGGTTCGAGCCGGTACGCGACGACACGGGCGAGATCGTCAGATGGTACGGGACAAGCACGGATATCGACGCCCTCAAGCAGGCAGAAGAGAAGTTGCGTGAGGACGAGCGGGCGCTGCGCCGGATCACCGACACGATCCCTCAAAACATCGTGGTCCTTGATCCTGACGGCATTCCGATCTACGCGAATCGAGCGACACTCGACTACACGGGCCTCACGCTGGCCGACGTCGTCAGCTCGGACTTTCGCGCGCGAGTCTTCCACCCCGAGGATCTGGAACGCGTGCGCGATCAGCGCCAGGCGGCCCTGGCCGCGGGTGTCCCGTTTGAATTCGAGCTGCGGGCCTTGAGCAAGGAGGGGCAGTATCGGTGGTTCCTCACCCGCTACAAACCCTTCCATGACGAACAGGGGCGCCTGGTCAGCTGGTATGCGACGGGAACCGACATCGACGACCGTAAACGAGCGGAAGACCGAACGCGGAACGAGAATGTCGCGTTGCGAGAAGAGATCGTGCGTTCGTCGATGTTCGAAGAGATCGTGGGCTCTTCGGATGCGCTGCGGACGGTGTTGGCGCAAATCGCGAAAGTGGCGCCGACCGACTCGACGGTTCTGATCCAGGGCGAGACGGGAACGGGCAAAGAGCTCATTGCCCGTGCGATCCACAATCGCTCCAGGCGCGGTAGTCGTGCGTTCATTCGCGTCAACTGTGCCGCGATTCCGCCCTCTTTGCTCGCCTCCGAGCTGTTCGGGCACGAAAAGGGCGCGTTCACGGGAGCACTCCAGAGACGCCTCGGTCGGTTCGAGTCAGCAGACGGCGGCACGATCTTTCTGGATGAGATCGGCGAGTTGCCTCCGGAAGCGCAGATCGCCTTGCTGCGCGTCCTGCAAGAGCGGGAATTCGAACGGGTCGGTGGAAACCAGCCGATACTCGTCGATGTCCGAGTGCTCGCGGCGACGAACAAGGACCTCACCGCAGCCCTCAGGGACGGTGGCTTCCGCGCAGATTTGTTCTACAGGCTCAATGTCGTTCCCATTCAAGTCCCGGCGCTTCGGGATCGGCGTGGTGACATTCCGTTGCTCGTGGAATATCTGGTCGAACGATATGCTCAGAAGGCCGGCAAGAGGATTCGAAGTATCAGCAAGGCCACGCTCGATTTGTTCGAAGCCTATCACTGGCCCGGCAACATTCGTGAGCTCCAGAATGTGATCGAGCGGGCAGTGATCCTGAGCGACGGGGATGTCTTTCGGGTGGATGCCAGCTGGCTGACACCGGCCCCGGCCACGTCCGCGGTGCCAGGCGCCCTGGCCACGAATCTGGCTCAGCATGAGATGGCGATTATCGAGGCCGCGCTGCGCGAAGCGCACGGTGTCATCGGCGGCGCGACCGGTGCTGCGGCAAAGCTTGGCCTCCCCAGACAGACCCTCGAATCAAAGATGCGGAAGCTCGGCATCGACCGGTATCGCTTCAAATCGTCCTAGCGTGCGGCCCACCCACCGTCCCCGCTCGGGCGACCCCGTTCAGCAGCCCCGAAGTAGTTCGAGACGCACGCCGAACTTTCGGCGAACGCCGAAATGTCGGCCCGGATCAGCGCGCTAAATAACGGCTACTGACGCAATCGCGCCTGGTATGCGATTTGCGATCTCGATTCGCGCCAGGTCCAGCATGACCTCGAAGGAAGGAGCGGAGCCGACCGCACGAGCCTAGCATGACCTTGAGGATCGAGAGGGCTGCGGACCGAGGCGGCACGACGATTCGACTGATCGGTCGAATGCAAGCCGAGCACGTGAGCGAAGTGGAGAGGCAGATCGAGGACAGTGGAACGAAGGTGACGCTGGATCTGGAAGAAGTGACTCTCGTCGACGTGCTGGTTGTTCGCTTCCTCGGGACCTGCGAGATCAGAGGCATCAGCATCCTCAACTGCTCGCCGTACATAAGCGACTGGATCGCCAAGGAGCGACGTTGAGCCCGATGCCCATGCGTATACCCGTCTACTTAGGAGACGCGATGAAAAAGCTCGCTGAACTGGTCATTGCCATCGGCATCCTGACGATCCCGGTCACTGGTTCGACTCAGACGTTGACAGAGGCACAAGCGCGCGCTGTCATCGCGCCGTGGTATGCGCTGTTCAACCAGCCGGTCCAGGGCGATATGAAGACGCTACAGGAACAGATCCTTACGCCGGACTACGAGTCTTGCTGGGGGTATCTTCCGGGCGAGTGCTGGGGCCGTGACAACTCCGTCAGAGTCGTCGGTGGCTTCGGCAAGTCGATCCCGGATATGAAGTTCGACATCAAGGAAGTCCTCGTCTCCGGCGACCGGGTCATCGTCCGTGGCGAGGTCACGGGAACACCGGCGGGCGAGTTCTTCGGGGTGCCGCATTCTGGCAAGAGCTTTCGGATCATGGCGATAGATATCCAGACGATCAAGGACGGCAAGATCGCCCGGACCTACCACCTCGAGAACTGGCTCAGTGCTCTGGGACAGCTTCGCGCAAGGTAGGGGGACCGGCTCCCACGGAGACCCAGGGCGGTCGACCAGCTGTTGAAAGTGGCAACTCGAATCATCTGGCGGATGTTGTGTGGAAGCTGGCACGCCGCCACGGTGGACGCAAAGGGAGCTGACATGAATACGAGCAAGGCACTGGTTCTGGCGGGGATCAAGGGAGTGTTCGTCGATCGTGATCCCACCGTTCTTGACCGCCTGTTCAGCGATAACTATCAGCAGCACAACCCGAGGATTCCGAACGGCACCGCTGCAATCAAGGCGCTCTTGGGAAACCTTCCGGCAGACTTCAGGTATGAGCCAGGTCTCGTTGTGGCGGAGGGCGACTATGTCACCATTCACGGCCGCTATTTCGGATGGGGACCTAAACCGATGGTGGCTGTGGATGTCTTCCGCGTCGCCAATGGCAAGATCGCCGAGCATTGGGATGTCATGCAGGAAGAGGTGCCGGCAGCGCAGAGCGCTAACGGCAACAGCATGCTGACCTCCCCACAGGAATGAATCGACGCGGAGGTGACGGCCGCGGCTTCGACACCGAGTAGAACAGGCCAACGAACCTCCAGACCCCGTTGCGGCGCAAAGGCTAGGATCGAGGGAGAATGGCATGACGATCTTTCGAGCCGACCTGCTCGAGGGCAAGCGCATTCTGGTGACCGGTGGCGGCACGGGGCTGGGCCGTGAAATCGCCGACGAATACGCCAGGCTTGGCGCCGAGGTGTACATCTGCGGCCGCCGCGGTGCGGTGGTCGCAGAAACAGCGCGTGAGCTCGCCGAGACGCACAACACGCGCGTCACTCCGATCGAATGCGACATCCGGTTGCCAGATGCGGTCGAAAACATGATGACCCGGGTGTTCAACGAAGGCCCCCTGACCGGTCTCGTCAACAACGCCGCCGGCAATTTCATCAGCCGCACCAAGGACCTCTCACCGAACGGCTTCAACGCCATCGCCAGCATCGTGTTCCACGGTGCGTTCTACGTCACTCTCGCCGCCGGCAAGCGCTGGATCGAGGCGAGACAGC
>Ga0137415_10008352_pt1 | contig 10268 bp, 9 predicted proteins | sample CZODoug3_1_1_16f_FD_183082 | JGI IMG/M metagenome (GOLD analysis project Ga0137415, IMG submission 183082) | Vadose zone soil fungal communities from Angelo Coast Range Reserve, California, USA - CZODoug3_1_1_16fungal (Hybrid Assembly) | ecosystem: Environmental > Terrestrial > Soil > Vadose... | reverse complement strand
GCATCGACGCGCTCCCGCGCTCCGTGAGCGAGATCCCGGCGCGCGCCGCCGCGGCCGTCGCCGCGGTGACGCCGGGCACTACCTCGAAGCCGATGCCGGCCGCCCGGACGGCCTCGATCTCCTCGCCCAGCCGGCCGAAGATCGCGGGATCGCCGCCCTTTAGCCGCACGACACGTTCCCGCCGCCGCGCCCAGTCGACGAGGAGCCAGTTGATGTAGCCCTGCCCGAGGCAGGGTCGCCCTGGCGCCTTGCCGACGTCCACGATGGTGGCGCCCGGCGGCGCCTCTTCGAGGAGCTCGAGCGGAACGAGCCGGTCGTGGAGCACGACCTCGGCGTCGCGCAGGCGTCGCAGCCCCCTGAGCGTGATCAGCTCGGGATCGCCCGGCCCGGCGCCGACGAACGAGACGCGTGGGCGTACGGACCGTTCAAGACTCACTGGACAGGGCTCCACGCATCTCGCCGCCGAGGGCGACCGCCGCCCTCGACGCCTTCCGGGCGGGCGCCCCGCGATGCGTGAGGTGCAGCGCCAGCCCGGTGAAGATCATTCCGCCAGCGACGTTGCCGAGCGTGACGGGGATCTGGTTCCATACCCACCAATCGGCGAGCCCGACGCGCGCGCCGAGCAGCATTCCGGCCGGAATCACGAACATGTTCACGACGGAGTGCTCGAAGCCCTGCGCGAAGAAGGTCATGATCGGAAGCCACATCGCGGCGATCTTCCCGGCGGTGGACTGCGACGTGAGCGCCATCACGACGCCGAGCGTGACCATCCAGTTGCAGAGGATCGCCCGGCCGAGGGCCATGGCCATGCCGTGGCCGCCGAGCCTCGCGTAACCGAGCGTCTTGGCCTCGGCGACGGCCAGGATCTGCCGCGCCATCTCGGAGCCGGACGTGAGCGACGCGGTGAACAGGAGCGCGTAGAACACGCCGCCGATCAAGTTACCGAGGAACACCCACACCCAGTTGCTCAGGAGCGCGCCGACGTCCGACCGCCTCTCGAGGACAGCGAGCGGGACGAGCGCGAAGTTCCCGGTGACCAGCTCGAGCCCGAGCAGAACGATCATCACGAATCCGACGGGAAAGACGAGCGCGCCGACGAGGCCGACGCGCGTCTGCAGCGACGCGGTGAAGGCGAGCGTCGTCGCGAACCCGAGAAGGGCGCCGGACAGGAAGCCCCGTATCAGGAGGTCGCGCGCGGGCAGCCCGCTCTTCAGCGCGCCGGCCTGAACCATCTGTTCCACCACGAGATCGGGTTTCACGTAGGACATCGCCAAGCCTCCTCTGTCTTCAGGCGGGGTGTCGCGTTTGGGTCGGCGCCGTCTCGACGCTGAAGCCTCCCCCCGCCTGCGGGACGAGCGCAAACGTCTTCGCGCGGAGGACGGGATCGGTCGAGCAGGCGCCGGTCTTGACGTTGAAGCGATAGCCGTGCAGTGGACAGCTCACCTCGTCGCCGTCGAGGGCGCCGGTCGCCAGCGCGCCGCCTTCGTGAGGGCATCGGTTCTGGAGCGCGTAGAGACTGCCCTGACATCGGAAGACGGCGATCTCGACGCCGTTCACCAGGAGGACCCTGGCCGTGCCCTCGACGAGCTCTTCGGCGCGGATCACGGGGCTCCCGGCCGTCTCGCCCTTCGCGTGCGCCGACATGGGGGCGACCGGCTGGACCGCGCGAAGCTGACGGCGCACCTTTTCGGGATCGCCGTGACGGACCAGACCCTCGAGCACCTCCGGCAGGCGGTCGCAGGGAACGTTCTCCAGGAGCTTGATGCCGTGCGTGGCCTGCGGGCCGGACGAGCCGCCCACGAAGATGTCCACCGCGTCGACCGCCTTGCCGTCAACATTCGTCTTCGTCCCGAGCAGCCCGATGTCGGCGACCGTATGGTTGCCGCAGCCGGCGGGACACCCGGACCAGTGGATGCGCACCGGCTTGCCGTGGTGCACCTTCGCCTCGAGGGCTCGTGCGACCGCGAGGGCCCGGGACTTCGTCTCGATGACCGCCAGGTTGCAGAACTCGATGCCCGTGCAGCTCACGAGCCCCCGCATGATCTCCGACGGGTCGTAGCGGAGCACCTTGAGGAGCGGTTCCACGGTCAGGTTGCCGAGCGCGGCGTCCGGCACGTGCGGGATCATGACGTTCTGATCCGGCGTCAGGCGCACCTCGCCGGTCCCGTAACTCGACGCGAGCCTGGCCACCTCGACGAGCTGATCGCCGGTGATGCGTCCGACAGGGACGAGGAGCCCGACGTAGTTCAGCGCCGCCTGCCTCTGGCGGAAGACGCCCACGTGGTCCGTGGCCCTGGGCAGGCGCTGGTCCGCGCCCGCCCGCTCCAGTGCCCTGCCCAGGCGCCTCTCGAGGACCTCGCGGACCGTGGGGATGCCCCAGTCGTCCACGAGGAATGCGAGACGGATCTTGTTCCTCGCCTCGCGCGAGCCGTGGTCGCGGAAGAGGAGCACCACCGCGCTGCAGAGCTCGGCAGCCTCGTCGGCGCGGACGAAGACGTCGAGGGGCGTCGCGATCCGATAGCCGCCCGAGCCGTTCTTGCCGCCCACGAGCACGTTGAAGCCGGCGACCGGTTCGCCGCCCAGGGACCGCGTCGCCGGCACCAGGGCGAGGTCCTGCGTCTCGGCGTGCGTGCAGTTCTCACGACAGCCCGTGATCGTGACGTTGAACTTCCGAGGGAGGTTCGTGTAGGCCTTGTCGCCAACGAACGCACCGGTGAACGCGCGGACCACGGGCGAGGCGTCGAACAGCTCGTTGGGGGTGAGCCCGGCGGCGGCGCAGCCGACGACGTTGCGGATGTTGTCCTGCCCGGTCTGGAGCGTCACGAGACCGGCGTCGCGCAGCCGGTCGAGGATCGCGGGGACGTCGGCGATCCGGATCCAGCGGAGCTGGATCTGCTGTCGCGTGGTGATGTCGGCGAACCCGCGGCCGAAGCGGCCGGTGATCTCGCCGATGGTTCGGAGCTGCGTCGCGTCTGTGATCCCGTTCGGGATCCGGATGCGCATCATGAAGTAGCCCGGCGTGTGGCGCCGGAAGAAGACCCCCCACCACTTCAGCCGCTCGAGATCGCCCTCCTCGATCGCGTCGGCGCCGAGCTGTGCATAGCGTGGGATGTCCCGACCGACGTCGAGGCCGTCCTTCTCGGCCTTGATCTGCTCGAGCTTGTTCATGCGTCCTCCAAAACGAAAACGGCGCCGTGCCCGGTTCGCGAGCACCAGCGCCGTCGCTGTCGAGCGCGCGTCCGTCCTGGACCCGCGCCGTCCGGGCAAGGTGCAGCGGTCGTGCCAGCGCTTCGGCGGGGTGCGGCGTCAGGTCTGACGAAGGGTTAGCGAGCGACTACCGGGCACGTGAGCGGACGCGGGCTGCTCAGTCCGACGCCATCCGACGCCGACGGTGCCGCTTTGATCAGCAGCGTGGGCACCGCCCGGCGGGAGACACGGAAGGTCTTTGCTCGGGGACGCCTACCGGCCGCAGCTGAGCCGCATCCGGTTCCGCGCGACCCAGGCGTAAAACCGGCGCGCGAGCGGACGCGCGCCCGGCAGCGCAAACACCGTCGCGAGCCAGCCGAGTCCCCGGATCCGGCGCAGGAGCTCGGGCACGGCATCGGCGCCCGCCAGCACGCGGCCGTCGGGGAGCACGAGCTGCATCGCCTCCATGCACGCCGTGTCGGAGATCTGGGGAAAGCGCGCACGGCGGGGCTCCGAGCGGCACGGCAGGATCTCGAGCGCGCCGCCCGAGAGGGCGAGTCGCATCACCCAGAGCGCGCTCGCACGGCACATCGGGCACTCGCCGTCGTAGACGAGGACGGCGGGCGGCGCGGCGGGCGTCAGCGCCGGCCCCATCTCCGGAGCGTCCGGTAGTAGAGGACGAGCCCGATGGCGACCGCGACCGACACGACGGCCTGCGCGAGCGAGGCCGTCGCGCCGGCGCGCATCCAGAGGCGCAGCTGGAAGAGCGCGTAGAAGACGAAGAACGCGATGCCCGCGCCGATGAGGATGCGGTGGGCGGTGATCAGCCTCACGCGGGAGGCCCGCGCTAAGCGCCCAGGACGGCCTTCACCGCGTCGCGCGTGACCGAGACGAGCCGGTCGATCTCGGCCTCCGTCACGACGAGGGGCGGCGAGAAGTAGATCGTGTCGCCGGGCGCGGGGTGCGCGCCCGCCGTCGGCCGCACGCGTGTGACGACGCCGCGCTTCATCATCTCCGCCTGGATGCGTGGCCCCACCTTGCGGTCGGCGGCGAAGTTCTTCTTGGTCGCGCGGTCCTCGACGAGCTCCACGGCGGCGAGCAGCCCCTTTCCGCCGCGAATGTCGCCGGCGTTCGGGTGGTCGCCGAACGCCGCCTTGAGCCCTGTGTGGAGACGCTCCCCCATCTTCGCCGCGGCCTCCCACAGACGCTCGCGCGTCATGATCTCGAGGTTCTTCACCGCCACCGCGCAGCATGTCGGGTGCGCCGAGTAGGTGTAGGCATGCATCCAACGGTCCTCGGGCTTGACCGAGTCCATGGCATCCTTGATCGCCTTCGTGACCATGATGCCGCCGAGCGGGAGATAGCCCGACGTCACGCCCTTGGCGAACGAGAGGATGTCGGGCTTGACGTTCCAGTGCATGAGGCCGAACCACCGTCCCGTCCGGCAGAAGCCCGTGATGACCTCGTCCCCGATGAGGAGCACGTTGTGGCGCGTGCAGACCTCGCGCACGCGCGGCCAGTAGTCGTCGGTCGGATAGATCACGCCGCCGCCGCCATGGATCGGCTCGCCGATGAATGCCGCGACCGTGTCCGGGCCCTCGCGCAGGATCGCTTCCTCGAGCTCGCGCGCGGCCGCCTGGCCGACCGTCTCGCCCGACTTGGCGCCCTGGTAGCGGTACGGGTAGCAGGTCTGGATGTGGATGAAGCCCGGCACGCGCGGCTCGAACATCTTCCAGTAGGCCCCCATGCCCGTGGCGCTCATCGCCTGGAGGGTGACGCCGTGGTAGCCATGCTGGCGCGAGATGATCTTGACCTTGTCGGGCTTCCCCGTCGCCTTCCAGTAGAAGCGCGCCGTCTTGAACGCGGACTCGTTCGCCTCGGCGCCGCCCGAGGCGAGGAAGACCGCCTGCATGTTGTCGAACGTGATCTCCATGAGGCGGTTGGCGAGCGTGATCGCCGGGATGTTGGATGAGCCGACGTAGCCGGTGAAGTACGCGAGCTCCTTCATCTGGGCCGCGGCGGCGTCGGCGAGCTCCGTGCGCCCGTGTCCGACGTTGACGTTCCAGAGCCCCGCGAGCCCGTCGAGATACTCGTGGCCGCCGATGTCCCAGACCGTCGCGCCGCGCCCGCGGACGTAGATCACCGGCTCGGCGTTCTCCGAGGGATGGTGGAGCGGGTGGATCAGGTGATCCTGGTCGGCCTTCACGAGCTCGGAGGCGGTCAGCGCCATTGCGCCCTCCCTACGGTCACGGTCGGTAACCGGGCGGCCGGGCCCGGCGATAGTCGCCGTCCGGGATCCGGACGGCGCGATGCTGCGGTCCTCGGTACCAGTACGCCCACGCTCGTGCGCGCCGGCCGCGCGCGAGCCTGACGGTCGCGAGGCGACGCTCGAAATTGTACCCTTCCTCGCGATCGAGGGCCGGCAGAAGTTCGGGCCGGTCGAGCCGGAACACCTCGCCGCGCACCACGCCGGACCCGGCGATCAGCCCCGGATAGCGACCCAGGTCCAGCAGCCGTCCACGCATCCGCCCCGCGCCGACGAACGCCGCGCCGAGCGCGAGGACCGGATGGAGCGCGTAGCCCCGCATCAGTGTCCCGTACGCGAACAGCAGCGGCGTCGGAGGGCGGTGGGCCGCGGCGTGGGCCCCTCTCGACCACGCTGGCTTTCGCCCCTTGCGATCGCTCCGCGTACGCCGCGACCGAGTCATCCCGCAGAAGCCGCGGGTCTGTCGCTCAGGAGTCGAGAGGGCTGGTCGAGAAGGCGGCGACGAGGAAGTCGCGGCGCGCGAGCGCCCTCACACGGGGCTCACCGCCTGCAGGACGGCGCCGAGGAAATCCTTCTCGGGCAGGGCGCCCTCGAACTGCACGCGGTCGTTGATGACGACCTTCGGCACGCCCATGACCTGGTACGCGCGCGACAGCTCGGGGAACTCGGTCGCCTCGATGGCGGTCGCGCGGACTCTCTCGGAGGCGACCGCCATGTGCTGCGCCAGGCGCACGGCCCGGGGACAGTAAGGTCAGGTGGGCGTCGAGAAGACCTTGATGTCCACGTCGGCGGCGAGCGCCTGGAGCGCGGCCTTGGTCTCCTCGCTCAGGGCGGGCTCCCCGGTGGACGCGACGATGATCGAGTCGATCAGGTTGCTGAACTCGTAGCCCGACGGGATCCCGTAGAAGCGGATCCCGTAGTCGCGCGCGCCCTCGACCGCGATCGCGGGCACCTGGTCCACGCGGTAGCCCGCGGCGCGCTCGCGGTCGACCGCGGGGTTCAGGACCTCCACGGTGAGCTTGTCGGTGAGCTCGGCCACCTCGCGGACGAGCTGCTCGTTCTGCCGGCAGAGGTCCCCGGCCACGAGCTCCTGCGAGAACACGACGAGCTTCACGGGGCCGACGAGTTTCTCGAATTCCTTGCGGACGGCGTCGCGGTCGCGCTCGGTCAAGATAGGCATGGCGCCATTATACCCACCTGCCCATCGCGTGGGCGGCGGCCCGGCGCGCTGCGCGCTCGCCGGGCAGGGTCCGGCGCGCCGGTGGCGCATCGTCCCGAAATCTGGAGCGGCGCCCGTGGGCACGCTTGTTGCTCGGCTCCGGCCCCATGAGACGTTGCATGGGGCCGGCCGGGCAGGTCCGATCCTTCCGTTCGACTTGCCCTGAGGTGCCGGTGGTCGTAAGGTCGTACCGAGAACCGACACGTTTCCTGGGGAGTGCCCGATGAAACCGTTCGTCGTCAATCGTTACGGACGGATCGTCTTCCCGTCCAATTTCTTCCCGGCGCTCGACTTCTCGGTCTTCGAGACGCTGGACCAGTTCGCGGCGGTCATCAAGCGCGACTTCGAGGAGAAGGCGCCCACGGAGACCGACATCGTCGCCCGCGTGGACGCACGCGCGTACGACGGGCGCTACGACCTCCTGCGCGACCTGGCGCTGAACCTCTTCTGGGTCAACCGGTACGCGATGACGATGTACGAGAAGCGCCCGATGCGCTGGCGCGACGTCCCGCGCGGCCGCGACGACCTCTTCCTGCCGATCTTCAAGGCGTGGGACGGCGACGAGCTGACGAACGCGATCGAGCTCGGCTACCGCGGGCTGCCGTCGACCTGGGACGAGGGCACCGAGAACACCATTTCGCGCGTCCTGCTCGACGTGTTCCGCCACAAGAAAGGCGCGGGCGCCGAGCTGCCGGCGATCAAGCCGACCGTCGCCGAGATCCTCCAGAACCCGAGGAGCCTCACCTATCATCTGCTCGCGTACGACCCCGACTATCCGGGCTACGGGCACGACGACATCATCGAGTACACGCACCGCGTCCCCGAGCTCGAGGCCCTCATGCGCCAGGCCATGGTCCTCCACAACCAGTACCGCTGGGACCGGGCCAAGACGCGCGTGATCGAGGTCGGCAAGCTCCACGACGACGACTTCGTCGTCGTCTTCTACCCGCGCAGCGACGAGGTGCTGCAGTTCATCCGGCGGGTGAAGAGCGGCCGCCGCGCGCGGCCGCGCCGGCCCGTGCCGCTGCCGACGAGGGCGCCCGTCAAGGCGTACCCTCCGATCGACGTGCGGCAGCGCTTCGGCGTGATGCCGCGCCTGGAGGCGCTGGCGGTCTACAAGGGCGAGCTCGTCTGCACCAACGACGATCTCATCCGCAACAGCGCCTACTGCTGGTCGCCGATGACGGCCAAGGAGATCGAGGAGAAGACGGGGATCCTCGAGCGGCTCTACACCGACCTCGATCTGGACCACATCGCGCTCCTCGCCGCGCAGCGGGCGCTCGAGAAGTCGGGTCGCCGGCCCGACGAGATCGGTGCGGTGCTCTTCTGCTCGTGCACGTCGACGAAGATGATGCCATCGCTGGCGACCTGGCTCTCCGGCCAGCTCGGGATGTTCCAGACCCACGCCTCGTGCGACATGGTGGCGGCGTGTGCCGGGCTCCCGTACGGGCTCGCGGAGGCGGTGCGGCTCCTGCAGGAGGTCGAGCGTCCCGTGCTCGTCGTCTGCGGCGAGAAGTTCTCGGACAAGATCGGCACCGTCCGGACCTCACGGATGATCTTCGGGGACGGCGCCGCCGCGCTCGTGGTGGGTCCCGCGCCTGCCGGCGCGCCGCCCGACGTCGAGTGGTTCCAGACGTACGCGAGCGGGCCGATGAGCGAGGTCGACTCGATCATCTGGCCCAACCCCGAGTTCGACAACAACATCACGGTCTACGGTCCCGAGGTGAAGGCGCTGGTGAAGCGCTACCTCGGCCAGATGATCACGGAGCTCCAGGTGCTCCCCGCTCCCGACGGGGCGCCCGGCTCGCTGCTGGACGCCATCGACCTCGTCGTCCCGCACCAGGCCAACAAGACCATGGTCATCCACTACGCGAAGGCCGCGGGCGTGCCCGCCGAGCGGCTCTACTTCAATATCGAGCGGGTGGGCAACACCTCGTCGGCGTCCATCCCGATCGCGCTCTACGACGCCGTCCGGGAGGGCGTGATCGACCGGCCGATGCGCATCTTCGCCCCCGGTTTCGGCGCGGGCGCGGTGGGCGGCTACGTCATCCTGCGCGTGGACCCGGCGATCGTCGCGCAGTAGTCGTCGCGCATCGAGGACGCGCCGGCCGTGGTGTCGTCAGGCCCAGACGGCGACGACCGCGGGCCCGCCCGCGCGCAGCGCGCGCTCCAGGGCCTCCGCGAACCGCGCCTCGCTGTCTGCGGCGAACGTCGGGACGCCGAAGCTCTGCGTGAGCCGCGCGAGTTCGGGCGCGCCTGCACCCTCCTCGCCGAAGGCGACCACGACGACGGGCACGCGGAGCCGCTTCGCGGTCTCGAGCTCGGAGGCGGCGCCCACCAGCCCCGCCGAGGCGGTAAAGCCGACGACGCGCCGGTCGGGGTAGACGAGGTGGGCCGCGATCGCGGCGGGCAGCGCGAAGCCCGTCGCCGCCGAGCCGTCCGAGACGAGGAACTCGCCCGGCGCGACCGCGTCCCAGACCGCCGCCACGTCGTCCGCGTGAGGGCCCGGGTCGACGGCCGCCAGGGTTCCGGCCGGTAGCGCCTCTCGCGCGAGCGCGACGATGCGCCGGCGCGTCGGGACGCCGGGTGCGGGCGACGCCCGGAGCTCACGCTTCCAGCGATCGAGCTCGGCCACGTCCCAGTCGGCCCGCGCGCGGCGCAGTCGCGGCGCCAGCTCCTCGACGATCAACGCCACCTCGCCTGCGACGTGTGTGACGGGGCGTCGGAGCCCGGCCGGCGAGGGAAAGGGCGCCAGATGCAGCAGCGGCGCGTCGCCGGGCCACGCGTTCGGCGATGCCTCGATCGCGTCGAGGCCAAGCGTCACGACGAGGTCCGCGCGCGAAAGGACCCGCGCCTCGACGGCGCCGCCGGGCAGGACCCCGAGCCTCAACGGGTGCGGGTCGGGGACGGCGCCTTTCCCCTTCCGCGTCGCGAGCACCGGCGCCGGCAGCGCTTCGGCGAGCGCGCGGAGCCACGGAGCGCCCTCCGGCGCTCGGCAGCCGAGCCCGATGACGAGCACGGGACGCGACGCACAGATGAGGAGTCTGGCGGCGGCCTCGAGGGCGGCAGGCGAGGGCGACGGCAGAGGCTCGGCACGCCACGCGGTCGCGATGGGCACCGCGGGGGCGCTCGCGACATCCGGCGGCACGTCGAGGTGCACCGGACCGCGCGGCGGCGACATCGCGAGCTGCGCGGCGTGGGAGATCCAGTGGGCGGCCGAGCGCGCTTCCACGCGAAGGCTCGCCTTGCACGCGAGCAGCGTCGTCGGGTGGCGGTCGGTCAGGAGGATCAGCGGCGACCGGTCGAGCGCCGCGTGGGCGACGCCCGTGATCGCCGCGGCGACGCCCGGCCCGGGGCCGGCGAGCGCGGCGCCCGGCGCGCCCGCGAGGTCGCCCGTCACGGCGGCCATGACGCACGCCGCGGCGTCGCCGTAGGCGAGCACGAACGGGAGGTCGTGGGCGCGCACGGCCTCGAGGAGCCGGACGTTGGCGCCGACGCCCGGCACGCCGAAGAGCCGCGGCGTGCCCGCGCGCTTGAGACCGTCGACGACGACGTCCGCGACTGTATTCACAGGCTCGCCTCGGTCGGCGGGGTGGG
>Ga0137415_10008351_pt1 | contig 10268 bp, 10 predicted proteins | sample CZODoug3_1_1_16f_FD_183082 | JGI IMG/M metagenome (GOLD analysis project Ga0137415, IMG submission 183082) | Vadose zone soil fungal communities from Angelo Coast Range Reserve, California, USA - CZODoug3_1_1_16fungal (Hybrid Assembly) | ecosystem: Environmental > Terrestrial > Soil > Vadose... | reverse complement strand
CATTGCGGGGATCCGTTTCGAGGGCTTGACGCAACGCCTCGGCGCTTCGTCGTGCCGCGGCGGGTTCCGGAATTCGCGTGCTGCCATAAACCACGACGGTATTACGAATGGCGTGCTCCTGAAGCAGAGTCTCCGGTTTGAGGTACTCGATCTGGAGGCGCACACCGCGCGGCTCGTCGCGCGCTAAGAAAGCCAGATCCTGCTCCGCCAGCAGGTAGCTCGGGCTCGCGAGAATTGCTTGTACTCTCGAAGGCGCATCGGGGTCCTCGTCGGGGGACTTCGGTCGGTGCCAGGGCAGTGGCTGTTGCCGTCGCTCCGGGTGGGCGGGCTGTGGAATCCGTATCTTCCCGGATGAGGCCGTTGAATCGTTTGCCATCGTCGGTCGAATCTCGCTCGGTTTAATGACCCACTCCTGCCTTGACCGGATGCTTTCGTACTGCCGCTGACGAAAACGCCAGTGGGCAGCCATTCCAATCAAGCGAAAGGATGAGCATTCATGACGGCTCCGCAAATCGAGTCAATGAGCCTCTTCTTCATCGTCAGCAACGTCGATCAGATCATCGCCTTCTACCAGGAAAAGCTTGGCTTCGAGACGCAGTACAAGGAGCCCAGTGCATGGCTCGCCAAAAGCCATCCGGCTCCAGAGCTGCTTCCCATCCTCGCTGAAAAGCGACCGCAGCTGTGGGTCACGAGCGCCTCTGCCCCTGCGTTGGCATCACGACCGGTGTACCTCGGATAGCTGTCGACGTGGACCGCCTAAGCGTTCCCTACCCCGTGGAGTGCGGACTTCCGCGCCGCAGTGGTGTAGACTTTCGCAAAACGGGAGGACCTCATGGCAGAGTGCAATAATTCGATCCACATCGCATTGTTGGCGAGCAGCGTGCTCGCAACGGCATCATCGGGGTTCGCGGCCGAGGTGACGTCGGAGCGACTCATCGATGCCAACCGCGAGCCGCACAATTGGCTGATGAACCACCGCACCTATGACGGTCAGCGCTTCTCCCCGCTTGCCCGCATCACCAAGGACAATGTCAAGAACCTCAAGCTCGCTTACGCGGTGCCGCTCGGCGGCAGCACTGGCAACGAATGGCTTGAGGCAACGCCATTGGTCGAAGACGGGTTCCTCTACATTACCGACGCGTGGGGTGTGCTCTACAAGATCGACGTGCGCTCGGGCGACGTCGGCCGCATAGTGTGGCGCATGGAGCCCAAGCAGGAACGGCCGCAGACCAACCGTGGTGCGGCGCTGTGGGGCAATTTCGTTATCACGGCCGCCAACTGGCCGGCGCGCATTGTCGCGACCGACAAGGAGACCGGCAAGGTCGTCTGGGAAGCGAGCATGACAACCGATCAGCCGGAGTTGCGCATCACCGCGGCGCCGCTAGCGGTCAAGGACAAGATCATCGTAGGCGCTTCGGGCGGCGACAGCGGCGTGCGCGACTACGTGGCGGCGCTCGACGCCGCGACCGGAAAGCTGCTGTGGCGCAAGTTCACGATCCCGGCGCCTGGCGAGCCCGGCAGCGAAACCTGGAAAGGCAATACCAACGCCTGGCAGACCGGCGGCGCCGCTGTATGGGTCACCGGCACCTACGATCCGGCGACCAACCAGACGTTTTGGGGCACCGGCAACCCCGTGCCCATGTTCGACCCGTTCTATCGTCCGGGCGACAACCTCTACACCAACAGCGTGATCTCCTGGGACCCGGAAACCGGCCGGATGAACTGGTTCTTCCAGTACACCCCTGGCGACATGTGGGACTACGACGAGGTCGGCACCCACATCCTCATCGATGGCGAGGTCGCCGGCCAACAGCGCAAGCTGATCACGCATTCGGCTCGCAACGGCTTCCTCTACACGATGGAGCGAGCAAACGGGGCAATTGCGATCGCCAAGCCCTATACGGACGTGAACTGGACCAAAGGTATCGACCAGAAGACTGGTAAGCCGCTCGAGTATGATCCCGCGAAGGACATCCAGACCTATGCAGGTGTCGGCAACCTCAACGCCAACGAACCGCCCAAAAGGGTTTGTCCATCGCTGCTCGGAGGCAACAATTATTGGCCGAGTTCGTTCAGCGCCCGCACCAAGCTTCTCTACATCCCGTCGGTTTCGAACTGTTCAACCATCACAATCGACCGGGAGAAGCACAACCAGGAGAGAGGTTGGAACGGAGGCCAAGCGCAGACGAGCGAACGTTGGGAAAGCGATTTGATCGCCGCCGACCCGACCACCGGGGAGGTCAAGAAGAGCGCCCACCTGCCGTACTCGAACTTTTCGGGCACTCTCGCAACCGCAGGCGGGTTGGTCTTCATCGGACTGCTCGACGGCACGGTAGCCGCCTATGACGACACGGCACTCGCTGAGCTCTGGAAGATCAATGTGGGCTCGGGCTTTACGGCGCCGCCGATGACCTTCGAGGTCAACGGCAAGCAGTATGTTGCAATCGCGTCAGGGCCAAGCCGGGTTGCCAGGCTCCGACTCGTCAACACACCGGAACTCAAGGAGATGCGGCAGGCCACCGTGCTTTATGTGTTCGGGCTATGAAGCAGTGTCCGGATGGGCTGGCCTTCCCGCTGGCTCGGCATTGTCCAGCGAGCTGGAACCGCAATACAATTGAGCACACAACAGCTTAGGTGCTCCAAAGAAGAGGTTATCCAATAACCAAGACACAAGGGAGGTTACGATGGGCAATCACTTAACCTCGATGGTAACCGTCGCCATTACGGCCGCCGTGGCCACCGCCTGCATTTCGGTACCCGTCGATCCGACGTCGGCTCAAGCCCCGGCGACTTCCGCCGCGACGCCAGCCGCAGAGCTGAAGACGCCATGGGGCGAACCAGACCTACAGGGAATCTGGACTGAGGAATTTGATACGCCCTTACAGCGCCCTGCCAAGTATGCGAACCAGGAATTTTTCACCGAGGCACAGCGGCAAGAATTAGACAAAGAGCGATCGACTCTGCTCGGCCGGCGCGCCACCGAGCGCGAGTTCGCTGGCGCCTATAATTTGGCAGTATTCACGTCCGCGAAGCACACCGGGGCGCGTACGTCGCTGATTGTCGATCCGCCGAATGGCCGGATTCCGCCCCTGACCACAGAGGCTCAGCACGCCGTCGCCGCCGATCGAGAATTTCGTCTCGCCCTGCTGCAATCAACAGAAACGTGCAAGAACAAGTTGGTGCAATGTAGCGGCGGGAAATACGATCCGTCAGCATCGCCGAGGCGCGCAGGACGTCCTCCTCGCTATCTCGCGGGTAACTTTGGGCGCATCAATCGCTACGACGGTCCGGAGGACGGCGCGTTGTCGGACCGCTGCTTGACCTCTGGGCTGCCCGAATTCGGAAGCGCGTTCGGCGGGAGCTTCCGACGGATCGTACAAACCCCGGGCGGCATCTCGATCTTCTACGACGTGGGTCAGGGGGGGAGTTGGCAGCGCAACATCATCATGAACGGAAGTCCTCACCTACCGGCCAACATCCGTCAGTGGTTCGGCGACTCGCGCGGCCATTGGGAAGGCAATACGCTCGTGATCGATGTGACGAACTTCGGTCCAAAAACCGATTTTCAGGGTTCCCGCGAGAACTTGCACCTGGTCGAGCGCTGGACGCGGACCGGCCCGAACACCCTCGAATACGAGGTCACCATCGAAGACCCGACTGCATGGACGCGGCCATGGACCGTCAAGCAAGAGTTCACGAGACAGAGCGAACAGGAAAACAGAATATATTACGAGCCGCGTTGCGCCGAAGGAAACTACGCCTTCCCATCGATGATGCTGTCGGCGCGCCAGGCTGACCTCGCCTTCACCGAGGGACGAGGTCCTGATCCGGCAACTAAAGATAACGTGACCGCCCTTGTAGATATAGACACCTCAGTTGTGCGGGATCGGTAAGAAAGAACATCGTGCACGACCGTTCTCAGACACACGATAACGCTCGTGATGCGGCAGCTGCCGCCTGCGCCGTTATTTCCATGTCCATCTCGGCTTCAATGCCCGAACGCGCTCCTCATTCGCGCGTCGAGCGACGTTTCGGTGCCGATCGCGCCGCCCGCTTGTTCGAGGAAGCCAACCGACAGGTCAACTGGCCGCCGGCTCGTCCCGTTTGAGCTAGCCCCAACCGAGCTGCGACGGGCGTGAACGCTAATCTCACGGCGACGGGAAAGTGCCAGATTAAGCACGAAAGTTGGCGGGGGCCTTCGGTCGAGGACCGAGGCGGCTACCTATGTTGTCATCAGCGGGCGGGGGACGCCGCGGTCCTAGTCATCACTCTGCCAATGCCACCGGTTTGCTGAACTCCGAAGTGCCGCCTTCGCTCGAAGTCACCGTCGCGGTGAAGGACGGCGGTACGGCGGCGTGCAGGGTCACCGGGATGGTCAGCGAGAAGGCAGCGCGGCCGGCCGCATCGGAGGCGACGCTTGCGTCGGCAAGGAAGATCTCGCCTTCCGCGCCGCCGGCCTGGCGGTTGGCGAACACCTCGATCGTGAATCGCGAGCTTGGCGTGCCCTCAACATGCCCTTGCACGATGACCTCGCTGCCGCGCCGTTGCACGCGCTCGATCGTCGGCGGTGCGATGCCGCCGTTCGGCGACGGCTGGCAGTTGGGCGTGCCGTCCGGGCAAATCCTTGCGAGGCTTTCGGGCTTGACCACGACCCCGATGCCGCGCGGGCCGACATAGCGGGCGTGCTCGGGGCCGGGCGTGCCGAGCACGATGCCGCCGCGTCGCAGATCGGGGTCGCAGCTGCCGCCGGCAAAGCAGCGGGAGATGTCGCGGCCGTTATCGTACACCGAGTTGCGCTGCAGCCGCACCATCGTGCCGGTTGCGGTCGGCCGCACCGCGATGCCAACCTTGTTGCGGTAGACGGTGTTGCCGTCGATCATGTTGCCGTGGCCGGAGAGCGAGAGGCCGAGCGTGTTGTCGGTGAACACGTTGTGGCCGAGATAGTTGCGGTTGCCGCGGTTGATCTGCACGCCGTCGGAATAGCCTTCGAAGCGGTTGCCGGTGAGCACGTTGTCGTGGCCTTCCAGGATCTCGATGCCTTGCGACGGTTCCTTGTTGGCGGGCGTCGAGCGGAACACGTTGTCGGCCACGAGATTGAAGGCGGCGCCGCGGGTGAGCTCAGCCCCATCGCCGTTGTCGAGAAACTCGTTGCGCAGCACCTTGTTGTGCAAGGTCGTGGTGGCGGTCGAGCTGCCGTTGCCGTCGTCACCGGTGATGAGCACGCCGGCCCCGCCACGATTGGCGACGATGCGGTTGTCGTGAACGACATTGCCGCTCGAACGATGAATGAGGATGCCGATGCAGAAGTTGCGGATGTCAAGCCCGGAAATGTCGACGCCGTTGGTGTCGATTAGTGCGACCCCCGGATAGGAGGTGGTGCGCACGTTGGCGCCGAACTGCCCCGGCACCGCGCCCGGACAGGTCTGCGGCCCCTTGTCCTCGATGTAGCCCGTGCCGTCGAGAATGATGAATTCGCCGGTCTTCTTCCTCGCGCCGCCTTCGATGCTCGCCGGGCCCTTAAGGGGCGGTAGCGGCGCGTTGGGCTTGATCACATAGGGGGCGCTGCCCACCGCTTCGATCTCGATGCGATAGCGTCCCGGCGCCCGGTTGCTCGCTTCGATCGCAAAGCGCAGCGAGCCTTCGTTGCCGTCGTCGGCGTAACGGGTGACGCGTAGCACTTCGGGCGATGCAGGGTTCTGCGCTGACGCGACGTACGGCAGGGCGGCCAGCAGCACTGCGTGGACAATGCAGGCGTATTTCAATTCATCCTCCCGGGCTTTCCTTCCCGGCAGCATATCGGATCCTGGGTCTTGCATCGAGTTGGCAGTGCTGGATGGAGGATTCGCGTCGGAAGGCAATGAACACGGGCGGCGCCTACAACCCTCTGACCGGGCGAATGTCTGCATCGGGTCATCTTCGGTCGTCGCGCGCCGTCCCAGTGACGGCAGCTTATCCCCAGAAAGCTGCCGTGCGCGGCGGATCCTGCTGACGGCAGAGTCGGGCCAATTCCTGCCGCCCGCGCTGCAATAAAGATCACAGGAAGTTGGCCCCCAGGCCGGATGCAACCCGTCGCCATCTCGAAGCGCCGGCTGGTCGCAGCCGATGATGGGAGCGTGTCGTTCCTCTGGAAGGACTATCGCATCGAAGGTCCTGGCCGCTGGAAAACCATGGCGATCGCGCCGCACGAGTTTATCCGCGGATCCTGATGCACGCTCTCCCCAAGGGCTTTGGCGGAGACCTGCCAACCCTCGTTTTTCGCTCGCATCTCTGCGACGGACCCTACATTCCGATATGACAGTATCAGGACGTCTCTTCTCCAAGACAACTTTCGATGACATAATCGTTCGACGCCCGATATGCCTTTGGCCCCCGGAACCCGCCTATCGAGCAACGCTGGTTTCAAGCTCCGGCTCACTTAGAGGAGGAAACATGAGAATCCTGGTGATTGGCTTGATCGCGTTGGGAGCGGCGGCGGCTTCCATCCCGCAGGCGCAGAGTCAGAGCAGTGCACGCCCGACCATCGCAAATGAAGCGGACTACCACCGCGCGATGAAAGAACTCTCGAACTGGGGACGATGGGGAAAAGACGACGAACTCGGCGCCGCCAACCTGATCACTCCGGCAAAGCGCAAACAGGCCATGGCCTTAGTCACAGAAGGCGTGCCGGTTTCGCTCGCGCACGACGTCGTGCAGGAAACTGCCGCGGATGCACCCAATATCCTGGAACGCACCCTAAATCCGGTGCTGCCGACCGGCACCTCCGATAGATACCAGTACACGGGCACATATCACGGCATCGTTCACAGCCATCTCGACTCCCTGGACTGTCACATGATGGTGGACGGCAAAGGCTACAACGGAGTGGCGATGGAAGACATCACGGCCGCAGGCGGTTGCCCGAAAGGGAGCATCAACGCCTTGAAGGATGGTATTGTCACACGAGCCGTTCTGTTCGATGCAACGCTCCTGCCGGGAAAGGCCACGGCCCAGGGTTGGGTGGAGCCGGGAACGCCGATCCATCGGGAAGACCTCGAGGCCCTGGAAAAGTTGGAGCACGTGACGGTGTCAGCAGGCGACGTCATCCTTCTCTATACAGGGCGTTGGAAGCGGCGCGCCGCGCTCGGCGCTTGGCCAAGGGACACCGGATTCGCCGGCTATCACGCCGACGTTGCGTATTTCCTGAAGGAGCGGGGCGTTTCCTTCATCGGAGGCGACGGGCCAAACGACGTGGTGCCCACAGGTCTGCCGCCATCTGCCCCGAATCCGTTGCATCGGTTGGCGCTGGTCGCGATGGGCATAAACATTTTCGATAATCTCGATTTCGAGCGAGCGGTCGAGCAGGCGAGGCGGCTTAATCGTTTCGAGTTTCTGTTCACGGCTGCGCCGCTGCGCATCGAAAAAGGAACAGGATCGCCGCTCAATCCATTGGCGATTTTCTGAGCTGGCAGAAGAGTCACAGCCTTCACGAAAGGGACGTGGTGGGACTGCCGCGATGCACCGTCGGTGGCAGGTTCGGGTCATGAACGCCTCATCACGTTGGCGCCAGCCGTGTCCGCATGGCACCCGATTGCGGCGGTCCGGCGCCGACCACCGACCACGCGGTTCACTGCTGGATCGCGATGGGCTTGACTGCAAGTCCGATCACTCAAGCTCAACGGTTTTGAAGTTGGCCGGCATGACGATTTCGAGCACCTCGCAATCGTGGGAATAGTCAAGCACCTTGTGCTTGATGTTCTTGGGCTGCAGCCAAGCGTCGCCCGCCGTCATCCTATGCACGCCTTGACCCTCGAATTGCGAGGTGATCGAGCCTTTCAGCACGTAGATCAGCTGAAAATCGGCGGCATGCGTATGCAACTTGGATACCACGTTTGGATCACACGGACCTTGAAATCGGATCACATGGGCCACCGCCATGCCGTGGGTGGCGTCCTTGACACCGAGATCCCGATAGCGGGCGTATTGTCGTAACCCGTCCGACTTAAAATCGTCCTCACGCAGATGATTGATTAGGAACTCATGTGGCCGGCGCGGTCTTGCGGCCGTCTTCGCGGCATTCCTCGATGGTTTACTCGAATGCACCGGACCTTTCCGCATGACGATTTTGTTCGCACCCATCCCGGCATTCACCCGTGCCATGGTCGTCGCTCCAGATTTTGGTGGCAGTTACCCCGCCGCAGTGCACCACGTTACGCTAAACCGACCGGAGCCGTCCAACCCCGCCATCTACGGAAAGAGCGGGCCAGGAGCCGCAATTGCGGCACGGAAGAGCTCGCGGACTGTGCAAGGCGTTGCTAGTCTGCAGATGCTACACCGCTCTGGAGGGGCATCATGAAACTTCCCCGCCGCATGTTCTTGCAATTGACCGCGGGCGCCGCCGCGTTGCCGACTGTCTCGCGCATCGCGAGAGCGCAAGCCTACCCTGCCGCTCACGGCAGCTTATGCTCAGGTAGCCCTGCACTGGGCCGGCCGGCCGTTCCGATACTGCTCATCGGGACAAGATATCGCACCAAAGCCGGGACATGGGGCGCGTTGCTGATCGTCGCCGCGATGTTTTATTCTCCGCCGGTGCTGGCACAAACTGGTGTACCTAAGTACGAAGTGGATCCCTTTTGGCCCAAGCTTCCGAACAACTGGGTGGTCGGGCCGTTAGGTGGGACATGTGTCGATACTCGCGATCATGTGTTCGTCTTGCACCGGCAGGAAGAGTTGACGGAGGCGGTGCTGACCGCAAGGGATCAGTTCGCGGGTGGGGCGGCCCGGATCAAGGCTCCTCCCGTGATGGAGTTCGACCCCGAAGGCAATTTGGTCAATTCCTGGGGGGACATGAAGGTTCTTGGCAACTACCTCCACGACTGTCAGGTGGATAAGGACGGTAATTTATGGATTGCTGCTGCGCGTTCCGGGTTCGTGCAGAAATATTCGCACGACGTGAAACTCCTGCTTCAGATCGGGAAATCGGGCGTTTTCGATTCCTCCGATGGCACCGCGAAAGGGAAACCGCTCAATTCGAATACGGCGCAATTTTTTGGACCATCGGCGGTTGATGTGGATCCAGCGAACGGCGACGTTTACGTCGCCGACGGTCATGGCGGCGGAAATTTCCGAGTTGCAGTGTTGGACAAGAATGGCACGTTTCTGCGCCAGTTTCGGCTGCACCACACCGAGGCAGAAAAGAACATCGCGGAGCTACCGCATTGCATGAGACTGTCTCATGACGGGCTCGTTTATGTATGCGACCGGCTGGCAAACCGGCTCCAGGCGTTCGACAAGATGGGGACCTTCATTAGAAACATCGATATCCCCTGGAAGAACTACACTGCTGAAAATGAAGACCTTCGAAAGTATTGCCACATGTTGTGGCGGACTTTCCCGCCTTGCAGCTTGCTGCACCTGCTGGCGCCGGGCCTGCGGGCGGGCCGCATCCCGTTCGTTCGCGCCGCCGGGCAGGACGTGCCCGTGGTCGAATCGCATGACGGCCGCATCGTGCTGGCGCCGCACGCCGCCCAGATCGGGCGCGATGCTGAGGTCGATTTCGGCGACGGCCAAGTTGCGCACGTGCCGCTCGCGCCGGGCAGTATCGGACGCTGGGCCGCGGTGCCAACGCCATCGCCAAGGAGCGACGCATGAATACGAGACGGCCCATGGCGCTTCGCGTGCCGCGCCGCCTGGTGCTGACCCTCAAGCTCGGGGAAATGCCCGATCATTTGCCCAGCCTTCGCGAAGTGCGGCGCGAAGGGGCCGCGGGCCGCCCGTTGCAGCCGAGCTTTTGACCTGCGTATCCACCGCGGCGGTGGCAGACTCGACTGAAAAGTCCTCTTCGGTTTCGAGAAGAAGAATCTCATCAGATCGGAGCCCCAGCCATGCATCAAGAGACAACAATAGCTGATAGCGGTAGCCGCGAAGAACGTACCAAGCCTGTCCCTTGTGACTTGTGGTCATCGTCGACAAGTTCCCAGCCGTTTGCTCGAGTTTCAATTGAACGATTGTCCGATTGCAAAGCTAGAGCGGACCTTCGATGATCAGTCGCGTGCGAAAAGTAGCTCGCGTGATTGAGATTGACGCAGCGGGATTATCACGAACAGGCTATTCTTACAGCTTCCCATCGCAGCTCCCGAGCCCCCGCCGGCGGTCCTTGGGCGAAGGATCATCATCGAAAGGCCGACCCGCAGAGTCCCGGTTGCGGCCAAGCGGCTCGGCGCGCCCTGCACTTGGAAGCCAAGGCCGGAGGGACGCACGCCCCGAACGGACTGAAGCGCGGCGCGTGTCGT
>Ga0137415_10008350_pt1 | contig 10268 bp, 14 predicted proteins | sample CZODoug3_1_1_16f_FD_183082 | JGI IMG/M metagenome (GOLD analysis project Ga0137415, IMG submission 183082) | Vadose zone soil fungal communities from Angelo Coast Range Reserve, California, USA - CZODoug3_1_1_16fungal (Hybrid Assembly) | ecosystem: Environmental > Terrestrial > Soil > Vadose... | reverse complement strand
TGAGTTTCTTCCTCGCGTTTCTGGTACTCATCACTATTTTTGTTCCGATGATTCGTCTGTCACGGCCCGGGCGAATTGGATTAGACCTGGTTTTTGCGTTCATGCTTTTCTCGGGTGCTGTCGCAACCATTCGACAGAAGGCCCTCATGTATCTAGTCGTTGCGGTGACGGTGTTCGAGTTCGTCGCGGACTTAATCGTCGAATTCAACTCATCGCTCGGCCACCTGGGCTGGGATACAGCGCTGAAGGTATCAGGTCTGGCCATTCTGATAGTTATGACGCTGCGCCACACATTTCGTCCTGGCCGGGTTAGCGTGCACCGGGTCATGGGAGGAGTCGCCGCCTACCTGCTGGTCGGGCTGACTTGGGCGTTCGGATACAAGCTGCTCATGGAGAACCGTCCCGATGCAATCCATTTCCAATCCTCTATCGCTGGAAGTCCGACCGGTGAGCCGAGCCGTTTAATCTACTTCAGCTTCGCCACTTTGACCAGCGTGAGTTATGGTGACGCCTATCCCATACATCGGGTTGCGCGATCGATGGCGATGGCGGAAGCGCTGATTGGACAACTCTATCCCTCGATCCTGATAGCAACGCTAGTCGGAATGGCGTTGCAAGCGCGGTCTAGCGGAGGGGTGGACCCCTGACCCGATCTGCGGTTCCTGGCGATCTTCAAGAGCTCTTATCAAAATGGGAGGAACTATGGAATTCACCGTCGATCCTAAACCGATGGTGCTTACGCTGCTCGGCCGGCGTCACAGTAACGATCGCAGTCCGGATCAAGAGCTGAACCGGCGCCGTTTGCTGAAGCTTGCCGTCTCCTCCATCGTTGGGGCACAGCTGCCGGGCCGGCTGCTTCACGCACAATCCGAGCTGCAGTCTTGCTCTCCTCCCATCCCACAGAACCAGGCGCCGTCCAATGGTGGTCCTTGCCCGTATCCAATTCCCTGGCTCGACAAGAATGGCAACCACAACCAAAGCCCGATGCCGAGTGTCGAACTATCCAACATCTATCACTTCAAGGGAAAGCTGGCACGGTGCAATGGCTTCCGCGGCATGGGCACGGACAATAAGGGCAACCGCCTCGCCTGGGGCACTCCGACCACCGACTACAGCTACATGGCAGGCGAGTACTGGGCGGCACGCCAGGCGCACCAAGCTATCTTCGCCCACACATGACTCACCATATTCAAGGGACCGGCGGTCCCGCAGAACCAGATCCATGATTTCCATCCGCCCATTTCGCCCGACGGTCTGTATTGGGTCACGCCTGTGCCATCAAGCGGCCTCACGTTCAGTTCCGACGAAACAATGGCTACGCTCCGGATGACCAACGTCCCCATCATTGACCAGCCTCGCTGGCCAGCGATGGACGCTCAAACGACTCCAGCATTTATGGATTTCAAACTGGTCCTCAAGTCCACCGACGAGCCGGTCAAATACGAAGATCCGACCCGGCAGTACCGATTCGAAGGCTTCAAGGCGGGCGCACAGCTTGAAGCCACAATTCGTGTGCCATCGATCGATTTCACTTTCAAAACTGATCCGCTGGAAAGCTCTAAGTGCGATTTCGCAGTGATGGGCGAGGAAGTGAACGGCAAGTATTACGAAGCAGCGAAAGGCTGAAGCTTAGTCGAACAAATAGTTGACTCTGGAGAGATCGTAGGCAACTCGGAAAATGCGGAACGGTGTCGCGGCAGATCTCGATTCCGGCTAGGCGAAGCTGGGTGCAATTCCAAGGAACGGTTTGGTCGGTGTGCAGGGTTAGTCGAAGCGCAACAACAGAGGTGAAGAGAACAAAAGGACAATTATGATGACGACAAAGTTACCATTCTTTGTCAGTGTAATTTGTCTCTCCGCTCTCGGCTGCGCACAGATTCGTTCATTGCCGCAGCCTCCGCGCGTGCAAGCGAAGAATCATGTCCTGTCCCTTACGCTGCATGCGGTGAATGAAAACGGTCGGGATGCTTTCGCTTTCGACGGTGAGACGGTCGCCCCAATCATACGTGCTTCCCCGGGTGACGTTCTCAAAATCACCTACATCAACGATCTTCCGTCCAAGTCTCCGGAGACTTGTGCGGTGAATCCCTGCATGGACATGACGAACTTGCATTTTCATGGGCTCAGCGTCTCGCCACATGCCCCGCAAGATGACGTGCTAACAATGCTGGCCAAGCCTGGCCAGGTTTTGCACTACTCGGTTGAGATTCCGCGCGATCATCCGCCAGGCCTGTTCTGGTACCACACTCATCCTCACGGCGAGAGTCACCGGCAAGTGTTGGACGGAATGTCCGGAGCCATCGTCGTCGAGGGAATGGGGCGCTACGTCCCTGAAGTAGAACGGCTCCGTGAGCGGGTGATCGTTGTGCGCGGCCGCTCCATCGAGCATGATCCGAATGCCGCCGCACTCATGCGCGATGTCGAAATCCCAGCTAAGGGATGCGGGCGGGAAGCCGAGGCAGTTGAGGAAATCTTTACCGTGAACGGAGTACTTCGGCCGCGAATCGAGATCGCTCCTAAAGAGCGGCAGTTCTGGCGTATCGTGAACGCTTCGGCGGACCGCTATTTGGACCTGCAACTGGATGGACAGACTTTTGAAATCGTGGCGCTCGACGGGATGCCGCTTGCCTACCGCGATCCCAAACATCCGACGAGGGTCGCCGATCATTTGCTGGTTGCGCCTGCGGGCCGGCTCGAAACAATTGTCACCGGCCCACTCCCTGGCACAAATAGAGCCCTGCGTACGCTTTGCGTAGATACGGGTCCGGTTGGGGATCCCAATCCGGAGATGGTGCTGGCAGATCTTGTGCAACCCAGCCCCACTCAGCCCAGTCCGAATCGACCCGATGCAACCGCGCCCCGGCGAGTTCATTCTATCGATGACCGACCACCACTTTATAGGCCGATCGACGTAGAGCCGCTGAAGAAAGCTGAACCCGACTTCACTGTAATCTTCACAGAGGACAAGAATGGCTTCTACATCAACGGCCGCAAATTTGCGGCGGATGCGAGTCCGATGACAAGCGCTCGTGTCGGGACGTATCAGCATTGGCGTATTGTCAACCAAACTGCCGAACTACATCCCTTCCACATTCACCAGGTTCACTTCTTGGCTTATGCGCAAAATGGCGTGTCACTCCCCCATCCTGCGTGGCTGGATACCGTGAATGTTCCGTATGGCGGCTCCGTTGACGTCATTTTGGACTTCACCAACCCCGTCATCAAGGGTATGTCAGTATTTCATTGTCATCTGCTGAATCACGAGGACAAGGGAATGATGGCGAAGATTCTGTTCAAGTAGCGGGACTGGCAGTATCGATTGCAACTGAGATCGAAGAGCCGACTGAATTCAGGAAAATCTGTGACGGCGTGAGATCGCGATGGCCGAAAAAGTGTCGATATATGGACGCTGCCCCTAGATAAGTCGAGTGCAGCGGGCTGTTTTAAACGGGCTGGCGTTGGCAGTTGGATTGCATTTGAGGGTGGAAGGAGTTGTTCCAACGAGATGCTGGAACGCGATTGACGCTGCCAGACGCTGAGTAGGAGGAGACCAGGATGGACAGCAACTATGTCTTTCTTTGCGGAGTGATGTGGTGCAGGTTCGGACAGCACGACGCCGGCAAGGAACTACTCAGGGCTGCTGATTCTGGGGATCCAGATATGAAAGCACTGGCCTGGGCGATGTTGACGAAAGGTGCGCGTCGCTTGAGAGAGTTGGAAAAACGGGCGCAACCTGGTTCCCGCACGATCCTTGGGGGAGAACTATGTGGATGAGATCATGCGCTGTTTGTAAGGCACTTTTGCACAAGCGCCGGTTGTGCGATTCGGTGCGTTGTCAATGCGGATGGATTTGGTAGAGCCGTTGGAGTTTGAAAGCTGATGGCAGCCGGCCCACAGAAGGAATGAAATCAAGGAGGTTGTCATGGCAAAGGTGATCGAGTTTTACATACCGATGCGCTTCCGGAAACCATTGAAGGCGGCTCCTCGTGTGCAATTTGGAAAAATTGTCGAGTTTTGTCTGCGGACGAAGAAATCGGCCTAGCGTCACGGCAACAAAGTACAGCGCTCAATCAGCTTGTAAGCATTGTGAGGTTTGTATTTGCTCTTGCTTGTTCCTGGGTGCAGAACACGAATGGTCGAATTCACCATGAATGAGGAAAAGGCGATGAATGATGAGAAGAAGGACAAGATGATACAGGATGGAGTTTCCAGAAGGAGTGTCCTGGGAATCGGCTCCGCTGCTTTAGCCGCGGCTGCATTCGCAGGATTGAGCGCTCATGCACAAACGCGGGAAGGGACGCAAAAGGCAGAAGGCGATCATTCCTCCAGTAACCCTGGACAAGAGAACAAGCCACTTCTGGCCGAGAATCCCAACTCAAACACGCCGCCGCCGACCGATAACGGGGATGTCGGCCCCATCTGGTACTCCTACGATCTGACGAAAAAGAGAATTCAAGAGGGAGGGTGGACGCATCAGGTGACGCAGCGCGAACTGCCGTCTTCCACTGAATTAGCGGGCGTCAACATGCGTTTAACGGCCGGCAGCTTTCGTGAACTGCATTGGCACACAGCCGACGAGTGGGCCATCATGCTCTATGGAAATGCCCGCGTCACGGTATTGAATCTTGATGGGACGATCTTTATCGACGACGTAAGCAAGGGCGATCTGTGGTATTTCCCGGCCGGTTTTCCTCATTCTATCCAAGGTCTGGGGCCGGATGGATGCGAGTTTCTGCTGGTCTTCGATCAGGGTATGTTTTCGGAAGACAATACATTCCTTCTCTCGGAATGGGTGGCGCATACGCCTCCTGATGTGTTGTCGAAGAACTTTGGACTACCGCAGAGCGCTCTCACCACTCTGCCGACTAGTTTTCTTTACATTTTTCCCGCAGACTTACCGAAGTCATTGGCGGAGGATAGAGCAGCAGTTGGCGGGCAGAAAGTGCAGTCTCCCATCCAGTACACATTCAGAATGGAAGCAATGGCTCCGACTAAGCGAACTGCCGGCGGCGAAATACGCATCGTTGACTCGCATAACTTTCCAGTTTCGAAGAACGTTGCCGCTGCCCTGAACACGATCAAACCCGGAGGGATGCGCGAGCTTCATTGGCATCCCAATGCCTCTGAGTGGCAGTTCTGGATGGCGGGGAAGGGACGAATGACTGTGTTTATGCCCGTTGGGTCGGCACGCACCATGGACTTCAATGCCAACGACGTCGGTTTCGTTCCGGCCACTGCTGGTCATTACGTCGAAAACACTGGCGATACTGACCTGGTGTTTCTGGAGATGTTCAAGGCGAGCGAAGTTTTGGACTTCTCCCTCAACCAATGGATCCGGCGGCTTCCTCCCGAAATGGTCTCTTCGCATTTGAAGCTTGATAGGAATGCGGTCCAAACCATTCCGGCAGAAAAGTTGGAGATCGTGCCGCGATAGCTCTTCGCTGACCAACCCAGCGATGGGAGGCGCTGTTCCCCGAGCGCGGAAGCGGCGCCTGCATATTCTCTTACTGCGATGTTCTGTAACTTAAACTAAAGGGGGATTCATGTTAGAAGGACTATTGCAACCCACACATCTGGTGGTGATCTTTGGAATCGCTTTGCTCGTATTCGGGCCCAAGAAGCTTCCCGAGCTGGGCAAAGGAATCGGGGAAGGTATCCGCGGTTTCAAGTCGGCGATGAAAGAGCACGTGGATGCCTCCGACAAAACCACCACCGCCGAGCATGACTCTAGCCCTCGATAACTGTGATTCTTTTGCGTCGGAAAGCGATGTGGCTACCGATTCGTATCGCTGCTGTCAGTCAGGCTGGTGAATACCATTCTTACAAAAACATCCGGAGATACGTAACCCCGGTCCCATTCGGCGTCGAAGTCTTTAGTTGGGGCTGCGGACACTGCTTCATCTATTGTTTTTCCCGCCGCAACCAAAACCTTGATGCGCTGCCGAACCTGCACCAGCATGTCACGGTAGTTCTGTAGATCTGAACGCGTAGCTACCGGCCCATGGCCTGGCGCGATCTTTGTCTGCTCGTCAGTTTGCGCCAGAATTTGATCGAGGGAATGGATCATGCCATCGATTGATCCCCCTGACGCTAGATCGAGAATGGGGTAGAAGTGATTCGAGAAAATATCCCCAACCACGGCAACATTCGCCGGAGAGATGTAGATAATTGTGTCTCCATCGGTATGCGCAGGACCGGAGTTGACCAATGTTAGCTGCTGACCGTCCTGTCGCAAAGTCATGCTGCTTGAATAGGTTACTGTTGGCAGCGCCTGGGTTGGATAAGGGCCATCGCGCAAGCCAATGAAAGGCACGTTCTGCACCGACGATAGCCGCTTCTTTACGTTTTCTTGGGCTATGATGGTTACACCTGCGGAGCCGAAGTACACGTTTCCCCCGGTGTGATCAAAGTGCCAATGCGTATTCACTAGCCGTGTGACCGGGCGCCCCGTAGCTTTGAAGATCGCTCCGCTCAACTCAGAGGCTCGCGAGTCCACGCCGCTATCGATCAGCAAGGTGCTGCCTTCAGCGGCGATCGCCGTAACGTTTCCTCCGTCCCCGGAAAACATGAACAAAGACTTGCCCAGAGGGGTGGTCTTTAAGGGGCTGTTCTCAAACTGTTCGGTGGCCTTCTGGGTGACAGTCTCGCCTCTCCCCTCCTGTGCCACCCCTCGTGGGGCCACTCCTGTTATAGCTAGGGTCAATACAAGTGCCTGAATAGTGGCAAATAACGGCCTCATCTCATGAAGAGTGTGTTCCATTCGTCCCGCTCCTTTAACGAAAAAAGTCGACCTAGATGATGTCGAGCGGCGATCTAGCCTAGGCACTGAAAGAATCTAGACAGAGCTGCCCAGGGCCATCCGGATTGCTGTCCAGATGAAATTGCTTGAAGAGAAGATGACGGTCGCCCAGGTGACAACGTCGCTGCGGGAGGTGGCGAGAAATCTTCTCACTCTCTGCAAAACTGAACCTGTTTCTCCTCGCCGCTCTGCCCAACTAAGTCCCTGCTGGTGTCTTTCAGTCTGCTTGCCTGCCATTGCTTCCGGGATTCGCTGGTAAGCGGCGGCAGTCCGGACGCAAGCTCTACTACCCGCTACTGCCTCCTCGCGAGAGGAGAAGCCGAATGCGACAATGGAGGGTGCGGCTATGAGATCGCGCAGTGATTGCTCGTTCGGGTACGCAATCACGATGCGTTCATGACCAGTTTCGGTATGAAGCCCTTCTATTACTGCGTACTGCACGACCGAAAAATCAACCAACGCCTTCACGACCGCATCCTCCCTCACTCATATCCGCGTTCGATATGTCTTAAGCAGTAGCAAACCTCGTTCCAAACTATTTTTCGACGGGAATTGGCAATGAATGCGGCTAAATTGGCCCGCGGGGGAATTGTTTCTCAGCCTCGGGTCTTCTGAAGAAAGGCTTCACGAGGGAAATGGCGCCCGCCGCTGGACAACGTGTCTACGGATGGACATCACTTCATCTAGCTGGCCAAAAAAAGGCGCCGCGAGGCCGACGCAAGGGGGAAAGTAGTTGTATTTAGGTCGAACTCCCCGTTTGTCTCGAAAATTCGGTCTTTCCGTCTCAGAGCGGCACCACAAGGCCGGCAAGGTGCAGTAAGGAACTGAGCAACTTGCTCAATCCGTTCCATACGATCTGCACGCCGATGCAAACCAGTAGGAACGAAGAAAGCTTTAGAATTACGTTCATCCCCGTGGGGCCTATGACGAAAGCCAACCGATCCGCGAAACCATAGCAAAGGTAGATGGATATGGCCAGGAAAGCACAACCGATCGCCGCTGCGAGAATCATTAGCAGGTTTGTTCCCAGTTGGCGCGGTTCATTTGCGCCCAAGGTAATCGCAACCGAGATCGAGCCCGGCCCGACCGTCAGGGGAAGGGTCAGCGGGTAAAATGCTTCCCTTAGAACATCAGCGCTGGTGAACGTACGCCCGACTGCGCCTCGGTCATTCTCCTCTTTTTGCTCTAGCATTGCCCAGCCCGTCGCAATCACGATCAGCCCTCCACCCACCTGCACCACTGGAATCGAAATCCCAAAAAATGAGAGCACGTGCGATCCGACGGCGAAGGACGCGATCAGCAGTATGAAACTGTTCAGGGCAATGCGACGAGCCAGCAACCTTCGCATCTGCGCCGTGTAGTCTCCCGTGAGCACCAGAAAGAATGGACTTCCTCCGATTGGATCCACGATCGGGAAGAGCGCACTCACGACCACCAGGATTGTCTTCGCAGCTTGAATCATCAGGGTCACCGTCACTGACAGATTGGTTCTCATGTCGGCTGCGTCGCATTTCACTCGCCGTCCATTCTGCGGGCACGGACGATGAATCTTTTCGGCGCAGGACCGGTGTAGTGAAAGGGGTAACAGGTGACCAGCGTCAGCAACTGACCCGTGGAAGGCTCCAAAACCCACGTCTCGTCGGGACGGACGACATCGGTGAACCTGACACTGTAGATGTACTGCCTTCCAGGAACCGTAATTCGGATGAGATCGCCGGACTTGAGGTCACCCAAACGCCGAAAGAAAGTATCGCGGTGCGCGGCAATCGCAACGTTGCCCGGTTTCCCTGGGAGTGCCGTCCCCGGGATATGGCCAGCGGCTATTCTAAGCGTCCGTGGCGAGGTCCCTTCGGCAACCATCACCGAGACATGAGCCCGCGGGACATCGATTCTGCCGACCATCGCTATTCCGCCGGCCAGCAGCAACGGCCCTGGTTGTGACACAGCCAAAGAACTTCGAGCTGTTGAAGGCTGCGCGAGCGCAACGTTGGCTTTCCGCATTTGTTCACGCGCCAAGACCTGATAACGCATTGCTTCGGCGACTACAATCGCGCAATATCCCAGGGCTGAGAATCCCGCAAGCAGGAGAGCATACTGGCCCCAGACAAGAATCATCCTTCGTCGCGCTGTCATGCTTAGACTCTCTTCACGCAATAAGTACCCGCACATATTCGAATCTGCTCAAAAAGCGTCTGGCGCCGTCAAAACCGGCGCCAGCATAGAAGAAGCCGGACCCTGAGTTACGACACTTTTCGGGCGGCCAGTCGAAGCGCGAAACCAGCGCCCAATGACATTAGTCCGAGCAATCCCCAGAGTGGCAACGAACTGGCAGTCCTGGGAAGGGAGTTGGTCGCTGCCTCTTGCGGCATGACGAGGGGCTGACTAGCGACGATTTCAGCAAGTTCGATTTCCTCGCCGCTGGGAGTCGCCGCCTTTATCGGTACTTGTTTGATCTGAGCGGTATCTGACGCCTGCTCGTTGGGAATTGAGAGCACCGGTCGGCTGGTCTGCTTCGCGAGTTGGATTGCTCTGCTTTTTGGATATACAAATTCCAGTCCGAAGTTGTCACCGGGGTAGAACCACGAATGAATGGCCTCAGGCTGATCCGAGGGCCTCTCCTCGAAATGGATCACGGTTCTTCCCTTGGGTTGCATCCGGTAATCGGGAATCGCGAGAACCGTCGTCACCAACCGCGTACGATCCGCATTCCAGATCTGAACTATATTGCGATCTGACGGGCTATCCGCCAAGGTGAACCAATAGGTTCCAGCCGGGAGGACCTGGCCTGGTACCTCGACTGGCTCACTAAATGTGAGTTTGCTAGCCTTGTCCTCCTCATCTGCCATCATGGCGCTTGGTGCAACTAGCGCACAAAGCGCAACCAGACAGAATGTTACAACGAGCCACTTGCGTGTATTCACTGTTTCCTCCTTGAATTCAGTCGCACCTCGATGGGTCCGACTGGTGTTAGTCATTCTGCTAGCCGCTAGCTTCCCCGATGTTGTGCAGGAACATGCTCCTGGCCTTCTGCGGCCGCTTGAGCGATCCTCTTTTCGTACCCGGACTTGACCACTTCGCTGCCGCTTGGGTTGGATTCGTCGAACAACTTCTCAAGGAAGTATCGGTGCCCGTATTTGCTGAAAATCAACTCGCTCTTGGCCGGTGTGGTATTGGTCTTTGCGTCGCGAACCTCGAAGAGAGCCGAACTAGAGCCATCCGCGCTACTGATTTCCATCATCGTCAGGTCGGAGTTGTCCAGCACGTGGATGGTGTACTTACCCGGCGGAAGTTTGACGTTTCCCACATGGAACTGAAATGGGATGTCGGCTTCGAGGTTCCCTACAATCTGCGCCTGTGCTTTGGTTGGATGCGTCGTTAGGGCAAAAACCAAGGCGATGAACAACGACAGTAATTGGTATCTTCTTGTCTCCTGCAATTTCATAGTTTCTCCTTTTTAGATTCTGAAACA
>Ga0137415_10008349_pt1 | contig 10268 bp, 5 predicted proteins | sample CZODoug3_1_1_16f_FD_183082 | JGI IMG/M metagenome (GOLD analysis project Ga0137415, IMG submission 183082) | Vadose zone soil fungal communities from Angelo Coast Range Reserve, California, USA - CZODoug3_1_1_16fungal (Hybrid Assembly) | ecosystem: Environmental > Terrestrial > Soil > Vadose... | reverse complement strand
ATCTACGCGCGGTGCCCGCATTACTGCTACCCTTGGGACCCGCTCAACCAGACGCAGATGAACTTACCCTTCCTCAACCCGAGTCTGAAACCCACGCTCATCTACCCCGGGCCTGCAGGTGGTTTCGAGGATGAGTCTTCATACAGCCCGACCCTGAACTACCTCTTCGTGGACTACCAGGAATTGCCTGGCGTCGCCTACTACGTCCCTATGAACCTAACGAACTACAAGACGAACTCCGGAATGGCGTTCCAATCTGCCTCTGGAGGCCCCTTGCTTGGGGGCCACCCTGACGTCGCGAACAACAACACAGTCTTTGCCATCAACGCCGCGACCGGACAGATGGTTTGGTCCCACTTCATCCCGACCCAGGGATACCGCGGCGGAAACAGCAACAGTGGCAACGTTGTCTTTCTGACTTTGTCGTCGGGAGACTTCTTGATGCTCGACGCCCGGACAGGCACGACGATCAAGGACCTGTTCATCGGCGGACCTCTGAATGTCCTTCCGTCCATAGGAGCGACGGCTTCAGGGCAGATGGAGGTCATCTTCCCGATTACCGCAGGTGTTGTCAGCTGGGGCACTGGAGTCCCAGGCGACATCGTGGCCTTGAGCCTGCAGAACGTTCCGGCGAACCTTCCAGCGACCACAATCACCACCACAATTCCAGCACAAACGGTCACCACCGCCGGGGGACAAGCGACAACCGTGACTGCGACTACCACAGTCGCAACCACAGTAACAACCGGAGTCGACACAACCACACTCTACGGGATAGCGGCGGTCGCCGTGATCTTCATCATCGCGACGGGCTATCTTGTGATGGCTCGCAGGAGACCCGGCGCTTAATTTATTTCTGCACGAGCTAGCCTAACCGCCTCGAGTCTCTCCGCGCGTTCACCTCCTCCTTCGCGAGACGATGAGACTCCCGCATCAACCTGAGACAGGTGGGGCCATGTTCCGGCATCAGGACCTCAAGCTCTTCGAGGGAGACGGAGTAGCCTGGACTCCAGTACCTCACGGCCGCGTTTCCTGACGCGAAGCCTACAACTTCGCTGTTGTAGGTTATCCTGCGGACCCCCTCCTCGCCGGGCTCGACCCTTCCCACCAGCAACGACTTTGCGATGCCGATGCTCGGAATGCCCAGGACCATACCGCATATGGTCGCAAGGCCCGCGGAGCGCGGATGCTCGGCTCAGTGCGCGTCGAAGCACACGAGCTGAGGACGAGCCTTGAGCCTGTTGACCGCTGCGGTCACGAAGGGACCCTCGTGCAGGTAGAACAGCCCGGGCACATAGGGGAGGCTGAAGCGGCCCTTGTAGACGCCCCGCGCCACGGTCCGCCCGTCTACCGCCTCTCTCACCATCGGGCGCCTGCATTACGACGGCGGCGGCGACTGGTACGCCGGCCCCTCCGCCCTACCGAACCTCCTCGCGGCCCTGCGTCAGCGCACCGCGCTCCCCGTCGCCGAGCGCGAGCGCGTCGTGACGCTCACCGGCCCCGAGCTGTGGGACGTTCCCTACGTCTTCATGACCGGGCACGGGAACGTCCACTTCTCGGACGAGGAGGTGCAGCGGCTGCGGCGCTGGCTCGAGCAGGGGGGCTTCCTGCACGCCGACGACGATTACGGCATGGACAAGTCGTTCCGCCGCGAGATCGCGCGCGTTTTCCCCGACCACCCGCTGGTTGAAGTCCCGTTGAGCCACCCCATCTATCACCTGGTGTACGACTTCCCCAAGGGCATCCCCAAGATTCATGAGCACGACGGGCTGCCGGCGCAGGGCTTCGGTATATTTTTGGGCAACCGCCTGGTCGTGTACTATTCCTATCAGACGGACCTGGGCGACGGGTGGGAGGATCCAGACGTGCACCACGACCCTCCGGAGCTTCATGAGGCGGCACTACGAATGGGGGTCAACCTGTTCACCTACGCCGTGAGCGTAACGCGGTGACCGACACGGCGCTTCGGCTGCGGCGGCTCGGTGGGCCGCACGCCCGCGCCCGCGCCGGAGCGGTCCTGCTCACGAGCGCGGGCGTCGCGTTTGCTACCGCGGCAGCAGGGATGGCGCTGGCGCCGCGCGTCGCGGCGGTGGTGGTCGCGTGGCTCCTGATCGGTGTGATCGCCGCGGCGGCCGCGTGGCTCGTCCGCCGGGCGGGACGTCCGGCTGCCCCCGACGTCGTGGGACGGCTGGTGGAAACGGCCGCCGGCACTCGTGCCGGGAGCGTGGTGGGACTGCTCGCTCCGGCGACGAGCGCTGGAGCGAGCGCCGAGCTCTTGGGGCTGGCGGACGCTCGAGCGGCCGCGGTGGTGGAGCGTGCGGCTCCCGCGGTGCGACGGCTGTTGGCCCGCGGCACACGCGCGTCGGTGGCGGTTGGCGCCGGCGCGGCGGCGCTGGGCGCCGCGCTGTTCGTCGCGGCGTCGCCCGGCGCGGGGCGGGCGGCCGCGTTCTGGCATCCGCTCCGCGCCATCGTCGACGCGCGCGCGCCGGTGCGCCTCGCCGTGGACCGCGCGAGCGTGCGCCGGGGTGACAGCGTCACGGTCACGCTCGACGTGCCCGCGGCGACACGGGCCACACTCTGGACCCGCGGACCGGGGGAGCCGTGGCGGCCGGCCGCGGTCGTGCTGGATTCGATGGGCCACGCCGCCCGCCGCATCGGTCCGCTCGAGTCCGATCTGTATATCCGGGCCGCGAGCGGGAGCCGGCGCAGCGTCGAGCGCCGTGTCAGCGTGGCGCTGCCAGCGTTCGTTGCCGGCCTCGAGGTCACCGCTCGGTATCCGGCGTACCTCGCCCGTCCCGATGAGCCCCTCGTCCCCGGCCCCGACCCGGTGGCGATCCCCGAAGGCACAGTGATCCTCACGAGCGGAGCGGCGAGCGTCCCGCTGACGGCGGCAACGTGGCGCCGGGACAGCGGTGCGGCAGGCGCGCGCCTCGCCGTGGATGGGGCCAGGTTCTCGGGTCGGCTCACCGCTGCGCCAAGCGCCACCGGCACCTGGCTGCTCGAGCTCGCGACGGCGGACGGAACGCCGCTCGAGGGCGACGTACCCGCGCTGCGCCTGCACGTGGTGCCCGATTCCGCGCCCGTGGTGACGGTCCCGGTCCCGGGGCGCGACACGACGCTGCCGCTGACGCTGAGGCAGCCGCTCGTGATCGACGCGCGGGACGATCACGGGCTGACCAGGCTCGAGGTCGTGAGCTGGCGCGTGAGCCGGACGGGGAAGGTGGGGGCGGCCGTGCGCGAGTCGCTGGACGTATCCGGCGCGGGCGACCGGGCCATCGTCCAGGGGGATCTCGATGCAGAGCGGCGCGGACTCCTGCCGGGCGACACGCTGCGGCTCCGGGTCGAGGCGTGGGACAATGTGCCTGCGCCTGGCACTCACGTGGGAAAGAGTGCGGAGATCGCGCTGCGGCTCCCGAGTCTCGAGGAGCTGCGCGCCGCGACGCGCGCGGCCACGCGGGATGTCGCCGTGGCGGCGGACTCGGTCGCGCAGGCGGAGCGCGAGTTGGGGGCGCGGACGCGGGATCTCGCGCAGCAACGCTCCCGCGACCCGGCAGGCACACGCCGCGGCGCGGACGGGCGGGACGGACCGCTTCCTTTCCAGGCGACGGAGCGCGCGCAGGCCGTGGCGCGAGAGCAGGAGGCGCTGCAGCAGCGTTTGCAGGAGCTGTCGCGCGCGGTCGAGGAAATCACGCGCGCCGCTCAGGCCGCGGGAATAGGCGACACGGCGTTCCAGGCACGCTTGCGCGAGGTTCAGGAACTGCTGCAACGCGCGGTGACGCCGGAGCTGGCGGCGCGGTTGCGCGAGCTGCAGGAAGCGCTGGCCCGGCTGGACCCGGAGGCGACGCGCCGCGCGCTCGAGCGCCTCGCCGAGGCGCAGCAGCAGCTCAAGGCCGAGCTCGAGCGCTCCGGAGAGCTGTTCCGCCGGGCCGCCGTCGAGGGCGCGCTCGCGTCGCTCGCGGCCGACGCCGAGGACCTGCAGCGGCGCCAGGCGGAGTGGAATCGCGAGGACGCGCCGCGGCCGGACAGCGCGGGCGCTGCGCGCCAGCGCGCGCTCGCCGATCGCGCGGACTCGTTGGCGCGCGGCATCGACCGGGTCGCCTCGGACCTGCGCGCGGCTCCCCGCACCCCGTTCGCCGCGCCGCAGCAGGCGGCGCGCGCTGCGGGAGCGGCGATGCAACGCGCGGCGCAGGCCGCGGACCAAAGTCGGGCGCCCGCCGCGACGGCGGCGGGGACCGAGGCCGAGCGGCAGCTCGCGGGGGTGCCCGAGGCGCTGCGCGGGCAGCGCGACTCGCTGGCCCGGGAGTGGCGGGGCGAGACCCTCGCGGCGCTCGACCGCGCGCTTTCGGAGACGGCCGCGCTCGCGCAGGGCCAGGAGCGCGTGGCTGAGGCGCTGCGGCGCGGCGAGGCGGGCGCCGGCACCCGGTCGCGGCAGGCAGCGGTGGAGGAGGGCACCGACGCGGTGGCGCGCCAGATCCGCGAGGCGGCCGGGAAGCACGCGCTGGTATCACCGCAGCTGGACGCCGCGCTGGGCTATGCGAAGCGGCAAATGGCGGCGGCGCGCTCCGAGCTCGAAGAGGCTGACCCCAACGCCTCTGAGGCGGCCACCCTCGCCGACGACGCGGTCGACGCCCTCAACGCCACCGCGCTGGCGCTGGCCCGCAGCCGCAGCCAGGTAGCGGGCGGGAAGTCGGGTAGCGGGTTCGCCGAAGCGGTGGAGCAGCTGGCGCGCCTGGCGCGCGATCAGCAGGGGCTGAACGGTCTGGCCCAGGGCCTGTTCCCGCTGATGGGCGTGAGCGGCGAGGCAATGCTGCAGCAACTCCGCGCCCTCGCCGCCCGCCAGCGCGCCCTCGCGGAGCAGCTCGAGCGGCTCCAGGCCGGCGGTGCGACCGCTGCCGCCGGTCCGCTCGCACAGGAGGCGAAGGAGCTCGCGCGCCAGCTCGACGCCGGGCGGCTCGATCAGCAGACCATCGAGCGCCAGCAGCGCCTGTACCGCCGCCTGCTCGACGCCGGCCGCACGCTTTCGAACGACGAGCCCGACCAGACCAAGGAGCGCGTCAGCCGCTCCGCGACCGGGGACAGCGTGCACATCCCCGACGTCCTGAAGCCCGGGGCGACGGGTGCGGGCCCGCGGCTCCGCTACCCCACGTGGGAAGAGCTCCAGGGTCTCACCCCCGAGCAACGTCGCCTGGTGCTCGAGTATTTCCGGAGACTAAATGCGCCTCGGCGTTAGTTGGACGGTCGGGCTGCTCGTCCTGTTTGCTCGCTCGCTCCCGGCGCAGGCGATCGGCCAGGGCTTCGAGCTCGAGCGCGGCGGGCAGTACGACCAGGCGGCGGCGATCTATCTCGCGACGCTGCGGGCCGATCCGACCAATCTCACGGCGCTGCTCGGGCTCGAGCGCGTGCTGCCGCCGCTCAATCGCCTGGGCGAGCTGCTGCCGGCGGCCCAGCGGGCGGCGGCCGCGAGTCCGACCAACGCGGCGCTGCGGGGAGTGCTGCTGCGCGCGTACGTGGCCCTGAACGAGCCCGACAGCGCGCGGGCGGTGGCGCGGCGGTGGACCGCCGCCGCGCCGAGCGACGAAGCGCCGTACCGCGAGTGGGCGATGGCGCTCGAGGACGTGCACCGCCACGGCGCGGCGCGCGACGTGCTGCTCGCCGGCCGCCGCGCGCTCGGCCGATCCGGCGCGTTCGGGATCGAGCTGGCGGAGCTCAGCCAGCTCTCGGGCGACTGGGAAGGCGCGGCGCGCGAATGGGCGGCGGCGTTGCCGGACGCGCCGGTACAGCTGCCGAACGCGGCGAGCGCGCTGGCCGAGGCGCCCGACGCGCAGCGCGAGCGCATCGCGCGCCTGCTCACCGAGGGGAGCCCGTCGCCGCTCACGCGACGACTGGCGGGCGAGCTGCTGTTGGGCTGGGGGCAGGCGCTGCGCGCATGGGCCGTGTTCGAGCCGAGCGTCGCCACGCCGTCCGCGGACGCTGCGTTCGCCGCGCGGCGCTTTGCCGACCTCGCGGGCGCTCGCAGCACGCCCGACGCGCGCCGCGTGCGCGCTCTCGCGCTCGCGCGCTACGCCGACCTGGCGCCCGACGGAGGGGCGGCGGCCCGGGCGCGGGCCGACGCGGCGCGCGCCTTCATCGAGGCGGGCGATCGGGCCGCCGCGCGTGCCGTGCTCGAGCGGGTCGCGCAGGACTCGAATGCGTCTCCCGATGCCCAGCGCTTCGCGCAGCGCGCCGTGGTAGAGGCCATGATCGAGGGGGGGCAGCGCGACGAAGCGGCCCAACAGCTCGCGACCAATGCCCGGCTGTCCACCGACGACCGCGCGAGTTTACGTCTCGGGCTGGCGCGCGCCCGGATCGTGGCCGGCGAGCTCGACCGCGCCGATGCGGAGCTGGCGCGCGACTCGAGCGTCGAGGCGGTGGCGCTCCAAGGATGGATCGCGCTGTATCGCGGGAGGGTGAGCGACGCCCGGCGGCTGTTCCTCGCCGCGGGGCCGTACGCCGGAGACCGGCGCGACGCCACCGAGCGCGCCGCGATGGTGGCGCTGCTGCAGCAGCTGCCGGGCGACTCGTTGCCCGCGCTCGGCGGCGCGTTATTGTTGCTTGCCCAGGGTGACTCGGCGCACGCCGCCGAGGCCTTGCGGCGTGCGGCCGCGGGTGTGGCAACGGGGGAGGGTGGCGGTGGGCGGCCCGACCTCCTGCTGCTGGCCGGGCGTGTGGCGGCCCGGCTGGACAGCGCGCAACAGGGCACCGCGCTCGCGCTGTTCGACGAGATTGTCCGCAGCGCGGGGTTGGGCGCGGCGGCGCCCGCCGCCGAGCTCGAGTGGGCGCGGCTGCTCGAACGCCGGACGCAGACGGCGGAGGCGATCCGGCATCTCGAGCACCTGATTCTCACATATCCCGGGAGCGCGGTGGTGCCCGAAGCGCGGCGCGAGCTCGAGCGGGCGAAGGGGGCGATTCCGCAGTCATGAAACGGAGAGAGTTCGTGAGCGCGGTCGGGCGGACAGCCGGACTGGTGGTCGGGAGCGATCTCCTCGGTCTCATTCCACTTGTCCGCCTGTCCGCCGGTCCGTCGTTGCTCCTCCCGATGGATGACGCCCAATCCGACCATCTCAAGGCGTACGGTGTCACCTATCGGGTGGTCCAGGTGGGCATCAAGGCGGAGTGGCTCCTGAACTACCGCGGCGGATCGTTCCTGCTGCCGGACGGGCCCGCGATCCGGCGCGACGCGGCGCTCGCGGGCGTGAGCGTCGAACCGGTGGACGACACCCGCGTCACGGCCATCCGCGGTGAGATCGAGGCGAGTAACATGGACGCCGTGCCGCTCGAAAAAGCGCCCAAGGTCGCCGTGTACGTACCCCCCAACGCGCCGCCCTGGGACGACGCCGTCACGATGGCGCTGCAGTACGCCGGCATCCAGTTCGACAAGGTGTGGGATTTCGAAGTGCTCGGCGGCAAGCTCGCGGGCTACGACTGGCTGCACCTGCACCACGAAGACTTCACGGGACAGTTCTCGAAGTTCTACCTCATCTATGCCGGCCAGCCGTGGCTCGCCGAGATGGTGCGGTTCAACGCGGACGCGGCGAAGCAGCTGGGCGCCGCGACCGTCCCCGCCTTGAAGAAGGCGGTGGCGCGCCAGATCCGGGACTACGTCGGGAACGGCGGGTTTCTGTTCGCGATGTGCACCGCGACCGAGACGCTCGACCTGGCGCTCGCCGCCGAGCGCGTGGACATCGCCGCCGCGTTCGCGGACGGCACGCCCATGGACCCGCAGGCGGATGCGAAGCTCGACTGGACGAAGGCCCTCGCCTTCATGGGCGCGCACGTGGAGCCCAACCCGCAGGTCGCGACCTTCTCGGACATCGACGGGCACCAGGTCAACGCCCCAGGGCGCCGCCAGCCGCTCGGCGCCTTCAAGCTGTTCAACTTCAGCGCAAAGATCGACCCGGTCCCGACGCTCCTGGTGCAGAACCATCGGCAGGTGATTCCCGATTTTTACGGGCTCACGACGTCGTTCCTGCGCAGCCGCTTGAAGCCCAGTGACGTCGTGCTCGCGGACGAAGAGGGCGCTCCCTGGGTGAAGTACATCAACGGCAACCACGGGAAAGGGACCTGGACGTTCTTCGGCGGCCACGATCCCGAGGACCAGCAGCACCAGATCGGCGATCCACCGACCGACCTGTCGTTACATCCCCATTCGCCGGGCTACCGGCTGATCCTCAACAACGTGCTCTTTCCGGCGGCCAAGAAGCGCGAGCTGAAGACATGAGCGTCGAGCGGCTCGCACCCGCGGTCCGCGAGCTGCTGCGCGCCGAGATCGCGGCCGCTCGCGGGCGGGAGGTGTCGTTCGTGGCCTCGCTCGACGCGAACGGCCTGATCGTCGACGCGCGGGTCGTCGCGCGCGGGACGGTGGACGCCGTGCTCGCCCTCCCGGGAATCGCGGTGCGCGGCGAGCTGCTGCTGCACAACCACCCCAGCGGCGTGCTCGAGCCGTCTGGCGCGGATCTGAGCGTCGCGGCGCGGCTGCACGACGGGGGCGTCGGCTTCGCGATCGTGGACAACGAGGTCACCGATTGCTACGTGGTGGTCGAGTGCCCGCGGCCGCGCGCCACCACCCGGATCGACCCGATCGACGTCGCGGCGTTGCTTTCCCCCTCAGGCCCCGTGGCCCGGGCGCTCGGCAACTTCGAAGATCGCCCCAGCCAGCGCGACATGACGGCCTACGTGTCCGACCTCTACAACGACGGCGGCGTCGGCATGCTCGAAGCCGGGACCGGGGTGGGGAAGTCGTTCGCCTATCTTGTGCCGGCGCTCGTGTGGGCCCGCGAGAACGGCGAGCGGACCGTCGTCTCCACCAACACGATCAACCTGCAGGAGCAGCTCGTCGGCAAGGATCTTCCGATTCTCGCGCGCGCGCTCGGCACGGGCGACCATTCGCCGACGTTCGCGCTGCTCAAGGGGTGGCGCAACTACGTCTGCCTGTCGCGCCTCGACCAGGCCCGCGAACAGGGGGACTCGCTGTTCGAGGACGAGCGCCGGGTGGAGCTGGACGGCCTCGCGGCGTGGGCCGCCCGGACCAGCGACGGCTCGCTCGCGGACCTCACGGACGAGCCGAGCGCCGACGTGTGGGACGCGGTGGCGGCGGAGTCGGATCTGTGCACGCGGCTCAAATGCCCCCATTTCGACCGCTGCTTCCTGTTCCAGGCGCGGCGGCGCGCGGCGGAAGCGGACGTCGTGGTCGTCAACCATCACCTGCTCGCGTCCGACCTTGCCGTGCGCATGGCGTCGGACAACTGGCAGGAAGCCGCCGTGCTCCCGCCGTATCGCCGGCTGGTGCTGGACGAGGCCCACCATCTCGAAGACGTGGCCGCCATGCATCTCGGCGCGCAGGTCAGCATGCTCGGTGTGCAACGTCTCCTGTCCCGGCTCGAGAAAAACGGTCGCGGGCTCCTCCCCACACTGCGCTCGGTGCTGTTCGGGCGCGACGATCTCCTGTCGGCCGCGAGCCGCGAGCTGGCGCAGCAGGGCCTGGTCGACGCGCTGGCGGCGGCGCGCCGCGCGGCGGACGACGTGTTCGCCCGACTGGCGCGACGGCTCGACGGCGAGCCGGGTCCCGCGCCGGTGCTGCGGTTGCGCGACGAGTTCCTCACGGACGCGGTGTGGGACGAAGGGTTGGGCGTGGCGCTCGACAATCTGCTGCTCGCCTTCTCGCGCCTGTCGGAGGGGGCCGCGATGATCGCCGACCGCCTGACGCTCGACGACCCGTCGGAGCGGCGCGCCCAGCTGGTCGGTGAGCTACGCGGCGTCGTCCGGCGGCTCGACGCGGCGGCCGCGGGTCTCACGGCGACGTTGCGGCCGCCGACCACCGGTCCCGCCGCGGTACGCTGGCTCGAGCGGCGCGGGCGGAAGACCCCGAACGTCTCCCTCGCCGCCGTGCCCCTCGATCTGGCGCCCATCCTCAAGGAGAACCTGTTCGACCGGATCGAGACCGTCGTGCTCACGAGCGCCACCCTCGCGGCGGGAGGAGACTTCGGCTACCTCGAGGAGCGGCTCGGGCTCGACCTGCCGCCGGCGCGGACCAAGGTACGGGAGATCCACGCGTCGCCCTTCGACTACGCCTCGCAGTGTCTGTTCGGGATCCCCACCGATCTCCCCGAGCCGCGCGACGACGAATCGGGCCACGGCGCCGCGGTCGCGCGGGTGCTCGTGGAGCTGGCCCACGCGTCCGACGGCGGCATGTTCGTGCTGTTCACGAGCCACGCGGCGCTGCGGCGCGCGGC
>Ga0137415_10008348_pt1 | contig 10269 bp, 12 predicted proteins | sample CZODoug3_1_1_16f_FD_183082 | JGI IMG/M metagenome (GOLD analysis project Ga0137415, IMG submission 183082) | Vadose zone soil fungal communities from Angelo Coast Range Reserve, California, USA - CZODoug3_1_1_16fungal (Hybrid Assembly) | ecosystem: Environmental > Terrestrial > Soil > Vadose... | reverse complement strand
GGATATCTGATGATCATCATAGGGATCCTTGCCACGGCCATTTACCTACTCCAGTATAACCCGAGTTTTTTCAGTCTCCCATAGTCCTGTTCCGGCTCCGCTTGTTCTAATACAACAGGCCACGCAACACGGGCACAGGTGAGATATGCGATGGAACATGGCCATTCCCTGAAGGACTTCAAGGCATACCGGGAGAAGATGAACGAAAAGATTCTAGAAAGAGGAAACCTACAGATCAAACGTTTCTTCAACCTGGACACTCAGGCCTACAACGACGGCGTTCTTTCTAGAAAAACAAAAGAAATGATGGGGCTCGTCGCATCACTCGTTCTTCGATGCGATGACTGTGTCACCTACCATATCATACAGTGTGCCGAGCAGAAGGTTTCCGATGCAGAATTTTTCGAGGTTTTCAACGTCGGCTTGATAGTTGGTGGGTCCATTGTCATACCGCATCTACGGAGTGCGGTCGAGATGCTAGAAGAGTGCAGAAAGAAAGAAAAACAATCTTGATGGGTTGGTCAAGCTACCTTGTACATCAACCAGTTCTTCTCTTTGAAATTGATTAAGCGATAATCTCCTTTTAGCTTCCGCCCTTTCAGAAGAACATGGTATTTCTTAGGTTCCCTGACTTCTAAGATGTAGAATCCTTTGTCCCAGACTTTTACCTCGCCAGCGCCATACCCGCCTTCTGGAATAGTTCCCTCGAAACCGTAGTAACTCAGAGGATGATCCTCAACTTGAACCGCGAGCCGTTTGATACCGGGTTCAGTGGGCGGACCCTTAGGAACCGCCCAGCTCTTTAGAACGCCGTCCAGCTCTAATCGAAAGTCCCAGTGAAGGCGACGGGCGTGGTGCTCCTGAACCATGAAGCGTAATTCCGGTCTTGCCGACTCTTGCTCCTTCTTGAGCGAAGAACTCATCCTCCTCACATTCCCATGTACCGTTCCCGGCTCAAACTTTGGATTTTTCATCGCCTGCCCGTTATGGACTAGAAAGCAATATATTCTGAGCTTCTATCAAAATAGTAGGATATCGCACCGAGCTTGTCTCAGAGTAAAATCACAATGACAGTTGTACTCACTGTAATCGTCCTTGTACTAATCTTCTCGTCGATCCCTTCGAAGAATACCTTAGCAAACCGGAGCGTGATCGCAAGCCCTACTACCGCTCACCATACATTCTGGCTTTTGGGGAGTATAATGGGATGGAACCAAACCATGCCAGGTCCTCTAGTCTCCGTCACAGACAGAGACCTTGTGACAATAATGTACAACAGTATCGACTCCGCTCCCCACACATGGTTCATAGACGTCAACAATAACAACATGCCAGACCCTGGAGAGATATCATATCCGACAATAGCTAGCTCAGCTGCGCCGTTTGTCAATTTTACCTTCACCCTGAAAGTGGGAACTAATATTCCGTCCACCGGCGACTTCACCTACAAGTGTTCATACCACCCAACGATGATGTTTGGAACGTTCAGAGTGCAGGCCTCCACCGTACCGGACTTCAAGATCGCTCTAAGTAATTCTACGCTGACTGTTGCCCAAGGGTCGTCCGGGAGTGTGATGGTCACCTTGACAAGCCTGAACGGATTCTCCGGCACCGTGGCCCTAACCTCCACTCTTTCATCTCTCGGACCCCATGTTACCTTTAGCCCTGCTTCCGTCGTAGTGTCCTCAAGCGGCCCTGCAGCTTCGACATTGAGTGTGTCAGCAGTGTCTTCAGGAGCTTATTCCACCCCTGTTTCCCAAGGGAACTACAACGTAAATGTAACCGGGACAAACGGATCATTAGTTCACTCAGCAACGCTTACATTGACCGTGAGCTCAACCTCGGGCGCAGGAGCCCTTCCAAGCGCGGCTATCATCGGAGGGGGGATTGCCGCCGCTGTCGCAGTCGTCGCCGGGATAGTCTATGTCCTACGGCGCAGACCTTCGGCAAGGACGTAGGCAATCTCACACCCTCATCCTTTTGAAATGCAAGTAGATGCCAGCAGACAATGCTACCATCTCGATCACTATGCCGACGAAATAGTTGCCCGGGCCCGCCCCTGGAAAGGCAAGCAGCTCTGTATTGCTTACCGGTCCGAAAGAAGCAGCTCCGCATATCAATGCGAAAGGCATGAATCTTGAGGCTCGCGCGACGCCGAACAACCATCTTCCAATGCTCAGCATCCCTAGGGCCAATCCTTCCGAGAGGGCCATGTAGGATACGACAAAGGGAACGACTGCCCAGGGTCCAATCTGGACTGCAGATGCGACGAACGGGTTCAATTCCCAATTTCCTTTCGACAACCCAATCAGGGTGAGGTAAGTGTCGGCAACGACCAGGGCTATTGGGATGGTAAAGATCCATCCATCACTTCTAGAGAAGAGCTTGGAAAGTTGTTCGAGGTCTATTGGAATGATCCAGAGTCCCAAGACTAAACAGGCGATACCTGTGATGAGGACTAGGGTCAATCCCATTTGTGACAGACTGATTTGTGCAGGGTTTAGTACGCTGAACCAGCCAATGAGAGGGCCGGACAGGACCCAGTAGAGTCCCGATCCGACAAAGAGCAGTCCAGCACCCGGCGGGATCTTCAACTTTTTTCCCTCCTAGTGCTTCTGAATCTAACGAGTTGGCGGAGCCGCTGAGAAATCTTGACCTTCGGCGCGCCGGTCGCTACATTGGATCTGAAAAGTCTAAGTCCGACCGAAGATAGAATGGAGCTGATTAGGGTAACGAGTCCTGCAACTGGGTAGAGGATCTGTGCGGCTACGCCTAGGCCTGTCCCTTCCTGGGCTACGATGAAAGAGAATTCTCCACGAGGCAGCATCGAGAGTCCGACGGTCGTGGCCTCGTCTTTCGCACCCGATAGCCTGGCACCTGTCCAGCAGCCTAGGAACTTCCCAAAGATGGCGACAGCCAAGACTGCTATTATTGGAAGCGTCACGGTGAGGAGGGCTCCGATGTTGATGAGTGTTCCCATAGAGACAAAGAAGAGAACGACGAACAGGTCTTTGATGGGACCGACCTTTTCTTTGACGAACTGTGCCTGGCGGCCTCTGATCATCAATCCCATGAGGAATGCTCCGACTGCGGGTGAGAATCCTAGGTAGGATGAGAAAATTGCGAACGCGAACCCAAAGGACAGTGCGAGCAGAAATGCTGTCTCCTTGTACTCCTGATCTCCTCTACTCATCCTCTCAATGAGGTATGGAGCGATTCTCCAACCGAATACGAAAATGACTCCGACAAGAAACGCTCCTTTCAGGACCAGAAAGGCGAGGTCAAGGGGAGGGACCTGGTTGCTAGCTGCGGCGAGACCCGGGAGCAGTAGAAGCATGAACACCGTAGCAAAGTCCTCAATCACGGATGCCGTCACTACTGTGTGAGATTCTTTGGCTCGCAGACTCTTTGTTTCGAGTAAAATCTTGCTCATTATGGCCGTACTGGTTGTAGCGACGACCGCTGCGGCAAAGATTGCTTCGATCTGGGTGAGGCCTACGGCTAGCCCAACGAGTGTGACTAGGACGAATGTGGCTGTCAATTCGACGACTGCAAGGATGAAGCTGTCTGGTCCAATCTTTCTGATCTCTAGCGGGTCAAGCTCCAGCCCGACCGTGAACAGGAGAAGTATGATTCCGAGAGAAGCGAGTAGGTTTATGGTGTTCAGGTTTTGGATGAGTCCGAGCCCGAATGGTCCGATGATTATTCCGGCGACTAGTTGCCCCACTACGACGGGTTGCTTGATTTTCGAGAAGAGATAGCTAAGCCCCAGAGCAGCGAAGACCGCAAGTCCTAGGTCAAATAGGAAACTGAAATCAGCGGAAGCCGTCAATTGGATTTCCCGGAAATGATGTGGGGTTCCTATCTCTCAGTTCCAGTTTAACAGTTTGACCCTCGCGGTATGGTCTGTGAGTTCCAGACCCATATGCGAATTCTGGAGTAACAGGGTCTCTAAGTAAAAGTGTTCGCCTAGAAACGAAACTGGATCCTTGGACCCTACAATTCTGGTCGTCTCAATCAGCGGCATCGCGGTGACGATAGGTCTCATCTATTACAGTCTCAGAACCCTGTTTCTCTTCAAGCGAAATATTGCCGCTAGAGCCTGGGTCTACATTTCTCTAAGCGCAATCTTCTCCAGCACAGGAGTCGTGGCGTTTCTTGTCGAATCCGTAACCCCAATGGGGTTGCTGCCGGTTGGGGGTGTGTTAGAGACTGTGGGTGCGTTATTTCTCTTCCTCGGGTTGAGGAAGAATTTTCTTTTCTGGGCAAGCAAAGACCACTTCGCCTGATCGCTTTCGCTTCTCACTCGCTCTTTTTGGTAATACGGCAGCTCTTACTAATATGCTGGAAATTTCTACCAAAAGGTAGACTCTGCGAATATATACGGTCGTGGAGTTTTTTTCACATGAAAAGTAGGTGACGATTATATCCCAGAGACATAGCTGAAACTAAACAGAAGCAAAGTTGGGCGAGCAAACAGCCATGGTCTTTGTGGAGGAAATAAGGCCGCTAAAGAACGAGCGTGCTCTCATCGAGACGACCTTTCCAGTTTTGGATCGGTTTCTTTCCGAGGAGAAAATTACAGAATTAGCGGAGATCGCCTCACAGAATACTGTGGACGGCTTCATTGCTCAGGATCAAATGGAGTTTGACCGCGCGGTCCTTCATTGGTCACAGGTGTTTCATGCAATTTTTCCTGAGTTCGACAGCGAGCGTGTGATGAAGGCATCTGAGGCGTTCATCACCGCCCTGTTCGCGGAAAGTAAGTTGAAGGATGATAATGCGGATCCTTACACTAGGGTCCACGATGAGAAATGGGAATTCATACGCAACGAATTTTCCAAGATGTGCAGATTGCTCAACTTGCCAGCCTCCTTCGGAATAGAGACCACCAATGCATACAGGTACCATGCAATCAAAGACGATGCGTATGTCAAACACCTCATCGAGCTACACCGGGTTCTTATGATGAGGCTAACGGGAACCGAGAGCGTCTATCGAGAACTCGCGGGGCTCTATCTCACCGCTATTTCATTGCATGACCAACATAATCGGTATGGTGTGCTGAAAGGCAAAGAAATTATGAAGGCATACTATACCATACTTTTCGAAGCGAGGAATGCAGCGCCTCGGGCAACCTACTGAGCGCCTAGTGTCAATTTTTTCTTTGTTCTTGATACTGAGCGGTACTATTTCGGATGAGTTCTGCAACAAAGAGAATTTCCAAATCGTGAAATCGTCCTTGCATAGTGTGCCACCGAACTCGGCAAAAAAACTGCTGTAATCTTATCTCAAGACGTAAAGTATATGTCAGTCAGTCGGTCAGCCGGCGGCTCTATCACGCCGCTGTCAGACTCAGTTTCTTTCGAACTTCTGGGATACGCGCCCCCGGCCGCGATACCAGCTCGAGATCGAAGAGATTCTCAAACATCGACACAGTTTTCGGATCGTGCGCTGGATAGTTCAGCAGAAAAACGCCCGTGATCCTGTCTGAGACCATGAGTTCAAGGGCTTGACGAACGAATGAGTGGGCTCGTTCCGTTCCTAGGGTGAAGACTTGGTGGGAAATATTGTCGAAGATTATGGTGAAGGGAGTTGCTGCGTAGGCTTCGATTGTTTTGTTAATCGAGTCGAGAATCAGTGAACTGTCGAATGCGGGTATGAGAACCACGTTCTCGCTCTCTATCTTTGGGTAGGACACTCTCGAAGTTAGGACGAACATCTTCAATCCCGGCTCATCCTCCATGGTTGAGTGAATTGGGCTGTCCTTTCTGGTGAACAGAATTACTCTCTCGAAGTTGGAGGCAGCTTCCGTGGCCAAGGTTCTAAGTATCTTCTCATAGCCTGAGAGAGGATCATATTCTAGCAGAATTTTCCGTCCCGCTATTTCATCGTGAGAAAGCCCAACTGTGCGAGAGAATATGTCGGTCGACTCTGTCAGGTCAATGACTGGGACCTTCGACTTCAGAAGGTCGAGGGTTGCCTTCTCATTTTCGAAGGCGCTGTCAGCAAAGGTCATCATTACATGCACATAATGGTCCTGAGTGGCCCATCTGGGGTCGGCGAGATGGTTGACGAATTTCTGATATGGACGCTTGATACTTTCCTTGTAGTCTATCACTATCCTTAGTCCATTCTTGCCTAGGGCTCTCGTCTCATTGGCGAGTTCCAGGCATTGCCCGATTGCTGCTTCCTCATCGAAGAGGTTTTCGCCTTGGTAGAGACTGTCAATTGATGGTAGTCGAAGGTTTCCCTTGGTTAGGTTGTGCTTTACGTCAACCCCATTTTTTGAGAGTTCTTCTCGTGCAGCCGTCTCGTCGTTGGAGTGAAAATACAAAACCCGATCTTGTTGGTTGACCCCTTCATTGACAAACCTCGATATGGGTATGATTTTCGCTTCATCATTCCCGTAGATTAGAACAATTTGGTCGCCTCGCATCACCGCTGGATTGGGACCCAAAGTGGGGACTAGTCCAAGAAATGCTCTCAGAAAAGTAGGTTTCTTGAAAGCTGTGACAGCGACGACCAGAAGAATCACACTGACAAGATGCACTAACCCTAGTAGGCTGTATCCGAAACTTGCCGAGGCATATCCAAACAGCAACAGTGTTGCTATTGCAGCGAAGCAGGTCGCGATGATTCTCAGAGCGCCCCTGACCTCACGGTCCCTGAGTTGCGATCTAAGTCGAGATAGGACTATGAACGAGTATAGAGTGAAGGACGTGATCACGATTGCGGCGACGGTTAGCAGGAGAGAACTCAGACCTACGGCCTCGGAGTACGTATTGTCAAGCACATAGAACGCCTGCCGGCCAGGGCTCGGATCTATTGAGGTCGGATCTGTAATAGTCAGTATGACTAGAGATACCATTGGAACCAGGTAGAGTAGGTAGGCGGTGTGTATTGGCTTCAGGGGATTAGCAAGCGCGGAGCGCAATGAGAATTTCTCGGGATAAAAGTACAGCTTTGTAACTAACAGTCCCCACAATGTTGCTATGGTCGCTGCCGAGGCGGCGAAGGCTTGAGTGGTAAGTCTGATCAAGTATGCCTGAGGGTAAAAAACCAGAACTAGTTGCGAGATTGGAAATGCGTTGAAGAAGGCGTAGATCGCAACGAAATAACTCTTGTAGGGTCGGAAGTAGGAAAGTGGTTCTCGTATGAGGAATAGAACCATCAGAGCGTCTACTATGATTGTTCCAATGTTTAGGGTCGCGGCTACGTAAGGTCCCGTTTTTTCCTGCCCTCTAGGCTTGTCCTACGCCAGCGTCTACGCTGGCTCAACACCCTCCTATCGCAGAAGCCTAGGCGAGGGCCGAGGTGGGTTTAGACTCGTGTTACCAGAGTAGAACTAGACTAGTGACTACTACGCTACTTCGGGGAGACCAAGAGATTTCGCGGCTGCCTTTAGGTCCCTCATCCTGCTTCGAATGGTAACCTCGGAGACACCCGCTGCCTTTGCAAGGTCTCTCTGCATAACCATTGAGCCTCGTATTCTCGCTGCCAGATCGAGTGCTGCCGCTGCCAAGCCATCAGGGTCTTTTCCGACGTTGACTCTCAGTCGTATGGCTTCTCGCAGAATCTTCCCTGCCAACATCTCTGTCGGGGAGTCTGCTCCCGCTCGAGATGCTATTTTCGAAACCCGTTTCAATGGGTCTTCAATTGCCATGGTGACGTCGAGAGATCGGACCAGGGCTCGATAGTAGTGAGCGAGAAGCTTCCTGCTCATTCCTGAGGCTTTTGCGATTTCACTCAAAGAGCGAGGCACATCGGTCAATCGACATGCTGCGTAGGTTGAGGCTGCAACCATTCCGTTTATCGGTCGGCCTCGGACGAGGCCCTTGTTGAGCGCTCTTCGGTACATCAATGCCGCTCGTTCGGTGACAACTTCTGGCAGGTTCAGTCGTCCGGCCAGTCCTCGGAGTTGGCTCATTGCTCTGGATAGATTTCTAGCGGTTGATGATCCTGCGGACGCGCGGAGTTGTGTCCTTCGGAGCCGCCAGAGTTGTAGCCGCTCGTCGGCGCTGAGCGACCGGTTGGAAGCCTGTGCCCTGGAAATGATTGTGGAGAGGTTCTTGTCAAAGGCGGAGAATCGCCCTGGAGGTCCTGACTGGCTTTCAAGGAGTCCTTCTTCGGTTCGTCTGGGAACCGGTGCCGCATACTGTTCGGTAGGATCCGATAGAACGAAGCCGCAGTTGGTGCATATGACCTCGCCAGTTTCAGCGTCTCGGACCAAGCTGGGGCTGCCACAGTTAGGGCAGACGTAATGTCCGACCTCGTCTCGGGGTCTAGTCTTCCTCCGGCTCATGACAGACCCTCCAACAGAGTAGGTGGTCTGCGGGGTCCGGTCTGGGGAAAGCTGGTTGTCCTTTTCCGGTGAGACCGTGGAAGTGCCCGCCAACTGTACCCATATAGGCGTCGGGGGCCACAAATGAAGCTTGTTACTCTTTTCAAAAAGTCGATAGAAATGTCCCCGGAATATGCCCCTGGCAAGTGCAATATTGGAGCCCGGGGACGGGCCATACGACTGGCCACAGGGCTAGGAATAGTAGCTGTATTCGTCGGCTTTGGCCTTCTTACTCTAGGGTCGGTTTCCCTCGTTTTCCGGCTCTTCCTGTTCGTCCCGTTCTACGTCGGCTTGCTGGCTGCTTTAGAGGGAACGATGTCGTTCTGTGTTCTCCACGCCTCCAGAGGCACATACGATCTACACGAACCCAGCGGGATGGCTTTTGGCAAGTCCGAAACCAAAATGACGGTAGGGTCTGAGGATTGGAAGAAGCTGGACCGGCGAAAGGCCAGGGTAATGCATCTCGAAGCGGTCTTGGGAGCGCTGGTATTGGCTGGGCTACTCGCCCTTGCCTAGGTGGCCTCTTGTGACCTGCGGCTTCCTGTCAGAGTTTCTGGAGGAGAACCGAGTAAGGTCGAAGCTAGGATCTCGATCAAGGACCAGCTCCGCCAACAATCTACCGACGAGAGGAGCAAACTTGAACCCGTGTCCCGAGAAACCGTAACCGTAAACAATGTCGCTATCTTCAGGGTCTCGATCAACGACAAAATCAGAATTCGCTGTCATATCATAGAAACATACCTTGCTTTTTACAACCTCTCCATCTGCGAGGTCGGGGATGAATTTCCGGCAAGCGGCCCTAGATTGTTCAATTTGCTCCTGGTCAACTAGTCTACTTGCGATTTCAGGGTCGGCGGGGTCGATCAATTCTTTGTTAGAAATCTTGACTCCATCGATGCCTGCAGCTGGAAGGCCGTAGTGGTGATCTGTAAAGAAGACCGGGCAAGAAGTCGGCCTGAACTTCTCGATGTCCCCAGAGGGTCTTAGATAGACGACTTGCTGCCTTGTCGGAATAATGCCGGTGAACCCATTTTTCAGGAAGCCGTTAGACCAAGGTCCGACTGTCACGACAAGTTTCTGAGCTCGGATTGTCTGTCCTTCCGACGTCTCTATTTCGAGGCCCGATCTGTCCCGAAACGCGGTCACATGTTTTTCAAGAATCCTCGTTCCTTTTGCCCGGGCTTGGGACGCCATAGTCTCCAGGCACTTCGAGGCTAAGAGAACTCCTCCGTGCGGGTCGAAGAATCCTCTGCGGGCTCGGAATTGAGGGAAACGCTTCTTCAATTCTGGTCCCTCGTAGAGCTTCGCGCCAAGCCCCAGTTTGGTCAGCGTGTTGAAGCTGGATTCATTGAACTCGTTAGCATGTTGGTCTTCTCCTTCGAGCATCAAAAGGCCTGTAGAGATCAATAATTCCTGGCGGGACTCCTTCTCGATCTCTCTCCAGAGTCCTAGACTCTCGATCGCCATCTTGGTGTAATACAGGTCATTTCCATACGCGTAGCGAAAGACTCGGTTGACGTCGTTGGAGCTGCAATATTCGTTGCCGAGACCGTATCTGTCGAGCAAAATGACCTTCTTCTCGGTCATACGGCTTATCGCATAGGCAGTGGCTGCACCCATCACTCCACCACCAACAATACAAACATCGGCTTCTAGATGCAAGACCTGCTCCAGCTGCAATGCTTCTTGCAAGATATTACATTCTCGCTGTGTCTAACTCTGCGCGGGTATGATCTTGAGGGGTCATCGTGCATCTGCATGGCTACCGTCGAGAAAAAATGGGCCGAGTGCCGTAGACGTTTCTTCTTCTTCTTCTGCTGCTGTTTAATCAGGGACTGCCGGTCCACTATTTCTGTTGGATCGACTCGAATTCTGCGTGGTAGACCTGTTTTCCGGTGATGAGCAAGTCGAACCGAGAGTGGAGT
>Ga0137415_10008347_pt1 | contig 10270 bp, 9 predicted proteins | sample CZODoug3_1_1_16f_FD_183082 | JGI IMG/M metagenome (GOLD analysis project Ga0137415, IMG submission 183082) | Vadose zone soil fungal communities from Angelo Coast Range Reserve, California, USA - CZODoug3_1_1_16fungal (Hybrid Assembly) | ecosystem: Environmental > Terrestrial > Soil > Vadose... | reverse complement strand
GGTTCGGTGATGCTGGTGATTGCGATTCTGGTAATCGGCGCGTTGCCCCGCGACATTCAGGAAAAGGTACCGCTGTTGCCGACCATCGCCCGGCCGATTCAGCATGCACTGCCGTCCCGCATTCAACAACGCTTTCATCTATGGCTGGATGGTTTCGATCCACCTTCGCCGGAAGAGGCGTGGTGGAAAAAGGATTACGACGAAGCCCTTTCCAAAGACCCGCGCATGAAAGAACTCGCCGACCATCTCAGCAGCGTGCGCATGCAGCTGCTCGAGGGGCTGATCTTCCTCACAGCGCTGGGCTCCACCTACGGGGCCGTGCGCCAATTGAAAGCCTCTGTGGCCGAAGACCCGTACTTGTACTTGAAACTCTTCACCACCGCCCAGGATCCGCTGCCGTCGTTTGTGGCCTTCTTAGGGTTCTTCCTGCCGCTGGCCGCAATTGCGCTCGGCTTTGATTCGATCAACGGGGAACACAACCGGCACACCCTCAGCCGCGTGCTGTCACAGCCGATCTACCGCGACGCTCTGCTCTTAGGGAAGTTCCTGGCGGGGATGTTCACGCTCGGGGTCAGCCTGCTTGCCCTGTGGCTGTTGGTCACGGGAATGGGGCTGCTGGTGCTCGGCGTGGTTCCCGGCATAGAGGAAGTGGCCCGCGGGCTGTTGTTCTTGCTGACGGCGTGGGCGTATGCGGGGATCTGGCTGGCGTTGGCCATCGCGTTGTCTGTGATCTTCCGCCAAACTGCGACCTCGGCCCTGGCGGCCATCGCCGTGTGGCTGTTCTTCGCCATCTTCTGGGACATGGTGGTGCAGGTGATTAGTGCGGCCGCCGTCCCCACGTACTCGGGGAGCCCGTCGGAAACGTTGGCCCAACTCCGTCTGAGTCTGTTTTTGTCACGGCTGTCGCCGAACACGCTGTTTGCAGAGATTGTGCTCGCGCTGCTGAACCCTGCAGTGCGCTCGTTGGGGCCGATCTTCATCACACAGCTTGAGGGCGCGGTGCTCGGAACTCCGCTCCCGGTGGGCCAGAGCCTCTTGTTAGCCTGGCCGCAGTTCACGGGATTAGTCGCGGGTCTGTTACTCCTGTTTGCGGGGAGCTACGTGCTGTTCCAGAGGCAGGAGGTTCGCGCCTAAATTCACCCCAGTTCTTCGGCGCGGGGTCGCCATCGATGCCCTCTGAACGTTCTCGGATCACGTGGGACGGGGGCACGGTGTCCGCGGCCTGGCATCATCCCGCGCACGGCGGAGTCTACCTGGTCCTGGGGCACGGGGCAGGCGGGACCCTGGACACGCCAGACCTCGTCACATATGCCGACGGACTCGCCCAGGTGGGCATCGGCGCCGTGCGGTTTAACTTCCTCTATACAGAGGACCGGCGCAAGGCACCGGACCGGCAGGCGGTTTTGGAAGACTGCTACCGTGCCGTGGCTGATCAGGTGAGGCGTCGCGCCCAGACGCTCTTCCTCGGCGGCCGCTCCATGGGCGGGCGGATCGCCTCCCACATCGTCGCCAGCGGCACTCCTGCGGCAGGACTCGTCTTCCTCAGTTACCCTCTGCACCCTCCGGGTCAACCCGACCGGCTACGGGACAAACACCTCTACACCATCAAAATCCCGATGCTGTTCGTGCAAGGGACCCGCGACGCGTTTGCGCAGCCCGACCTGCTGCAGCGAACGCTGGCCCGCCTACCGACGGCCACCCTGCACGCCGTCGACGGGGCGGATCACGCCCTGCGCGTGCGCGGTCGCGCCCCTGCGGACATCCTGCGGGAACTCGTGGGCGCCTCGGCCGACTGGATCGCTCACACCAGCAGACCTTCGGGGGGCGCCGCGGACTAAACGGGCCGACGCAAGCGCGGGTCGAGGACGTCCCGGATCCCGTCCCCGAGCAAGTTGAACCCCGTCACCGCCAGGAGAATAGCGAGTCCGGGAAACGTCGGGACCCACCATTGCGTCGTGATATAGTCGCGTCCTTCGCTGACCATGACACCCCACTCCGGGGTAGGCGGCTGCGCCCCGAAGCCGATGAAGCTCAACCCCGCCGCGATGAGAATTGCCTCGCCCATGTTAAACGACGCCTGTACAACAAGCGGTGCCAGCGCATTGGGGAGGATGTGGCGGAGCACGATGCGCAGATCCGGGGCTCCCATCGCGCGGGCCGCGTCCAAAAACTCCAGCCGGTTGAGGACCAGCGTCTGCGCGCGGCTCAGGCGTGCGTACACCGGCCAGGTCACCGCCGCAATCGCCACCATGGCATGAGTGAGGCTGGGACCTAGCGCGGCCGCAATCGCCATGGCCAAAATCAACGAGGGAAACGCGAAAAAGACATCGGTGATGCGCATCAGGACGTGATCGGCCCACCCGCCCGCGAAGCCGGCGATGACCCCGACCAGTGTGCCTACCACGCCGGCCAACGCCACGACGACCAGCCCGACGAGCAGGGAGATCCGTGCCCCGAAGAGCAAGCGGCTGAAGATGTCACGCCCGAGCTGATCCAATCCCAGCGGGCTGCCTGCTCCGGGCGGGGTCAGACGCTCATCGAGCAGCTGGACCAGCGGCGATCGTATCGCCAGCAACGGCGCCGCGAGCGCAGCAGCCGCAAACACCAGCACGATCGCCGTCCCCAGCACCACGAGCGGGTTGCGGCCGAACGTGCGCCATCGCAGCGGCCGGGGACGGACCGGCGCTACGGATGGCTCACTCATAGCGGATGCGCGGATCCACCCTCGCATAGAGGAGATCGACGACGAGATTCGCGAGCGTGTAGAAGACGGCCACGACCAACGTGACCCCCATGACCGCGGGAAAATCGAGGCTGACCGCGGAGGCCGTCGCGTACCGCCCCAACCCTGGCCACGCAAACACCGTCTCGGTGAGGACCGCACCGGACAGCAAATTGCCAAACGAGATCCCGATGACCGTCAGGGTGGGAATCATCGCATTGCGCAAGGCATGGTGCATGAGAACGCGCAGACGTGTCAGCCCTTTCGCCCGCGCCGTCCGAATGTACTCTTGATTAAGGACTTCCAGCATGGCCGACCGCGTCATCCGCGCGATCACGGCGGTGGAAAAGAGTCCCAAGGTCAGCCCTGGCAAGACCAAGTGCCGTAAAGCGTTCGCGAACGCGGGGCCGTCGGCGGCCACCAGACTATCAATGAGCAGCACGCCAGTGCGCGGCGGAGGCGGAACAATCGACAGATCGAGGCGGCCCGGGCCCGGCAGCCAGTGTAATCGGTAGTACAGCGACCCCAGCAGCAGAAGCCCCAGCCAGAAGACCGGCATGGCCGCGCCCGCCAACGCGGCGATCCGGACGAGGTGGTCGGCGAGGCGATCCTTGTAGATGGCCGACAGAATTCCGGCGGGAATGCCCAGAAGTAGAGCGATCAGCCACGCGGTACTGCCGAGCTCCACGGTGGCGGGCAGGAATTCAGCGAGGTCGGAGGCGACAGGCCGCCGGGTGCGGATGGACAGCCCGAGGTCACCGCCGGCCAGCCGGCGCATGTATTGCACGTATTGCACGACCACCGGCTGATCCAGGCCGTACGCGTGCCGGTACGCCTGAATCTGGTCCTCCCGCGCGTGCTGGCCCAGCGCGGCGAGGACCGGATCGGCCGGTACTACATGGGCGATGAAGAACGTCAACACGGACACCCCCACGAGCACGAGCCCCGTGGAGGCGATCCGTGTTAAGACGTAACGACTCACATCCTACTTGCTGACGGTGCGGAACTCCGCAAACGCCATCGGGTTCCAGACAAACCCGGAGACGTTCGCGCGCAGCCCAAACCGCTTCAGCGGTTGATAGAGAATCACATACGGACCCTCGTGGAGCACTTTTTCGGTGAGCTGGCGGTACAGCGCCTGACGCTTCATGAGGTCCGGTTCCAGGGCGGCCTGCTTGGCCAGCTTGGAGGCGTCGGCATCACTGTATTGGTTCCGCCATGCGAGCGAGTGCGCCTCGTAGTCGGCAAAGGGCGTGGCATTCCCGTCCGGATCGGGGAAGTCTGGTCCCCACAAGATCATCACCATCTGCCCTTTCTGGGCCCGATAGACATTCAACAGCTGCGCCTGCGCTGTCTCCTTGATCTCGACCTTGATGCCCGCCTGCGCTAAGTCACTTTGGACTTTCGCCCCGAGGTCCGCCCACTTCACCCCGCCGGGGGCCGGTCCCGTTGGAACTAACAGTTCAATCGAGAATCCGTCGCCTTTGCCGGCTTCCCGCAGCAGCTGTTTGGCCTGGGCGATATTCTGCTGGAACGGTGCAGACGGGTTGTAACCGAAGAGGCCGTCGGGGACTATGGTCTGGACCTTTTTTGCTTCTCCCCGCAGCAAGTTGCGGATAATCCCGTCGTAGTCGATGCTGGCGCGAATGGCCTCCCGGACCTTCGGGTTATCGAGTGGCGGCAGTTTGGCGTTCATTCCGATATAGACAAGCTGCAGCAACTTGCCCTTTTGGGTAGTAACGTTGGGCTTCGTGGCTAGGTCGCGCGCCTGCTCGGGGGACAGATCGGCCGCAATGTCCGCATCACCCGATTCCAGCAGGAATTTTTGCGTGCTGCTTTCGGGCACGTGCGAGATAATCACGCGCGGGAGATTGGGTTTCGGCCCCCAGTAGTTAGGATTGGCCACGAGCACCACGCGCGACTCCGGATCCCATCGGTCCAGCGTGTAGGGCCCGGTGCCCGCCGAGTGATTCCGCAACCAGGCCTCCCCGCGATCGGTTCCCACCTGATGCGCCATCACTTCGTCCGGATCCACGATAGCGGCGACTGTGAACGTGAGGACGGAGAGGAAGGCTTGCGGGCTCGCCGTCTTCGGGAGGCTCACCACGACCGTGTCAGTACCGACGGGAATCGTGTCGCCTTCATTCATCCCGGCAACCTCTTTGAACAGGAAGGCCGGGGACTTATTTAATGCGATGACGCGGTCAAAGGAGAACGCGACTGCTTTGGCCGTGACTGGACGGCCGGTGCTGAACTTTACCCCCGGCCGCAGTTTGAGTGTAACCGACCACCGGCTTCCACTGTCGCGGATGAACCACGACGTCGCCAGCCGGGGCTTGAGCGTGGTCAAGTCCTCGCCTTCAAACGCGACTAGGGTGTCGTAGATGTTCGTCGCGGCCAGGATCCCGCTGAACTCGTAGGCCACCGCGGGATCAAGGGAAATCATGTCGCTGATATCATTCACGTACACCAGTGTGTCCGCAGCCGTGGCGGCACGCGACGACATCTGGGGCCCTAGTAGTGTCCCGATTACCACCATGGCAAGCACAAGCCTGATTCGCACGGTTCTGCCTCCTTTAGCGTAGGGAGCCCGCCCAGAGAGTGGACGGTCCTGTAGTCTTCGAATCCTACCGGATGATTCCTGCGACAGCGCACTCCGCTATCGGCGTGCGCCCGTGCGCAGCACCGCCCGGTCGTGCATCCGCGGAGGACCTGTAGTATCGTGGTGTGGGCATCGGCGGCATGACGTGCCGCCGCACCGTCTCGTCCAAACACATGAGCCGAACGCAGAAAATTGCCGACGACATCGTCGTCATCGACCTCAACTACGACAATACCGCCCAAGTCGATTGCGCCTATTTGCTCTTGGGGCCACAACCTGCGCTGGTGGAGACCGGCCCAACCGCGACGGTGGAGAATCTGCTCGCCGGTGTGCGGGAGGCTGGCCTCGATCCCGCCGCCTTGCAAGCGATCGCCGTCACCCACATCCACCTGGACCATGCCGGCGGAGCTGGCGCGCTCGTGCGGCGGTTCCCGCACCTTCGAGTCTACGTGCATCCGATCGGAGCGCCTCATCTGATCGATCCCACCAAGCTCGTGGCGAGTGCGGGCCGGCTGTACGGTGAGGACATGGGTCGGTTGTTTGGCGACGTCATCCCCATTCCCGCCGACCGAGTGCACGCGATCGCCGACGGCGAGACCGTGCAGCTTGGCGCACGCCGCCTGGCCGCTCTCGATACCCCGGGTCACGCGCGGCATCACCACGTGTACTGGGATCGCACCAATGGCGATCTCTTCACCGGAGATCTCGCGGGGGTGGCGCTACCCGGCTCGCACTATGTGCGTGCACCCACGCCACCGCCTGAACTCGACATCCCGGCCTGGGAGCGCTCACTCGAGAAAGTCCGCAGTCTCCGGCCCAAACGCTTGCTGCTCACGCATTTTGGCCCCCACACCGCCGTAGACGACACCCTGGCTCAACTCGACGACAGTCTCCACCAGAACCTGCAATTCGTGCAAAGCGCCATGGCCGCTGGCGAGGACGAGAGCACCATCATCGCCCGCGCGCGGGAGGATGCCCTCCAGGCGATCGCCCGCCGCGACGGGCCAACTGCGCGGGCACGTTTCGAAGTCATCATGCCGGTCCGGCAAAGCGTCTTGGGGTTGATGCGCTACATCCGCAAGTCAGAAGAGCGGGCCCGCGAGGCGTCAGGGTAACCTTGGAGGTCACTTCGCGCGTGGGTGCACGCTGAGGAGGAATGGGTGTGCTGCTCAAGGGTAAGCACGCGTTGATCATGGGCGTCGCCAACCAGCGCAGCATCGCCTGGGGCATCGCCAGCGCCTTTCACCGCGAAGGGGCCACATTGGCGTTCACCTACCAGGGCGAACGGCTGAAAGAAAACCTCGACGAACTCCTCGACACCATCGGCGGGCACGCCACGTTTCCTACGTTCCCCTGCGATGTGCAAAACGATGCGCAACTCGAGGCCGTCTTTGCCGGCCTGCAGGATCGGTGGGGACGCCTAGAAGCCGTCGCGCACTGCATCGCGTTTGCCACGCGCGAGGATCTCGGGCGCCCGTTCCCGGAGATTTCCCGCAGCGGCTTCAACCTTGCCCTGGACATCAGCGCCTACTCGCTAATCGCCGTCTCGCGCCACGCCGCCCCGCTGCTCGCCGCGTCCGGGGGCGGCAGCATCTTCTCCTTAACCTATAATGCCGTCAACCGGGTCGTCCCCGGCTACAACGTGATGGCGGTGGCGAAGGCCGCTCTGGAGACAGAGGTCCGTTACCTGGCCTCGGAGCTCGGACCCCGTCAGATCCGGGTAAACGCGATCTCCGCGGGCGCAATCAAGACACTCGCGAGCAGCGCAGTGAAGGGCATCAGCAAACTCCGCGACTTGACCGAGCAGACGGCGCCCCTCCGCCGAAATGTAACCCAAGAGGAGGTCGGAGACGTCGCCGTGTTTTTGGCGAGCGACCTGTCGCGTGCGGTAACCGGAAATACCGTCTACGTGGATAGCGGCATGCACCTCATGGGTATCGCCCAGGAGTAGCGACCGATCCCGTACAGGACCTCCCGTCGCGCGAACCGAATGTCGAGGTACCCGCACAGTGGAGCCGATCTGGACAACGCCAGGAGGCAAGGAACCATGAAACAGGATGACCTGCGTGATGAGGCTCTGTACCGCCACACGCGCGCTGAAGAACTCGCCTGGCATCATGCCAAAGCGCTGGGGGTTTCTCGTCGCCGCTTTCTGCAAATGGCCGCGGCCAGCGCAGCGGTGGTCGCAGCTGCGGATGCGCTGGGACGCGCAGCGGCTGTGAGTCAGGCCGCGCCTGCTGACCTGGTGGTCAAACCGACACCTCCTGAGTGGTTCTACGATTTCGCCAGCAACAAGGAGATGCGGTGGGAGAACATGGCAAGCCGCGGGTATCTCGTCCCCAACGAGCTCTTCTTTGTGCGGGACCACAGCCGCACGCCGCGCATCGAGGTCAGCACGTGGCGGCTCAAAGTCGAGGGCTCGGGCGTCTCCCGCCCGCTGGAGCTCAGCTATGACGACATCTTAAGCCTGCCGGAGACATCGGTCATTCGCTACGTGGAGTGCGCGGGGAACGGCCGGAGCTTCTTTGAGGCTGCCTACGGGAAGCGCGCCTCGGGCACACAGTGGAAACTCGGCGCGATCGGCGTGGCCGAATGGACGGGCGTGCCGTTGCGGGAGATCTTGAATCGCGCGGGACTCAAGCCTACCGCCCGGGATGTCATGCCCGAAGGCTTAGACGAGCTGCGTGTCCGCCGACCGATGCCGATCGCCAAGGCTCTTGAAGACGATACATTGCTCGTCTACGCCATGAACGGATCGCCGCTGCCACCTGATCACGGCTTCCCGGTCCGCGTGCTCGCCCCAGGGTGGATCGGAGTCGCCAACGTCAAGTGGGTCGGACGTCTGGAGGTCTCCGAGCAACCGCTCTATACCCCGTGGAATACGGAGAACTACGTGTTCATCGGGCCCGACTACGCCCCCGTCCCACCGGCCAAGGGTCCCGTGCTGACAACCCAAAGTCCGAAAAGTGCCTTCGAGCTCCCATGGGATGGCGAGTTGCCCTCAGGCCGCCGGACCATCCGCGGGCGGTCCTGGTCGCCCTTTGGCAAGATCAGCCGCGTGGAATACAGCGTCGACCGCGGGATCACGTGGCAGACGGCGACGTTGCGCGAGCCCAACATCTCCCGCGCCTGGGTGCGGTGGGATTTCGAGTGGGACGCGATGCCCGGAAGCTACAGTTTACGGGCGCGGGCGACCGACGAGCAGGGAAACCGGCAGCCTGCGAATGTGCCCTTCAACGAGCAGGGGTACTTGTTCAACGCGGTGATTGGCCACCCCTTGACGATACGACCATGACTCGGCGGACAGGCGTGGCACTGCTGGCCGTAGGACTTGTGATCGTGGGCCTCGGGCTTTCGCCCCACTGGGGCGGCTCGGCGGCCGCGCCGCGGATAGTCAAGGTGAAGGCCTTTGAGTTCGCCTACGAGCCCAAGCAGATCACGGTGCCGCCGGGCGCGGTGGAGTTCGATGTCACAAACACCGGATCCATCGAGCACACCTTCCTCATAGACGACCCTGCCAAGAAAACGGTCGGCAAGATCGCATCGATCTTGCCGGGAAAGACGGAGAAGCTGACGGTTACTCTCAAAGCAGGCGTGCACACCATCTACTGCGATCTGGCGGGGCACCGAGAGGCCGGTATGCTCGCCTCGCTGAAGGTGCAGCCCTGACGTCTAGGGCCGCAGGAGATCCCACCAGCCGTAACGCTCCACGAACACAAGATCAAATAGCATGACGCCGCCGCCCTGCCGGCGCAGGCTGCGCAGCGCCGCACGAAACACCTCCGGCCGCCCCTCATACATAGGGAGAAGCAAGCTGCCCACCGGGGTGGTGGCTCCCGCCGTCAGCGTCCGCGCCATGTATGCTCCGCCCTCGACGCTGGCCCACGTCGGAAGGTGTTCGCGCAGGGCGTCCACCCACGAGATTTCTGGATAGTACAACCCAACAAGCAGGTAGTCGAAGTACGGCGCGATCCCGGCCTCACGCCACTGGGGCGTGGCCCAGGAAATCGGCAGAGGGGCATCGGGGGCGGCCCAATTGACGCCTTCGTTCCAATAGAACGGGTACCAGCCCCCGACGTAATCGGCAAACGCCACATCTGGCCGCATCCTCCGCACCACAACGGAGGCGGCGCGTGTGAACTGCTGGATAATGCCGGCGTGCCACGCGGCCCACTGAGGGAAGAGGGGCCCCGGGAGGGTACGGTAGTCCTCGACCTGCACGACGTCGTCCGGCCAGTGGGCCACCGGAGATCCCAGCCACTGTTCAAACCGCTGACGGCTCTCATCTGAGACGTCGGCGGTGATGTCGGGATAGCGGAGCCGATCCAGCACAATGCCGTCTATGGCGTAGTGTTGGAGGATCTCGCCGATGATCGCCAGTTCGTAGAGCTGGACCTCCTGGAGCGCTGGGTTAGCGAAGGCAATCAATCCGACCTGGGATGAGGGGACCACGCCCAACACGAAGCTCGCGTGCTGCGCCTGCCAGGACGGATGCTCGAACAAGGTCCCGACCTGGGCGGGATTATAGCCCTCACCGAAGACGTTGACAGCGGCGTGAACCTGTATCCCCCGCGCGTGCGCTTCTTCGATGATTACCTGCAGCATGTCGTAGTCAGCGGGATACCACGTGGCGGGTGCGGCATACTCCGGGGGATACGGTCGCGCAATCGGCGACGAACCAATGGAAGGTGCGAACTCGCTGCGATAGGTGACGAACCCCCACGCGGTCTTGGCTTCGGGGATCACCACGGTGACCCCGGCCGCCTTAGCGCGATCGAGGATGGCGGCCACGCCCTGGCGGGTGCTCAGGGCGGGCAGGTTCGCCGAGGGTTCCATCCACAGGGCGAGGGATGGAGCCGAACCACCGAACGCGACCGGCGGCGCCGCCAGGACCAGACCGATCCCGGCGGCGAGGGCCGCGGGGCGAACATGCATGCGGCGTTATT
>Ga0137415_10008346_pt1 | contig 10271 bp, 7 predicted proteins | sample CZODoug3_1_1_16f_FD_183082 | JGI IMG/M metagenome (GOLD analysis project Ga0137415, IMG submission 183082) | Vadose zone soil fungal communities from Angelo Coast Range Reserve, California, USA - CZODoug3_1_1_16fungal (Hybrid Assembly) | ecosystem: Environmental > Terrestrial > Soil > Vadose... | reverse complement strand
TCCTGGTGTATGGGGATGTCAACTCCACGGTGGCGGCGGCGCTGGTAGCGGCGAAACTCGGCATCAGGGTCGGTCACGTGGAAGCGGGCCTGCGCAGCCGTGATCGCACGATGCCCGAGGAGCTGAACCGGCTCATGACTGATCACCTGGCCGACCTCTTGTTCGCTCCCTCCCCGGACGCGGTGCAGAATCTCCGTGGCGAAGGCGTGTCGGGTCCGCACGTCCACTTCGTCGGCAACGTGATGATCGACTCTCTCGTGGTGGCGCTGCCGGCCGCCCGCGCGCTGGAAGCGCCGCGCCGGCATGGCGTCGACAAAGGGCGGTACACCGTCGTCACGCTGCACCGGCCGGCGAACGTGGACGATCCGGCGACACTGTGCGAGCTGCTCGGCGCGCTGGCGCACGTCGGGAAGGACAGCCCGATGCTCTTTCCCGTGCATCCGCGCACGCGGGCCCGCATGCAGACCCTGGGAGCGAACGTGGCCGCGAGGAACGGCGTCCGAATGCTCGAACCCCTCCCGTACTTGGAGATGCTGGGGCTCGTCAGCGATGCCGCGCTCGTGATCACCGACTCGGGTGGTCTTCAGGAAGAGACGTCCTGGCTCGGGGTTCCGTGCGTCACGGTGCGGCCCAACACCGAGCGACCCATCACGTGTGTGGTGGGGACCAACCGGCTCGTAGCCCCGCGGCGAGACGCGATCCGGGATGCGGCGCGGGAAGCGGTCGCGCAGCGCCCCGCCACGCCACCGGTGATCGAGCGCTGGGACGGGCACACCGGAGAGCGGATCGCGGCCGTGTTGTGCGACGGCGCGCGGTTCGACTGACGCCATGACCGGCGGCCTAGCGAGAGCCCGGGACCTCCTGCGACTGGTGTTCACCGGGCGCGTGCACAAGATGTGGCGAGCCGTGACCTACCGGCTCTACTCCAATTCAGCGTCGGTCGGGCTGCGGCGCGACTTGCGGGCGCCGCATTTGGCGCCCGCCGCGAAGCGGCCGTTCCAGGTGCGGCCGCTCACATCGGACGACGAGCTCGCGTGGCTCGACGTGCGCGAGCCGGGCTTGTCGGACGACCAGGTGTACGCGCGCCTGGGCCAGGCGCGCCTGCTCCGGTCCGGCCTCCAGACCTGTCACGTCGCCGTCGAGCCCGACGGTAAGGCGTGCTACATGCAATGGCTCATCCTCTCGCACCAGAACGATCGGGTGCGCGCGTTTTTCGGCGACCTCTACCCGCGCCTCGCCCCCGACGAGGCGCTGCTCGAGGGGGCGTACACGCCCGAGGCCTACCGGGGGCAAGGGATCATGGCCGCCGCGATGGCGCAGATCGCCGAGCGCGCTGACCAGTTCGGCGCACGCTGGGTGGTCACCTTCGTAGATGAGGGCAACGCGGCGTCATTGAAGGGCTGCGCGCGCGCGGGCTTCGTGCCTTACCTGCGACGCAATGAGCGCTTCCGTATGTTCTGCCGATTCGTCTCGTTCACGGCCGTGACGCTGGCGGCCTCCCCCCTGGCAACCATTGGTGGCTAGCTTCTCCTGCTCGCCGATGACCGACCCAACGTGGGAGTCGCTCAAGAAGAAGGCTGAGCCTTGAAGTTCCTGACGCGGTATTGGCCCCTGCGCACCTGGTGGGTCTATTGGCTCGGCCTGGCCAACGAGTCGCTGCTGCGGCAACCGACCGAGGTGGAAAAGGGGCTGTGGGTGGGTGGCGTCCCGCTTCCGCGCCGCTGGCGCGAGCTGCAGGTGGCCGGAGTCGGCCGCGTCGTCACGTTGCTCGGTGAAGCGCCGCCGGCGCCCTGGCTCGCTTCGGCGGAATCCCTCCTGTGGCTGCCGGTGCGCGACAACCACCCTCCGACCATGGACCAGCTCCGCGTCGGGTGCGCCTTCCTCGACGCCGGCCGGAACGGCGGCCCCGCCACGCTGATCTCGTGTGGCGCGGGGATCGGCCGGGCGAGCACGCTGTACCTGGCGTGGCGGATCGCGACGACGGGCGAGCCGCTCCAGGGGGCGCTGGCCGCGCTGCGACGCCAGCGGCCGATCGCCGATCCCACGCGACGCCAGATGGAGAGCCTGCGCCAGTGGGAAGACGAGCGTCAGGACTAGGGCAACTCTCCCAGCAGGGACGGCCGCGCGCGCAGCGACCCACGGCGCGCCGGTATCGGGACCGGGGCGTGCGGTGCGGGAGGCTGGACCAGCGTCGGCTGCCGCACGTCTGCGGCCGACGATCGGCGCGGGGGGCGCGGGGGGCGCGCCGGTGACGCCACGTATTCGGGCGCCAGCGCTGTTACAGCGCGCATCAGATCCGCCGTGCGTCCGGTCGTCAAGGACTCGATCAGGTGCTGGAGGGCGACGGCCACATTGGCCGGGCTGCCCCCGTTTCGTTCGACGAGACGAATCTTCTCGGCGCTCGTCGGGATCGTCTCTTCTCCGGCGCTGACAAGCTCCTCGTTCAGCTTTTCGCCCGGCCGGAGGCCAGTGAACACGATCTGCACGTCCTTGTACGGCTCGAAGCCCGACAGCCGAATGAGCTGTTCCGCGAGATCGACGATCCGGACCGGGCTCCCCATCTCGAGAATCGCAATGCGGCCTGCCGCCGCCGGCAGCGCGGCGGCCGTGAGCACGAGCTCGACCGCCTCGGGAATGGTCATGAAATAGCGCTGCACGTCGGGATGCGTCACGGTGATGGGTCCGCCCGCGGCCAGCTGGCGCTTGAACAGCGGGACGACGCTGCCGTCCGAGCCCAGGACGTTGCCGAATCGCACGACGCGGAAGTCGGTCCGGACGCGCAGCGACGGCAGCTCCAGCACGATCCGCTCGGCGATCCGCTTGGTGACCCCCATCATGCTCGTCGGGTTGACCGCTTTGTCCGTCGAGATCAACACGAACTTCTGGACCCGGTACTGGACCGCGCGCTGCGCCACCCGAAGCGTGCCCACGACGTTGTTCCACACGGCCTCGGCGACGCTTTCTTCCATCAGCGGCACGTGCTTGTAGGCCGCGGCGTGGAACACGTACTCCGGCCGATAGGTGCCGAACACCTCATCGAGCCGCTCGGCATTCGTGATGTTCGCGATCACCGGCACGACCTCGACGTCGGGGGACGACTGCGACACCTCGAGGTGCACGAAGTACAGGGGACTCTCGGCTCGCTCGAGCAGCACGAGGCGGGCGGGGCGGAATCGGGCGATCTGCCGGGCGAGCTCCGATCCAATGGAGCCGCCGGCCCCCGTGATGAGGACGGTCTTCCCCTCCAGGTCGCCGCGGACCTGTTCCAGGTCGAGGTGCACCGGCTCCCGCCCCAGGAGATCCTCGATCTCGACCTCCCGCAACTGGCCGATCCCGGCGCGCCCGTCGAGCAGGTCCTGGAGCGACGGAATGATCCTGAACTCGGTGCCGGTCGCCGTGCAGCGCTCCACGATGCGGCGCATCTGGTCGGCCGTGGCCGAGCGGATCGCGATTACGAGGAGCTGGATGCGGTGCTCGTGGACCAGCCGTTCCAGGTCGGCGGTCCCGCCCAGCACCGGCACGCCGTGCAGCGACCGGCCGTGCGTCTCGGGGTTGTCGTCGATCAGGCCAACCACGCTGATCGCGAAGCGGCTGTCATGCCGCGCCTGGCGCAGCAGCATCTCCGCCGCCTCGCCCGCGCCGATGAGGAAGGTGCGCCGGCCCCGCGACGACTGCATGGGCAGCTGGCCCTCGCGGAACGCCCGCGCCGCGAACCGCAGGCCGCCGGACAGGAACACGATGCCCAGCGAGTCGAGGAGGAAGACCGAGCGGGGGAGGGCAGGCGGCCAGCCGGTCGCGAACAGCGCCCCGGCGAACAGCGCGGTACTGAGGGTCGTCGCGACACCCAGGTCCACGAGGTCCCGCAGCCCAACGTGGCGCCAGTAGCCCCGGAACAGGCCGTACCACGCGAAGATGAGCAGGCGGATCACCAGCAGGTAGGGCAGCGTTCTGGCGAAGGTGCGCAGCTCGGCCGGCGGGATATGGAAGTCGAAGCGAGCGCCGAACGCGCCCAAGTACGCCAGGGGGATCAGGACGAGGTGCACGCCGACGATCAGCACTCGCCGATACGAGAGCAGGCGGGCGGGTACGGTCCAGGGGAGTGTCACGCCCAGCCTTACGCGGGCCAGCAGCGCACGCGGACGTCCTTGGCACTCGGAGCGCCTTCGAGTACCGCGAGCGCGGCGCACCCCATCAGCTCGGCGGCGGCGGGGGCGCCGAACGCATCTTCGAATGCGACGAAGCCGACCCGCAACCACGAACAGGCCTCACCGAATGTCAAGTCGATGCCGTTGAGCAGGCGCTCCCCGAGCCGGGCGCACCCCGTCCGGCCGGTCCTCGGTGCCACAACCCCGAAGCGTGTGGTGCCGATCCGCCCCACCGCATCCGAGAGACGGGCCCAGCGGCGCAACCCCTCGGCCACGCGATCACCGACAACCCAGTCGTTCTTCCGCCCATCGCCATCGATATCCACGACGGCAACGCCGATCGCGGAGTGGTCGCGGATCGTCGCGGCCAGGAGCTCCTCGGCTCGACGGAGCAGGCCGCGGTCGTTCCACAACCGGCTGCGATCGTCCAACAGTCCCTCCTCGCGCGCCCGATCCGCGTCCGACTTCGCGCGGAGCTGAGCAGCGAGGCGGAGGCGAAACTCCTCCGGATCCATCGGCTGACCCCACAGCTCGTCGGCACCGGCGTGCAGCGCTGCGATGCGCTGGGGCCGCGTAGCTGCGCTTGGCTGTGTGAGGAAGATCGGCGCGCTGGGAGACAGGCCACGCTCCCGCCGCAGGGCCCGACACAGCGCCAGACCGCCACCCTCATCCGCCAGTTCCATGGCAATAATCGCGGCGTCGGGACGCGCCCGGCCGTGCTCGAGCGCACTGAGCGCCGTCGGCGCCCAGAGCACGGCGTATCCAGCCGACGACAGGATGGACTCTAGAGAGCGAGCAAAGATCTCGTCAGGATTGGCGAGCAGGATGCGCGGTACGGCCGTACTGATGGGCATTTGCTTCGCCCTTGAGAGCGGGATTCGTGCGCGGCCGCTCCGAAAGGTATTCCTTTGTGAAACCGCATCTTACGCCGCCCGCGGTCGCGCCATACGCCGTTCCCCCGTGGCAGTCGCTTACACACGTGTAGCGAATTTGCGGCGCTTTCGGCACGGTCAGGACTCGTCGCGTTGGAGCCCGTGCCGTTCCATCAGGCGGCACGACCGCGTGCTCGATGACCCTTAGGGGACGGGAAGGTCGAGCACAAAGTAAAAGCGCGTGCCTTTTCCCGCGGCAGTCTCGTACTGCAATCGGCCACCGAGGGCTCGCACCAGCCGTTGCGCGATGGCAAGTCCAAGACCCGTCGCCGAGAAGGTCGCGCGGCCGCCGTCGCCGCAGCGATGGAATGGCTGGAACAGTGTCCCCTGGGCGTCCAGGGGAATACCTGGCCCCGTATCCTGGACGGCGAACTCCACGCGATCCTGTTCCTGGTCCGTCGCACTCACGGTCACGCTTCCGGCGCGAGTGAATTTCAGTGCATTGGTCACGAGGTTGAGAAGGATGCGCAGCAGCTCGATCGGATGACCGACGCGACGGTCCATATTGGGCCGGATGAAGTTGACCTCCAACCCTTTCTGGATAGCCAGCGTACCGACGACATCCTGCACCTCGGACAGCAGCTTCGTGACGGAGAAGGGTCGCGCCTCGGGCTCCTCCCGTTGGTCCCCCACGCGCGTCATTTGCAAGGCATTCGTGGTGACCGTATTGAGCGCATGGGCGGCGGCGTACATCAGGCGCAGTTGACGCAGCTGCAGCGGGGTGAGGGGGCCGCTCCATCCCTGTTGCAGCCGGTCCGCCAGCAGTTGCAGCGAGCTGAGCGGAGACCGTATATCGTGGACGAACTCGATAAGAAACTCGAAGCCGTCGAGTGCTGCCAACGGGGCGCCAGGAAGCTCCTGAAAGCGACGCTCGATGGCCGCCCGTACGTGCCGCAACCGATCGACGGCCGGGAGCACATGCCCCGGGGAACACTCGCCCGAACGCCACAGCGTCAGCAGCTCGTCCTCCAGCAGATCGACGAGCTGCATGGTCAAACGCAACGATGGGCGTCGTGCCAGCGCGTCGATGCAGGACGCATCGCCGCGGTCCACGGCCAGTGCTGCTGCCGCGAGAATCGGGGCAATCGCCGCGAGGTCGGCGGGCCCGTCGGTTGTTTCATTCCAGCGCGTCTCGATGCGGCGAATCGCGCGCGTGAGCAGAGCGTTGGTGATCCCCGCGACAGGATTAGATGCAGCAGGTGGATCGGCAACGCGCTGCCGGATGTGCCCCGACAGAACGGAGGAACGGTTTACACGAAAACGACGCGTTGATGGGTTTACGGCGGGGTCTGTCGAAGACATTTCAGCCATCGCACCGGGCCTCCCCGTCCTCAAGGGTTGTTCAACGATCTGCGATTCGGCGATTCAAACTTGTACCGAACATCCACACAATCGTTCCTTTGCCCCGAGCCCTGCCACACTCTTGTTCTCTGGGGCGTTTTCGGACGGCTGGGGAGGCTTTGCGGTAGGGCAAATCGTATGGAAGGCGGCCGCTGGGGTCAGGACTCGTCGCGTTGCAGCCCGTGCCGGTCCATCAGGCGGTAAAACGTGGTGCGATCGATGCCCGCGCGCCGCGCGGCCTTCGACAGGTTGCCGCCGGCATGCGCGATCGCGCGCGTCAAGAATTGCCGATCGAACTTCTCGAGGAGCCGACCCCGGGCATCGTAATAGCTGTCGTCCGCACCCGGGCCGGCCGTGTGGTCGAGGCCGAGACGCCGGTCGCTGGCCGGGGCCGGTATACTAAGGAAAGGGATGTCCGCGGCGCCGATCTCCGCCGCCGGCTCGAGCAGCACGACCGCGTGTTCGATGACGTTCTGCAGCTCGCGCACGTTACCGGGCCACGGGTGCGACTTTAGGGCGGTCATGGCGCCCTTGCCGAGGCACGGGACCGCGACGTCGATCCCCCGGTATTTGCGCCAGTAGTGGCCGAGGAAGGAATTCGCCAGCAGCTCGATATCCTCCACGCGATCCCGCAGCGACGGCACGTGGATGGGGACCACCCCCAGACGGTAGTACAGGTCCTCGCGCAGCAGTCCCTCGGAGACGGCCTGATCCAGCTCGCGATTGGTCGCGGCGATGAACCGCACGTTGACCACCGCGTCCGCGGTCTCGCTGCCCACGCGCCGCACCACGCCGTCCTGAATCGCGCGCAGGAGCTTCGCCTGAATCGTCTTCGGCATCTCGACCAACTCGTCGAGCATGAGCGTGCCGCCGTCGGCGGCCTCGAGCAGCCCGGGTTTGTCACGCACCGCGCCGGTGAACGCGCCACGCCGGTGCCCGAACATCTCCGATTCCAGCAGCGGCTCGGGAAGCGCCGCGCAATTGACCGCCAGAAACGGTCGCGACGCGCGACGGCTGTGATGATGAATGAACTGGGCGAACAGCTCCTTGCCAGAGCCGCTTTCGCCCGTCAACAGCACCGATGCATCGGTCGGCGCGACCTTGCGTGCGCGGCTGATCGCGCCGCGGAACGCGGGTGCGAGCCCAAGGATGCGGATCTTGTCGCTGTTTTCGCCCGCCTGCTCGAGCTCCTGCGAGCGTTGCAACGACTCGCGCGCCGTGAGCGTCGCATGCGCCGTCTGCCCGACCACGATGCCGAGCTGGACGGCGGAGAACGGCTTCGGCAGGTAGGCCCACGCGCCGATGCGCATGGCTTCCAGACTCGACGCAAGTGTCGCTTTGCCGGTCACGGCGATGACCCGTGTCGCGGGATTCGCGGCCAATGCGACCGGCAGCAGCTCGGCGCCCGGGATGCCACTCATGTACCAATCCAGCAACAGCACGTCGAAGACGCTGTGGCGCAGCAGATTCTGCGCCTCCCCCGCCACACCGGTGGTCGCGACGTTGTAACCGTCATGCGACAGTATGCTGGCGCAGCTTTCGCGCAGCGTTTCCTCGTCTTCGACGATGAGGATTCGGATGCCCGAGCCGTAGGAGTTCGCTGACGGCGGATGCTCTGCGCGCAACGATTTCCGTTCCGCGGGCGAGGAAAGAGCGAGCTGTGCCATACCACCTTGGGCCAAGTGTCGCGACGGGTATAACGCCGCTCAGTGTTGCAGAACGCCTTAGGAAATAGCTGTCTATCGACCAGGTGTCAAGCTACGGGCAGGTCAAGGGTAAAGAAGAAGCGCGTGCCCTTGCCCGGGCCGGTCTCGTACTGGAGCTGGCCTCCCAGCGCCGCCGCGAGCCGTTGCGTGATGGCGAGTCCCAGGCCGGTCGAGGAGAACGTGGCGCGGCGTGCCCCGGACGATCTGCGGAAGGGTTGGAACAGCGTTTCCTGCGCCGCGGCGTGAATGCCCGGCCCTGTGTCCTGGACGGCGAATTCCACGTGACTGGCGTCACGATCGGTGGCGCTGACCGTGATCGTCCCCGCGCGGGTGAATTTGAGCGCGTTGGTCACGAGGTTCAGCAGGATGCGGTTCAACTCGATCGGATGCCCCAAGCGGCGGTCAACGTTGGGCCGAATGAAGTTGACCTCCAACCCCTTCTGGGCAGCCAACGTACGCACGACATCCTGCACTTCCGACAGCAGCTTGGTGACGGAGAAGGGCCGCGCTTCCGGCTCCTCCAACTGGTCCCACTCGCGCGTCATCTGCAGCGCGTTGCTGGTGACGGTGTTGAGCGCGTGCGACGCGGCGTAAATCAAGCGCAGCTGGCGCAGCTGCAGGGGAGTGAGCGGGCCGCTCCACCCTTGCTGTAGCCGATCAGCCAACAGCAGCAGCGAGTTCAGCGGCGAGCGCATGTCGTGCACGAACTCGATGAGAAACTCGAGACCGTCGATGCCGACAAGCGGCGCTCCCGGTAGCTGCTGAAAGCGGCGCTCGATTGCCGCCCGGACCAACCGCAACCGGCCCACTGTTTGCAGCACTTGAGTCGCCGGCGTCTCGCCCGTGCGCCCGAGCGCCAGTAGCTCATCCTCGAGCAGATCCACCAGATGCAGGCTCAGCCGCAGCGAGGGCCGCGGCGTGAGTGCGTCTATAAAGGAAGCGTCGCCCCGATCGGCGGCCAGTGCCGAGGCCGCAAGAATGCGTGGAATATCGGCGACGTCGGTGGCGGGTCCGTACAAGTCACGCCAGCGCGCCTCGACGCGGCGAATCGCGCGGGTCAGTAGGCGGTTGGTGACACCGGTGACGGGGAGAACCCCTACGGACGGATCGGAAATCCGCTGCCGAACCGTGCCGGGCGCTCGCGTGGGACGACTCAAGAACTGACACTCCGATTTCGAGACACGGCCTGGCCCGTGAGGAAGGCGGAGTAACATCCCGCGAAACGGCCCGCCGCGCAATAGGGGAGCTCAGATCTCCTTGGCGTCGTGCAACGTCGGGTCGTTCCCCCCGCCGTTGTTCGAGAGGATGCGCTGCAGGCCGTGGCGCTCCATCAGACGATACAACGTCGTCCGGTCCACATCGGCAATTCGCGCGGCCCGTGAAATGTTGTTGCCGGCCTGAGTGACGAGCCAGGTGAGGTAGCGGCGCTCGAACTCCGCCAGCAGCCGCTCACGCGCGACGTGATACGTCTCCTCGATCGGCATCGGGACGGTCGGGACCCCGCCCGTGCCCTGCGCACCCGGCGTTCCCGCGGGCTCCGCGCCCCTTCCGGCTGCCGGGCCGGGGTTGTCGCTGCGGGTAAAGGGCAGGTCTTCCGCCCGTAGCTCAGCACCGGGCTCGACCAACACGACCGCATGCTCGATGATGTTCTGGAGCTCGCGCACGTTCCCCGGCCAGGCATGCGACCGCAGGGCGCGCACCGCGCTTTCGGCGAGGGTCGGGATACCGTTCTTGCGATCCCGGTGTGCCCGCCAGTAATAGGTCAAGAAGTGGTTGGCGAGCAGCGGGATGTCTTCCGGACGCTGCGAGAGGCGCGGGACGAAGATCGGGACGACGCGCAGCCGGTAGTACAGATCCTCGCGCAGCCCGCCCGATTTGACCGCCTCCTCGGGATCGCCATTGGTCGCCGCGATGAAGCGTACATTGACGACGGCGTCCGTCGTCTCGCTGCCGACGCGCCGCACCACACCATCCTGGATCACCCGCAACAGCTTCGCTTGCGTCGGCTTGGACATCTCGAGCAGCTCGTCGAGGAAAAGCGTACCGCCGTTGGCGGTCTCCAGCAGGCCGGCCTTGTCGCGCACGGCGCCGGTGAACGCGCCCTTGCAGTGTCCGAACATCTCCGACTCGAGCAGCGCCTCGGGGAG
>Ga0137415_10008344_pt1 | contig 10271 bp, 9 predicted proteins | sample CZODoug3_1_1_16f_FD_183082 | JGI IMG/M metagenome (GOLD analysis project Ga0137415, IMG submission 183082) | Vadose zone soil fungal communities from Angelo Coast Range Reserve, California, USA - CZODoug3_1_1_16fungal (Hybrid Assembly) | ecosystem: Environmental > Terrestrial > Soil > Vadose... | reverse complement strand
CTGGGCAGCGTGGGGGAGCCGATCAACCCCGAAGCCTGGGTCTGGTACCGGGACAACATCGGGGGCGGCCGCACGCCCGTGGTCGACACCTGGTGGCAGACCGAGACCGGCATGATCCTGATCACGCCGCTTCCCGGCGTGACGACGCTCAAGCCAGGATCGGCGACCAAGCCGTTCCCGACGGTAGAGGCGGCCGTCTACAACGATGCAGGGGAAGAGGTCGGGCCGGGCGGTGGGGGATACCTGGTGATCAAGCGTCCCTGGCCCGCCATGCTTCGAGGGATCTTCAGGGACCACGATCGCTACGTCCAGACCTACTGGAGCAAGTTCAAGGATGTCTACTTCGCCGGCGATGGCGCGCGGATCGACGAGGACGGCGACTTCTGGCTGATGGGGCGGGTGGACGACGTGATGAATGTGAGCGCTCACCGGATCTCGACGATCGAAGTGGAGAGCGCCCTGGTGGACCACCCCAAAGTGGCGGAAGCGGCCGTCGCGGGCCGCAGCGACAAGCAGACCGGCCAGGCGATCGTCGCCTTCGTGACCCTCAAGGGTGGCGCTGAGGGGTCACCTGAGATGTTGAAAGAGCTACGCGATCACGTTGCCAAGAAGATCGGAAAGATCGCCGCGCCGGCCAATATTGTCTTCACGCCGGAGCTGCCCAAGACGCGGTCGGGCAAGATCATGCGGCGGCTGTTGCGAGATGTCGCGGAGAACCGGCCGCTGGGCGACACGACCACCCTGGCCGATCCGGCGGTCGTCACCGAGATCGATCGGCGCGCCAAAACCGAGGCGGCCAAAGAGGAGACCTAGCCGTTATTCCCCTCCCCGTTTCCGGGCGGAGGGTTACGTCCGACCCTGCTGAAGGATTCGGTAGAGGGCGCTGAAGTCGAGGTGTGAATCGCGCAACTGGTCGAGCCGGTCGCGCAGCGCATAGACATCGGACTGGAGCCGGTCGATCTCGGCCGCGTGGTCCTCGTTCGACTCTGTTTGGCGGGCGATCAACTCACGACGATGGCGGACCTTTTCCGAAATCGTCCGCTCAACGGTCTCCCACTGGTTGGAAAGGTCACGCAGCTGCCGATCGAGCGTGGCCAGTTCGCTGGTCAGCTCCTCCCGGGATCCGCTATCGCCGGTGGTGGTCATCATTTCTGCCGGCCCCTGTGGGGGTCGAGGGACACGAACCGCAATGTTACGGGCCCTTCCTTGCGGGGATTGTAACCCCGGCGGGTGTGGCGAAGGCACAAGCCGTATTCGGAATGCGGCCCACTCTCGGCATGGCGACCGTGCCGAAGATGGCTAGAATACCGACTCGTGCCGAGGTAGCTCAGTCGGTAGAGCACATGACTGAAAATCATGGTGTCGCCGGTTCGATTCCGGCCCTCGGCACTCCACCTGCCTTCGAATTCGGGAACGCTGCGAGTCAGAGTTGCCGAATCAATCGGAGCGATAGGAAGCTGACCCCGAGCCAGGTCAGGACAACGGCGATGGCGAAAGCGACGGAGACGGCTCCATTGCTCGTGGCGGTGACGATGAGCGCCACCCATCCAACCAGAAAGAACACGGCGACGGCGATCGAGTAGATGATCCAGCCCGTCTCGTGCCGGGCGCTGTACCAGCGAGGGAAGACGGTGGCGCTGAGGATGATCAGTGACACGAACGCGATCGACGCGAAGAGGAAGTGCAAGCCACCGTGCCATGAGATCTGGCCCGTGCTCGACGCCGTTCCGGGCGGGAAGCCGTTCATCGGGTCAGCGCTGAAGATTCCCGCCCCGATCAGCCCGATGCCGACAGCGACGAGCAGGCGCGGTCCCCACGTTCCGCCGGGGCCTTTGCGCAGGGCGCGGCGGGTGCCAAACGCGGCTGCGACCATCAGGATGCCGGCGACGATGAAGTCGGCGACCTGAATCCATCCGAGGTCGCCATTGCTGAGCACGCTAATCGCGTGGCGTCTGAGGTCGAAGCCGGGCCGGATGAGCATCTCGAGTAAGACCGTGAGGATCCATAGGGGTGCGGCTACTGCGCCACAAGTGAGTAGCGCTCGGGTGAGCGTCGTGTTAGCTTCCATGCTGACAAGTCTGTTCGCCCAACGCCGTAACGCGCTTCTCCAAAACTGCTCGGTTGCGGAGAATCCTCATTCCTCAACCTGATCGGCTCGGAGTCTCACGGGTCGCGCCGGATCAACGTCGCTCAACCGAACGAATTGAATCTGGAGCGATCTGGGTAGACTCCAGACGTGAGCACCAAGATCTCGAAGACCGATGCGGAATGGCGCGCCGAGCTGACGCCGGAGCAGTACGACGTTCTACGCGGCAAGGGAACGGAGCGACCGTTCACCGGCCAGTACGTCCATACCAAGGCCGACGGCGCCTATTGTTGCGCTGCCTGCGGCGCCGAGCTATTCAGTTCGAAGACCAAGTTCGAATCGGGCACCGGGTGGCCCAGCTTTTACGAGCCGGCCAATCTGGAGGCGGTCGAGCTCCGCTCGGATAACAGCCTGTTCATGCGCCGGACCGAGGTCCTGTGCAAGAACTGCGGGTCACACCTCGGCCATGTCTTCAATGACGGGCCGGCCCCGACGGGCGAGCGCTACTGCATCAACTCGCTGGCGCTCGATCTGAAGAGCGAAGCTTAGGCGGCTTTAACGGCGGCGACCAGCTTCATCAGCGAGTCCTTGGCGTCGCCGAACAGCATGACCGTTTTGGGGTCGTAGAGCAGCTCGTTGTCGATGCCGGCGAAGCCGGGCCGCATGCTGCGCTTCATGAAGACGATGTTCTTCGCCTGGTCGGCGTTGAGAATCGGCATCCCGTAAATCGGGCTGCCCGGGGAGTTGTGCGCGGCCGGGTTGACGACGTCGTTGGCGCCGACCACCAGCGCGACGTCCGCGGACTTGAACTCGTCGTTGATCTCGTCCATCTCCTTGAGCTGCTCGTAGGGCACGTTCGCCTCGGCGAGCAGGACGTTCATATGCCCTGGCATTCGGCCTGCCACCGGATGGATCGCGTATTCGACCTCGACCCCGCGCTTCTCGAGTTCGTCGGCCAGCTCCCGCACCGCGTGCTGGCCCTGGGCGACTGCCAGCCCGTAGCCGGGAACGATGATCACCTTCCGCGAATAAGCGAGCAAGGTGGCGATGTCCTCCGGCGTCCCGGAGCGCACCGACTTTCCCTCCGCGCTCACTGCCCCGGCCGGTCCGGCGGTTACCGAGCCAAAAGCGCCGAAGAGGACGTTGCCGAGTGAGCGTCCCATAGCATCACTCATGAGCTTGGTCAGGAGCGTGCCCGAGGCGCCAACCAGGGTGCCGGCCACAATCAGAGCGAAGTTGCCGAGTACGAACCCGCTGGCCGCCACCGCGAGGCCGGTAAAGGCGTTGAGAAGTGAGATCACGACGGGCATATCGGCGCCACCGATGGGGAGCACGAAGGCCACGCCCAGGACAAGGCCAAGGACGAGTAGAGGCACGAAGATGACGGGTGTCGAGGCGATCGCAATCAGGTAGACCGCCAATCCGACGATCGCTAGCGCCAGCACGCCGTTGACGATCTGCTGACCCGGATACGTGATCGGCGTGCCCGTCAGGAGCGCTTGCAGCTTGGCGAATGCGACCAGGCTGCCGGCGAACGAGACGGAGCCGATCACGATGCTAAAGACGCTGGGAAAAGCGACCGCAAACGGCGGGTGCGATCCCTGCAAGAGGAGTTCCGAAACAGCGACGACCGCGGCGGCCCCACCGCCCACGCCGTTGAAGAGCGCCACCATCTGCGGAATGGCGGTCATCTTCACCTGGCGCGCGCCGATGGCCCCGATCGGGACGCCGATCAGGATGCCAATGATCGTAATGACGATCCCCGCCGAGGTGAAATGCAGGAGAGGGATGGTCGCCAGCAGAGCGATCACCATGCCGACAGCCGCGATCTGGTTGCCGCGCCGGGCAGTCTTCGGCGAGCTCAACTCGATCAAGCCGACGATGAAGAGGACGGCGGCGAGCAGATAAGCGAGCGCCACCCAGACGGTCATCCGGCGGTCTTCTCGGGCGGCGTCGTCTCAGCGGGTTTAGCGGGCTTGGCTGGTTGACGTCCTTTGAACATCTCCAGCATCCGGTCGGTCACGACGAACCCACCGACGACGTTGATCGTGGCCAGGATCACGGCGACCAGGCCGAGGACGATCTGCAACGGGTCGCGCGCGGTGGCGGCGATGAGAATGGCGCCGACCAGGATGATGCCGTGGATGGCGTTGGTCCCCGACATGAGGGGGGTGTGGAGAATCGTCGGCACTTTCGAGATGACCTCGAAGCCGATGAAAATCGCGAGCACGAAGATGGTGAACTCGTTGAGCAGATTCCCGCTCATTTACTCGCGGCCTCCACCAGCTCTTTGGCGCGCGGGTTCACGATGGCACCGTCGTGCGTGACGCAGGCGCCCTTGACGATCTCGTCGTTGAAGTCCAGCTTGAGCGCGCCGTCCTTGACCAGCAACAGCAACAGGGTGGAGACGTTCTTGCTGTACAGCTGGCTGGCGTGGACCGGCATCAGGCTGGGCAGGTTGCGAGTGCCGTCGATGGTGACACCGCCGACCTGGATGATTTCTCCGGCCTTGGTCAGCTCACAGTTGCCACCGGTCTCAGCGGCCAGGTCGACGATCACCGAGCCCGGCCGCATCCGGCGAACCATGTCCGCCGTGACGAGAATGGGCGCCTTGCGGCCGGGGATGGCCGCGGTCGTGATCACGACGTCGGAGGCGGCTACCCGGTCACCGAGTAGCTCGCGCTGCCGCCGAAGGAAGTCCTCCGACTGCTCGCGCGCATAGCCGCCCGTCCCCTCCTGCGCCTCGAGTGGCAGCTCCAGGAAGGTGGCGCCCAGGCTGTGGACTTCGTCTTTGACGGCGGGCCGCACGTCGTACGCTTCCACCACGGCACCCAGCCGGCGCGAGGTGGCGATCGCTTGCAACCCGGCCACCCCGGCGCCCATCACCAGCACCCGGGCGGGGGCCACCGTGCCGGCCGCGGTCATCAGCAAGGGAAAGAACTTCGGCAGGTGATTGGCGGCCAGCAGCACCGATTTGTAACCGGCGATGCCGGCCTGCGAAGAGAGGGCGTCCATACTCTGCGCCCGACTGATACGCGGCACCAGATCGAGGCTGAAGGCGCTGACCTTCTGTTTCGCCAGCGCTCTGACCGCATCCGCATTGGTAGCCGGTTGGAGGAAGCTGATCAGCACCGCACCGGCGTGAAGACGACCGACTTCCTCGGGCGTCGGTGGCTGCACCTTGAGTACGGCGTCGCTTCCCAGAGCGGTGGCCGCGTCCGTAACGTTGGCACCTACGTCGATGTACGCCGCGTCGCTGAAGAAGGCCGGGGTGCCGGCGCCCGCCTCGATCGAGACCTGCAGGCCCGCCTTGACCAGCCCGCGGGCGGCTTCCGGAACGAGCGCCACGCGGCGCTCACCGGCAAGGGTTTCCTTCGGAACGCCAACCTTCATAATGCCCGCGGGATTATACGGTCTGTCCGGGTTGGTGTCCGTCGAGCAGCGAGCGGGCCGCAGGCACCTGGCGTGCGAATTCGGCGACGTCGAAGTACACTCGCTCGCCCGTGAAGAGCCCGTCGCGGACGGGGAAGAAGATCACAACGCGATAGCGAAGCTCGCGGCCACTCGGCTCGATGCCGAAGAGCGGCCCATCCATCCGGCCGAAGACTTCAGACTCCTCGACGATGCAGTCCTCGGCGTCGATCCGGTTCAGCAGGGTCAGTTTGACGTCCGGGATGCCGCGCCAAAGCCCACGATAGAACTCGCGGACCTCATCCTTGCCCCGCCAACGCTGGCTGAGCGGCACCACTTCGTACTCGCAATCATCGTGCAGCGTCGCGATCAGCCGCTCCAACTCGCGGCGATTCTCGGCGCGCGCGTGCTCGATCCAGAGCTTGTAATTGGCCTGGGCGATGGGACTCTGCGCCCGGGTCTCGAATGGGCTGCTTCGCAGCCCGGCCTGCGCCACATTAGAAGGATAGGGCACGGGCCGCTGCTAGGATGGAACGCGTTTTGGCTGTCCACCGCGTCACGATGATTCCTGGCGATGGGGTCGGCCCGGAAGTCAGCGAGGCAACGCGCCGGGTGCTCGAGGCGACCGGCGTCCAGTTTGAGTGGGATGTCCAGAACGCCGGCCTTGGCGTCATGGAGAAATACGGCACCCCGATGCCGGAGCATGTTCTGGAGTCGATCCGCCACAACAAGGTAGCGATCAAGGGGCCGCTCACGACCCCAATCGGGAAGGGCATCCGGTCAGTCAACGTCGCATTGCGGAAGGAGTTGGACCTCTACGCGCTGGTCCGGCCCTGCAAGACCTATCCGGGGGTGCGCTCCCGATACGACAACATCGACCTCATCATTGTGCGCGAGAACACGGAGGACATCTACGCTGGCATCGAATTCCAGGAAGGCAAGCCCGAGACCGAACGAATGATCAAGGAGATCAGTGCTGCCACCGGCAAGCCGATTCGCTCCGACTCCGGCCTCAGCATCAAGCCGATCTCGGTGACGGCCAGCGCGCGGATCGTCAACTTCGCCTTCAATTACGCGCGCTCCCACGGGCGCCGGAAGGTCACCGCCGTCCATAAGGCAAACATCATGAAGTTCACCGACGGCCTCTTCCTGCAAGTCGCCGAGGAGATCGCCAAAGAGCACCCCGACATCCAGTTCAATGACCGGATCGTCGACAACATGTCGATGCAGCTGGTCCAGAACCCGCGGGAATACGACGTGATCGTGATGCCCAACCTTTACGGCGACATCCTGTCCGATCTCGCCGCCGGCTTGGTGGGCGGGCTCGGGCTCGCGCCGGGAGCCAACCTGGGCGACGAGATCGCCCTCTTCGAGGCTACCCACGGCAGCGCCCCGAAGTACGCCGGCACCAACAAGATCAACCCGATGGCGATGATGCTGTCCGGCGTCATGATGCTCCGTCACCTGGGCGAGACCTATGCCGCCAACATGCTGGAGGGCGCCATCGCCGAGACGATCCGGGAGGGCCGCTACGTCACCTACGACATGAAGGCCGAGCGTAACGATCCGAGCGCCGTCGGCACCAGCGAGGTCGCCGATGCCATCGTCGCTCGGCTGGAAACGGCGCGAACCCCGACGACCATCTAGGTACGGAATGAATTGGGCCAACCGCGGGTAGACTAAGTAGCAACATGGCCAGTTATCGCGACTTGCTCAAAGGCGTCAAGTCACGGATCCGCGAAGTCGATGTCCGGCAGCTCGACGCGTCACGTAACGGGAGCGCAAAGCCGGTCGTGATCGACGTGCGGGAGCAGGACGAGGTCGAGCAGGGGATCATTCCCGGTGCCGTTCACATTCCCCGCGGTTTCCTCGAGTCGCGCGTGGAGCAGTACGTTCCGGACTACAACACCCCGATCGTCGCCTACTGCGCCAGCGGAAATCGGTCGGCGTTCGCCGCCGAGACCCTACAGCAGATGGGCTTTGCGAATGTCACCTCGCTCAAGGGTGGCTTTGGCGCCTGGAAAGATGCCGGGTTCAAGTTCGTCGTCCCGCGCGATCTGACCCCGGCACAACAGAAGCGATACAGCCGCCATGTGTTGATTCCCGAGGTGGGGAAGGAGGGGCAGCTCAAGCTGCTCGACTCCAAGGTCCTCATCATCGGTGCCGGCGGGCTGGGGTCGCCTGCGGCCTATTACCTGGCGGCGGCCGGCATCGGCACCATCGGCATCCTCGACTCGGACGTCGTGGACGAGAGCAACCTGCAGCGACAGATCCTGCACAACAGCAAGCGGATCGGCCAACCCAAGGTCGATTCAGCCAAGCAGACGCTCGAGGACTTGAATCCCGACGTCAAGGTGATCCCGTACCAGACCCGGCTCACGCGCGACAACATCATCGACATCTTCAAGGAGTACGACCTGATCGTCGACGGTAGCGATAACTTCCCGACGCGCTACCTCATCAACGATGCCAGCGTGTTGCTGAAGAAGACTGTCGTTCACGGCAGCATTTTCCGATTCGACGGACAGGTCAGCGTCTTCCAACCGTTCGTGGGTCCCTGCTACCGCTGTGTGTTCCCGGAGCCGCCGCCGCCGGAGCTGGCGCCGAGCTGCGACGAAGCCGGCACGCTTGGAATTCTGCCCGGCATCATCGGCTTGTTCGAGGCCAATGAGGCGGTCAAGATGCTGCTCGGCATCGGCGAGCCGCTGGTTGGGCGCCTGTTGATGATCGACGCCCTGACCGACGAGTTTCGGACGCTGCGACTGAAGCGCGATCCAAAGTGCCCGGTCTGCGGTGAGGGCGCCCACTTCAAGGACTTCGTCGACTACGAGGTCTCGACGGCGATCCCGACTCCCGCTTGATGGATTCGCCGACCGGACTGACTCGCGTCCTGGTCGTGATGGCGCATCCGGATGATGCCGAGTTCGGCGCGGCCGGTACGGTGGCCCGCTGGGCCAAAGAAGGTCGGCAGGTCACCTATCTGATCCTGACCGACGGCAACCGCGGCAGCAGCGACCCGGCGATGACCGCCGAACGCCTGGCCCAGATCCGGCACGCCGAGCAGCGAGCGGCGGCGATGAAGCTCGGGGTCAAGGATGTCTTCTTCCTCGGCTACGACGACGGCTCGCTGCAACCGACGCTCGACCTTCGCCGTCAGATCACCCGCTGGATTCGTCGTACCAAGCCGAACGTGGTGGTGGCGCCCGACCCGACGCGACGCTGGAGCGGCCAGCGCTACATCAACCATCCCGACCATCGCGCCGCCGGCGAGGCAGCGCTGGACGCGATCATTCCTGGCTCGGACACGCGCCTCGTGTTTCCCGAGCTGCTCGACGAAGGGCTGGAGCCGCACCACGTGAGTGAGATTTACCTGACCGGCTCGAATGAGCCTGATGTCTGGGTTGACATCAGTGAGACCATCGACCTGAAGATCGAGGCCCTGCGCGAGCACAAGAGCCAGGTTGGCGAGTGGGCCGAATTGGAGCAGACGATCCGCGATCGGGCGGCCGAGCAAGCCACCGGTCAGGCCTTCGCTGTTGCGGAAGGCTTCAAGTACTTCAAGCTGGGCGATTGACTCGGGTTCCCTCCCCCTGAGGGGGAGGGCTGGGGAGGGGGCCTTGCGCTGCGAACATATGTTCGCTAAGATGCGTGGACATGTCGATCGAGTTCGCGCTGGATCGGCTCCTCGTCCAGGATGAGTTCCGCCGGCATCTAACCCTCGATCACACCGTGCCGGCCCGTCCAGCCCGCTATGCCGGCTTCCCCGGCGCGCTGGACCCGCGGTTGGCGGAGGCGCTGGCCGCCCGTGGGATCAGTCGGCTGTACACCCACCAGGCCGAGGCCGCGGCGCTGGCGCTGGCCGGCAAGGACCTTGTCGTGGTCACGCCGACGGCCTCGGGGAAGACGGCCTGCTACAACCTGCCCGTCCTGCAGGCGATGCTTCGCGATCCCGAGGCCCGTGCGCTCTATCTGTTTCCGACCAAGGCGCTGGCCCAGGATCAGCTTGCCGAACTGCACGGGCTGGTCGGCGCCTTAAAGGTCGACCTCAAGACCTACACCTACGATGGCGACACGCCGGTCAGCGCCCGCCAAGCAATCCGCCAGGCCGGCCACATTGTCGTCACCAACCCGGACATGTTGCACACCGGCGTGCTGCCACACCACACGCGCTGGGTCAAGCTGTTCGCCAACCTGCGATACGTCGTGATCGACGAGCTCCATGCGTACCGTGGTGTCTTCGGTAGTCACCTCGCGAACGTGCTTCGCCGGCTCTGGCGCGTCTGCGCTTTTTACGACAGCCACCCGGTCGTCATCTGCTGCTCCGCCACCATCGCCAATCCGAAGGAGCTCGCCGAACGGCTAACCGGCCGATCAATCACGCTTGTGGACGACAACGGCGCGCCCACTGGACCCAAGCGCCTGCTCTTCTACAACCCGCCCGTCATCAATCGCGAGCTCGGCATTCGCCGCTCGTCGACGCTGGAAAGCCAGCGGATCGCCGAGACCTTCCTGCGGGCCGGCGTGCAGACGATCGTCTTCGGCCGGACGCGGCTACAGGTCGAGATCCTGCTCAGCTACCTGCAGCAATCGCTGGCAAATCGACTCGGCCAGTCGGGGACAATTCGCGGCTATCGGGGCGGGTATCTCCCATTGCAGCGACGCGAGATCGAGCACGGTCTGCGCGATGGGTCGGTTCGGGGCGTGGTGAGCACCAACGCGTTAGAGCTCGGCATCGACATCGGTCATCTCGATGCCGCGGTGCTCTGTGGCTACC
>Ga0137415_10008341_pt1 | contig 10272 bp, 11 predicted proteins | sample CZODoug3_1_1_16f_FD_183082 | JGI IMG/M metagenome (GOLD analysis project Ga0137415, IMG submission 183082) | Vadose zone soil fungal communities from Angelo Coast Range Reserve, California, USA - CZODoug3_1_1_16fungal (Hybrid Assembly) | ecosystem: Environmental > Terrestrial > Soil > Vadose... | reverse complement strand
GGGGAAACCAGAACAGGGTGAGATCGGCGAGATGTAAGTGGTGGTGCTCCCAGGCGACCTGCTGGGCGAGGGTGTCGCCGCGGTCGGGGTCGTAGTGGGCGCGCCGGGGATTGAGCACGACCACGGGCTTGTCGGTCATCAGCATGCGGGCGTCGCGCTGCCAGTCGGGGCACGCGGTGATCCCACCGGCCAGGAAGATCGACGGTCCGTTGCCCGGCGCGGGCTGATAGGGGTGGGGGGCTTCGATGTAGATCATCGTTGGTTGGACTTCGGCGAAGCCGTCATTGCGGGTAACACTCCTCGAGTGCGGCCTGGGCGAGCGCGCGGAACTCGCGCAGGGTCATGTGCCCAGATCGCATCGCATCGGCCTCGGCGTTGAGCCGCAACCGTTCGCGAACTGCCTGTTTAGCGTTGGCGCGTATCGCAATGTCACGGTCGTCGAGAGCGGTGATCAGTGCGGCGATGGCTTCGCGGCGATCGATGTGGGTCAGTGCGGCGGCGGCGTCGAGGCGTTCGGGGCGGCGCCAGAGCCGGGGTCGATTCTCGACTGTGCGGCACAGCAACGCGAAGGCTTCCTGGTCGGGGCGGATGTCCCACAGGGCGATCGCGGCGTGAACACCGATACGACGCTCACCTCGCATCAGCGCGCGCAGCGGCTCGACCGCGCGCGTCGAGCGCAGATAGGTCAGCCCCCTCATCGCATGGCGATCGGGCAAACGAGCGAGCATCTGCAGTTCGGCCTGCTCAAGCTCGGCGGGGGTGAACTCGTCGAGGACCCGCACGTCCGGTCCGTCACGCTGCGGCGCGTCGAAGAACGTGCGCAGGAAGCGCCTATAGGGCTCGGATCCGGTCACCTGGACAGGATCATTCATGCTCGTGCAACTTGGTGACCTTGGGGTTTTCGTCAACCAGGATGGGCCGCTCAATCTTCATGTAGGTCTTCTTAGGGAAGTCCGGCTCGCCGCGCATGTCCTTAATGAAGGCGTTCACCTCACCAGAGGCACCGTGCGCGAACCGTCTCGAGGTGTCGTCCCAGACCTTCTTGGAGGCGTCCGCTCCGATGCGTGACTGGAGCTTGTCCCAGGGCCACTTCTGGTCCAGCCACTTGCCGGCCTGGGTCATTTCCACGGTCTTGCCACCGATCGAGTGAGCGAAGCCTTGCGCGGAGTCCTTGTTGCCCTTGTCGTAACCGGACCAGAATACTGCGCCGTTCTCCGGTGACCGGGTACTGCGGATCGCGGTATTGGCCTTCACCCACCCCCGGTCCATCGCGGCGCGGAGCTGCTGCGCCCGGCCGCGGAGGTTTGTGGGGCTGAGCTCGGCGCCACCGGGTTCACCAATCCCTGCCTCGCCTTGCCGTGGTGCTCCTGAGGGTGGGGTCAGCTCCTCAGGGGGTTGGTTCAGATCACTGGGCTCAAGGGCGCGGCTCCGAGGCGCGGCGTCCCCGCCGCTGTCTCGAGAGGAACCGCTTGTGGGGCTTTCCTGGCCAGCGATGGGCCGCTCACCTGGGACGTCGCTCCTACTAGAGGCAGCGAGCGGTTCATCGCTGCCGCCAGAGGGTCGATCACCGTCGGGTACACGCGGACCACGAGGTGCCCCGTTACCCCCCGCTGAAGCCGAGAGGGGTTCGCCGCCGCCTACGGTGTGGGGCGTTGGCCCGCCGCGGCGGCCGCTAGGGGCTGGTTCCCACCGGCGGGGACCGGGGACGGCTCGTCGGTGCCGCCGGAGCGGCCGGTGGCACCGGTCGGGAGACCAGGGCGTTGGCCCACCGCCGCGGGCTGGCCGGGCGTGTCGGCGCGGCCGGTCCTGACACCGCCGAGGGAGCTTTCCACCGAAGCGGCACCGGCTTCGGCGTGGCTTCCGCCGCGCCTACTTCCGCGGCGCCTGCTTCGCCGGCGCCGGCGGTTTCGCCACCGAAGGGCAGGGACGCTGCCCCGAGGTCTTCCAAGGCGGTGCCAATGAAGAAGGTGAACAGTAGATCAGGTCCGGTGGAGGTTGATGGGCCAGCCATCTCCCGAGGATTGTTGCCTGTTCACGACCGTAGGGTGAAAGCGGGACATCGGCGTCGACCAATGTGAGCCTCCGGGCAAACGAGCACGGCCCCTCCCGACACTCGGTCCCACGAAGGCGGGAGGGCCGTGGCCTATCAGGACATGGTCACCGTGCCGCCCAGCACCACCCACATCAACCCAACGACCCAACCAAGCTCGCATCACCACGGTCAACGGCACCCACCCCTACGTGCTCACCTTGAGTGGCAACGAGCAACGGGGCTGGTGACGGCCACCTCGGGGACACGAGTTGTGGACGGCCCGCGCCCGCCCGCCTGGACCGCGCGCTGATGACGCAGTCCGTTGTCAGCGGCGATGCGGCTGTGGAGGGAGGTCGATCTTTTCGACTCGGGCGTTCTCGATCTCGGACTCGGGCACGTCGCAGATCCATCCCTCGTATCCGCTGCCTTCGAGCCCCTGCTCGCGGGCCCGATCTATCTCGTCATCGCGGCGATCTACTCCTGGCAGCCCGGCGGCCAGCCCGCCCCTGGCTACTGCACGATCGTCCTGTGAGCCGTGCGACTGAAGCAACTCAGAACACGGGCTTGTGGATCATTACTGGCAGGCCCTCCCATGCCCGGCTCAGATTGCGGTTCGAGCTGGGTATCGTTTGGCGAGTTGCGCGTTGAGCTGGGCGAGGTAGTCGTGGCCGTAGGGGCCGTTCTCCAGTTTGTCGTACAGCTGGTGAGGGAGGTCTTGTGTGATGTCGATCGCGCATGATCCGGCGGCGAGCGCGATAGTTGCCACGGTGTCGACGTCGCCGGTGTAGGCGATGCATGTGCGCAGCAGCTCGCTCAGGCTCCTGGAGTGTGTGAGTGCGCCGAGCGCGGCGCGCACACTCATCACGCCTTTCGCGCCGACCTTCCCTATCCAGGGCTGTGACCACTGCTCTTGTCCGCCGAGTGGTCGTAGCTGCTGGTCGATCCAGACGGCGACGGCGGAGGTTGTGCCGAGCTGGTGATAGCAGTAGTGCACCGCGAGAGCGGCGGCTTGTGCTGATTCGACGCCGGCGAGTGAGTCGTGGGTGACCCGGGCCTGTAGCTGGGCGTGGTGCAGCACATCGTCGATGGTCGGGAGTAGCCCGATGGGGGTGGTGCGCATGGCCGCGCCGCTTCGGTCGCTGCCCGGGGTGAGGCCGGCGAGTAGCTGTTGTCCGGTATCGCTGGCGCGCAGGAGCGCCTGGAAGCCGGTGGAGTAGCCATCGCGTTGGTCTCGGTGAAACACCCGGACGAACTTTTCGGCGAGGTTTTCCCGGGACCAGGTGGTGTCGGAGAGCAGCATTTCGGCGATGGCGATGGTCATCTGGGTGTCGTCGGTGTAGTCGCCGGGGCTCAACCCGAGGTGGGTGGGGTGCTGCACGTAGCCCACGAGAGTGTTGTGTGCCGAGACAAACTCAGGAGGGCTGTACTCGAAACCGGCGCCGTAGGCATCGCCTACGGCCAGCTCAACCAGCACCATCTACCTCCGTGCCGCCAGATCCTCGAACTCACCCTGCCGGATCTCTCAGCTCGGTCAGGGGTAAGGCTTCGGGGACAGCTCTTCCTCGCCCAGCCACCACATGACCCCGGGCCCGTAGTAGATCGTCTTGGCCCAGTACTCCGAGGTCTCGTGCAGGATGATCCGGTCCCCTTCGTCGAGGAAGCTGTTTCCTCCCCAGAACCGATTGATCCGCCCCTCTGCCTCGACGAGCGGGATATCAAACAACAGGACCATGTGGGCGGCGATGTCGTTGACGAAGTCCGCGATCTCTGGAGTGCAGGGAAATTTAATGTGCATCGTGTGGGGTTAGGCTCCTGTCCAGCAGATTGACCCCGTCGGGCGTATGTACCGAGATCTGGTGTCCCGCTGATTCGGCGGGGCTCCCGCCGAGGAACTTCTGCGGGTTCATCAGCAAGGGCCCCTCGACCCAATCGTAGTCGTGCATGGGCGCAGTCTGGGATCGCATGCCCCGCACGAAGTTTTCCCATTCGCTATTCGCCGAGTCGAACGACTTGCCGTTCAAACCCTGCAGCTCGTTCACCGGTACCTGGTAGTGCAAGATCGCGCCGGGCTCGTCGCCAGACTGGTGTTCCATCCAGCGTTGTGCCTGGTCACGGTCTCTTGTCAGGTAGAAGCCGCGACCGAAATCAGAGTCCGGACGCTGAGGAGACAGGTCGATACCGTCCTTGCGAATGCTCTCCGCGTGGCGGGCCAGGGTCCTGTGATAAAGATCAATGATCGAGGGATCATCGGCGTCGCCATGGTCACCGACCCTCGGCGAACGATCCACGGGCGCGCCGGGCGCTGCGGGCTCGCTGGCCTGTGGGTCAGGTTCCTGACCTGAACCGGCGGTGTCCGGGGGCATCGGCTTGGGATCAGTGCCGCCGCCGGTGGTGGGCGGGTCCCCATTCTCAGCGCCGCCGGTGTCTGGCCCGCGTGCGCCGGGGTCGCGAGACGCCGGTCCTGCCGTGCCGTTGAGGGGTTCTGGCTGGCCGGTGAGGGGCCGTTGGTTCGCTCCGGCGGCACCCAGGGGCTTGTTGTCGCCGGCGGTGACTGGTGTTGGCTCATCGGTGCCGCCGGGTCGGCCGCCCGCGATCCCGGTGGGGCGACCGGGGCGGGTACCCGCGGTTTCGGTGAGGTGGGAGGCTGAGCGTGCGACGGGAAGCTCGGCGCCTTGGAGTGGCTTGTTGCCGCCGCCGACGGGGGCGAGTTCGTCGCTGCTGCCGGAGTGGCGCGGTGCGATGGTGCGGCCGCCGGGGCGGGTACCGGCCGGTCCGGTGGGCCGGGGGCCGGCGCTGGCGGAGAGAGGTCCGGTGAGTGGTCTGGCCTGTGGTGGGGTTGGGTCTCGTGAGCCGCCGCTGCCGGTTCCCGGGTGGTCGGTCCCGGACCCGACCGCGGCTGGGGCTGGGGCTGGCTTGCCGGTCGGTGGGGTGGGCGGGGTGGGGGGAAGCGTGGCCTCACCGGTGGCGGTCTGGCCACCGGCATGAGGGGCGGCCGCGTCTGCCGCGGCGCCGGTGGTGGTGCTGGTGTCAGCGCCGGCGGTTGCGGCGCGGGCCGCGGTTGATGGGGGGCGCTAGCTAGCGGAGGAAGTGGAGGGCTTCACGGGGGGGCAGGTCGGGCGTCGGGTCAGGTTTATTGAGTCGCTCGACGACCTCGGGTGGTGCCGAGGGTTCGTAGTGGAACGACGGCGGTTCGCCGGCGTCTTGGCGGGCGAACTCTTCCTCCCACATGCGGAACGTCCACCTGTACAGCGCCGGAATCGCCGCCCGAAGCAACCGTTTCGGCTCCTCGTCCAGCACTCTGATCGCTTGACCCATATTGCGACGCAACTGGTAGACAGTGAAGATTGGCCCGTCGCCGCGCAGGTCGAGTGAACGCTTGGCCTCGGTTGATTCGATGAATTCTTCTTCGTCCGAGGCGAAAACCTCGTCGCCGGAGCGGCTGAGCCTGATCCGCAGGAATGCGGAGTTGTGCACGTCGAAGCGGCCGGTAAAAGAGTTGAGTCGGTAGGCGCGTAGTCCACCCTCGGGGGTGGCCACCACTTTCAGCGGGCTCTGGGCGTAGTCGTAGTACAACGGGAGCCCGACCGGTGGTCTCGCTGGGGTCATCGGGTGCCCTTCTCGAGCGCTCGCTGGTAGAACTCGTTCGATCGCCGCTCTAGTTCCTTGATGATGGCATCCTCACGCGCTGTACGCGGCCGCCCCTCGGCCTTGGCCGAGGCCTCGATGTCGCGGCGGACCTCGTAGAGGGAATGCTCGAAGTCGTCGACCCGCTGCATCGAGCCGAGCTGCAACCGCAGCTCCCCGACGTGCCCATCGGGCAACCGCAGGTTGAGCAACAGATCCCCATAGCCGCTGTCCTGCGGTTTGTCGGCCAGGCGGTCCTTGAACCGGACGATCTGGACACCGGGCTCGCGCGTCAGCCGACCCAACGCCCCATAGACCTGGTCGACGGTGTCGAACTCCACTCGTGCGGCGGCGATGTCGAGCAGTCGCGACGCGTTGCCGTCGTAGTCGGTGTCGATCTTCTGCTTGGCCCGCTCGGGGTCCTTGCGGGAGGGGCGTTCGAACGCCCGACCGTCCCCGCCGGTGGCCAGCCGTTCGGCAATGCCAGTCACGGCCTGCTGGTCCCGGTAGCCGGTCGCCAGCAGATTGTCCAGGTACGGCTGAGTGTTGGGGTTGTCTTCGGGTCGGCCAGTATCGAGGATGGGCTGCACCTCAAACCCGGGCACATCTCTGCGGGCTTGCGCCAGGCCCGCGATAAGCGGGTTGGTGACGGCCTGTTGTTCATCGTTGAGGGGCAGCGGTGTCCGTTTGGGTGCGTCGGTGTAACGATCAATCAGGCTTTGCGGGCCGTTTCTGGCGAGGTCGTCCAGCGCGGACTCAAGCACCTGGGGGGCAGGAGGATGATCGAGCAGGGACGTCATCGTGGGGGCTCGGACGGAATGCAGCTCGGTGTAGTCCGACAGCCCGGGCTGCTCGTCTGACTGGCGCTGTCGCAAGTTCGGGGGCAGCTGTTGCGGATGCGTGGGTGGGTTATCCGGCGTTTCGCCGGGCCCGGTTCTGGTCCGGGCTGGGTTCGGCTGGCGTGGCTGTTCGTCCGGATCCGCGGCCGGGGTGTCGGTGGGCAGGCCGCGCGGCTGTGCACCTGGAGCGAATTCGCGGGGCGCCGACGGTGCGGCGTCGGGTGCCGAGTCGGGGGTGAGCTCGGGGCCCGAGCGGGCTGCGCCACTGCCAGAAGACGAGCGGCTTGGCCGCGTGGTGACTCCCAGCACCTGCTGAGGTGATCCGGAGTTCGGCGGCTTGACCGACGTGATCCCGGTGTCCGGGTCGGTCTCCCCGCCGCGAGGCGTAGCGGAGTTCACCCCCGCAGCGGGCGCGGTGGTGGGGGTGGGTGGGTCGCGGGCGCCGAGGCTGGCGGTGCCGGCTCGGCTGGTGCCGGCGGCGGAGCCGGTCGGTGTGGGTGGGGTGGATTTCGGGCTGGTGGCGGCGGGGTCGGTGATCCCAGTGGGGGCGGTGTGCGCGGCAGCGGCGGAGGGCGCGGACCCCGCGGTGCTGGTTTGGGTGAGGGTTGTTGCCGTGCCGGCCTCCGCGGCGCCTCGGGCGGCGGCGCCGGCGAGGCTGCGGCCCGCAGGGAAGGCCAGCAGTGGTACTTGGGCGTCTTCGAGGAACGATCGGAGTCGTAACCGGGACCGGGTACTGCGGATCGCGGTATTGGCCTTCACCCCCCCGGCGGGCACCTGGGGGGGTCGGGAGCCATCCGCTCCAATGCGTGCAGCCCTTTCACGGTCAGTTGGTCCAGCGAGGGCCGGCAGTTGACATGGCCGAGGCGCACGTCCGCGCCACCCTCGCTGATTTCGTACGGGCCGTCTCGCGCCGAGCCGGTAACGGGGTGACCGTCGATCACCGCGCACCGGATGGCTTAGTTTGCCGTGCGGGCGGGGTATCGCGCGAACAGGTGTTGGTCGAGTTCGGCGAGGTAGGAGCGCCCGTACGGGCCGTCTTCCAGGTCGCCGTAGAGGTGTCGCGGGAGGTTCTGGCCAATGTCGATGGCGCATGAGCCGGCGGCAATGGCGATGGTGGCGACGGTGTCGACGTCGCCGGTGTAGGCGATGCAGGTCCGCAGCAGGTCTTGGAGGCTTTCGGTGCTGGCCAGGGCGCTGAGCGCAGCGCGGACGCTCGATACTCCGCGAGCGTCGACGGGTCCTTCCCAGGGTTGTGCCCATTGCTGTTGCCCGCCACGGGCGTGTAGCTGCTGGTCGACCCATGTCGCTACAGCTGAGGTGGGGCCGAGTCGATGGTGGCAGTAGTGCACCGCGAGGGCGGCGGCCTGTGCGGATTCGACGCCGGCGGGGGAGTCATGGGTGACGCGAGCCTGGACCTGGGCACGGTGGAGGACGTCTTCAACGGTGGGAAGTAGGCCAACGGGGGTGGTACGCATGGCAGCGCCGCTGCGGTCGCTTCCAGGAACGATCTGGGCACGCAAGTCGGCGCCGGTGGCACTGGCGTGTAGCAGTGCGCGGAAGCGCTTGGAGTAGCCGATCCGCTGATCGCGCTGGAACACCTCGACGAATGTCTCGGCGAGTGTCGACGGTGACCATTCCTTGCCAGAGAGCAGGAGCTCGGTGATGGCGATGGTCATCTGGGTGTCGTCGGTGTAGTCGCCGGGGCTCAGTCCGAGATGGGTTGGGTGTTGGACGTAGGAGGCGAGAGTGTTGTGGTCGGCGACGAACTCAGGTGTGCAGTACTCGAAGCCGGCTCCGTAGGCGTCACCCACGGCGAGTTCAACTAGCATCACGTATCCCGCTGCCGAGCCGGCTAGGCAGGCTGGACGGATCATTCACGGGTATCGAGTGGGTGTGAGGCCCTCTTCGCCGAGCCACCACATCACGCCGGGGCCGTAGTAGATCGTCTTGGCCCAATAGTCTGGGGTCTCGTGCAGTAGTGGCATCGTCTGGATGGGTTCGAGGAACGTGAATCCAGTCCAGAACTTGTTGATCCGTCCTTCGGCTTCCTCGAGTGGCATGTCGAACGTGAGAATCATGGTCGCGGCGATCTCGTGGACGAGATCCGCGATCTCTGCGGTGCAGGGGAACTCAATGTGCAGCACCGTGCTCAGTCAGGTTCCTGTTCAGTAGATCCACGGCGTCGGGTGTGTGGACCGAGATCTGATGGCCGCCCGTCACCGGTGACTTCCCCTTGAGGAAGTCTTGTGGGTTAAGCAGCAGTGGCCCTTCAACCCAATTGTAGGGGTGCAGCGGAGCGGTTTGGGCTCTCATGGCGCGCACGAGGTCTTGCCACGCGGCGTCGGGTTCGCTGAACGATCTGCCGGAGAGCTCGTGCAGCTCGTTCGCTGGGACTCGGTAGTGCAGGACGGCGCCAGGTTCACCGTGGGACTGGTGCTTCATCCACTCCCGCGCCTGCTCGAGGTTGTCGGTGACGTAGAAGCCCTTCCCGAAATCGGCGTCAGGTCGCCCGTAGGTCAGGTCGATGCCGTTTTCGCGGATGGTTGCCGCGTACCGAGCCGCAGTGCCGTGGTACAGGTCGAGCACCGGGCCGTCAGGAGCGTCGGCGGCACGTTCCGGGTTAGCGACCGTGCCGGGCCGTACTGGTCGGTTCTTTGCTAGAGCCAGGCGCGGCAGGGTCCCCGTCATCCCGCAGGCGTCGCAAGGGGCTCAGGTCAGCCTGCACCCCGGGCTGTGGCTGATTCTCGGCGGAGTCAACGGCGCCGACTTCTTGGCGGCGAGGTGCTCCGGAGACAGGATGCTGGGGTACCGGATTGAGTTCGTCCGGCCCGACGGATCGGTTGTGTGCGGCGCCCATGGCGCCGGGCGGCTCTCTGTTCTCGGCTCCGTGACCTGGTGTGGGATCTCGGGGGTCGGTCCCACCGGCTGCCACTCGACCGTTTCCGGACGGTGTGGCGGTCGGGGCACCGGCGGGCGTTTTCTTCGGGTCCGGTAGCCCAGCCGGAAGCGGGTCAGCGGCACCGCCGAGGGTGGGGCCGGCGGGTGTTCGGGCTGGGCCCCCCGCCACTGCGGCCGCGATGTCAGCGCCGGTGGTGGCGGCGCGGGCCGCGGTGCTGGTTTGGGTGAGGGTTGTTTCCGTGCCGGCTTCCGCGGCGCCTCGGGCGGCGGCGGCGGCGAGGCTGCGGCCCGCGGGGAAGGCCAGCAGTGGTACTTGGGCGTCTTCGAGGAACGATCGGATGGGGTGGTTGGTGTAGTCCTGGGCGAATTGGTGGAAGTCCAGGTGAGTCATCGGCGCGTAGCGCCCGGCGATGTCTTTCCCGGTCTGCGCTAGATCCTGGGCTTGGTTGCCCAGGTTCGCCTTGATGAGTGGTGTGACGAGCTGCCCCCCCGGCAGGGGGTTGTTCGGGTCGAATAATCCCGAGTGCGCCGGGTCTTGGCGAACTTTGTTGACGGTGTTCAAGAGCATGTTGGGGCCGCTGTCGAGCAGGCCGTTGACCGCTCCGCGCGCGTCGTTGCTGATTTTGCCGAGCTCGCTGGTGGCGGGTGGGTCGGTAGGCAGGGCGGGACGGCCCGCTGCGCGCCGGATCAGGTTTTGCGGGGAGTGCTGGGCGACCCAGTTCGCGGCGGTGTTGTAGGCGTTGCTGATGGTGTGGTTGTTCGGGTAGGGCGTGGGCTGCCTGAGCGGTGGTAGCTGCCCGGTGCTGGTCTCCGGCGGGTCCACCCCATGGGTCCGGTTTGTGCCGCTGGGCTGTCCCGGCTTGCCCGGGGCGGGTTGTA
>Ga0137415_10008340_pt1 | contig 10274 bp, 11 predicted proteins | sample CZODoug3_1_1_16f_FD_183082 | JGI IMG/M metagenome (GOLD analysis project Ga0137415, IMG submission 183082) | Vadose zone soil fungal communities from Angelo Coast Range Reserve, California, USA - CZODoug3_1_1_16fungal (Hybrid Assembly) | ecosystem: Environmental > Terrestrial > Soil > Vadose... | reverse complement strand
GCCATTGCTGGCCGCCGGCGCCGGCAGTCTCGTGATCGTCACCAGTCGCGACACGATGTCGGGCCTCGTGGCGCGCACCGCGTTCAGCTGAACGCGCTGTCAGCCACCGAGTCGACGCAGTTGCTGACAAGGCTGGTGGGCGACCGGGCATCGGCCGAGCCGGCGGCTGTCGCCGAACTGGCGCGGCGCTGCGCCTACCTGCCCCTCGGTCTACGGCTCGTCGCCGAGTTCGTCGCGAACCGTCCGCAGGTCACGCTGGCGGAGCACCTCGCTGACCTGGACGCGGCGGACACCCTGGATCAGCTCGACGCGGGCGGCGACGAGGAGACGTCACTGCGAGCCGTGTTCTCGTGGTCCTACCTTCGTCTCTCCCCAGAAGCTGCGCGTGCATTCCGGCTGCTCGGCGCGCATCCGGGGCGTGAGTACGACGTCTACGCCGTCGCCGCACTACTCGATTCATCGCTATCCGGTGCGCGCGCTCTCGTCCGGAATCTGAAACGCGCGCACCTGCTCGAGGAACCAACCGCCGGCCGCTACACGATGCATGACCTGCTGCACGTCTACGCCGTCGAGCTCGCGTCGCAGGAGGCCGATCGGCAGACTGCGCTGGGCCGATTGCTGGACCACTATGTATGGTGCGCGACCACCGCTCATCACGTTCTCTATACCTACAGCCAGCACTGGCTACCGAGGCTTGCGGACATACCCGCGACGCCCGCACCCGTGCTGGAAACGAGCGAACAGGCTCTCACCTGGTTCGACCTGGAGCGTCCTAACCTCGTTGCGGCAGTAACGCGCGTCTCGTCGGCCGAGCACGTTATCGGCATCGCGTCCGCCACGGACCACTATCTCCATGTAGGAGCGCACTTCTCGGAGAGTGAGACGGTTCTTCAAGCTGCAATCGGTGCGGCCCGGTCTTGTGGTGATCGTCTGTCCGAAGGCCGAGCACACGCGGAACTGGGGCGCGTGTTCGCCCAGACCGCGCGATACGAACGGGCAGACGAGCACCTGACTCAGGCTGCCGCCGTCGCGAACGAAACAGCGGACCGTACCACCGCGTATCGAGCGCTCCTGGGGTTGGCCAAGGTTCGGTTCGACCTGGGCCAGTACGAGCAGGCAGTGACCATCGTCACGCGAGCTTTGACTCTCGCCTATCAGATCGGTGATCCATGGTTTGAGGGCACCACGCTGGGAAATCTCGGACTCTGCTTCGAAGCGCTGAATGAGTACGACAAGGCGCTGGACCTGTATCGGCGCGCCTCGGCGGTACACCGTGAGGCAGGAAATCGAAACGGCGAGGGCAGCGTCCTCGAGTCGCTGGGTAGCACCTACTTGCGGCTCGGGCGTCCGGCCGAGGCAGTCCACTACCAAGCGCAGGCGCTCCGGGTGGTGCGAGAGTCGGGGCACGTTGAAAACGAAATCTCGGCGCTGAATGGACTCGGGCTCGCACTCGCAGCCTCTCGCCGCGACGCCGAAGCACAGGAACGCCATGAGGTTGCCCTCCAGTTGGCCCGACAGGTCGGCGCCCGAATCGAGGAAATGCGCGCGCTCGACGGGCTTGGTGACCTCGCGCTTGCGAATGACCGACCCGACGAGGCGCGCGGCCGCTGGAGCGACGCGCTGCAGGTCGCGGTCGACATAGGTGTGCCGCAGGCCGAGCAGGTGCGGGCAAAGTTGGCGGCGCTGGACGAGGCGGAACACGGGGCGCGCGAGGCCGGTTAGCTGGCTGTGGCCGTTTCGCAGTTTCGGGTACGCGCGCCTGAGTTGACCGGACGTGGGGGCTGGCTGAATACGGCCGAGCCGCTGTCGTTGGGCCAGCTGCGGGGCAAGATCGTCATTCTCGATTTCTGGACGTTCTGCTGCGCCAACTGCCTGCACGTCCTGGACGAGCTGCGCCCCTTGGAGGAGAAGTATCGTGACGTCCTGGTCGTGGTGGGCGTGCACTCGCCGAAGTTCGCGCACGAGGCCGACCACGACGCGGTGGTCAACGCCGTCGAGCGCTACGAGGTGCACCATCCGGTGCTCGATGATCCCGACCTGAATCTGTGGCGGCAGTACGCCGTCCGGGCCTGGCCGACGCTCGTGGTGGTCGACCCCGAGGGATACGTCGTCGCGCAGGCGGCCGGCGAGGGACAGGTCAGCGCGCTCGACCGCATCGTGGCCGACCTGGTCGCGACGCACGAGGCCAAGAGCACCCTGCACCGGGGCGACGGTCCGTACGCGCCGCCGGCGCCGCAGCCGACAACGCTGCGCTTCCCGGCCAAGGCCATCGCCTACGACGGCGGACTGCTCGTCGCCGACGCCGGGCATCACCAGCTCGTCGAGCTGGAGCTGGACGGCGAGACCGTACGCCGGCGTATCGGCACCGGGCGGCGAGGCAGCCAGGACGGCGACAACCCCGAGTTCGCCGAGCCGAACGGGCTCACGACCCTGCCGGACGGCGACATCATCGTGGCCGACACGGCCAACCACGTGCTGCGGCGAATCCACAACGGCCGCACCACGACCACCATCGACATCCACATCGACGGCGTCCCCGATGTGCTTTCGCCGTGGGACGTCGCGTGGTGGCCAGCCCTCGAGCGGGTTGTGATCGCCGCGGCCGGCGTGCACCTGCTGCTCGCGTACGACCCGGCGACCGGACGGACGGAGCGGCTGGCCGGCACCACCGTCGAGGGACTCAAGGACGGCCCGGCGCTGGAGGGCTGGCTGGCCCAGCCGTCCGGACTGGCACCTGACGGGGATCGCCTGTGGTTCGTCGACTCCGAGACGTCCGCGCTGAGGTATCTCGACGTCGAGGGAGATCTGCACACCGCCGTCGGCGAAGGGCTCTTCGACTTCGGGCACGTCGACGGACCGGCGGCCAAGGCTCGGCTGCAGCATCCGCTCGGCGTAACGCTGCTGCCCGACGGGACGCTGGCGATCAGCGACACCTACAACGGAGCGATCCGCCGCTACGACGCGACGACCGAGGAGGTCACCACGCTGGCGGCCGGCCTGGCCGAGCCGAGCGGCGCGGTGGTGGTCGGCGACGACCTGGTGGTGGTCGAGTCGGCCGCGCACCGGCTGGTCCGCCCGATCGCGGCGGCCACGACGATCGCCGTCGACCCGCTCAGCACAAGACGGCCGCGCACCGGCCTCGCCGCCGAAACGATGTTGACGATCGCCTTCACCCCGCCGCCCGGGCGCAAGCTCGACGAGCGCTACGGGCCGGCAACGCGGCTGACGGTCAGTGCATCACCACCCGAGCTGCTGTGCGACGGCGCCGGCGACTCGACCGACCTCCAGCGTCCGCTGCGGCTCGCCGAGGGGGAGGGCGTCTTGCACATCACCGCCCAGGCCGCCGCGTGCGACGACGACCCGGCGATCGAGCATCCGGCCTGCCACGTCGCCCGTCAGGACTGGGGCGTGCCGGTCCGCGTCACCCGGGACGGGGCGAGCACGCTGCGCCTCGTGCTACTCGGCGAGTAGCGCCGTCCTCAGCGCGGCGTCGTCCTCGTCGGTCCAGCCCTGTTTGCGCAGCCAGTTGGCCGTGCCACCGTGCACCCCGTCCATAGCGGCGAGGAAACCCTCCATGGACTCCCGACGCGGGAGGTGCTGCTCGTCGGGCATCCGGCGGACATCGGTCGCGTACGTGGGTGACGCCTTGAGCCGGGCGAGCAGCGGCTCGAGCCGATCGCCGGTGCGCACGTAGTCGTCGACGATCGCGTCCCGGTCGACGCCGACCTCGTCGAGCGCGAGAGCCACGACCACGCCGGTGCGGTCCTTGCCGGCCGCGCAGTGCACGATCGTGGCGCCGTCGGTGTAGGCGATCAGCCGCAGCGCCGCGAGGATCGAATCCGGGCGATCGTCCAGGTAGCGCAGGTAGATGTCGACGATGCTCGGCCGCTCGGTCTCCGTCGCTTCGCGCTCCTGCCACGGCATCAGCACCGGTCCGTCTTCCTCGGCGGCCACGACGTCGGTGTGCTCGCCCGCCTCGACGAACAGCGACAGGTGCTCGATCGTGACGCGTGGCTCGGCGGTGAGCGGTCCCGGACCTTCGAGGTCGACCTCGGTCTTGGTGCGCAGATCGGCCACGGCCCGGACGTCGTGCTCGTCAACCAGCCGGCGGACGTCCTGCGGTGTGAGGCCCTGCAAATTGTCCGACCGGATCAGGCAATTGGGACGTACCGTCCCATCGCCTACCGGCAATCCGCCCTCATCGCGCACATTCGCGGCACCGTCCAGGTCGATCCATCGCTCGCTCACACCATCCGACTTTAATGGGCGCGCAGAAGAGCCCAGCCGACCGCTCGGTGACCATTGGCTGTCGGCTGGCCGACGTACCTCGCTCGAACGCGCGGAAAGGTCAGGGTCGAGTGGGTGGACTTCCCGATGGTCCGGCCACCCGGACGCCAACAGACTGGTGGAACGTATCTGGGCGGCTGGGAGGAATGGGCATGCGATCCACGTGGATGGTTGTCGGCACGGCGCTGGCCGGAGCACTCTTGCTGAGCGGATGCAGCTCAGCGGCGACGAGATCATCGCCGACGACGAAGCCCCCGACAACGCCCGACGGGTCACGCGGGGCGGTGCAACTCGTCGATTACACCGACAACGACGGGACGAAGTCCACCGTGGTCCTGACCGGAGCCGTCGGAGATTACGGCCACGCGGTGAGTGTTGACGCCAACGGCAAGCCCGACCCGGAGCACAGGAGCCAGCTCGAGCTGGCCCTGACACGGGGGACTTTCCGGATCAGCATCGCGGCCCTCGACGAGCAGATCGTCAGCGCATTTCGCGACTTCCCACCCGATCGCAGCACCTGCTCGGGGACGGTGCGCGTGAGCGGAGCGGCGCCGATCGTCGCGGGCGGCGGCACGGGCGCCTACCGGGGTATACACGGCCGGTTCAACCTGACTATCACGATCGCCGAGGTCGACGCCAGGTCCAACTGCGGCCCGTCCAGCGCGTTCCTCAGCCAGGCCGTCGTCACCGCCGGATCCGGAACGGTGTCGCTCCGCCCTTGACGGACGGGCGATTGTCGGTCAACTATAGTGCTAGTTGACTAGATAACCGGAGGGCCGACGTGTTGACGCTTCAGCTGGCGACACATTCGAACGTGCCGACGTACGTGCAGATCGTGCAGCAGGTCAGGCAGGCGCTGCTCGCCGGCGTCCTGCGTCCAGGCGACCGGTTGCCGACCGTCAAGGACGTCGTCACCGAGTTGGCCATCAACCCCAACACGGTGCTCAAGGCGTATCGGGAACTGGAACGTGAGGGTCTGGTCGAGGCGCGGCAGGGGGTGGGGACGTTCGCGCGGCGCCGCCCGGACGGCCCACCGCCCGCCACCCAGGTCGCGCTCGGGCGCAGCCTCGCTCGCTGGGTGATCAAGGCCCGCGCCGCCGGTTTCGACGACGCCGGCATCGAGAGCCTGGTGCGGTCCACGCTGCTGTCCGCGAGCGACGAGGCGATCGCATGACCCCGGCCGTCACGACATCCCAGCTCGGCAAGCGATATGGCCGCGCCGGCGGGCGAACGAAGTGGGCGTTGCGGGAGTGCACCCTAGACGTCCCCGAGGGGCGTATCTGTGGCCTCGTCGGCGCGAACGGCGCCGGCAAGACGACGTTGCTGAAGCTGATGGTGGGCTTGGCCCGTCCCACGACCGGGTCGGTGCAGGTGCTCGGACGCGTGCCCGGCGACGATCCGGCGTTCCTGCGCGACGTCGGCTACCTGGCCCAGGAGGTGCCGCTGTACCGACGCTGGACGGCGGCCGATCACCTGGCGATGGGCGCCCACCTGAACCCGGTGTGGGACGCGGCCCCGACCCGGCAGCGGCTGCTCGACCTCGACATCCCGCTCGACCAGCGCGTAGGGACGATGTCGGGCGGCCAGCGGGCGCAGGTCGCGCTGGCGTTGGCGCTGGGCAAGCGTCCCCGCGTGCTACTGCTCGACGAACCGGTGGCGGCCCTGGATCCCTTGGCCCGACGGGAGTTTCTCGCCACCCTCGGCGCCGCTGTGGCTGAGGCCGAGAGCGGCCTGACCGTGATCCTGTCCAGTCACCTGGTCAGCGACCTGGAACGCATCTGCGATCACCTCGTCGTGCTCGCCGAGTCGCGCACCCTGCTGGCCGACGAGCTCGACGACATCGTCGCATCGCATCGCTTGCTGACCGCTCCCCGCCGGGATCCGGGGCCGATCGAGCGGCAACACACCGTGCTGCGCACCGAGCAGACGGCGCGCCAGACCAGCCTGTGGGTGCGACTGAACGGACCGCTGCCCGACCCGACCTGGCACAGCGACCCGCTCTCGCTCGAGGACATCGTGCTCTCCTACCTCGGCCAGCGATCCCGATCTACCAACGACGTAGCGACCGTGATCGGAGGCGTGCGATGACCTGGCTGCTGTGGCGACAGCATCGCCTGCAGGCGGCTGTGGCCGGGGCCGCGATGGCCGCGCTCGCAGTGTTGCTCTGGATCACGGGCGTACACATGGCCGACGCCTACCGCGCGTGCCGGGCGAGCGCGACCTGTAGTGGCAGCACGCTGTTCCAGGGGCAGGGGTACGGGCCGCTCCAGAACCTGGTCACCCTCACCCTCGCCGTCCCGCTGCTACTCGGCGTGCTGTGGGCCGCGCCGCTGATCGGCCGCGAGTTCGAGACCGGCACGCACACGCTGGCCTGGACGCAGTCAGTCACCAGGCGGCACTGGCTCACGTCCAAGCTGGTCGTGCTCATCGGCGGCACCGTGGCGTGCAGCGCCGCCCTGACCGGGGTCGTGACGTGGTGGTCGGGGACGCTGAACTCCTTGCACGGCAACCGATTCGATGGTGCGCGCTTCGACACCCAAGGGGTGCTGCCGATCGCGTACTCGTTGTTCGCGGTCAGCCTCGGCGTCGCCGCCGGTGCCGCGCTGCGACGGCTGCTGCCGGCCCTGGGTGTCACGATCTTCGGCTTCGTGGCCGTGCGGATACTGGTCGAGGGTTACGTCCGGCCGCTATTCCAGCACCCACTTGTCGCGACATTCCGGCTGGACCAAAACGATCCGATCAGCTCCGGCGCCTGGGTGATCAGCCAGACGGTGACGCTCAACGGGCACGAGGTCAGCAATGCGGTCCAGGGCCCGGGCCCGTGCGCCGGCACGGGAAGCCGCTCGCAGATGGACACCTGCATGAGCGACCTCGGCTACCGGATGGTCACCAAGTACCAACCAGCCAATCGGTACTGGCCCTTCCAGTTCATCGAGAGCGCGATCTTCGTCGGGCTGGCCGCGGTGCTCATCGCCGTATGCGTGATCGTCGTGCGCCGCCGCGACGCGTGACGCGGCTCAGATGCCGGCCGCGGTGACGACCGCGTCGGTGGCGAAGCCGGCGATCAGGCCGACCACCAGCCCGTACCCGAGCAGGTCGGACCGCTTCGCCTTGGCGGCGATGCCGAGCAGCTGCGTTACGACGTAGATGATCGAGCCGGCGGCCAGGGTGAGGAAGATGACGCTCACCGCGTCGCTGGTGAACCCGTGGCCGACCGCCGTGCCGACGAACGTGGGACCACCGCCGATGAGCGCCATCGCCAGCAGGAAGCCCCAGCTGGGACGCCGCAGGCTGCCGTCGGGGGCCACGTCGCCGGCCAGCGGGGCGACGATGCCGAACCCCTCGGTCGCGTTGTGCAGGGCGAACCCGATGACCAGCAGGGTGGCCAGCGCCACCTCGTCGCGCGCGGCCGACTGCCCGATCGCCAGCCCTTCGGCGAAGTTGTGTAGGCCGATGCCCACCGCGATGAGCAGCGCCAACCGGCGGGCCGGCGACCATGCCGCGACGCCGGTCACCCGCTCGGTGGCCGACATCGCCCCGGGACCGATGCGCCGCGTGGACGCCCTCGTCAGATAGTGCTCGTAGGCGACCAGTCCCAGGAGCCCGACGGCCAGGCCGCCGGCGAACAGGGCGCCGTAACCCCAGACGGGAGCCAGGCCACCGGTGTGGTCGTGCGTAGCGCCCAGGGCCACGTCGATCGGATCCCATGCGGCGGACAGGACGTCCCAGACGAGGAACAGCAAGATGCCCACCGCGACCGCGTTCAGGAACAGCTTCAACGACGGCATCGGCCGGCGCAGCCGCCCGAGGGGCAACCCGAGCACGATCGTCACTCCCGCGATGAACCCGAGCAGCAACGTCTTGGACAACCCCATCTACTACCACCTTCGTAGGAGCAAGTGAGGTTAGCCTTACCTGATTCGGCCACAAATGCAAGAGCCCGCCTGCGGATGATCGCACGGGACACTAGCGGCGGCGGACCGCCGTCCAGAGCGCGCCGGTGACGAGCAGTACCACCGCCGCCGGCATCACCCACCAGGCCGGGATGCCGGTGCGCGCGACGCCGTAGGTGATGGCGAGCGCGCACACCACTCCGGCAGCGATACGCCAGTCGTCACCGACGATGAAGTCGTACCAGAAGTGGCCGAATGCGCGGAGCCGGGCGATCATGCCGCCACCTCGACCCGGTCGTCCAGGCGGCGCAGCAGCGCGACGAGCGCGAGCGCGAACACCGCGATCGCCGGCACCAGCCACAGCAACGCAGCGTCTGACCCGGGCCAATGCGCGTGGGCGCCCTCGGCCGACCAGAACATCCCGAAGCCGGTGAGCATCACGCCGACGACGAACTTCATCGCGTTCTCCGGCACCCGGGCCAACGGGGCCCGAATAGCGACGCCCACCCCGGCCACCACGACGACGGCCGCCACGGCGGCGACGGCGGCCAGCGGCACGTCGTGCTGGTTGCTGCCGAACGTGAGCGCGATGAACGCCACTTCCAAACCTTCGAGGACGACACCCTTGAAGGACAGGGTGAACGCGTACCAGTCAGCCACCCCGCCCCGGCGGTCGGCCGCGACGTCGCGAGCGCGGGCCACCTCGGTGCGATAGATCTCGTCCTCGTCGTGCAGTGCCTTGTAGCCACTCGCCCGCAGGATCGCCTTGCGCAGCCACTGCAACCCGAACACCAGCAGGATGGCGCCGACGACCAGGCGCAGCCCACCGAGCGGGATCGCCGACACCGCCGGACCCAGCGCGGCGATGACGATCGCGAGCAAGACCAGCCCCGCGCCCGTTCCCTGCAGCGCGGACCGCCAATCGCGGGACGTGCCCGCGGCCAGCACGATCGTGGTTGCCTCGACGGCCTCGACCGCGCAAGCGAGGAACACCGCCAAGAACAACGCCGCGGCCGTCATCCCCGGCCTACTACGATCATGATAGTAGTTTACGTCAGTGGTGCAGCACGGCTTCTTCGGCGACCTGGATGAACTCGTTGGTACGCCAGGTGGCCGCCGCCGTCGCCAACCAGCACGTGGCGCCGAGCGCGATGATGACCGCCGTCGTGAACCACCGGGGCGAGGGGGCGGGCGCTAACAACGCGCTGACGCGCTGACTCACGGCGCTGTCCGCTGCGGCGAGCGTCCCCAGGCCGCGACGATGATGGGCCAGCGCGAGGGCGGCGCGAGCCAGGCCGCGGGCGGCGGCTTCGCGATCATGGACGTCGGCGGCCGCGTCCTCGTCGGCCCACCGCTCGACCCCGAGCGCGATGGCCGACCTGGTCGGCCGCAGCAGCGGATTCGCCGCCGCGGCCAACGCCGCCAGATGCAGGTAGATGTGGTGCCGGTGCCGCACGTGCGCGGCCTCGTGCGCGAGCACGACCCGCCGTTCGTCGGCCGACAACGCCGTGAGCATCGACCGCGAGACGACGATGCGGCCGCGCCAGCCGCCGAGGGCATAGGCAGTCGGCACGTCGTCGTCGACCACGACGAGATCGCCGTCGAGTGGCGTCAGGCCCCGGGAGGCTCGCGTGGCCCGAATCAGCGTCCGGAGCAAGATGGCGGCGCGCAGGACAGCCGCACCGAACAGCACCACGACCACAGCGAACGCGAAGACGCCTACGCCGACCGGGAACCCGGCCTGGGCGCGCACCACCGAGGCCGACCAGTGCCCCAGGTGAGAGATCGGGCCGAACTGCGCGACGACGAGAATCGCCAACGCTGACAGGGCGATCCCCGTGCACAACGCGACCGTCAACGCGAGACCGGTGAGCAGCGGGACGCCGAGCCGAGGCTGCATCCGCCGACCGATCCGACCGCTGAGCAGACCGGTCAGCAGCCCGATCACGATCGGCACGGTGGCGAGAACGATCACGACTTCGCTCGCCGGCCCCGGCGAGCAGACGGCGCGGCAGTCGGCGGACGTTGCAGCAACTCGGTCAGGAGCTTCTCGTCGTCGGGATGCAGGTCGTCGACGAAGCGCGCCAGCACGGC
>Ga0137415_10008337_pt1 | contig 10276 bp, 12 predicted proteins | sample CZODoug3_1_1_16f_FD_183082 | JGI IMG/M metagenome (GOLD analysis project Ga0137415, IMG submission 183082) | Vadose zone soil fungal communities from Angelo Coast Range Reserve, California, USA - CZODoug3_1_1_16fungal (Hybrid Assembly) | ecosystem: Environmental > Terrestrial > Soil > Vadose... | reverse complement strand
ACAGATAGCGACCGGCGCCCAGCGCGAAATCGCATGGTGCACAGCGCCGGTGTGCTCGTGCGGGAACGCGGTGTCCATGGCGTCGGCCTACGCGAGATTGTTGCGCACGCTGGCGGCCCCCGCGGATCCCTGCAGCGCTACTTTCCCGGCGGCAAAACGCAGCTCGTGACCGAGGCACTCGACGTCGCCGCCTCCGACCTCGCAGCGCGCACCGACCCGAAACTCATCGCGGCCAAGACCCTGTCGGCCGCGATCGACGCTGTCATCGCCCCCTGGCGTCAACTACTCCTCGACAGCGACTTCACTCTCGGCTGCCCGATCGCCGCAACCGTCGTGGACGCCTCTGACAACGACCAGCTCCGGGAAAAGGCCGGCACCCTGCTAGCCCAGTGGCAGAACCCGGTCCGCGACGCCCTGATCAGATTCGGCACCCCTAGGTCGAGGGCGGACGACCACGCGTCAGTACTTCTCGCCGCGATCGAAGGCGCCCTCATTCTGGCCAGAGCAGAACACAGCATCCGGCCGCTCGACGCGGTACAGCGCTTCTTCACGACCTCGTTCACGCCGACCGCCGGGCAGTCCCGGGCCCGTCGCAAGGCGTGAGGATCTTCGGGTGACGCTATGGGCAACTGCACCGCCGGCTCTGAGCTAGTCGAGTTGAAGAACGGTCGGAAGGTCCGCATCGGCGGGTTGGATCGCTCGCATCGCCAGCGCTATGTGACAGCGCTGAACTCTCTTTCCCGTCGCACGCTCTACTTGAGATTCCTCAGTCCGGTCAGGGCGATTAGCGATGCTCAGGTGGATCGGTTCTTGGACGTCGGTCACGATGGGCGTGAGGCGCTCATCGCGGTCAGCGTCGATACCGACGAGATCGTTGGTGTCGCGCGCTTCGCGACGGATCCGAGCAGGGGAGACCAGGTCGAGATTGGTTTGGTGGTGGTCGACGCGTGGCAATTCCAAGGCGTCGGATCGAGCCTCCTCGATCGTCTGATCGAGTTGGCCGGACGCTGCGGATATCGAGTGGTGGGTGCGACGAGCCTCGCCGAGAATGCCGTGGTTTCGTCGATGGTTCGGGCGCGCGGCTTCACGGCGCTGACGACCAGTCTCGGCATTACCGAATGGGCCCTGCCCCTCTCCCCGGCCCGGATCAACTCCTGAACCGAGCCGCGTTTTCGATGAGGAACTCCTCGACCGTCCGCGGCTCGCGGGCGAGCAGTTCCTTCAACGTGGTGGTGACCGTGCCGATCTGGCCGGCCTCGGCGCTGGTCTCCAGGCTGAGGAGGAGTTCTGCGAACCAGGCCGAGACCCCGTTCCCCAGCAGTGCCGAAAGACGGTCATCGGGCGACACCGGAACGTACGTGACCTCATAGCCCAAGATCCTGCTCAGCAACTCGGCGATCTCGGGGAAGGTGTACGCATCGGGGCCGGACAAGTCGTAGGTTTTGCCGTGCAGCGCTGGGTCGCGGAGCACCAGCGCGGCCGCCTCGGACAGGTCGCGGATGTCGATGTAGGCCACCCGGCCGGTCGGCGCGGCGCCGGTCCAGCTGTTCTCCACTGCCACTGACCCAGCTGCATAGAACAAATTGTTGGCATAGCTGGCGGGACACAGCAGCGTGTAGGACAACCCCGACGCAACGAGGTGGTCCTGGATCTCGGCGTGCAGCCGCCCCACCAACAGCGCGGAGTCATGGCTGGTGGCGATACTCGAAAGTTTGACCAGATGAGGTAGTTCCGCGTGCACCGCGCCGTCGATGATCGCCTTCTCCAGGCGGATCTGGTCGGGACTACTACCCAGGGCCAGGAAGGCGACGTCCACGCCGGCGAATGCCTTGGAGAGAACGGCTTCGTCGTCGAAGGCACCGGCGACGATCTCAACGCCGTGCAAGTCGTCGAAAGTCTTCTCGGCCTTGTCGCTGTCACGGACCAGGACGCGCACCTCTTCGCCCGCGGCCCGAAGGTGCCGGACAACCCCGGCGCCGGTCCTGCCGGTCGCTCCAGTAACGAGAAAGGGCATGTCAGAAGGCGTGTACTTCGTCGGTCGGCGCGGGGAGATCGTGCGCTCCGCCGGGGAGTAGCGCCGATGCCGCTGCGACGGTGTTCAGGCCCTCGCGAAGAAGCGCGATCTTCCCGTTCTCGGCAACGAGGTACGCCATGAACAGATGATGGGTGAGTCGACCCGTCGGTGCGGCTGTGGCGTGAACGGGGTACTCGGCGAACACCTGGTCCGGGGTGTCGATGCGAATGACGACCTCCTCGAGGTTGACCTCGAATTCGGGGTAGAACTCGAGGACGGTGCTAATGAGGCCTCTGACGCCCTCGGGGCCTTCGAAACGGCTGGGCAGGCCCAATGACACGAAGAATGGCATCTCGAATACGCCGTCCGCGGCGAATAAAGCCGACGCCTTCTCGCGATTACGGAAATTGCCGAGGTATTCCTTGAGCAGCGTCTTTGCATCAAGCATTTGTCCTCCATTGTGGAATGGTGTCGGGCAGCGTCCGCCGGCTCGCCCCATCGTCGTGTCAGGTAAAGGCAACCGCTGTGTCGAGGAAGCGGGCGACGTGGGTGACGAACAGGTCGGGGTACTGGAACAGCGAGCCGTGGCCGGAGTCGGGATAGATGATCAGCTCGGCATTGGGGATGTGCTGAGCGAGCAGGTACGAGTTGATGGTGGGGACCATGACGTCGCGGTTGCCGTTGACCACCAGAGTCGGCTGGGTGATCGTCGCCAGCTCGGCGAAAGGCTCGCCGTGTGGTTGTTTCCAGTCGACGATCGCCGCTACCTGGGCTTGCATGGTTTGTTTGGAGGTCGGTGGGTCGGTGTCAGTGGTGCGTTGGTGGCGACGCTTCCAAAAGCTTTCGCTGGCGGCCTGGCTGCTCGGTGACGGCGCGAAGAACAGAAATTGGAAATCTTCGAGGGTAGGTATGTCGTGCCTGGTGCCCACAGTGTTGACATCGGGATGGCGGTCCGTGTCGTCACCGGCACGAGGCTTCGTCCCGACGAGGACAAGCCTGCGCACCAGTGCGGGGTAGGAAAGAGTGAGGGCCTGTGCGACGTAGCCGCCGATGGAGAACCCGAGAACGTCCACCTGGGTAAGGCCCAGCGCGCCGACGAAGGCGGCCGCATCATCAGCTTGGGCTTCCACCGTGTCGGGTGTCTCGCCGCTGGAGCCTGCCACTCCAGTGTTGTCGAACAGGATGACGGGACGGTTTGCGGCCAGCGCGTCGGTGACCGCCGGATCCCAGTGATCCATGCCGCCGCGGAAGTGTTGCAGGAAAATCAGCGGCGTCCCGCTCTCGATGCCGAAACGCCGATAGGCGTATCGAATGCCATTCGCGGTAACGAATTGGGTCGGGGTGGTCAGATGCGAAGTCATGAGGTCTCGGAGGGGTGTGACCGAGCTACCCGCTGACGGTCCCGGTAAGCCCGAACGTTCACCGCGTTGCCGCAGGTGTGCACGTCATGCCACACCTTGCTGTTGTTGCGCGAGTGGTCGTAGAACGCGGTACGACACCGCGGTTCCCGGCACGTCTTCAATCGTCGCCAGGTGTCGACCCGCTGGGCCTCCATGACCTCGATCAGGGCCGCCGATGCGATCGCCGGCCAACCCTTGTCGCGCGGCTCGACCCGCACCTGGCCGTCGGCGCCCATTCGCAACACCACCGATGCCAGCGGCAGCGACCACCCGTCCCGATCGGTGGTGGCGCCGTCGCCACTGTTGTTCCCGGTCGCCACCAAGCGCAGAGCATCACGGAACGTACGGAGCCCGCTGAGTTCGGTCTTAGCGAGCAACAACTCGACGGGGGGTCGGCGGGTGGCCTCCGCCCAAGCCGTTCGGGCTTCGTCCCACCATCTCAGCGCCGTCTCTTCGCGATCGAGGAGATCAGGCTCGCGTGGCCCGGCCGGGGCGGTGTTGAGCAAGTCTTGGACCAGAGCCAGGCCGCCGGGCGCGGGGTCGATCCCGTACCGGACGGTGGCGGGCCAGCCCATCGATCTAGCCCTGCTTCGCGACGGCACCGGCGGCTCCGGTCGCGAGATTGTCGGCATTGTTGGCAAGGAAACGATTGATCCCTGCAGCCACTACGGAGGGACGCTCGATGTGCGGCCAGTGACCTGAGTTGTCGATCGCGGTGACCGCCGTCCTGGCTGGATCGAACCGCGCCGCGACCCGGGTCGCGACGATCTCTGCCGTGAGCAGCGGGTCGTCGGTGCCTCGAAGGACCAGCACCGGCCCGGCGAACCCGCTGGGTCGCTCACTGGTCGGGTAGCCGTTGTTCCACACGTCCGCCACTGACCGCACGACCTCGGGCCGGACCTTCGCGGCGAGCGCGCCAAGTCGTTCCAGCTCGGCTTCGGGCGCCAACGGCGCCACTTGCCGGCGGAAGGCCCGATACTCCTCCGCCCCGAGCTCGCCCAACGATCGGAACAACTCGAAGGCTTCGTCGGGCAACCGGGTTCCGGCCATGGGGATGGGGGACACCAGCGCCAGGCCTAACGCGCGATCGGGACGGCCCGCGGCGACCAGCTCGACGATCGGCGCCGCCATGCTGTGGCCGACGAGGACGAACGGCTTGTCCACCGCGTCGACGACGGCGGACAGGTCGGCCGCGAACCGGTCGAACGTAAACGGCCCCGCGGCCTCGCTGCGATCCCCGAAGCCAGCCAGGTCCAACCGGACGATCTCGAACTCAGCTGCCCTCAGTTCGGCGATGACCGGGTCCCAGACGTACTGGTCATCGAGAAAGCCGTGCATGAACACCATGGCTCGGTCGCCGGCCCCATCCCGACGGAGCCCGATGTCGCTGTGCGGGATCGTTGCTGAGCTTGTCATGGAGGCTCCTTGCCTTCCGAGAGACTCTCGTGCAGTGGTACCGTCGACATAACCATAACGGCTTTGCTTCTGTCGAACAAGCAGTCGTACTGCACAGCGGTGCTGAGCGACTGGGGAGGTCGGCACCGCGCGCGAGCCGCAGTGGTGGATGGTCAAGGTCTGACCGAGCAAGCTAGGAGGCAGGGATGACGGTAAGAAACGGCAGCGCCGAGTGGCACGGAGATGTGCAGAACGGTTCGGGAACAGTCACGGTGGGAGACGGCGTCTTTGAGGGCGCCTACTCCTATGACTCGCGCTTCGGCGCGGGAAAAGGGACGAATCCCGAGCAGCTGCTCGCGGCCGCACACGCCAGCTGCTTCACGATGGCCCTCTCGAACATTCTCAGCGCCACGGGGCACGCGCCGGAATCGCTGCGCACGAGCGCGCGCGTGCAGCTGCGCAACATCGACGGCGTTCCCACTCTGGCGCGGATAGACCTGGAGACGGAGGGGCGCGTCACGGGCGTCGACGAGCAACAGTTCCAGGCCCACGCGGACGAGGCCAAGCGGGTCTGCCCGGTGTCACGGGCACTGGCCGGGATCCCCGAGATTGTCTTGACGGCGAAGCTTGCCGCAGATCAATGATGGATGTCGACATCGGAAGAGGTGCGTTTGCATGAAGCCAGCACTGAGCGGCACCGTCGCGCTTGTAACTGGGGCCTCGAGCGGCATCGGCGCGGCCGCGGCCGCCGCACTCGCCGCCCAGGGCGCGGCAGTGGCGCTGGCGGCGCGGCGCAAGGATCGGCTGGACACGCTCGCCGCCGATATCCGCGACCGGGGCGGGACCGCGCTGGTACTGGAATCCGACATCATCGACCAGCAGCAAGCGACCGAGGCCGTCGAGCGCACGGTCGCCGAGCTGGGTCGCCTGGACACGCTCGTCAACAACGCCGGGGTCATGCTGCTCGGCCCGGCGGTCGGCGCGCCCCTGCCGGAGTGGCAGCAGATGGTCGAGCTCAACGTGCTCGGCCTGCTCTACTGTGCCCATGCGGCGCTGCCGCATCTGCTCCGCGCCGCCGGGGACGACCCGCGCCGCGTCGCCGACATGGTGAACATCAGCTCGGTGGCCGGCCGGGTGGCCCGCAGCGGCAGCGGCGTCTACAACCTGACCAAGCACGGCGTCGGCGCGTTCAGCGAGTCCCTGCGCCAGGAAGTGGCTAGCCGCTACGTACGCGTCTCACTCGTCGAGCCGGGCGCGACCGCGACCGAGCTGGTCGACCAGAACCGGCCCGAGGTACTCGAGAGCATCCGGAGCCAGTTCGGGCAGCAGATGCAGGCCGAAGACATCGCCGACGCGATCACCTACATCATCACTCGGCCGCGGCACGTAGCGGTCAACGAGATCCTGATCCGCCCCACCGAGCAGGTGCGGTAGCCGGTCGACTGTCCGGTGGTCGGCATGTGCGGTGACTACACGGACGACGCGCCAGGGCTGGGCCGTCAACGAAGTCCGGAGCACCGTAGCCAGGTAATGCGGACTGCAAGAGACCGATCAGCTCGCGGGGTGTCCGTAGGTGCCGCGCTGGTTGTTCCTCTACTGGTTGTGCCTGTTCGCGTCGTGGGGGTGTTTCGACGCGCCGCTTGGTTCAGCGGTGAGTTTGCGAAGGATGCGGCCGAGGTTGGCGCGGTCGGTCGCGCTGAGTTGATCGAATAGGCGCTCGGCTTGAGTGCCGCGGGTGGTTCGGATCGCGGCAATCAGGTCTGCACCCGGTCTGGTTGGCGTGACCAGGGTCGCGCGCCGGTCCTGGGGATCGGGTCGCCGTTGTACGAGTCCTTTGGCTTCCAGGCCGTCCACGACCTCGGTCGCCGAGCGGGCCGCGATGTGCAGGTGCTCGGCCAAGTCGGAGAGCCGAGCCCCGTCGTGACGGGCTAGCACTCGCAGAGCCCTGGCCTGGGACGGCGAGATGTCCCACTGCGCCAGGGAGTCTGCCGCGGCTCGCCGCAGCTGCCTTGCGACAGACCAGAACGCCTCGGCCAGTGTGTCGTCGCGATGGTCGGTCCCTTGCTGCTGGGTCACAGGAATAGCTTACGCGCGCATCCTGTTGTAGCCTCATATTGAGGTTACCTCAGTAAATGACTTCCGCCATGGCCGCGCCGCCTCGCGTGCAGCGGCCGCCCAACAGAACCGAGAGCCTATGACGTCCACATCGACATCCACTCCGTCCGAACGTGAAGTCGGCCGAACCGGCACACGTCGCGAATCCCAAACTGTTACCGCCGCCGAGAAGGCCCAGGCCCGCGAGGTCTCATTGCGGCGGATCGGCCGACTGTTCATCCCGTATCGGGTGCAGCTGGCTGTCGTCATCGCCATCATCGTGGCGTCCTCCATCGTCGGGCTGGCGTCGCCCTTCCTGCTCCGGGCCGTCATCGACACCGCCCTGCCCACCCAGAACGTCCACCTGCTGGTCTGGCTGATCATCGGCATGGTCGGGGTGGCCGTGGTCACCTCCGCCCTCGGCGTCGTGCAGACCTGGATCAGCACCAAGGTCGGCCAGCAGGTCATGCACGGCCTGCGGACCAGTGTCTTCGCTCACCTGCAGCGCCAGTCGATCTCGTTCTTCACCCGGACCCGCACTGGTGAAGTGCAGTCACGCATCACCAACGACATCGGTGGAATGGAATCGGTGGTGACGTCGACCGCGACCTCCATCGCGTCCAACCTGACGACGGTGGTCGCCACCGCGGCCGCGATGGTCGCGCTGTCCTGGCGGCTGTCGCTCATTTCCCTGATCGTGATGCCGCCGGCCGTCTACTTCACCCGGAAGGTCGCGCGGATGCGCCGGGCCATCACGACCGAGCAGCAGCGCGAACTGGCCGATCTCAATGTTGCCGTCGAGGAGGGACTGTCGATCAACGGCGCTGCGCTGGCCAAGACGATGGGCGCGGGGCCCTCGTTGGTCGCCCGCTTCACCGCCTCGTCCTCGCGCCTGATCGACCTCGAACTGCGCTCGCAGCTAGCCGGTCGCTGGCGGATGGCCTCGATGAACGTTATCTTCGCCGCGATCCCGGCCGTGATCTACCTCAGCGCTGGCCTGCCGGTCACCCGCGGCGCCATGACGATCGGCACGCTGATCGCCTTCACCACGCTGCAGAACACGCTGTTCCGGCCGCTGATGGGCCTGCTGAGCACCAGCGTTTCCGTGATCAGTTCACTGGCACTGTTCGCCCGTATCTTCGAGTACCTCGACCTCCCCGTCGAGGTCGCCGATCCGCCGGACCCGGTCGAGATCGACCCGGCCGCCATCATCGGTCACGTCCGTTTCGAGCAGGTGAGCTTCACCTATCCCGGGGCCGAATCCCCGGCCGTCGCCGCGGTCGACCTCGACGTTCCGGCCGGCACGACCCTGGCCCTCGTGGGGGAGACGGGTTCGGGCAAGACGACCATGGCCTCGCTCGTCGCGCGCCTGTACGACCCGGACACGGGATCCATAACCATCGACGGTATTGACCTGCGACGGATGCGGCTGGCCGACCTCGCCCAGATCGTCGGGATGGTCAGCCAGGAAACGTATCTGCTGCACACGACCGTCCGTGAGAACCTGCGCTACGCCAAGCCCGACGCGTCCGACGCCGAGATCGAAGACGCCGCCCGCGCGGCCCAGATCCACAGCCTGATCAGCGGCCTGCCCGACGGCTACGACACGATGGTCGGCTCGCGCGGGCACCGCTTCTCCGGAGGGGAGAAGCAGCGCATCGCCATCGCCCGGACGTTGCTGCGCAATCCGCGCGTCCTGGTCCTGGACGAAGCGACCAGCGCGCTGGACAACGAGACCGAGCGCGCGGTTCAACACGCGTTCGACACCCTCGCGAAAGGGCGCACCACCATCACAGTCGCCCACCGGCTGTCCACCGTGCACGACGCCGACCAGATCGTCGTGCTCGATCACGGACACGCGATCGAAAGCGGCACGCACACCAGCCTCATCCAGGACAACGGCCGGTACGCCGGACTTGCAGCCTGACGTCCCAACTCACCAGCGGCGCCGCGCCGTGTGAGACGAGTCGAGGTCGATGTTGCGTTGCGCGGTCTCGATCTCCTCGACAGCCGCGCCGCCGAGCTCGAGACAGTCGGCCAAGCCCGCGCGCTGTGGTGGGCTCAGCTGAGCCGCTGCTGCATCCTGACGACCTGCTCCCCTGCCGAGGCGCTGTCGGGTTTCGGATCGCCGTGGCGATGGACCACCTTCCACTCGCCTTCCTCGCGGCGCAGGATCGTGGTGACCCGTAGGGAGTACCTCTCCGGTTCGGCCCCGGCTACGCCGAAGAATGTCACCGGCGTGACGTGGGACCAGATCGCCGCCACCTCCACCACCGAACGACATACAGACGATGCGGGGCCGGCAGTCGCACATCACCAGGGATAGTTCTGACCCGTATCCGCCATGAACGTTGCAGTGGGACCGTCGTTGGGCAGCAAGGCGGCGCGCACGGCGACGGCCGCCCCCTCGGCCGGATCGCCCGCACCTGGCGTCGGCAGGTCGCCGTTGATCTCGGTTGCCCGGTAGCCCGGGCTGACTGCGTTGACCAGAATCCCACTCGAACGCAGCTCATTCGCGTACAGGAAGGTGACCATGTTCAACGCCGCCTTGGACGACTGGTACGCAGCGTTGTTCATCGAACGGAACGCTGCCGAACCGCTCATCAATGTCGCTGATCCCAGGCCGGTCGATACATTGACGATCCGGGCGGAGGGCGACTTCTGCAGGAGTGGGAGGAACGCGTTCGTCACGGCGACCACCCCGAACACGTTGGTCTCGTAGGTCCGCCGCAGGTCCTCGAGCGTGACTGCCGACGTCGGCGCAAGACCGCTCGCGATGCCGGCATTGTTCACCAGGATGTCGAGCCGGCCGAAACCAGCGTCCACGTCCCGCACGGCTGCGTTGATCGAGTCGAGGTCGGTCACGTCGATCGGCGTCAGCTCGACCGGCAACGACTCGGCGCGCAACTCCTCCACAGTGCGACGTCCGCGCCCCGGATCTCGTGAGCCCACGAGCACGGTGACGCCTTGCTGCGCCAACTGGCGAGCGATGTGCTTGCCGATGCCCTTGTTAGCGCCGGTCACCAGGGCGACGCGCTCCTGAGAACCCATGACTCCATATTCCCAGGCTTCGGACTCAGCCCCAGTGGTACTGCTGGTCTCACCCAACACTCAAGCGCGATGCACAGACTCGACGCGAAATTGAAGCGCCGGCCCGGGACACCCGTAGGTTCGCAGCCTGCGGTTGCGGTGACCGACCGGTCGCGGCGGCCCTTCCCCCATCTCACAAGATGCGGGAGGGCCGCTGCGACCAGCGTTCACCTACCGGGCTTGACGCCTCGTCCGGTCGATCGTCTGGCTACAGCTTGGCGCACTGCCCCGACTTCGGGCCGGACACGGTGTTGGGTTGGCCGGCGTTGCCCGGCGGCGGAGA
>Ga0137415_10008336_pt1 | contig 10278 bp, 11 predicted proteins | sample CZODoug3_1_1_16f_FD_183082 | JGI IMG/M metagenome (GOLD analysis project Ga0137415, IMG submission 183082) | Vadose zone soil fungal communities from Angelo Coast Range Reserve, California, USA - CZODoug3_1_1_16fungal (Hybrid Assembly) | ecosystem: Environmental > Terrestrial > Soil > Vadose... | reverse complement strand
GAGCATCGTGGTCATGATCCGGGCCCCGAATCCGCCAAGCGGGTGGCCGAGCGCGATCGCGCCGCCGTTCGGGTTGAGCTTCTTCTCGTCGGCGCCGATGTCGGCCAGCCACGCCAGCGGCACCGGCGCGAACGCCTCGTTGACCTCGAAAACGCCGATGTCCTCGAGCCGCAGGCCCGAGCGCTTCAGCGCCTTCTGGGTAGCCGGGATCGGCGCGGTCAGCATGATCACCGGATCGGCGCCCGCCAGCGTCGCGGTGTGCACCTTCGCGATCGGCTTAAGCCCCAACGACTTCGCCTTCTCCGCCGACATGAAAAGCAGCGCGGCCGAGCCGTCGGAGATCTGGCTGGAGTTGCCTGCGTGGATCACGCCGTCGTCCTTGAACGCCGGCTTGAGCTGAGCCATCTTCTCGATGGTGGTGCCGCGGCGGATGCCTTCATCCTTGAGCACCGGGTTGCCGTCCTGGTCCTTGATCGCCACGATCTGGTCATCGAACGCACCGGAATCCTGCGCAGCGGCGGCCTTCTCGTGCGACGCCAGCGAGAACTCGTCGACCGCGGTGCGGTCGAAGCCCCACTGCTCGGCGATCATCTCCGCGCCGATGCCCTGGTTCGGCGTCTGGGTGTAGCGGGTGCGGAAGGCCTCCGGGTACGGGTGGCCACCGTTGGCCAGCGAGGCGCCCATGGGTGTGCGCGACATCGACTCGACACCGCCCGCGACCACCACGTCATAGTGGCCTGCCACCACGCCGGCCGCAGCGAAGTGCACCGACTGCTGGCTCGACCCGCACTGCCGGTCGACTGTGACGCCGGGGACGCTCTCGGGCCAGCCCGCAGCAAGTACTGCGGTACGGGCGACGTCGAGGGCCTGCTCGCCTGCCTGTATGACACATCCCCAGATGACGTCGTCGACGATCTCCGGGTCGATACCTGCGCGCTCGGCCAGGCCGTTGAGCACCTGTGCGGACAGTTCGCCGGCGTGCACTCCCGACAGCCCGCCGTTGCGCTTGCCGACCGGCGACCGAACGGCCTCGACGATGACGGCTTCAGCCATGGCATTACTCCTTTGAGAGGTGGATTCTGTCCCTGCGCGGGTTTACGCTCGAACGTAAACGAACATGGTTTACTAGGTCAACCTACTGGTTGGTAGGCTGACGCCCCCGTCCGGCGTCCGCCGGGGCGTTGTGACCAAGAGCACACGGCTGGCGCCCGTGACCGGCGTCGAGAGCCGCGACGTCACGGGCTAGCGGTCGCCGCCGACCATGTCACGTGCACCGGCACGTTGTCATCCCACGGCTGGCGCGTCACCATGTCCGCGACTTTTACATAGCCGCTTTCGAATTCGCCAGTGGCGGCGTCGACGAGCCGGTACTGCTGGGTCTGCCGATGGATCGGCTGCGCGTCGATCAACACGATGCGCACCTCGCCCGGCTCAAAGTGGCACCGCTCCTGTAATGCCTCGATCAGCTGCTCGTTGTGCATGTGGCCATCGCCGAAGTTCCAGCCGATAGCCGTCGAACAGATCCGCTCGCCGTCGGTCAGGACGTAGTCGTCCTCGTTCTGCCCTGCCATTGCCCGGTGTGCAAGGGTGAACATCGCGCGGCCGTGGCTGTTGAAGGCGCGGAACGCATATCCCATGTAGAGGTACATCTGCGCGGTCTCCTGGCTGCCGTAATACCGCTCCATCTGCGCCTGCGGCATGCTCGCGATCGACACAACGCCGTTCGCGATCTTCTGGTCTGCCGACGGCTTTATGCACCACAACCCGGTGTCCCAGTTGCCGGCGTAGTACCGCATGCCAGGCAGGAACGACACCTTGCGCGGGAACAGGTTTCCGAGCACCACGGTGCCCGCGACGACGAGGAAGAGCACGATCGGCAGCGGGCTCTGCAGATCGCTGAGCCCCAACTTGGCGTGGCCGACGAACAGCGCAAGCACGCTGAACATCATGAACACGTTCCACTCCAGCGGCACCCCCATCGGTATCGACGACAGGATGCCGAAGTGGAAGCAGATCATCACGAATGCCGCGATCGCCGTCGGCCAGCCGCCGTGGGAGAAGAACAACACCAGCGGGACGAGCCCCTCGATCGCGGTGCTGAAGTGCGCGAGCATCCGTGACAGCCGCCCTGGCCGCAGGTCGTCGGGGAAGTGCTCGAAGAACCTGCGCTTGATGAACCGCGGCCGGAACACCGGGTTGTTGCTCATCATCGTCGAGATGACGAACGGGAAGTGCTTGTTGAGCTTGGACGTCGCGGCGCCGAGCCAGATCACCAGGCAGACCAGCTTGGCGGCGATGATCATGTCCACCCCGTAGCCGGTAAACAGGAACGCCACCGTGAACGACGCGTACACCTCGCCGCGGGCGGCCAGGAAGATCACCTTGTCGCGGAGGCCTACCACCGCGAGCAAGCCGAGGATCGTCCAGATCTGCCACATCGGCAGCACGCCGACGGTCGTACCGAGCGCCGAAATCGGCCCGGTGCCGTCGGAGAACAGCGCGACCACAAGCATCACCAACAGTCCTGCGTACAACAGCGCGTCGACAGGCGTGCGTGCCGTGCCCTTGGTCAGCGGTATCCGGTTGGGCCACGGCGGAAGCCGAATGGTCTTGGGCCGCAACCAGTACAGGATCGACCCCAGCGGCGGGAAGAACCGGTTGTTCAGCGGGCCGAATCCGCATCCGAGCCCGACAACCTCGAACAGCATGGTGTAGAGCACGACTTTCTCGAACACGATCGGCTCGGCGTACACCGACGCCACGTTGGCGAAGCCGTCGATGCCCTTGGTGGCCAGTGCGAACAGCCAGCCACCAAGGATGTACAGCAGAATCTTGACGACGTAGAAGAGGTGCAGCACCACGGGCGTCCCGAATCCCACCTCGGCCCAGTGCCTGGCCATCGGAACGATCTTCTCGGCGCGGGTGCCCTTACTCCACTCTTCGTAGTCGATGACGGGTGCGTCCTGCTTCAAGAACCCCATGACGCATGAGACTAGAACGTGTTCTAGCCGGGTGGAATCAGTTTGCGCATGTAACGCCACGGCGCAAAATCGCGTGGATTCTCGCCATGGCGTTACATTCGGCGATTTAGGAGGCGTCGGCCTTCGCCGGTGGCCGCCAGAAGATCACCAGCTGGCCGATGCCGCCTGCGAGCCCCAGCCCGGCCGAGATGAGCAGACCCCACCAGCCGTGCAGGAAGTCGTAGAAGCTCGTCGCGTGGAACAGCGCATAGTCCAGGCTGAACTTGCCAGGCCCGATCGTGGCCACCGCGACCGCCGACACGGCCAGTATCAGGTTGTACTCCCAGCCCTCCTTGACGATGAAGAAGCCGTTGGGCCGGTGCACGGTCCAGGCCGCAACCAGCATCAGCGAGACGAAGCCTGCCGCGGGAATCGGCGTCAACAGGCCGACCGCCAAGCCGAGCCCGGCCGACATCTCGGTGGTGGCGGCGACCCTGGCGTGGAACATGCCCGGTTTCATGCCCATGCTGTCGAACCAGCCCGCGGTGCCCTTCAGTCCTCCTTTGCCGAAGAATTTGTTGTAACCGTGTGCGGCCATGGTCAGACCCAGCACCACCCGAAGAATCAGCAGTCCGGTGTCGATGGCCGTGTGGTACGCAGTCATGCAACAAAATCTAGGCCATGTGTTAAACGGCCGCCCAGCCCCCGTCCACGCTCAGAACGGCGCCGTGAATGTTGGCGGCTTCGTCGCTGGCCAGGAACACCACCGCGGCGGCGACCTCGGCCGGTGTGCTCATCCGCCGCGACGGGATGCGGGCCAGCACCGGAGCGACGTGGTCGGCGAACTGCTCCTGGCGTTCGGTCGCGATCGGTCCCGGCGCGACGGCGTTGACCCGCACACCGAAGGGCCCGTACTCGGCGGCCCACGATTGGGTGAACGAGTGGACCGCCGCCTTGTTGGCGCTGTAGATCGCGGAACCGTCGCCGCCACGCAGCCCGGTGATCGACCCGATGTTGACGATCGCGCCCCGGCCCCACTGCACCATCGCCGGCGCCAGCGCTCCGGTCAGCAGGAACGGCGCGAACACGTTGACCGCGAACGCGTCACGCAGCAGTTGTTCGGGAATGTCGGCGGTCGGCGTCGGCATGAGCAGCATCGCGGCGTTGTTGACCAGGATGTCGATCCGCCCTCCCGCGGCGGCGGTGGCCTGCTCGGCCAGTCGGCGCACCTCGTGTTCCCCCGCGCCGAGGTCGGCGACGACGAACTCGCAGGTGCCGCCTGCGGACCGGATGTCGGCGACGACGGCATCGCCACGGGCCTTGTCGCGGCCGCTGACGATGACGACGGCGCCCTGCGCGGCCAGCGCGGAGGCGACGGCGACCCCGAGGCCGCCCGTTGAACCGGTTACTAGTGCTGTGCGGCCGGCAAGCCGCGTGGTGTTTGGACTCATGGGTCCACTGGTACACTGTCGAAAATGGACCTGCAAGTCCAGAAGCTGACGGCGAAGGGCCAGGCGACACGGCAGCGCATCATCGAGGGCGCCGCCACAGAGATCCGCGAACGCGGTGTCTCCGTTGCCACGCTCGACGACATTCGCGCGCGCACCAAGACCTCCAAAAGCCAGCTGTTTCATTACTTCCCGGAGGGTAAGGATCAGCTGCTGCTGGCGGTCGCCGAGCACGAGTCCCAGATGGTCCTCGACGACCAGCAGCCATATTTGGGCGCGTTGACGTCGTGGGTGGCGTGGCAGCGGTGGCGCGATGCCGTCGTCGACCGGTACCGGCGCCAGGGCCAGCACTGCCCGCTCGCCGTGCTGATGTCCGAGATCGGCCGCAGCACACCCGGCGCTCAGGCCGTCACCTCGGCGCTCATGCGCAAGTGGCACGATGAGATCGCGGCCGGGGTGCGGCACATGCAGGCACAGGGCAAGGTGGCCGCCAGGCTCGATGCGGATCGGATCGCCGCCGCGCTGCTCGCCGGGATCCAGGGCGGCGTCGGCGTCATGCTCGCCACCGGCGACCTCGGTTATCTCGAAGCGGCGCTCGACGTCGGGATCGAGTCGCTGCGACCCCCGGATTAACTCCTGCGGGTTATGGCCTACGCGACGCCCGCGGTCATGTGCCGCTTGCCCCACTGGCACATAGCCTCGGTCACCGGCCGCAGCGACTCACCGTACTCGGTCAGCGAATACTCGACGCGCGGCGGAACTTCCGGGAACACCTCGCGTTGGACGACGCCGTCGGTCGCCAGCTCCCGCAGTTGACGGGTCAGCACGCGGTCACTGATACCGGTCGTCTTGCGCCGCAACTCGGCGAAACGGTGCGGTCCTGTGTGCATCATGTGGAAGATCAGCACGGCCTTCCACTTGCCACCGATGACCGCGAGGGTGGCCTCAACCGGACATCCGAACTGGTCGTCCACACCAACCTCCCGGTCCGTAACTCACCTCAAAGTGCGTTCTTATCGGTGACCGCCCTCGGCCGTAGCGTAGTCCCCATGAAGATCGCAATCATCGGAGCGGGCAACGTCGGGCGCGCTCTCGGCGGAGGATGGCGCACCGACCACGACATCACCTACGGCGTCCGCTCCCCCGACGACGCCAAGTACGCCGACCTCGACGCGCCAACCGCGACCAACGCGGCAGCCGTGCAAGGCACCGACGTCGTCGTGCTGTGCACGCCATGGCAGGGCACCGAGCAAGCCGTCAAGGCGTGCGGCGACCTCACAGGCAAGGTGCTCATCGACTGCACCAACCCGCTCACCCCCGACGTCACCGCGCTGGAGATCGGGCACACCACCTCCGGCGCCGAGCAGGTCGCGGCGTGGGCCCCCGGCGCGCAGGTGTGCAAGGCCATGAATCAGATCGGCGCGCCGAGTATGGACCATCCCCGATTGCCAAGCGCACCGGTCATGTTCGTCTGCGGCGACGACGAGGCGGCCAAGCAGGTCACGACCGACCTGGTGACGCAGCTGGGCTTCGAGGTGGTTGACGCAGGCGGCCTCACGCTGGCCCGGCTGCTTGAGCCGTATGCGTTGATCTGGATCCACCTCGCGCTGCGGCGCGGCTTCGGCACAAACTGGGCGTTCGGGCTGATTCGCGGAAAGGACTGAATGTGACCATCGAGTACATCCGGTACCGAATCGACGAGGGGCGCCGCGAGCAGTTCGTCAACGCATACCGGACAGCCGCGGAGGCGCTGGACGACAGCCCATACTGCCTGGCTTATGAGCTGTCGCATTGCGAGGAGGAACCGGAGCGATTCGTGCTGCGGATCCACTGGACCTCGACCGAGGATCACCTCGGCAAGTTCCGCCCCAGCGAGCAGTTCCGCCGGTTCTTCCCACCCATCAAGCCGTATGTCGACGACATCGAGGAGATGCAACACTACCAACCGGTCGAGGCGCTGACCCGGATCAAGTGAGCGCGTGTTCGAGCCGCTCGACGTACGCGTCGACGTCACCGATCGCCGACTCGGCGGCGTGCACGCTGATCGCGATGGTGTCGCCGATGCCGTGCACGCCGTGCGTCAGGCCCATCATCGGCGACAGGCCGGGGTAGCCGGCGGTCAGCACGACGGGCAACTCACCGAAGCGCAAATCGGCCGCTCCGCGGTTGACGCTGGATACCACGGTGTTTCCGATGACGGTCGGTGACCGCAGCGTCGGGTCGAACTGCCCGACGCCCCAGCGCAATAGCGCCGCAGGCACCGCGGCGAACGCCCGGCTTGACGCAAGCATCGCCGGATGTCCCGCCCTGCGACGCCGCTGGGCCAGGTCCTCGACGATCCGGTCGGCGCGCTCACCGAAGTCCAACTCCGGATACAGTTTAACGCCGACGTTGCCGAAATGGTTGTGCGCCTGGCGGACACCGGCTTTCGCCATCGGCACCTCGGCGCCCAGCGTCGACGGGTCGTCACCGAACTCACGCAGATGGCCTGACAATGCGGTGGACACCGCGGCCAGCACACCGGCGGTCACGGTCGGGCCGCGCAGCTGGGACCGATTCCGCAGCACCGTGCGGACGCTGCAGGCGCCTTCGGGCCGCGCGTTGCTGCGCAGCGCCGGGCACGAATCCGCCTGCGGGGGAACCAGTCCCGCCTCGGTGTCGCGGACAAGCTGTTGATGCGCACGGGCCGCGCGGACGCTTTTCCACGGGAGCGTCGCACCGCGGAACGGCGGTGGCGCCTGCACCGGTGGCACCTGCTCCGCGCGGCCGAACAGCCATGCGGCCAGCGCCGACGACCGGATGCCGTCTCCCAGCGCATGGGTGGCCTGCAGCACCGCCACCGTGCCGACACCGGCACCAGGCGGCCCGTCGACGGGTGTGAACACGTGCAGCCGCCAGGTCATCCGGCGAGCGTCCAATTGGTGTTCGGCCAACCTCGCGACCGCCGCCAGACATCCCGCCCAGCTGCTGTCGGTGAGGTCGTGCAGGACGACCTGATCGGGACGCACCTCCCCCGCGATCCACGACGGGTAGGTGAACGGGCCCCGATCCCGCACCCGTAGCCGTAACTCGGGGCAACCGCTGACCCGTGCCAGGACAGAGGCCAGCGCCTGCTCGAGATCGGAGGCCACACCGGCGAAGCCATACAGCAGAAACTGATCGTTGGGGATCTTGGCGGACATCCAGTGCATTTGCGCATCGACCGCCGAGAGCCGACGCCCCGTCATCGTCTCAGGCTATTGTCTGCCCCATGCTTCCGCCTACAAGTGGCGACGGCGTCGCCGTCGTCACCGGTGCGTCGTCGGGAATCGGCGAAGAGATCGCCAGGGAATTCGCCCGCCGCGGTTACCGATTGGTGCTCGTGGCCCGCCGAGCCGATCGCCTGCAGGTCTTGGCGGAAGAACTGAACGGGCGGGCACACGTGCTGCCGGCTGATCTCTCGAACCGCGACGAGCGCGCGGCCCTGCCCGACCAGGTGGCTGCGCTCGGTGTCTTACCGGACGTCCTTGTCAACAACGCAGGGCTGTCCACTTTGGGCCCTGTCGCCGAATCGAATCCAGAGGCCGAACTCAACCTGATCGAGGTCGACGTCGCCGCGGTGGTCGATCTCTGCAGCCGGTTCGTCCCTGGCATGGTCAAGCGCGGGCGGGGTGCGGTGCTCAACGTCGCATCGGTCGGCGCGTTCGGCCCAGTGCCCGGCCAGGCGTCATACGGAGCGGCAAAAGCATTCGTGCTGTCCTACACCCAGGCGATGCGCGAGGAGCTGCGCGGCACGGGCGTCACCGCCGCCACACTGTGCCCCGGTCCCGTGCGCACGGGCTTCGGCGAGGCCGCGGGCATACCCGACGAAGAAGCCGAGAAGTCACTGCCGAAGTTCCTGTGGGAGGAGGCTGACGCCGTGGCCAGGGCCGCGGTCGACGGACTCGCGTCGGGTAAAGGTGTCATCGTTCCCGGTGCGCCCAACCGGATCGCGTCGGTGTTCTACCACCATTTGCCGCGACGGCTCCTGCTGCCGCTGATCGCGCGCAACCATCCCGGTCTGAAGAAGGCGTAGCGAGGCGACATCGCACTAACGGAATTGCCAACCTCTGAGCGACAATCGGGCTGTTGGTGGGCGCGGCCAGTCCGTAACTCCCGCTGTCGAGTACGGAAATACGGATCACGAGGCTAGATCGCCTGCCCCACGAAGTCGACGATGTGACGCGCGACGACGTCGGCCTGATCGAGCTGCAGGAAATGCCCGCCATTCTTGACGAGCGCAATCTCGCTATCGTCGGGCAACACCGGCTCAATCCACGGCGTGTAGTCGTCGGAACAGCCATCGTCCGTGCCGTGCAGAAACAGCGTCGGCAACCGCGGCGCGGACAGCCAATGCTGGTGGAGTTCGGCGTACTGGGCCGGTGGCCGGCTGCCACGCAAGGCCGCGCGGTAGTACCCGAGCGCGGCGCCCCACCGCTCCGGTGCGCCGATCGCGGCGTCGACGTAGCGCAGGTCTTCGTCTGCGCGGTATCCGGGGGACCAGTCCCGCCACAACTTCGGGACTACCCATGACGCGGAACGGTCCGGTAGCCATGGCAATTGGAAATACATGATGTACCAGCTGTGAAGCAGCTGACGCGGCAGTTTCGCCGCCAGTTTCCCGGATTGCGGCACACGACCGAGCGGCCGGAATGCCGCAGACAGCGGTACCGACATGATCACGGCCTTGGTGAATGGGCTGTCGGGCATCGCGGCAAGGCCGGCTCCGGCGATGGCGCCCCAGTCGTGACCGATGAACACGTCGCGTCCCGTCGGGCCCGCCGCCTCCAGTACCCGCAGCGCGTCGTCCATCAGCGCGCCGACGTGGTAGCTGCCATCCGACGATACCGACGTCGGCGCATAGCCGCGCATGAACGGCGCAACCACGCGCCACCCCGCGTCCACCAGCTGTGGCGCAACCTTGCGCCAAGTGTAGGCGGTGTCGGGGAAACCATGCAGGCACAACGCTATTGGCGCGTCAGCGGGGCCCCAGGTCAGCGCACGCAGCTGTACGGTCGGCGCCGTGACGTCGAACCGCTGTGGCTCGGCCACGCTACACCGGGTCGAATTGGGAGATCAGCCAGCGATCGCCGATCTTGTCCATAGTGACCCGCACGGCGGATGCGGTGTTGGTCGGCGCGTCCTGTCCGACCACCACGGTCTGGTTGACGAATACCATGACCACGGCGTGGTTCGGCTTAGCGGACACCGTGGCAGCGGCAGGAACCGTTGCCACCGCCGAGATCTGCTTCTGCTTGGCACCAGGGATCACGACATCGTTGGTCAGCGACGTGTACGAATCACGAAACTGGCCGGTCAGCCGATCGCGGGCGGCGGTGAGCTGTTGTTCGACGGTGTCGGGCTTGTACGACAACAGTGCGACGGTGCTGTCCTTGGCGGCCTGCACCGAGGTGTCGCGAGCGCGCTCTGAGTCGCGCACCGAATTGTCCATCCACTTCAGGTATCCCGCGCCCATCGCCAGCAGCAGCGCGACTGCGGGAAGGACGCCGAACGCGAATACCCGCGCCCACTGGATGCGCCGCTTGGGCTTCTCCGGTTCTGCGGCCTGGAATGCCTCATCGGCGCTTTCGGTTGGCTCGTCGGCCTTTTCGACCTCGTCGGCCTTGTCGACCTCGTCAGCTTTGTCGACATCATCGGACTTGTCGACGTCATCGGCTTTGTCGGCCAATTCCTCGGTCGCCGTCTTCTCGGCCTGCCCGGTATCGGTGTCGGCTGAGGTCTCTTCCTTCACGCTTTCCTCTTCGCTGTGCTTGCTCACGGCACGAACTCCACGTTGCTCACCTTCGCCTCGTCGCCGACCTTCTGTACTGAGATCCGCATCCGCCAGGAGC
>Ga0137415_10008332_pt1 | contig 10280 bp, 10 predicted proteins | sample CZODoug3_1_1_16f_FD_183082 | JGI IMG/M metagenome (GOLD analysis project Ga0137415, IMG submission 183082) | Vadose zone soil fungal communities from Angelo Coast Range Reserve, California, USA - CZODoug3_1_1_16fungal (Hybrid Assembly) | ecosystem: Environmental > Terrestrial > Soil > Vadose... | reverse complement strand
CTAGAGCCCACAGTTTACCGGTCCAGCCATCAGGCAGTTCTCGTCCGTCGACGATTGTGAGATTCTTTAACCCTACGGCTTGAGCTTTTTCTTGAGTGTGGTCGATTGACTGATCATCGATCAGTAAAATTTTGAGATCCTGTCCTTGGTCTCGCAGTGCGCTTAAGGTTCGTTGAACGTTTTCTTCTTCATTTCGCGCCGGGATTAGGATCGCGATCTCAGCGAAATCAGTCTCAGAAGCGACACCGGTTACTTCCAGCCGCTCGCGTGCGCCCCAAGGGCGCCAGGGTAGCAAGAGCAGTCCGATCCAGGCAACGGATCCAAAAACAATGAGCCATTCCATCAAAGCGGCAAATGACGAACAGCAGATGAGGAATAGCAAATAGCAGATCGCAAATAGCAGATATCGATGTTCACTGGACCCTGATCCTCAATCCAAAAATGAACGAACCGGTAGTCCCTCCATTTTTGCAAGAAATCGCCGCGCGAAACGATTTGATCAGCTTGAATCATCGAACAGCGGTTTGGATCGCCAGCTATGCAGACATCTTATTCGCAGTAAACCGGCGTTATCATCCGGGAGAAAAACGGCTTCTGACCTACATGTCCGATTTACCGAGTCGACCGGAAGGCGTTTTGGAAGATATAACGAAGCTGTGTGGCTTCGCGGGTAGCCTCTCCGCTCCTATCGTCGAGCATGTCTCACTCATGCTGAAACGGCTTGATGAATGGCTGAACCGCGCCGGGCCGGGGATCAAAGAAAAGACAAATCCAAATAGCCACGGAAGAGCGTAAAGATCACAGCGCGGGAAACAAGATACTAATGAGAAAACGCCGATTGCCGTCTGCGCCGGAGGAGACTGCATTGCTTCGGGAAGTCGAAGGAGTTTACGAAGAGCTCGTGAATCGGCCGATCAAACGTTCCTGTATTGCGCGCACCCATTGTTGTCGATTCAAACTTACGGGTGAGATCCCGTACGTTACGCGAGGTGAAGCACTGCTCGCTGCACGTTCCTGGCGAGCCACCGGCCGTAAGAGTGTGGAAGAGTCCTCGCATTCGGATGGGCGCTGCCCATTTTTGGATCCCGGCGATCAGCGTTGTCGAATTTATTCGGCGCGACCGTTTGCGTGCCGTACTCACTTTTGCGCGGCGGCCGGCGGCCCTTATCGCCGTAGTGAAGTGCTGGATCTGATCCGACGTTTGGAAGATATCGATCGGCGACTGGGCGGTACAGGTGGTCCCAGACCTCTGGTTACCGCGGTGTCCGATGCGTTGGGGGAATAGTATCGGTCCGACCAGGAGTAGCCGCAAAGAACACAGGGAACACAGCGCGGCGTAGCCGCAACCAAATTGGTCTTAGTTAGCGATCCGGTGATTCCCGCGGCGAGGTAGGGCGTGTGGCTGGCTATTTCGATCTCGTGTCAAAACAGCTTGCTTCGACTTGCTGTGGGACTAGCGTCTCAACCATGTCTCTCTATCAGAAAAAGGACTCCACTGTCCGACATTCTTTTAGCTTTTTCGGCGGCGATTCCGATTGTGCCTTTACGACTACACGCTCTACGACCGAGGGTGACACCGAAGATCGGCTATTGGGCTGATCCAAATCACAATCCCTAAACCAGTTTGCTCTGGCAGGGCCGTCTTTGAGATTCAAACGGCTTACCGAGCGGGGCACATTCCAAAGGATCAACCGATGCATGCTTTTGCTATCGAGTGGGTGCGGAGCCAATTCCCTTCCCTTGAGCTTTCGGTCGACGGACGGCCAGCGATCTTTTTAGATGCGCCGGGCGGAACACAGGTTCCAGTCGCCGTTACCCGAGCAGTTCGAGATTATTATCGTAAAAATAACAGCAATGTTGGCGGACGCTTTGTCACGAGCAAAAATACAGCGGAAATCGTTCACCAAACGCGAACTGCGCTCGCTGACTTTTTCCACGCCAACCGGCCAGAAGAAATTGTTTTTGGCCAGAACATGACGAGTCTGACTTTCGCGTTGAGTCGAGCAGTCGCGAAAACCTGGAGCCCGGGTTCTGAGATCATCGTCACTTCGCTTGATCACGACGCCAACATCTCGCCTTGGAAATTGGCCGCCGCAGATCGTGAATGCACGGTAAGAACCTGGGAAATGCGTACTGAGGATTGCACTCTACGGATCGAAGATCTGCGGCCGTTAATCTCTGAAAAAACCCGTCTAATCGCGGTGACACTAGCATCCAATGCGGTCGGTTCACATGTGGATGTCGCCAGGGTGGCAGAAATGCTGGGCGGCACCGGGATCAAGTTGTTTGTTGATGCGGTCCATTTTGCGCCACATAGCCGTATCGATGTGCAAACACTGGGATGCGATTTTCTTGTTTGCTCGGCCTATAAATTCTTTGGGCCGCATATCGGTGTGCTCTGGGGAAAATACCAATGGTTGGACGAATTGGAGGCATACAAAGTGCGACCTTCCCCCGCGAAGCCCCCGGAAAAGTGGGAAACGGGGACCCAAAGCTTCGAGAGCGTCGCAGGAACTTCGGGTGCCATCGATTATCTCAAAGAAACCGGATACAAAGCGAACGGAAGCTGCGGAATTGGCGGAGCGATGGAAGTGATTCAAGAATATGAGAGCCAGCTGTCGTTACGATTCTTGCAAGGCTTACCGGAGCTGAAACGAGCAACCCTTTTCGGCTTAGGCAATCCGGCCGACATCAGACATCGCACCCCGACTTTTGCGATCCGGATCGAAGGACTTCATCCGGATGAAGCCGCAGAGAAATTGGCAGGCCGCGGCATCTTCGTCTGGAGTGGAAATTTCTACGCAGCAGATCTGATTGAACGGCTGGGACTCGCCGACTCGGGTGGAGTCCTTCGCTTAGGCTTCACGCATTATCATACAATCGACGAAGTCGACCGAACACTCGGTGCGTTGGCCATGCTGTAGCACACGAACCAAATTACCATTCTTCGATTTCGACCGGAAGCCGCTGGATCCGGTCGCCATAGCACCTGAGACAAAATTGGATTTCGGCGATCTGGTAACCACCCAGCCGTAAGACGACGAAAGTAGCCTGATGCTCCAGGAGGGTCAGGCTACGGGCGTTTTCCCCCTTGACCAACACGCAAGCTTGTCCCATGTTCTTCGCTCTTTTCGGGGGGTAAATTTTATGTCCAGAGTTTGCAGCATCACCGGAGCCAAGCCGGCCAAAGGTCACATCATTCACCGGCGTGGTATGGCCAAGAAAAAAGGCGGGGTCGGCCAACACGTTACCGCAAACACGCCTCGGCTCTTCGTACCAAATTTGAAAACCCGGCGGCTGTGGGTGCCTGAGTTGGACCGTTACGTCACCGTTAAGCTAACTGCACGGGCCTTGAAGACGATCGCGAAGAACGGAGTCTATCGGACTCTCAAGCAAGCCGGACTGGTTTAGCTTTTAAATTTCGCTAGTTTGCTGGGCGATCTCGTGGTCGCGGGATTGTCTGTTTCTTTTATGGGCCAGCGAAAAATCATTCCAATCAGCGTACTCACCGGTTTTCTCGGCGCCGGAAAAACAACTCTGCTCAACCACATTCTTCGCGAACAATCGCAATACCGATTTGGAGTCCTAATCAATGAGGTGGGCAAAATCGGCATCGACGGACAACTGGTCGAGACGCAGAACGAAGATGTGGTCGAAATGAGCAACGGCTGTATTTGTTGTACCGTTCGGAAAGACTTGGTGAAAGGAATCCAAAAGCTCCTGAAGAAAGAGGATTTAGATTACATTTTGATCGAGACCACCGGCGTTGCCGATCCGGGCCCGATAGCGCAAACCTTTCTGAACGTCCCACAATTGCAGCAGCACGCGCGACTCGATTCGATTATTACTTTGGTGGACGCTGAAAATCTGCTCGATCAACTTGAGACTAATGCCGTGGCACGTGAACAGATCGCGCTCGCTGATTTTCTGCTCGTCAATAAGACCGATCTGGTTGACGAAGCGGCTCTGGCCGAGGTTGAGAAGGAAATTGCCGGCATTAATCCCCACGCGCGGGTGTTCCGAACATCGCACTCGAAAATCAATCTCGGTGAAGTTCTTGACGTACATACGTTTGACCTCGACCAGAAACTGTCGGTAAAGCCGGAGTTTCTAGACGAACTCAACGGAAGTAATCACAGCGACATTGAATCTTTCGCTTTTCAATTCGATCAGCCATTCGATTTGGAGAAGTTTGACTCAGAGTTGAGCGCCCTTTGTGAAAATAGTCAGGTGTACCGGTCGAAGGGAATTCTTTGGGTTCACGGCACGCCACGCCGGGCAGTGTTTCACGGTGTGAACAATCGTTTTACGGTTTACTGGGATCGGCTTTGGGAAAAGACTGATACGCGATTCAGCCAGTTGGTATTTATCGGCAAGCATCTCGACGAAAAGAAACTGCGGGAGTGTTTGACCCGGTGTCTGGCGGATACGGGAACGTACAGTAAGCAGTAAACTGTAGAGTTAGCAGTTGGCGCGGAGCAGTCAGAACAGCGGTAACCTGGGACGAAAGCGTTTGGCAAGGTCAGCTGATCACCAGCCTCAGAATCACAGCGGATTCGGTCCGCAAAGCTATCGGCATTATTCGGCAGCGTCGGCTTTCTGAGCCAGGAAGCCAGGCTACTTCGGCAATCGTCTACCGATCCTTGATCACCGATTACCGATTACCGATTACCGATTACCGATTACCGATTACTGATTACTGATTACTACTGACTGCTCGATCGGACTGTCTCACTCTGCCTGCCCCGGACCCTTCGATATCTCTACGAACCATCTCCAGATCAGCGTCGACCATGAGTTTGACGAGCTCCTGAAACCGAACTTTGGGTTCCCAGCCGAGTTGTTTCTTTGCTTTGGTCGAGTCTCCGATCAACAAATCAACTTCGGCGGGGCGTTCGTAGCGATCGTCGTGTTTGATGAATTCTTTCCAATCCAGGTCGGCATGGGCAAACGCATGTTGTACAAATTCTTTTACCGTGTGAGCCTCGTTGGTCGCCAAAACGTAATCACCTGGTTTATCTTGCTGCAGCATCAACCACATCCCTTCGACATATTCGGGGGCATATCCCCAGTCGCGCTGTGCGTCGAGATTCCCCAGATAGAGCGCCGAGTCTAATCCATGTTTGATGCGAGCCACCGCTCGGGAAATCTTCCGGGTAACGAATGTTTCGCCTCGCCGTGGACTTTCGTGATTGAACAAGATCCCATTGCTGGCGTGGAGCGAATAGCTTTCCCGGTAATTCACTGTCGTCCAGTAGGAAAAAAGCTTCGCTACGCCATACGGACTGCGCGGCCAAAACGGCGTCGTTTCGGTCTGCGGCACCGCTTGGACCTTTCCGAACATTTCGCTGCTCGCCGCTTGATAAAACCGGGTCTTGACTCCGGCTTCACGAATGGCCTCCAGAATTCGAATAGTTCCGACGCCGGTCACATCTGCGGTGTATTCCGGAATATCGAAACTCACCCGGACGTGGCTTTGCGCACCCAGATGATAAATTTCGTCCGGAACTAAATTGTAGAGTAGCTTTACCAATTGCACGGAATCGGCCAAGTCTCCGTAATGCAGAAAAAGGTGCACGCCATGGACGTGAGGATCCTGGTAAAGATGGTCGATTCGGGCCGTATTGAATGTGCTGGCTCGCCGAATGATACCATGAACCTCGTAGCCTTTTGCGACCAGGAGGTCAGCCAAGTAAGATCCATCTTGCCCGGTAATACCGGTTATTAGCGCTCTCTTCATTTCAAAATTCCGGCAGATTCGGGACGGTTCTTTGCAAGAACGCTCGCTGCCAGCTAATTAGCTCGACGATCGCGGTCTCTGCGACTCTGAGCATTTCCGAGAGCTCATTACCGGAAAAAGTGGCCTCCTCGCCCGCGCCCTGAATCTCGATAAATTCGCGACGACTGTTCATCACCAGATTGAGATCGACAGTCGCGCGCCGATCTTCTTCGTAATCTAGATCGACCAGTACCTGACCATCGACGACTCCAGCACTCACCGCGCCGACCAAACAGCGAACGGGCCAGTCGGTCAATAGCTTGTTTCCGAATAATTTGGCGCAGGCCAGGGTAATCGCGATCGAGCCACCGGTGATGGCTGCGGTCCGGGTACCGCCATCGGCCTGTAAAACGTCGCAATCGACCCACAGTGTCCGCTCACCCAGGCGATCCAAATCGATGGCCGCTCGCAATGCTCGGCCAATTAGCCGTTGGATTTCGACGCTGCGCCCATCGAGTTTTCCCTTGGTCAGGTCTCGAGGTCGTCGAGTCAGCGTGCTATAGGGCAACATCGAGTATTCCGCCGTGATCCAGCCGCCGGGAACGTGCTGATCCTTCATCCACCGTGGGACCGCGTTTTCGATGGTGACGGCGCAGATCACCTGCGTTTTACCTGTGGCGATCAAGACTGAGCCGCCTGCGTGCGGGGCAATATCGGGGGTAACTCGCCACTCCCGAAGCGCTTCTCCTGTTCGATTTGAACTACGACGAGGAGTTTCGGGTTGCGGGCTGATTTCCATGTTTTCGGTATCGGGCAAGAGGGATAACAATGCCGGTCGAGCGGAAAGTCAAGGGACCGGCATCCCTGTCGCCCAGCAATTCCGGGTTGATCCATGCCGGGGGCTGGTTCAATTTCCGGGTTCGCCTTTATGGCAGCAATCATTCAAATTCCAGCTTCCACCACGAATTTTGGTCCCGGATTCGATTGCTTAGGGGCAGCGCTCCAGCTCCACAATCGTGTTCAGGTCGAACGGATTACCGATTCGGACGAACCGGGCGCTCTGCCACCGATCGTTCGCTTCGCGGGCAAGGCCTTTTTTAGGGCAGCCCAGATGGATTACTTTGAGTTCCGAGCCAAAATATCCGGCGACGTGCCCTCTGCGCGCGGCCTTGGGAGTAGCGTTACGGTCCGACTTGGTGTACTACTCGGGTTAAATGTCTTGGCGGGATCACCGCTCAATCGAAATCAAATCTTTCAACTCTGCTCGGAATTGGAGGGACATCCGGATAATGCCGCTGCGGCGCTCTACGGCGGATTTGTCGTGGTGAACAAAGCTGGCAACCAGGTTCATCGTTTTGACGTCGATGCAAGTGTGACTTTCGTCCTCCTCATTCCCGAATTGGAGGTACGTACACCGGACGCGCGCGCTGTCCTGCCGGAAGCATATTCACGATCATCCGTGGTCCAAAACCTAGCCAACAGCAGCCAGATTGCTGCGGCGTTTGCTTCCCGGCGATACGAGATGCTGCAGAACGCCTTTACGGACCATCTCCATCAACCGTATCGAGAACGATTCGTTCCTTTTTTGAATGCGGTCCTTGATGCCGGACGCGAAGCCGGAGCTTACGGTGGTTTTTTGAGTGGTTCGGGCTCCACCATTGCCTGCGTTACATCAGCAAACCCCAAGGTGGTGGCCGAGGCTATGGCCAGCGCCGTCCCCGCACTGGTTCGAAGCACGACGCTGCTGGTCAGCGCGGATAACGCCGGAGCGCAAATTTCCTGAAGTTTATGCGGGAATGGCTCGATGAACTAGAACAGTATGCGATTGAGGTCATTCTCGATCGCAAGCATGGAATCCGGCCGACATTGCTCAGAGTGCTGCTGTGGTTCCTCTCCGCTATCTACCTCTATATCGTCCAGTTGCGCATTTATCTTTATCGAAGTCGCATCGTCAAAGAGCACCAGCTTGGTTGTCTGGTAATTAGCATCGGTAACCTGACCGTGGGTGGAACGGGAAAGACACCGATCGTGGAAAAATTTGCTCGCGCCCTGGAGAAGGGCGGACGACGGGTTGCGATCCTAAGTCGCGGCTATAAGAGCGTCGATGCGAGGAAGCGACGTACCTGGCTTGATCGACTGCTGCGACGCGGGCGTGAAAATCCGCCGCGAGTGGTATCCGACGGAAGGAGAATTCTTCTCGACTCCGCGACCTCCGGTGACGAGCCGATCATGTTGGCCTCTAATCTGCGTGACGTAGCGGTCGTCGTCGACAAGGACAGGGTTAAAGGAGGATCGCACGCGATCCGGGAGCTAAAAGCGGACACCCTGTTGCTCGATGATGGATTGCAATATCTGCATCTGAAGCATCGCATCGACATTGTATTGGTCGATCGCCAGGCTCCCTTCGGAAATGAACATCTCCTGCCTCGCGGGACGCTGCGGGAGCCGCCGAAGAATCTTCGGCGGGCAAATTACATTTTCATCACAAAATGCAACGGCGAGTCGAATGCGACGCTTATCAGCCGCATCCGGAAATACAATCGAACTGCCGAAATCATCGAATGTGGTCACAAGCCGCTCTATCTTCGACATGTCTTTAAAGACGAGAAGTTACCGCTCGATTATTTGAAAGGTCTGTATATCGCGTCCCTTTGCGGAATCGCCGCACCGGAGAGCTTTGAAGGCGGTCTCCGCAGTCTCGGCGCGAATCTTGAGCTATCCAGATCCTTCGCCGATCATCATCGCTATGGTGTTGCAGAGGTCACTGCGTTTGTGCAGCGTTGTGTTCGCCGAGACGTTAGCGCGATCATCACTACCGAAAAGGATGCGGTCCGCCTTCCAGTGATCAACCCGTTGCCTATTCCGATCTATTACCTGCGAGTGGAAATCGAGATTCTAAGTGGGCACGAAACGTGGGACCGCTGCATTCAACGCATTTGTCAGCCGCCGATCGTATCAGCCCGTTCGCCGGCGCTGGTTTAACTTAAGAATGCGACAAACAATTTGGATTGGATACGGAGACGAGAAAACCATGCAAATACCGGTTTCACGCTTTCGATCCGTTACTAGCATCGTCAGCGTTAGCTCAGGAGAGCGAGCTAATGATTCTGGCTGCCAACGCAGAAAATTGTCGATCGCATCAAACAATCTATCGTTTCTCTTGTCAGACACAGCATTTCCATGCCAATGCGTCGCGCTAAATTGAATATAGGTCTCATCGGCGCCGGGAATATCGTCAAACAGCGCCACCTGCCGGCGCTGAACAAAATGGAGGACGTCCGAATCGTTGCGGTCTGCAACTCCTCTTATGAGAGCTCGGAAAAGTTCTGTTCCGAGTTTGTTCCCGACGCAAAACCATACAGTAATTGGGCCGAGTTGGTTGCTGAACCAGACATCGATATTGTTTGGATTGGTACGCCGCCATATCTTCATTCTACCATTTCCGTCTCAGCACTTGAGGCGGGTAAACATGTTTTCTGTCAGGCACGCATGACGATGACCCTCGCGGAGGCGGAGGAGATGGTCGCCGCAATGCAACGACATCCGCATTTGGTTACTATGCTTTGTCCACCTCCTCACGGTCTACGAGGCAGTCGTTTCGTACAAAAATTGATCGCCGACGAGTATATCGGCCGTCCCCATCACCTTCGGCTGCAGAGTTTAAACAGTGTTTATATCGATTCCGATGCCCCGCCCCATTGGCGGCAGCGTGATGAATTGTCAGGGCTCAATGTCTTGACTCTCGGCATTTACGCGGAGGTGCTACTCCGGTGGTTCGGTCCCATCGCACGGCTGGTTGCTCACGAAAAGACAATCACCCCCGTACGCCAGGGCTATGAAATTCGCATCCCTGATATGGTAACGGTGCTCTGCACATTTGTGAGCGGATTGGAGGGGGTATTGGAATTCAGCGGAATTGCCCCATTTGCGACGCCTGATCGACTGGAACTCTACGGCAACCAGGGAATGCTGGAGTACGATTTCTCATCGGATCGGATTTCTGGAGCGCAAGTGGGTGATGAGGCGGCGACTCAGCTGCCGATACCACCACAGGTCGAGCAAAACTGGAATGTCGAAACTGATTTCATCGCCGCAGTGCGATCTCCAAGCGGGATTTCTCCACAGCCCGGGTTCAAACAAGGGCTGGAATACATGAAGGTGGTGCAAGCAGTAGCGGATTCGATACAACAGCGGCGCGAGATCGAGATTGTCTGAGCACAGGAGATCGCGAAGACGGAGTTTTTGAACAGGAGATCGCTGAGAGCTCAGAGGGAAGTTCTTGTTATACAAAGCCCGGAGCCAAAGCGAATTTCAGTGGGAGACGACATCTAGCAGATCAAAAATGTTGGCACAACAATAACAAAAGGTAACACTGTTATCAGAACTTAAATCAGGTGCAACAAATGAAGATGGTTGATCAACTATCGCATCAGATCATCGGGGGCGCGATTGAGGTACACCGGTTGAAGGGTGCAGGGTTGATCGAGACCATTTACCAAAGATGCATGGAAAGAGAGCTTGATCTCCGCGAGTTGCGCGCGATCCGTCAAATGGAGGTTGA
>Ga0137415_10008331_pt1 | contig 10280 bp, 7 predicted proteins | sample CZODoug3_1_1_16f_FD_183082 | JGI IMG/M metagenome (GOLD analysis project Ga0137415, IMG submission 183082) | Vadose zone soil fungal communities from Angelo Coast Range Reserve, California, USA - CZODoug3_1_1_16fungal (Hybrid Assembly) | ecosystem: Environmental > Terrestrial > Soil > Vadose... | reverse complement strand
AATATCCCGTCTGGTCGATCTCGGAATCCGGCGCCGAGCGCGACAATGTCGGCCTGCAGTTTCTGACGATTCCGCCCGGCGCCCAAACCCTGATGCCCGACGGCACGACATATGCCGACGCCGCCAACGTCCACAACTACGTCTATCATCGGCATTCGCCGTATCCGGCGGACAACAAGACCTGGGACGCCGCCGATCCAACGGCCACGTCCAGGGTGGACGGGCTATTCGGCAATTTCGGCGTCACGTGGGCGAGACGGTTCCGGGGCCACACCCAGGACCAGCTTTACACGTTGCCACGCGTCACCACCGAGACCGGAACCAATATCGAAGGAGCGGTTACGGAAAAGCTGCACGGTTTGCACCTGATGAACCTGTACCTTGCGCAGTTCAAGCGCGGCTACGCCTATACCTCGGTCTATCTGTTGCGGGACCGCACCGACGAAAGCGGCAACCAATCCTTCGGCTTCTACGGGGCCGATTATTCTCCCCGTCCGGCCGCGATCTACCTTCACAACCTCACGACCGTTCTGGCCGACACGGGATCCCTCGCCACACCCGGCCAGCTCGACTACACCATCAAAGACCAGCCGAGAGCCGACCTGCTCCTGCAGCGCAGCGACGGCACGTTCCAGCTGATCGTGTGGAACGCCTGCGCGGCCAGGACCGCGTGATCGTGCAGCTTGGCGTCGCGCCCGCGTCGGTCAGCGTCTTTGATCCGACGATCGGCGTTGAGCCTGTCCAGACACCGACCAACGGCGGTTCGCTCGAACTCACGCTCAGCGACCATCCGATCATCATCGCGATTTCGCCGGGCGGGCGATAGGCCGCCATCGCGTCATCCCGGCTGAAACCGTCCGCGACCGAATAGCCATTCGCGTTTTCAAATGTGGCGTGAATGGCAATATCGGCCTCAGGCCGGGTGATCCGGAGGAACCCGAATTGGCGATGGTCAAAACCGGCGGTCCCCGAGCGGCTCGACTGGCACTTGTTGGCTGTTCCCTGATATATTGCCTGTCACGATGAAGTGCAGCTTGCCGCGCAGTTCCCGATGAAGAGCGTTGATACCGCTGCGACTGACCGCCTTGGTCCGGTTTCCCGCGAGACCGGCGATAGCCGGAAATGTTCGGGCGCAACGGTCCGCTGCCCCAATGGGCGACCGCGACCGAGCTGTGCGATCGATGCGACTGTCGCCGGAGCGGTTTTGCGATGATCGATGACATAGCACCCCTGAAAAAGGCCATGGAGCAGATGGACGCGGAGGACCCTGTCGTGGCCCAGGCCGCCAAGGACCGGGCCGCGCAGACCCTCAGCGATGCCAACATGAACTTCTCGAAAATGGCCGAGTTGATCGAACGGCGTCGATTGCTGCTGCGGCCCAGGATCGTGGCCGGCATCAAACGCATGGATCAGCCCGGCATGCTCGGTGATGCGGCCTTCCGCGACGCAGGCAGCGCGCTCCGGAGAGAAGGTCAGAGCTTTCGGCAAATTGCCGAAGCCATCGAACTTAGCAGCAGCGGACCCGCGTCCCAATACGAGGATCTGGCACAGAAGAGCGAGCCGCTGCGCCCGACAGCGAACGAGCCGCTATACGGGATGCCGAACGAACCACCGTACGGGATGCCGAACGAGCCCCTATACGGGATGCCGAGCGACTTGCGTATGCCGGTGTGGCTGAGCGTGCTCGGTTTTGTCGCAGGCATTGTTTTCTTCCCGTTCCGACATCCCATACGGTTCCTGATGCTCGCGCTCGTCGCCTTTTTGCTGTTCTACGCCCTGCGCGGCATCATTGGCCTCGGCCAGCCGGTGACGGGGCATCCCGAAAGCGTTGCTACCGCCCGCCGCGGCGCGGACGGCGTGATGTCGTCGGTGAGTTCTTTCATCAATGAGCAGATCCTGCGGCGGCCCAAGGAGTCTGCGGCGGCGCCGACGCCGTCGCCGGTCCCTATCCCGTCTCCTTCGGCCGCGGCCCCGTCGCTGCCGTCCGCGAATCAGCCGGCTGCTCCCTCTACCGCGTCGGGTCCCCCCGCAGCCGTCCCCGCTCCGTCCGCAAATGCACCGGCTGCTCCTCTCGCACCGCCCTCGGCGCCTCCCGCGCGGTCATCGGCCGCCCCTGCATGTCCATCGGGTGCATCGCCGTGTCGTGAGGTGAGGCGTGAACCCCATTCGAGGACGGCGACGAACTGTTGCGTGCCGCAGGAGGATCGCGCTCCCCGGCCTGTTCGCCGCGCACCGTTGGAAGACGGTCGCCCACTCACCTTTGATGACATCATACCGGAAGGGGCCCGACGCAATTCCAGCGTGGCGGGGCCGTGTGTCGCGGGCGTCGGCGGTTGTGCCTGGGGTGGTGGTCGATACTGACGTCTGCCGCGTCGCCGGCCGTCAGCGCGATCACGATCACGAGGTCGTCCGTGTAGGGGTGAAGCGCTTCGCGAATGAACTGATTGATGATGTGCGGGCCGTAGACGTCGCTGGTCGCCGATGTGATTGATCCCGCGCGCCACAGTCTCACACAGCACATCGAGCGCGACCTCGCGACCAAGCTGAACCCGCTGTTCTGGCACCGGCTGCAATTTGCCGTGGCGCACAAGCTCGATTTGTACGTCGGGAAGAAACGTCGGTCGAATCCCGTCTTTGGCAACGGCAAGTCCAGGCTCCGTCCGCTCTATCAAGAGCCCGGCGGAAGCGCCTTCGCACCTGCACGATGAGTTGCGTGGATTCCTCCAGACCGATGAATACTGGTTGTGTGAGAAGGATTACACACGCCTCCGATGGGAGGCTTGTATCCTGTGCGCAATGGCAAGAAGGCAGGCCGGGTCGAGGCGTCAAGGACAACCCTTCGCCGCCTTGCTTGTCAAGCTAACCGAACGTTTGGAGAATCAAAGATGAGTTTCAGTATATGTAGAATCTTACAGGTTACTCTAATCCCAATTGCGATCGCGGTCGGCTTCATCGAACCGGCGTCGGCCTATGCACTTTTTGCTCCGGGAAATTGCCAGCCGGGGGAAAAGTGGGACGTCTCGCGTGCTGTAAAGGTTCGCGTGCTTGAGGACAGTGTGTCGGACTACGCCGCATTACAAGGTACCAAAGCGAGCGAAGTTAAGGACCGCATGGATAATGACATCGATGCCGTGCTCAAGCTTTATAACTCCGTGTCTGGCAGCCGCCTCACTCTTGAACGGGGCGCCTCCATAAACGGAGACAAGAACCTCGAGCAACCGCAGGCGGACGACTACGGCGATCAGACAATCGTGATCGGGTTTACGGATGGCACGTTGACGGATACCGCTGAGGCCGAAACGGAACCCGTAACCTCCAAGGACGGGTGCACGCTCACTCGAACCAATATCCGATTCAGAAAATTCGAGAATACTAAAACAAGAACGCCGTACTTTTGGGTGTTCGGCGCGCCCGACAACTCCGATTGCGACGACTGCCGAGCGTTCTTCACAAAAGATCAGCCCAAACCCGCAGGCGGCCTTTCGCCGCGGACATTTCTGGGTATTCTGACGCACGAGATGGGTCACGCGGTTGGACTTGCCCATCCGGATGATAACTACGCCATCATGGCGCAGAGCTTTAGAACCTGGTTCAGAGGCAAAAACGAAGTTCTTCACACCGCTTTGCTACCGGACGACATCGCTGGGGTTCTGGCGCTTTATGAAAAGGCGCTTCCGTCCGCGCAGCTAGACATTTCAGTCACAAACACGTGGTACAAATCCGACGCCGATGAAATTCCATTTGCGTGCAAGGCGCAAATACAGGCCGCAAGCAAGGCTCTCAAAGCGCTCGAGGATGCCACAGGCATTTCGAACGACCGGAAAGTGCCGACGAGCGACAGCGACAATACCAGTAACAGCCCCCAGGACGATACCTACAAACTGTTAGAGGCCCTTACCGCCGCGGAGCATGCGCTGCAAGCGTGCAAGGATGGACAAAACGCAGATCAGATCGATCACTGCCGGATCTCCAGCCGCGCCGACGACTGGGCAGATAAGGTTGCCGGCGCGGATAAACTCTGTGGAGTCAACGCGGCACCGTCGGCCTATCCAAATGTTTCAGAGCAGGTCTGTTCCGGCAAGCAGGTTCAGCTGCGTTACACCTTGAACAATCACACGAAGCTGCGCAGCGCTTCGGTGAAGACAGAGGTGTGGTTTTCGTCCGACATGGCGCTGAACATGACGGACGGAAGCGATGTCCAGTCGCCAGATGTTCGGGAGACTACGATCACCGCGGCGACTAGCGCGCCTATTGGGCAGGTATTCCGATTGCCGGCAAAAGTTCCGGCAGACGCTCAAGGGAGGACATATGTTTTCGTGCGAGCGGTTCCATTCGACGCCATCACTGGCACCAGCCTGCTGGACATTGACTCCGATCAATCGAACAATGCCATTATGGTACGTCACTACATCAAGGTAGTTAGCTGCAGCTCTTGATAGAGCCAACCGATACGATTTGAAAACTAATCGGGATCATCAGGTTCAAAGAACCTGATGATCCTTTCTGCTGGGTTACCACCTCACCAGGGGATGTTCCACCGCTGTGAGAACAGGGCATCGGCTTGCCATTCAGTAACAATCGCGTCAGGCAGGCTTCGCGCCACGGCGGACCTGAGATGGCCTGAGATTGTGTCCCCAGGCCTGATGGTACGGCCCCCCGGCCTCCAAACTAGGGTATGGTAATCATGAGGTGACTAACGGCGCAGGCTGCGGTCGCTGCGACCGGTTATTGGAGTTGCGAAATGCACGATCAGAACAACGTTTTCCTCGCCATCGCGCTCTCGGTGATCGTTTTGATTGCCTGGCAATACTTCCTCGCGACGTCATTCCTTCACAAGGACGCTGGTCGGAAGGTTCCGCAAATCGATTTACCTGCGCCGAATGCCGGGGTGCCGCCCCGGGTTCAGGCAAAGCAGTCCGAAACCTTTCCGTCCACTCAGCAACATCAGAAAGTTTCACGGCAAGAAGCGCTCGGCCGATCACCGCGCGTTGCAATCGAAACGCCTCGTCTGCGAGGCTCAATCTCACTGAGGGGCGGCCGGATTGATGATCTGTCGCTTGCGCAATATCACGAGACGACGGACCCGAAGTCCCCGGCAATCGAGCTCTTCTCGCCTTCCGGTAGCTCGCTGCCCTTTTATGCCGAGTTCGGCTGGATCAATGCTTCGGGCACCGCCTTGGCGGTGCCCACTTCCGAGACCATCTGGCGCCAGATCGGATCCAACAGTCTCGGCGTTGGACAACCGGTCCACCTGTCCTGGCAGAACGGCGAAGGCCTGGAATTCCGGAGGACAATTTCGGTGGACGACAAGTATCTTTTCACGGTCCGCGATGAGGTCGAGAACAAAGGACAAGCTCCCGTAGCGATTGCACCCTATGCTTTGATCTCGCGCCACAATCCACCGCCCACGTCAGGCAATTATCTGCTTCACGAGGGAGCCATTGGGGTTCTCGGGGAGGAGGGACTTCAAGAGCTGACTTACAAGACCCTCGACGAAAAGAAGCGCGTGCCATTCACATCGAATAGCGCTTGGCTCGGCTTTACGGACAAGTATTGGGCGGCTGTCCTTGCCCCACATTCTTCAGCACCTCTCCACGCCGAATTTGCCGCCAACGAACTTGGTTCTCTCAAGACCTACCAAGCTGACTATGCGCAGGAGACGCAGACGATACCCCCGGGCTCCACAGGAGGTGCGACGACGCGCTTGTTTGCCGGGGCAAAGGAAGTTGCAGTTGTCGATAGCTATCGAGAGGCGCTCGAACTCGACCGCTTCGATCGATTGATTGATTGGGGACGGCTTTGGTTCATTACCAAGCCGATGTTCAGCCTGATCGACTATCTGTTCCGCCTGGTCGGCAATTTCGGGGCAGCGATTCTCATTGTCACGCTGCTGTTGAAGGTGGCCTTCTTCCCGCTTGCTAATAGATCGTACGCCTCAATGGCGAAGATGAAGGCTTTGCAGCCTCAGATGCAGCTCATCCGGGAGCGTTTCGACGGCGACAAGGTGAAGCAGCAAGAGGCGATGATGGAGCTTTACCGAAATGAAAAGGTCAACCCGATCGCCGGTTGCCTGCCCACGCTTATTCAGATTCCGGTATTTTTCGCACTCTACAAGGTCCTGTTCGTTACCATCGAGATGCGCCACGCCCCGTTCTTTGGCTGGGTCCAGGACTTGTCGGCGGCCGATCCGACCAACGTGTTCAACTTATTCGGCCTGCTTCCGTACAATCCGTCGGCCGTGCCCTTGATCGGCGCCTTCCTCGTGCTCGGCGCTTGGCCTCTCATGATGGGCCTCAGCCAATGGATGCAAATGAAGCTGACACCCGCTTCGGCAGACCCGACCCAGGCAGCAATCATGAACTGGATGCCGGTGATCTTCACTTTCAGTCTGGCCAAGTTTCCCGTCGGCTTGGTGATCTATTGGACCTGGAACAACTTGCTCTCCGCGGTCCAGCAGCTGATCGTCATGCGCAGGAATCGCGTGACGTAGGACGAGGGCAAGGGAAAGGGAAAGGGCGGCGCCGCAAGGGGTTGCCTGCACATTGATTTTGGAGGGGCGCATGGCTGGCGCCCAAGGTGCCCCTGCCGGCTCTTCAAACAAAGAAGCAATTAGAATCGCGGCTCCGAGCGCCAGCCGACGAATTTTGTCGTTGCCGGTGCGCCGGATCGGATCGGGCCGAGCATCACACCGCAGGCGCTGAAAACCTTCGCCCGGCAGGATGAAAGAACTCCCTGCACGATTCGACGACGAATGGATCGTCAGCGGGCCCACTTCCCCAACTGCAGGCACGTCAAGAGACTGACATAGCTCGGTGTGCCGCCGATGCGTTCCTGCGGGACGCACTCCGCCTTGCTGGAACCAGAGAACTTTGACCATTGGCTCGCCAACTGCTGACGCGCCTTCTTTTCATCGCTAACGCAGCTTTTTATCGACTGATCGACTGAGAGCCCAGCAGTCGCTGCCACGTCGAGCTTGCAGCTTCGGGCGATGTCGAACGTTGGCACCCTATCGGCGACTGTGACGACGAGCTGCGAACTCACGACGATCATGGAGATTGAAATAGGCATCTCGGTACTCCTCCTCTTTCGTCCGCCCATATGAAGCGGATGCCTGCAACGGTTCTCTACCTGGCGCTGCGCGAGTCGCCGACCGCTCTGTCGATAGCTTCAAACAGGGCCTGTTGCTGCAATGGTTTCCGGAGGCTGGCAACTAGCCCTTTGTGATCGCGCAACGCGACGTCGCCATACGCAGTGATCAGGATTGTCGGAATTTTTATGCCGTTGCTTACGAGATGCTGCTGAAGCTCCAAACCGTTCATTTCCGGCATCTGGAGATCGACAATCAGGCAGTCTGGAAGACCTGCTGGCAACGCCGCGAGAAATTCCTGTCCCGATCCATAAGTCCGGGCACGTAAACCGTGCGAGCGCAGCAACCGGCTCAAGGCCTTGAGCACGGCTGGATCATCATCCACGATAGCAATCGATGGGGAAGCTTCCGCCATGGAAGACTATTGCGGTTGCGCCGCGCGCCCGTCGAGTTGGCCCTTGGGCCAATAGGTACGTGTTCCCTACTTCGACAGATTGAGCTTCTCGGCCATGCGGACGAGATCGGCGACGGTGCGAAGGCCCAGTTTCTCCATCATCCGGCTGCGGTGGACCTTGATGGTCTTTTCGACCGTACCCAGTTCGCCGGCAATCTGCTTGTTGAGCCGACCCGCCACCACATGCGTAAGCACTTCGCGTTCGCGCGGGGTCAGGGTGCTTACCTTCGCCTGCATCGATTCCAGCTCGGAATGAAGTCGACGCGACTCGCCGTCCCTGGCTTCAGCACGGGACACGGCATCGAACAACTCCCTATCCTTTACGGGCTTGGTCAGGAAATCGATCGCGCCGGCTTTCATGGCACGCACACTAGTGGGAATGTCGCCTTTGCCGGTGACGAACACGACAGGACGATGATAGTCGCCAGCGGTCAGCACTCGCTGAATCTCCAAACCGTCAAGACCGGGCATCGAAACATCCAGCACAGCACAGCCTGGAAGGGCCACGTCGTGCTCTTCAAGGAATACCTGCGGCGAAGAATATGGCTTGACGTCATAGCCCTCGGCGCGGAGCAGTCGTGACAGCGCCTTGAGCACTCCGGGGTCATCGTCGACGAGGTAGACCGTGAGTTTTTCCATCATGCATTACCGATTGCCGGCTGATGGATTGGCAACGAAAACACTGCAATGGCCCCCCCGCCTTCATCGTTGACCAGAGTCAGCCTCCCCTGATGCGCCTGTATGATCGTGGAACAGAGGGTCAGGCCCAGGCCTAGACCATGGTCCTTGGTGGTGTAGAACGGCTCGAACACACGGCCGTTCTCCTTTGGACCGATGCCGTGTCCCCGATCCTTCACGCGCACGTCGACAATTCCAGTCTGGGCCCCTCGCGTTGAGACGAGGATAAACCGCTGGGCCGTCGGGGTCGAGGCCATGGCATCCATCGCGTTCATGACGAGATTCAGCAGGACCTGCTGCAGCTGCACAGAATCGCCCCGCGTCAGAAACGCGCTGTTTTCCAGATCAAGCCTGACGTTGATATCGCGGCCGATCAGCTCGCTGTTCAGCAGGCTGATGGTTGATCTGACAAGGTCATTGATATTGACGTTTTCCGCTTTCCGCTTGCCCTTCTTGAGAAGACCGCGGAGACGGTGGATAACCTCGCCGGCTCGATTGTCTTCATGAACAATGTCCTCGAGGGCATCGCGGATTTCGACGAGGTCCGGAGAATCTTGCTTAAGGAGATGGAGGGCCGCTTGCGCATTGGACAGGATCGCCGTGAGCGGCTGGTTGACTTCGTGCGCAATCGATCCGGAAAGCTCACCGAGAACGGACACGCGCATCAGATGTTCAACCTCCAGACGTTGCAGTGCGGCCTCAGCTTCGGCCGACTTCTGTTCGGTGATATCGATAAATATGCCCCCAAGTTGACCCAATCGGCCGCCGCCTTCCGATCGGGAGCGGGCTCGCATGCGAACCCAACGCACCTCCTCGCCCGGCAGGACAATTCGGACATCGCTGACGGCAGGCTGCTCAGTCTCGAATGACTTTTGAAGCGATTGGGTTGCAGTTTGCAGGTCGTCGGGGTGAACGACCGAAAGGAACGCATCGCGGGTCAACGGCGCATCGCGCGCAATTCCAAACAGCGCCCTGCAATGCTCCGTCGCCCAGAGCTCATTGCGATGACGGTCAAATTGCCAAAGCCCGATATTAGCAGCAGCGGCGGCGAACGTCATCCGCTCTTCGCTTTCCCTGAGCAGATTTTCGGCGCGAAGCCTCCTCTGCCGCTGAACAAGTAGTGCGCCAACGATCAACGATTGCACGGCGACAATCACGATAGCCGCAATGACGGCGCCTCGAAATTCGGTCCAGATCGTCGGTTCTTTGAACAAGACAGCGGTGTGGGGAGGAAGTTTGCTCTCCTGGAGCTTCCACCGCACCATGGCTCTGTGATCCACTCGATAGGACTGTCCCGGATTGGGCTGGGGTGCGATCGTGGCAGGGTCTTTCCCGGCGAGGATTTGAAGTGTCACGTCTGCCGCGCGGACGCCGACTGATTCAAGTGTCTCAACGAAGCCACCGACAATACCGTTGCCAATATAGGTGTCATAGGGCGCGTAGAGCGGTGCCGGTGAGACGGCGGCCAGAGAACCTGCCACTTGAGCGGGGACAAAGGCGTTGCCTTCGCTGTCGGCAAAAATCGTCAGGAAGATCACGATCGCATCACGGGGGATATTCGACACTTCCTCAACCAGCTTCGCATAGGAGCGATCAAACAAATATGTCACCTCGAACTTTCGTTCACGATCCTCAATGGTTTTTCGAGCAGTCGATTGCCACCGCCGATCCACGTCGCCGCTTCCGGCAATGACGAATAGGCGGCTAGCTTCCGGCTGGAGTCGCTCCGCGAGCGCAAGCGTCTTGTCCAGATTGAACTCGGAGATTATTCCGGTGATATTGGCCGGTAACCGCAACGCGTTATGGGTTTGTGGAGATACGGACGTAAATACGACAGGGACATTTGGAGCGATGTCGTCGCGGTGCCGGACAATGAATGGCAGAGCTGCGCTGTCTAGCGTTATCACCACGTCAGGGGGGCGCTTCTCGTACTTTGCCCGCAGAAACGTCGCGACCCGAGATTCGTACTCGGCATCCGTGTTTCGCGCCAGGTCAAGAAAGTCTGCATCGATTTCGAGTGGTTGTGGCGAGCGTTCCAACAATCGCTTTCGAGCGCCGTCT
>Ga0137415_10008330_pt1 | contig 10280 bp, 8 predicted proteins | sample CZODoug3_1_1_16f_FD_183082 | JGI IMG/M metagenome (GOLD analysis project Ga0137415, IMG submission 183082) | Vadose zone soil fungal communities from Angelo Coast Range Reserve, California, USA - CZODoug3_1_1_16fungal (Hybrid Assembly) | ecosystem: Environmental > Terrestrial > Soil > Vadose... | reverse complement strand
GCTGGGGCGTGGCCAAGTGGTAAGGCGCCTGACTCTGGATCAGGTAAACCTAGGTTCGAATCCTAGCGCCCCAGCCATCGCCTTCAGTGGGGACGAGTCGCGAGCGTGGCGCGGAGGTGCACTGGCGCTCGTCCGAGTCGGCTTACCTCAGTTTGGGAGTGGCCGGAGTCTTACCACCTTGGCGATTCGATGCTCCAAGCCAAGCTGGACCTCACCGCTGACCGATAGTCCTTCCCTGCAGCGCGTTGCTCCCGCCATCAGGGTTTTGTTAAAGCGCCGGCTTGATGTTCGCGTTGAGATGGAAGACGTTATCAGGGTCGTACTGCGCCTTGATGCGAGCGAGCCGCTCGTACTTTGCCGTGCCATAGGCAGCCTTGACGCGATCCTCCTCGTACTCTGACATGAAGTTCACGTAGCTGCCCACACCTGATGCGTGCGGGCGGAGCGCCTGCCAGAAGGAGCGTACCCAGCTGCGCTCGCCATCGTAGAGTGCCGGATCCGGGCAGACGGCGCTGATGTTGAAGGCGTATCGAGCCTTGCGGCTGCCACCGAAGGCCGTCTCGTCGTCGGGCACCCGGGCGTACCCGTCGCCCAGGAAGAAGACGGGAACGAGCGAGAGCGGCGATGTCTTCTTCGGCAGGTACTCGGTGAAAACCTGGATAGCGCCGTCGGTCAGCTCGTCCAGGTACAGCGCCTTCTCGTACGCCAGGGTCCCCCACGGGTTCGCCTCGTCAAACATCTGCTGGAGCTGCACGTACGGCATCGGCGTAACCAGCTCGAAGAGGGGCGCGACCGCGTCCCGGATGGGCTTGATGGCCCAGGCGTGCTCCTCCGGGGAGCCATAGCCAACGACGATCAGGGCGAACCCCGGAGCCAAGTGGTGTTGCCGGGGAACAAACGGCGCCGGCGGGGCGCTGAGACCCCCGATGAAGCCGCTTGCGTTCTGAGGCAACGTCTTCAGGAAGTCGCGGCTGAAGCGAAGGGCTGCGGACCCTTTGTCGACGCCCCAGAAGAACAGGCCAAGGTTCACGAGCGGGCCAACCTGGTGGAGGCGGTACGCGAACGAGGTCACCACGCCAAAATTGCCGCCGCCACCCCGGATAGCCCAGAAGAGATCTGGGTTCTCGTTCGCCGACGCGGTAAGGATCCGGTTGTCGGCCGTAACGACCTGCGCCGACACCAGGTTGTCGCAGCTGAGTCCCGCCTGCGCCGTCAAATGGCCAATGCCGCCGCCCAGGGTCAGCCCGCCGATGCCCGTGCGGCTGATGAATCCGCCCGTCACAGCCAGCCCGTGCGCCTGGGTCGCGGCGTCCACGTCGTGCCAGGTGGCGCCGCCGCCGGCCACCGCTCGGCGAGCCGCCGCGTCGACGGTGACCTGTCGCATCTCGCTGAGATCGATCATCAACCCGCCCTCGCAAACCGCGAACCCAGCGAAGTTGTGCCCACCGCCGCGCACAGATATTTCGAGGTCTTGGTCAGTGCCGAACTTGATCGCGGCGGCGACCTCGTTAGGCGTTGTGCATCGGGCGATGATGGCGGGGCGCCGATCGATGGCGCCGTTAAAGACCGAGCGCGCTTTGTCGTACTCCGGGTCTTCGGCCGTGATCACCTTGCCGGTGAATGCCGCTCGAAATGCGCCTACTAACATGCCGAGTGCCTGAGCCATGAACCTCCCCTCCCAATGTGTCGGGTAAATTATGCGCGGTCCGGGTGGGGGCGAGTTATTCGCGATTGACCACGCCGTTCGTTGACCGGTGCGATCTATGCCGGTCAGATCGCGAACAATCGGATGACCGAGCTCTGCTCTGTGCCAAACATCACAGCGGTCTTGAGGAAGCCTTCCAGCCGTCATGGTCGCCCACGCAGCTCACAACGTCGATTGCTATGCTGCCGCCGCGATTATCGTCGTGCTTGCCACGAATCGAGGGACGCTCACGCGCAGGCCGCATAGGGCGCCTGATGTTCAGCAACGTGAGAGCACTTAACGGGATCGCCATCTTTCGGACCGCCTTCCGGCTTGATCTAGGTTAGGAGGCGATGAAGCGGAGCCGAAACTGCATGACCGACGTCAGCCAACACGGTTGCCAGACCCGACCAATTGACCCAGCCATTTTCACTGTTTGCCGCTGAGACCAAGGCATCGGAAAGGCTTTCGCAATTCAAATTCCAGCGTTCTGTCCTTCAGGGCGCGGTCGATGTCAACAAGTCCACGAGCTCGCGGCATTGCTCCGGATCGGCCCGCTCGAGAGTGAGGCGCTCATCGCTATCTCAGCCCTCACCCTTCAATGGGCCGGTGTCGGCGGGTGTTTTGGGACACCTATTTCTTAAGGAGCTGGTTTTTCGGCCGGCCTTGTTAGAGCAGGGTCCTCTCAATCTCTGAAGAGTGGGTCCGTTTGCGGCATCTTGTCTCCAAAGGACCGGTCTTCAAGCCCGTTCTTGTTACATCGGCGGCGGACATCCGCCGTCTCAGACGACGAATGTGGCAAGCCATTCGCCTTCGAGCGTATGTACGAGTATTTGCCGCTTACGTACCGCTTGGCTGATAACTTTCTTTGCTCAGAATTCGTTGGTAATAATGTGAGAGCACTTCAGGGTGGCGTTATGGTGGCACTCGGTCTGGTGCTTACGAGCTGTGGCAGCAGCCAGGCGACGTCGCCGAGCGCGACCGCGTCCGTGTCGCCGAGCGCCACACCATCGACGAGCCGCGCAGCTCAACCCGGCTGGAAGACCTACGTCAGTGCTCGCTGGGGCTACTCGATTGAATACCCCGGCGACTGGTACGACCTGGCTAATTCTGGGGCGCCAGACATCCAAAAGTACTTCTCGAACGAGAACGTTGGTGCTCCGCTGCAAATGACCCAACGCGGTGTGTGGGAAACGATCGAAGTTCAGCCGAATTCAACGGGGTCATGCCCTCCGTCCTACGTCTCCAGCTCCATCATCGGGCAGTCTCCCACGAGCGTAGGTGGCGTGGCCACGACTCGCTATGTGATCAACATGACCCCTAGCGGTGCTGAAGCAGCCTATATCATCGGCGTCTGGGTCACCCACAGCGGAGGCTGCTACTCCATCCAGTTTCTATCCTCGACTCCTACAACGAGGGATGCCAGTACTGGCGTCGCGGATCAGGCGATCGCCAGTTTCCAATTCGGGTCGTAGCGACCTGGCACGAAGTAGGCGGTCAAGGAGTTTTGCCGGCTCTGCCGTAAGTTGACTGAGCAAACGTGCTAAACGCGACCAATTGACCCAGCCATCCTCCTCAGCCGCAACACCCGCTACGCTTGCGTCGAGGGACGCGTGCGCAGCGCCACGACCAGGGTTATCGTGTCGACGAAGACCGCGGCGAGGAAAGTGAACTGATAGAGGGTCAAGGCAAAACCCGCCGGTGAGTCCTGCTCGAGTCCGAGCAACGCCGCCGCAAGGCCCGACCAGAGCCCGCCGAGGATCATGAACGGCAATCCAAAGCCGGTGATCAGGCGTACCCGGCCGATGGCCTGCTGTTGGGGCCGCTGACCTTCGCTGATCGACGAACCGGCACTTACGATTACCCAGGCGAGAAGACCGGCGGTGACCAGGAACGAAAAGGCGCCGATCGCCATAATCGGGACGAACCCGGCGATGTTGCTCCCAGGCTGGCCGGTCACGTACAGCAGGTAGGTCAGCGTCAAGTTCGCGGCCGCGACCGTCGCCAGCACCGCGGTGAGCACCGAAAGCCGAATCAACCGACCCGCCGAGCGGCTCACCTTGGTGGAACGCATCGACGAGCGGCAGGGTAACAGTTATTGCGAGTCGGGAAGCGCCCGAGCGCGTGCGACCTCGCCGAACCAGTGGGCACTCGGCTTCGGGCGACGCGCGAAGGTCTGACGATCGACCGCGACCATGCCGAAGGTCGGATCGTATCCGAGTGACCACTCGAAGTTGTCGAGAAAGCTCCAGTAGAGGTAGCTCCGCACCTCAATTCCCGCCGCAAGACAGGCGAGCACCTCTCGCATCGCGGCGTCGACATAACGGATGCGTTTGTCGTCGAACGCCGTCGCGATCCCGCTTTCCGTCACGAGGATCGGCGTCCCGCTGGTTCGCTGCCAGGCTCGCCGAATGGTGTTGCCCAGGGCGTAGGGGTACACCTCCTGGCCTAGCTGGGTCGTCTCTGCCGTCTCCCGCGGAAGCCCTTTGCCCCACTCGACGTGTGGCCCGCGCGGGCCCTCCGGTCCGAACCGGTTGCGGGTGTAGGTCTGGACGCCGACGAAGTCGTCATCGCGCGCCAGCTCGAAAAACTGATCGCTGACGCGCGCGTTGAGCTCGACGGGTTGTTCGCCAGGCGTCGCCCCATGCTCGTACTGCAAATCTGGCAGGGCGAGGGTGACGCCGGTCGGAATGCCGGCCTGCGCCCGGATGGCGGCCGCCCCTCGCCGGTGCGCCTCGAGAACATTGCCGGCGACCCGCCACATGCTATCAATGTCCCCCTTGCGCCCGGGCGGGTTGACACCGAGGACGAAGCCACCCTCGCCCAGCCCCTCCGGTTCGTTGATCGTGCAGGCATATGCGATCAGGTCGCCGAGCGCGCCGGCGGATCGCCGGCAGTACCGCTCGAAGAGCGCCGGGAATCCATCGAAGAGGACGCCACCCTTCGCCTGCAACCATCGAGGCAGCGTGAAGTGGTGGAAGGTCACGATCGGCTCGAGCCCATGCTCGCGGCAGCTGACCAGCACCCGACGGTAGTGGTCCAACGCCGCCCTCGAGAACTCGCCCTCCTCGGGCTCGATCCGCGCCCACTCGATCCCGAAGCGCAACGCGTTGAGGCCGAGCCCCGCCATCAGGGCGATGTCGTCGCCGTAGCGGTGGTAGAAATCGCAGGCGTCACCGGAGGGTTCGACGCATGGTGTGCCCGGTGCGTGTTCCCACGCCCACCAATCGCTGTTGATGTTGCCTCCCTCGACCTGGTGGGCCGATTGCGCCGTGCCGAACAGAAAGCCCTCGGGGAAGGTTCCCATCCGCCGTACATTAAGGCGTTGCCCACCACACCGGCTGAGGCGATGTTCACCACACCGCGTCCCGAGTACCCGCGCCCGCGGTTGCGCCGGCGGGACTGGGCGAGCCTCAATGGCACCTGGCAGTTCGCGTTTGAGGCACCCGACTTCGATCGATCGATCGTCGTGCCCTTCGCCTATCAATCGGCGCTCTCGGGCTTGGGCGAGCGCACGCTCCACGACACCGTCTGGTACCGGCGTCGCTTTACGCGGCTGGACGCGGATCGGCTGATCCTCCACTTTGGCGCGGTCGACTACATGGCAACGGTCTGGGTCAATGACGTCGAGGTGGCGCGCCACGAGGGTGGCCACACCCCATTCAGCGTGGACATCACGGCCGTGGCGCGTGGCGGCGACAACGCGCTGGTCGTGCGGGCCGACGACCCGGCCACCGATCGCAGCCTGCCCCGCGGCAAACAGGCGTGGGAGGAAAAACCCGAAGGGATCTTCTACACCGCCACCACTGGCATCTGGCAAACGGTCTGGCTCGAGCCACTGCCACCGCGGCACATCACCTCCGTTCAACTGTGGCCCAGGCTCGATGAGGGCGCGCTCGAGTTCGACGTCGGAACGTCAGATCCAAATGCCCACGTCGAGCTCACGGTCACGCGGCACGGACGCTCAGTCGGCGCGTTTGCGGGTGGGAGCGGGCGCGATCGATTGGCCCTCGCGGAGGTGGAGGCCTGGAGCCCAGAGAATCCGGTGCTCTACGAGCTCACGGTCAGGCTCGCCGACGATGCCGGTCGCGACCTCGACCGGGTCGAGAGTTATTTCGGCATGCGCACGGTCGGGACGCTTGACGGGCGTTTCCTGTTGAATGGCGAGCCCTACATTCAACGACTCGTGCTGGACCAGGGATACTATCCGCGCGGTTGGTACACTGCCGCCTCTGACGCCGACCTCCGTACCGACATCGAGCTCGCGAAGGCCCTGGGCTTCAACGGGGCGCGCAAGCACCAAAAACTTGAAGACCCCCGCTGGCTGTATTGGGCGGACCGGCTCGGCTTCCTGGTCTGGGCCGAGATGCCCAGCTTTCACGAGCACACCGCGCAGGCGGAGGAGCGACTGATGCATGAGCTCACCGCGGCCATCGAGCGTGATAAAGACCACCCATGCATTGTCGCGTGGGTTCCCATGAACGAAAGCTTCGGTCTCGCCCGGCCGTTGCAGGACGGCGCCGCGAGCTTGATCACCCGGCTTCACGACCTCGCTCATCAGCGCGATGGGACGAGGCCCGTCTCATCGAACGACGGCTGGGAACACACGCGCACCGACCTCTGTACTCTGCACGACTACGGGGTCTCCGCCGACCTGCGGCATCGATACGCCACGCTCGCGTCGGCGCTCGACCCTTCGGGACGGCCGCGGCCGCCGTACCTGCCCGGTTACGCCTACCATGGTGAACCACTGCTGGTCAGCGAGTTCGGTGGCCTTGCGCTCCAGGGCTCGGGCGGCTGGGGATATGAGACAAGTGTCAGCGCGCGCGAGCTCGTCGACCGCTACCAGGAGCTGGTCGTGGCCTTGATGGCGCCGGGTCCAGTGGAAGGATTCTGCTACACGCAGCTGACTGACATCGAGCAGGACTGCAATGGCCTGCTGACCTTCGATCGCCGCCCCAAAGTCGACGCGGCGATCCTGCGCCCCATCACGCAAACCCTAAAACGGCGCTAACACTTCCTGTCACCCAAACCGCGCGTGGCGCTAATACTTCCTAATGCCCACGCAGGCGATGCGCGAATTCATTGACAAAGCGGGAGCGCCGGTCATAGACTCGCAGCCATGGGGTCCCCTGGGACCTCTGGGTGATCGCGCCGGGCCGCCGTCCGGTCATTTGGGAGGAAGGAATCAATGGGAAGGCTAACCCGAATTCTGGCCGCGATGGCCATCGTGGTTCTCGGCGTCACCGCGTGCGGCACCAGCAACACGGCAGGGGGGAAGATCGGCGGCACAGTCCATATCCTCGGCACCTGGACCGGCGCTGAGAAGGACTCGTTCGACGCCGTCATGAAACCGTTCACGGATCAGACCGGTGTCAAGATTTCGTTCGAGGCCACCCGAGACCTCGATGCCATCCTGCAGACGAAGATCGCGGCCGGCAACCCGCCCGACGTGACGGGAGCCCCGGGCATCGGCACGCTGATCAAGCTCGCTCGGGCGGGCAAACTTCCCACGCTCGACGACAAGCTCGACCTGTCGCAACTCAACGCGGATTACGGCGCGGATTGGATCAACCTCGGCAAGATCGACGGCAAACTCTACACGCTCTACGCGTGGGCCTCGCTCAAGGGCCTGGTCTGGTACGACCCCAAGGCGTTCACGGCGAAGGGCTACCAGGTCCCCAAGACCTGGGACGAGCTGATGTCGCTCCAGAGCAAGATCGTGTCGGACGGTGGAAAGCCGTGGTGCGTCGCCCTCGAGAGCCAGGCTGCGTCGGGGTGGCCGGGCAGCGACTGGGTCAAGGAGATCGTTCTAAGCCAGTCCGGACCGACGGTGTATGACAATTGGTGGCAGGGCAAGCAGAAGTGGACCTCGACGGAGATCAAGCAGGCGTGGACGACCTGGGGCTCGGTCCTGGGGTCCAACGACAGCAACGTCTACGGCGGTCAGGCGTACATGGTTGCCACCACCTTTGGCGACGGAGGCCAGGGGCTGTTCTCGAGCCCGCCCAAGTGCTACATGTTCAACCAGGGGTCGTTCATTACCTCGTTCCTCGATGCCTACACGCCCAAGCCCACCGCCGGAACTGACTACGCGGTCTTTCCGTTGCCGGATGTGAGCAGCGCGGGCGCGGGTGCTCATGTGGTCGCCGGTGACGCCTTCGTGATGACCAAAGACACCCCCCAGGCGCGGGCGCTGCTGAAGTACCTGGCGACAGCGGACGCCCAGGACATCTGGGTCAAGCGAGGCGGCGGCAAGATCGCCATCAACAAGAAGGTGTCGCTGAGCGACTATCCCGACGCCATCTCGAAGTCGCTGGCGCAGATCGTGGTCGACACCAAGATCGCGCGCTACGATGCGGGCGACCTGATGCCGAGCGATATGCAGAAGGCGTATTGGGGCGCCGTCCTGAAGTTTGTCCAGAACCAGTCTCAGCTGGATGCCATCCTGGCCGATCTCGACAAGACGCAGGCGACCGCCTATGCGTCGCCATAATCGGACACGCTCAATAACGGGATAGCCGCATGGACGGGAGCTTAGGCTTGATCGCCCGGATGCCGGCGCTGCAGGTCGACTGGCAGACGCTGGTGTCGGTCAATCTGCCGACGCTCCTGCTCGTGATCGTGGCCGTCCCGCTTGCCCTGGTCGGCTACATCGTGGGTGCCGACGTGCTGGTGCGACGGCTGCCGAAGCGCAGCCAGACGTCCGTTCGTCCCTGGGTGTGGGTAGGACCAGCCATCCTATTCGTCGGCGTGATCCTCGTCTACCCCATGGTCGGCACCATCGTGCGAAGTTTCTTCGACCGACATGGCAGCGCGTTCGTCGGACTGGGCAACTTCACGAGGCTCCTTACCGACGGTGGCATCTTGATTGTGCTGAGGAACAACCTTTTGTGGTTGCTTCTTTACCCGGGCTTGGTGCTGATATTTGGTCTGCTTCTCGCCGTCCTCGCTGACCGCGTGCGATACGAGAAGTCGGTCAAGACCTTGATCTTCATGCCAATGGCCATCTCCTTCGTGGCGATGGCCATCATCTGGCAGTTCGTCTACTACTACAAGGATCCCTCCGAGCCCCAGACGGGCACGCTCAACGCCATCCTCGTCAACATCTTCCATGGCCAGCCGATCACATGGATCCAGGACCCTCGATTCAACAACTTCGCCCTGATCCTCATCGGTGTGTGGGGCGGTACTGGCTTCGCCATGGTGATCCTCTCGGCCGCGCTCAAGGGCATCCCGGGTGAGCTGCTGGAGGCCGCCCGAGTGGACGGCGCCAACGAACTCACGGTGTTTCGCCGCATCATTCTGCCGCTGATGATGCCGACCATCGTCGTCGTCGGCACGACCATGGTGATTTTCGCCCTCAAGGCCTTTGATGTCGTCTACGTGATGACGGCCGGCAACTACAATACCGACATCCTGGCGAGGCGAATGTACTCAGAGCTCTACAGCGCCGGGAACAATGCCAACGCGAGCGCGCTCGCCGTGATCCTGCTGCTTGCCGTGGTCCCGGTCCTGATCTTCAATCTGCGCCAGTTCCGGGCCGTGGAGTCGCGGCGATGAGCGTGGCCGTCACCACCCCGGTCCCGACGCCTACCACTTCGGCTCCCGCGCGCCGGCCGAAACTGCGGACGCAGCGACTTTCGGCCCGTGTTTCAAGCGCCGGTTTGAACGTCGCCGTAGTGGCGCTCACCCTGGCCTGGATCGTGCCCACGCTCGGGTTGCTGATCAACTCGTTCCGGCAAGGGGGCGCCTTCAATACCAGCGGCTGGTGGACAGCGCTCGCGCCGCCATTCAGCTTCACCCTCGACAGCTATCGAGCCGTGCTCGGCGCGAGCGACCTCGCCCCCAGTTTCTTCAACAGCTTCATGATCACGATCCCCGCCACGCTCATCCCGACCGCGATCGCGGCCTTCGCCGCGTATGCCTTCGCCTGGATGAAATTCTGGGGCCGCAACTGGATCTTTCTCGCCCTGGTTGGGCTGCTCGCGGTGCCGCTGCAGCTGACGTTCATTCCACTGCTGACCCTCGCGGTCAAGCTCGGCCTGAATTCCGGCAACACGCTTCCTGGCGGCCTTAACGCCGGTTTTCTCGCTGTCTGGATTGCCCACACCGGGTACGGGTTGCCCTTTGCCATTTATCTACTGGCAAACTTCTTCCGGGTGTTGCCGACCGACCTGTTCGAATCGGCCGAGATCGATGGCGCTGGGCCGGTGACAGTATTCTTCCGCCTGGTCCTGCCACTGTCCGTACCGGCTCTGGCATCGCTGGTCATCTTCCAGTTCCTCTGGGTCTGGAATGACCTGCTCGTGGCGCTGATCTACGTCGGCGGTACGCCAGAGGTTGCTCCACTCACCGTGACACTGACTAACCTGGTCGGCTCGCTCGGCCAGCACCGCGAGTACCTCACGGCCGCGGCCTTCGTTTCGATGGTCGTTCCCCTGATCGTGTTCTTCACGCTGCAGCGCTACTTCGTTCGCGGCATCCTGGCGGGTTCGGTCAAGGGCTAGCGCGAGGGCTCAGCGCCGCGTCAGCACCGTGGCGAGCAGCGTCATGACGAGTAGGGCGGGAACGCCCAGCAGGACAAGCGTCATCA
>Ga0137415_10008327_pt1 | contig 10281 bp, 4 predicted proteins | sample CZODoug3_1_1_16f_FD_183082 | JGI IMG/M metagenome (GOLD analysis project Ga0137415, IMG submission 183082) | Vadose zone soil fungal communities from Angelo Coast Range Reserve, California, USA - CZODoug3_1_1_16fungal (Hybrid Assembly) | ecosystem: Environmental > Terrestrial > Soil > Vadose... | reverse complement strand
GCGAGTGCGCTGCCAGCGCAGCGGGCGCAGGCCGTTTCGTTCGAGCGCAGCGCCGACCTCAACTCCGTCGCTGAAGGCGAGAGCTGCGGGGCCGTCCCAGGGTTCGAACCGGATGGATTGATAGCGATAGAAGTCGCGCACTGCCCCGGCGAGGTCGCCGCGTCCCTCCCATGCGTCCGGAACAAGGCTCATCAATGCCTCGGACACTTCCCAGCCTCGCTGGACCAGGAGCTCGAGCGCGTTGTCCAGCGAAGCCGAGTCCGAACCTTCGGGCCAGATGACGCCGCGGAGCTCGGGCTCGAGCTCGGCCTCGCGCGCCCTCATCCAGGAGCGGTTGCCGGTGACCGTGTTGATCTCCCCGTTGTGCGCCAGCAGCCGGAAAGGCTGCGCGAGACGCCAGTCCGGCATGGTGTTGGTCGAGTACCGCTGATGAAAGACGGCGAGGCGGCTCTCACAGGCGTCGTCGCGGAGGTCGAGATAGAAATCGGCGAGTCTGGTGCCCGCCATCAAACCCTTGTAAACGACAGTCCGGCTCGAGAGCGACGGCAGGTACATGCGAACTGATTCTTCAGCTGCCCGCCCCTCGATCCGGCGGCGCGCCACATACAGGCGATGCTCCCACTCGTTCCCATCGATGTCCGGCCTGGCGACTAGCCCATGCCAAACGTTGGGCATCGTCGCGCGGGCACGCTCGCCAAGGCTGTCCGGATCGACGGGCACCGGCCGCCAGTCGACGAGCGTGAGGCCGGCCGACCCGACGCCTTCAGCGACGATCTTGCGCGCCCGCTCGTCCCACTCGAAGAGGACTGCCACCGCGATCTCGCCTCCGAGCAGGCGGTGCGGGACCTGGATGAGCAGCCCCGCGCCGTCACCGCTCTTGCCGTCGGCGTCAAGGCCGCCCCGGTGGGAGAGGCGTGCCAGCGCTTGAACTCCGAGTGCCACCGCTTCATGGCCGAGATCGGGGGTGGCGACGAAGCCCATGCCGCAGGCGGCCCGGCTGGTGGGCACGTGCCCAGGCCAGGCGCGGCGTGTGGAATTAAGGCTGGGGGGCACTCCACGCCAGGCTACCGAGAATCGCCGGGCCGGGCTAGTGCATTACTGACAAACGAAGTGGCGAAGCGTTATGTGGTCCTCACATACCCAGAAGAGCCTGGACCCGCAAAGCGACGGCCAGGTTGAGGCGGGTTTCGGGATCTTCGAGGTCGACGCCGCTGATCTCGCGGATGCGATCGAGCCGGTAACGGAGCGTGTTCGGGTGGACCCGGAGACGCGTCGCCGCCTGCTGCTGCTCGCCCGTCTCCAGATACGCCCGCAGCGTCGACACCAGGCTGCCCTTCTTCGTTCGGTCGTGCTCCATGAGAGGGCCCAGGTGGCGGCGACTGTAGTCGACGAGGCGTTCATCGGTCACGGCGGCGAGCAGTCCGGTGAGCCCAAGCTCCGGCACCGATACGACCTGGCCCCAGCGCTTGAAGCGCGCGAGGGAATCCATCACCGAGACCACCTCGCGCTGCGCCGCCGCGATGCCGCCGGGCGCATCGGTCGGCCCGCTGAAGCCGACCGACACCGTGAAGCCCGGCTTCCAGTCCGCAATCGCCTGGCGAACCTGGATGCCAAGCGCGTGACCGCGCGCCTGGTGATCGCCGGGCTCGGTGCCTAGCGGCAGCAGTGACACGACGCTGTCCGACCGGCCTTGCACCAGCGCGCGCGGATAGCTGGCGCGCACCGTGCCGGTGACGCGGCGCAGGAACTCGCGCTTGAGTCCCTGGATCGCGTCCTCGGAGACCTGTCGGGCTTTGTTGAAGCCTCGGAAGTCGTCGATGTCGACCAGCATCACGATGTGGCTTCCGTTGAGCGGGTAGCCGAGATGGCGTGCCCGGCGCTGGGCGGCGGCCTCCTCGCCATAGGTGCCGTTGAGCAGATCCTCCAGGAACTCGCCGCGAACGCGGCCCTCGACCTCGGCGAGCTCGCGCTCCTTGGCGATGGCCAGGGCGAGGACCAGGGCCGCCTGCTCGATGGCAAGGTAGGCCAGCTCCTCGTGGTGCGGCGGGTGATCCAGCACGGAGATGTATCCGAGCACCTGGTTGGCTGCAAAGATCGGCGCGATCAAGCGCTCGCGCGACATGCCGACGTGCGGGAATGCGGGCACCTTGACCGGCCCGCGCTTCTGTTCGACCTCGCGCAGCATGCGCTGGATCTGGGGATCGAACAGCACGCGCTGCGGGGTGCCCTGGCGCTGGATCGTCTCCTTGCGGTGGGGGTCGCCCGCGCCTCCGGCGTGTGCGAGGAGATGGAAGCTGGCGTCCTCGATCACGACCGCGCTCTCCAGCAGCTCCGCGAGCGTGCGGCAGATCTCGTTGACGCCCTTGCCGTCGAGAACGAGCTCGGTGAATCGCCGGTGGATGTCGAGGGACCGCTTGAGGCGCCAGTGCTCCGCATTGATGATCCGCTCCAGGAGCGGCGTCATCAGGTCGATCATCTGGACGTCGGCACTGATCGTGAAGACGGGCACATTCAACCGGTCCGCCTCCGAGAGCATCTCGGCCGAGAGCTTGCGCAAGTAGGGATGGGGCCGGACGACCAGGCCGGCGCCGTCGCTCTCGGCGATGCGCGCGACCAGGCGCACCTGCGCGTCGGGGTCGTCCTTGATGGGAAACCCGGTCGTGAGCATCAGGTCCCCGGCGCGGGGCCTGACCTCGGGCGTCTCCATCATGCGGACCCACTCGATTGGGCGGTCGAGCCCTTCGCCGCCCGCGACGAGCTTCGCATTGGCGAATGCGCCAAAACGCATGGCCTCGCGCACCGTTGGTCGGGGTTCGGTGATCTCGTCGGCGGCCTTCTTTGTCGCCATCGCCTTCAATTATGTGTGTGCGCGGGGGACAACGGCTGTGCCTCAGTCGTTGTGGAAGGCGCACTAGGAACCTTTCGACGCCGTGCGTAATCTTTGAGCGTGGCTCACGAAGACGCTCCGGCGTGCGAGCGGCACGAGTCGTCCGTGCCGATGCAGCTTCGAACGCTGCACTCGGACTCGTCGCGACCTGACACCGTGGTCGGCCTTTACGAGTGCCCCGAGTGCGGGCACGAGCGGCGGCTGCCGATCCGTCTCGAGGAGAGCGCGGCCTAGGTCTTAGGTCGTCTCTCGTTCGCGGTCGGGCAGCACCAGTCGATGCACGACCAGCTCGTCGATCTGCAGCCGGCGGACGCGCGCCCGGCCGATCACGAGGCGGCCCACGGCGATAGCACCGATTGCCAATGCGCCGAACGCCACCGCGCCTATCGCCATCGTGGCGAGCGCGCCCGCAGCCCTCGCGCGGCTCAGTGCCATCTCGGCTAGGCCATCAGCTCGCGAAGCACCAGCGGCAGGATGCCGCCCTGGTGCAGGTAGCCAACCTCCGTGTCGTTGTCGACGCGCGCGTGGGTCCTGAAGGTCGTCGTCTCGCCGTCCTCTGATGTGGCTACGACGTCGATCGCCTGGCCGGGCTTGATTGCATCGATGCCCTTGATGGTGAACCGCTCGCGACCCGTCAGGCCCAGCGACTGCGGGTTCTCTCCCGGCGCGAACTCGAGCGGCAGGATGCCCATGCCGACCAGGTTCGAGCGATGGATGCGCTCGAAGCTCTCGGCGATCACCGCGCGTACACCGAGCAACAGCGGACCCTTCGCGGCCCAGTCACGCGAAGAGCCTGATCCGTACTCCTTGCCCGCGAGGACGATCAGCGGCACGCCCTCCGCGCGGTATTGCTTCGACGCGTCGTAGATCGTGACCTCATCGCCACCTGGGAAGTGGCGCGTCCAGTAACCCTCACGCTCGACGAGCTTGTTGCGCAGCCGGATGTTGCCGAAGGTGCCGCGCACCATCACCTCGTGGTTGCCGCGCCGCGACCCGTAGCTGTTGAAGTCAGGCTTCTGCACCCCGTGTTCGATGAGGTACTTGCCTGCCGGGCTGTCGGCCGGAATGGCGCCTGCCGGCGAGATGTGATCTGTCGTCACCGAGTCCCCGAGCACCGCGATCACCCGCGCGCCGCCGACGTCGGTCAGCGGCTTCGGCTTCGGCGCGAAGTCTTCGAAATACGGCGGCTCTTTGACATAAGTGGAGTTTGGATCCCACTCGAAGATCGGACCGGTGGGTGCCGTCATCTGCTTCCAGTGCTCGTCGCCGTCGAAGATCCGCGAGTACTCCCGCTTGAACATGTCCTGCTGCACGCACTTCTGGACGACATCGTTGACCTCGGCCTGCGACGGCCACAGCTCCGAGAGCATCACCGGCCGGCCGTCGCGCGAGGTGCCGACCGGGTCCTTGGTCAGGTCGATGTTGACGGTGCCGGCCAGGGCGTAAGCGACCACGAGCGGCGGCGAGCCGAGGTAGCTTGCCTTCACCAGCGGGTGGATCCGGGATTCGAAGTTGCGATTGCCCGACAGGACCGCGACCACGCTCAGGTCCTCTTTGACGACCTGCGCCTCGATCTCGGGCGTGGCCAGCGGTCCGGAGTTGCCGATGCACGTGGTGCATCCAAAACCGACGAGGAAGAAACCCAGCTTTTCGAGCGGCTCCATCAGGCCCGCCGTCTGGAGGTAGTCCGTCACCACGCGCGAACCGGGCGCGAGGCTCGTCTTCACATAGGGGGCGACCTCGAGGCCGAGCTCCACGGCCTTCTTCGCGAGCAGGCCGGCTGCGACCATCACCGATGGGTTGGAGGTGTTGGTGCAGCTGGTGATGGCGGCGATCACGACGCATCCGTTGTCGAGCGTCTTGGCGGGCTTCGCGGCGACCGCGGTGGCTGTGCGTCCGTTGACGGGCCCGCCCTCCTCCGAAAGCTTGGACAGCGCGTCTGGGTCGGGGCGTGGTCCGTTGCCGAAGGCTGAGGTGAAGCTCTCCCACACGTGAGGCAGCGAAGCGCGGTCCTGCGGGCGCTTCGGACCCGCGAGGCTGGGCTCGACTTTCCTGAGGTCCAGCTCGAGCAGCTCAGAGAATTTCGGAATCGCGCTGCCGTCGACACGAAACAGCCCCTGCTCCTTGGTGTAGCGCTCGACGAGCGCGATCTGCTCGCGGGGGCGACCTGTGACCTCGAGGTAGCGCAGGGTCTGCGCATCGACCGGGAACAGCGCCGACGTCGCGCCGTACTCGGGGCACATGTTGCTGAGGGTCGCGCGGTCGGGCACCGAGAGGCTCGACAACCCGTCGCCGCAGAACTCGACGAACTTGTCCACGACGCCGTGCTTGCGGAGCATCTCCGTCAGAGTCAGCACGAGGTCTGTGGCCGTGGATCCCGCGGGCAGCGCCCCATGGAAGCGCACGCCGACGACGATCGGCGTAGCGAGGTATGCGGGCTGGCCCAGCATCGCCGCCTCCGCCTCGATGCCGCCGACTCCCCACCCGAGCACGCCAAGCCCGTTGACCATGGTCGTGTGTGAATCGGTGCCCATGAGGGTGTCGGGGATCGCGACTTTGCGGCCCTGGATCTCGCGCACCTGGACCACCTTGGCGATGTATTCGAGGTTCACCTGGTGGCAGATGCCCATGCCCGGCGGCACCAGCGAGAAGTTGTGGAAGGCCTGCTGCGCCCAGCGCAGCAGCGAGTAGCGCTCACGATTGCGCTCGATCTCTTTTTCGATGTTGCGCGTATAGGCATCGCGAAAGCCGAAGGCGTCGACCTGCACCGAGTGGTCGATGATGAGGTCGACCGGCACGAGTGGATCGACCTTGCCGGCGTCTTTGCCGGCGCGCTTCATCGCCGATCGCATCGCGGCGAGGTCGACCACCGCCGGCACACCTGTGAAGTCCTGCATCAGGACGCGCGCGGGGAGGAACGGCAGCTCAGCGTCGCTTGGCGGCTGCACCGGCCAGGCTGCCAGCGCTCGAACGCTCTGCTCATTCGTCGTCCCCGCCTCGGCCAACCGGATCATGCCCTCGAGGAGGACCTTGACCGTCATCGGCAGTCCCGAAGTGTCCGGCAGCGAGGTGATGGGGTAGAAGTCGAGGTCGGTGCCGGAGAGTCGTGAGCGGGACGCGATCATGATCGAATCGTACTAGCCTCACTCACGGCCGATCCCAGCGGTCCGAGATCGACCGGCTCGTCGAGCCCAGGCAGCTCGCGGCGCTGTGGCTGCTCGCTGAAGTTGAGCGCGACCACAACCCTCTCCTCGCCGGCGACCCTTTCGAAGGCGAACACCTCTTTGTCGGCTAGCACCTTGACCAGGTGGCCGCCTCGCAGAGCAGGCGACCCACGCCGCGTGCGACCAAGGCGCCGGAAGTGCTCGAGCAGGTCCTGGTTCTGTTCGCCGCCCCACAACATCGGCAGGCGCGCCTCGGCGTTTTCGATCTCGGCGTCGTGGCGCTGGCTCAAGCCGACCTCGCTGCCGTAGTAGATCACCGGCATTCCCGGCAGCGTCATCAGCAATGTCGCCGCCAGCTTGACCCGTTCCACGTTTCCGTTTGCCATCCATAGAAAGCGGTTCATGTCGTGGTTGTCGAGGAGCGTGGCCAGGGCGAGCCCGGGGAATGCCTGCTGGTGGTCTTCGAGCCAGCCCGCGAATGCGGCCGCATCCATGCGGCCTCGGGCCAATGCCTGGCGAACGTAGTACGCGAGGTCGAAGTCGAAGATCGCGTCCAGGCGTCCGGCATAGCGGGCGAGCCAATCCGTCGTGCCGGTCGCCTCGCCGAGGATCAACGCGTCAGGCTTGACCTCGCGCAGGCCGCGGCGCAGCTCAACCCAGAACGCCGGGTCAACCCCGGTCACGTGGTCGCAGCGGATGCCGTCGGCGCCGTATGCCGTCAGCCAGTGCTGCGCGGCTCGGACCAGGTGATCCTGGACGGTGCGGTTGCCGGTGTCGAGCTCGGGTAGCGAGATTACGTCGGAGAAGCTGCGGTAGTAGTGAGGCCACTGCCAGAACCGGTAGTAGGCCGCCGCATCGCCGTCCTTTTCGATGGCATCGCGGAACAGATGATGGCCGCGCCCGGTGTGATTGGGCACGAAGTCGAGCAGCACCCGCATGCCACGGCTGTGGGCAGCTTTGACCAGGCGCACCAACGCTTCGTCGCCGCCGTATCGCGGCTCCACCTCGAGGAAGTCTTCGTGGTCGTAGCCATGATGCGAAGGGCTCTTGTGTACCGGGCTCAGCCAGAGCACGTTGCAGCCCAGCGACTCGATGTGCTCGATGTGCTCGCGGATGCCGTCCAGCGTTCCGCCGTACAGAGCCGTCGAATCGCCCGGCGGCGGCATCTTCTCCTCACCGGCCCGCGCGAAACGGTCGACCATGACGTGGTAGCAGATCGCGTCTCGCACCCATTCCGGTGGCGGCGGTGGATTCGTATCGAATGCGAATTCCTGGCCTCCGGCCCGTGGATCGGAAGCGGACGCCCACACCGGAGTTGCCTCGGGATCGCGGAGGTGGACCTTGATCCTGTAGCGACTCACGTCGCCGTCATCAGCTGCCGGCGGGCGGCCCACCCAGCGCGTGTGATGGCCAGGACTTTCGGCCATCGCCTCCATGTTCTCTGGCGGCCCGTCCGCCATCTCGAGTGTGACTCCGGATACTTCGAGGTCGGAGCGCACCTCGGCTATCACTTGCCCGTCGGTGCCGGGTTCGGGCATGCCTGCATGAAAGGCGCCCCCATACAAGGCTCGGGCGCGGCGTGCGTTCTGCGCGCTTGCCTGGTGTTCGAAGAAACCATCCTCAGCCGCGGCTCGCGCTGGGATCAGGGCGTGAACCGTGAGCAACAGCAGGGCGTGAGCGCGGAGATCGACCCCACCGCCCGCGATGAAGAGTCGCAACGACGATCGCTTCAGCGCCGCCGCCTGCAGCGCCGCGACCGCGCCCGCGCGGCGCCCCTCGACCGCATCTTGCCACGCGCCCCAAAGCGTGGCGGCAGTTCCGGGGGCCGGCGGTGTCGGCGGCTGCATGCCGCCATCGGTCTGGATTTGATCCAGCTTCGCGCGCAGGGGCGGGCTGTGGGACCAGCGCAGATGGCGGTCGAGCGCCCAAGCGACCTGCGGATCCGCTCGCCCGTTGTCGACTGCCCATTCGAAGAAAGCCCGCGCGGCACCGCGCTCACCGGAGACGTCGAGCGCGTGGGCGATCAGCGCGTCGTCGCCTCGCCCGGCGGCAAATGCGCCCGAGCGATCGTGGTGCTGCGCGATCACCAGCAGGCTGCGGGCATAGAGGCCCGTGATCGCGGCTCGGTCCGAGAGATGAGGCACGCGAGCCACCACCGATGCGCGCGTGGCCCCCGCGAGCGGCGGTGGATCGAAGCCTGGAGGCCAAACTTCGTCGAAGCGGATGCCTGCCCGCGGCAAGGCAGACTCCAGCCCATGCTCCCAGCTCACGTCGGCCTCGCCGTCGAACCGGAACGCGAGACATAGGGCGTCGTCGATGGCGGCGATCCGCCGCTCGACCTTGATCCCGGTTGCGTGGCGCGACATCACACGCAGCGTGTTCGTGCCCCTGACGTACTCGCGGCGGTGCTTCCAGCCGCGACCGCCGATGCGGCGCCTCCGGCCTGAGGGGAGCTCGAGCGTCGCGTGCACGGGCCTCAGCAGGAGCTCTTTGTCGAGATGCGGAGCGGATAGCCCGAGCAGGCTGCCGTCGGCGCCGATCCTCGCGAGGAGCCTGCCGTTGCCGACGGTGGCGACGAAGCGCGCGCTCATGCGGTGGTTGAGAGGTTACGTCGGGCGCGCTTCATCACGGCGCCGATCCGGCGCGCCCCTCGTGACCTCTCGATCTCCTCGCGTGTCAGTGGCAGCGCCAGGCGCCAGTTCGGGAACTCGGTGGTCGTACCGGGCACGTTGGGGCGCTCCTCGACGCCCAGCGCATCCTCGAGCTGGGCCAGCACGATTCGCGAGCGTGCCCGAGCGAGAGCCCGGTTGGCGGCGATGGCAACGTCCACGGCGGCGGTTGGGTCAGGGAGGCGAGTCACGTCCGTCAACCGCCGGCGCAGCCGATGCAAGCGGTGGTCGGGCTCGGTCAGGTTCCAGATCCCGGCCACTGTGGGCAGGTCATGAGTGCCGACGGCTCCGACCGACTCGCGCGGCCACCGGCCCGGTGACGAGCCCTCGAACCAGAGAAGGCGGTATGACAGGGCGCCGCGTTTGCGCAGCCGCCTGCGCACCGATGGCTCGACCAGGCCGAGGTCTTCGCCGATGACGAACGCATTCGCGCGCCGGCTTTCCTCGGCGAGGAGCGCCAGAAGCTCGTTCTCCGGATAGCGGACGTACAGGCCTTGCGAGGCGGTCATGCCGGTCGGGATCCAGAAGAGCCGGAACAGGCTCATCACGTGGTCCAGCCGGACGCCTTTCGCATGCCGGGCGGCGCTGCGGATGGCGTCCACGAATGGCTCGCAGCCGGCCGCCCGCAGCTTCCACGGATCGAAAGGCGGAACTCCCCAGTCCTGCCCGTCCGGGAAGAACTCGTCGGGCGGGGCCCCGACTCGCATGCCGGGCGCGAGCAGGTCCTGCCAGCGCCAGGCGTCGAAACCGTCGGAGGCGAATCCGAGCGGAACGTCGGTGATGAGATCGATCTCGGCTGCGGCTCGCTCGAGCTGGCGGTCGAGGTGGAACTGCAGCCATTGATTGAATGCCACCCGCTCTTGCAACTGCGCTCGACTCATGTCGACTTCGTCGCCATCCGGTTTTCGCAGTCCCGCGGGCCAGTCGCGCCAGGCGGGGCCCATCGTTTCCGCGAGGGCGTTGAAAGTAGCGAAGTCGCGCAGCGCGTCGCCCTCAGCTTTGATCCACGCGGCCAGCCCACGCGGCTTCGGCGCCGCTCGGTGGATCAGCTTCAGCGCCCTCGACTTGAGCTCGTAGACATGGTTGTAATCGATGAGGCGGTTGGCGTTGAGCGCTTGCGCTGCATTGCGCAGGGGCTCGAGGTCGGAGGCGCACCGCTCGGCGCCGGGCACCTCTTCGACGCGAATGTGGGCGGCGTTCAGGAAGCGCCGGGAGGAGGAGTAGTAAGGAGATGGCTCATAGGGGAGGGTTGGTGTCTGCGCGCCGAGTGGGTTGAGCAGCACAAGTGACGCGCCCTGCCGCCGCGCCCACCGTCCGAACCGGCGGAGGTCACCGAAATCGCCGACGCCCCAGCTGTCGCGCGACCGCAGCGCGTACAGCTGCACAGCCCATCCCCATGCGCGATCGGGGGGTGGCGCGCATGGCCCTTCCGGGCGGTCGCCGGACTTGGGCCGAGGCGGATTCTGCGCGGTGGCGCCGAGACTGGCGAGCACCGCGGCCACGGCGTCCGGATTCGCGGTGATGCGATCGCCCTTGTAGCCGAAGTATTCCGGCACCACAC
>Ga0137415_10008326_pt1 | contig 10281 bp, 11 predicted proteins | sample CZODoug3_1_1_16f_FD_183082 | JGI IMG/M metagenome (GOLD analysis project Ga0137415, IMG submission 183082) | Vadose zone soil fungal communities from Angelo Coast Range Reserve, California, USA - CZODoug3_1_1_16fungal (Hybrid Assembly) | ecosystem: Environmental > Terrestrial > Soil > Vadose... | reverse complement strand
GGGCAATTGCTCGCGAGTTTCCTCGACGAGAGCGTGAAGCCGAATGGCGGCTGTCTCTCTGCTCGGAAGGAACCTTGACCAGGGTTGTCTCTTAGTCAAGCTTTGCCAGGAAACCTTGACAGGCTCGTTCGAGTGGTCAAGGTTGAGCCGATGCCCCGCCTCGAGTCGCGCAATTGGGCTGCCGATCCCAGCGTCCCTGGGCCGAGGCGCGAGCGGCAATCCTTTCGCTACACCGCGTACGTCCCTGACCCGATCGCGCAGCTGGACATCAGACTGTCCGGTGCCATTGCCGCCGTGGTGTCGGCTGCGGAACGTACGATCGATTCGCTCAACCGCGCTCCGCCGGTACAGCCCAGCCTCGAGGTGCTGGCGCGCCGGCTCCTACGGGCCGAGTCAGTGGCATCATCGCGCATCGAAGGACTCGAGCTCTCGCAACGGCGTTTGGCGGAGGCCGAGGCCGCGCGCGAGGGCGGCAGGGACGAGACGGCTCGTTCGGTGCTCGGGAACGTGGCCGCGATGGAAGAGGCCGTGCGGGTTGGTCATCTGGCGAAGCCGCTGCAAGTCGCCGACGTGCTCGCGATCCATCGCGTGCTGATGCTCGCGACCACGACCCCCGGCATCGCGGGCAAGCTCCGCGACCGTCAGAACTGGATTGGCGGTAACCGGTTCAACCCAGGGCAGGCGGATTTCGTGCCGCCACGTCCTGAATATGTCCCCGAGCTCATGAAAGACCTTGCTGCATTCCTCAACCGGAGCGACATGCCCGCGCTCGTCCAGGCTGCGATCGCACATGCGCAGTTTGAGACCATCCATCCGTTCGCCGATGGCAATGGTCGCGTCGGCCGCGCGCTCATCCACGTTGTGCTGCGGCGGCGCGAGCTCGCGCCCCGATTCGTCCCCCCGGTGAGCCTCGTGCTGGCAGGAGATTCGAGGAGGTACATCGCTGGCCTGACGGCCTACAGGGATGGACGCATCGAAGACTGGTGCCTGGCGTTCGCCCGAGCCGCGGAGCGAGCTGCAGCCAAAGCGTCGGAGCTGGGTTCGCGTCTCGTTAGCCTCCAGGGAGCCTGGCGCGAGCGCGCCGGCCGCCCTCGCAGACATTCGAGCGCGGAAGCGCTCATTCAATTGGTCCCTGCATACCCCATCATCACTCTCCGGTCGGCGGCCGAAATCCTTCATCGATCGCGGCAAGCCGCGAACGAGGCTATCGCCCTTCTGGCGCAGGCCGGCATACTGCGCGCGACGACGATCGCGCGCCGCAACCGGGCATGGGAGGCGCGCGAGCTCTTCGACCTTGTCGACGCGATGGAGCGCGAGCTGGCGAGGCCTGACGACGCCATTGCGCCGCGGCGGCCCGGGCCGCGGGGAAGAAGAGCGCGAAGCGCCAAGAAATGAACTCTGCTTAGAGGCGCGCCCGCTCGATGTACCTGCGAATGGTGGTCTCTGTCCGCGCCCGTCGATTACGCGGCGGACCTCCGGGTTGCGCTGAGACGAATATCAACGCGAAGCCCCAAGACCTGAGATGCTCGAGTCAGTGTGGACAGCGTGACGCCAGTGTCGCTGGGATCGAGCATGCGATTGATGACAGTCCGGCTCGTCCGCATCTCCTTGGCGAGCCGGCTCTGGGAGACGCTTCTGCGCTTCATTGCTTGGCGGAGCTGCAGCGCGAGCGTCTTCTTGATGGCGAGGAGCTCGGTTTCCTCGCGGATGTTCATCTCGTCGAGCAAAGAGCTCAGGCTGGAGCCAATATGCTTCTTGCTCATCGTGCCACCACCTCTCTGAGACGCGTGCGAGCGAGTCCCAGGTCCTGGAGTGCCCCTCCCTCCCGCTGAACGTACCTATTTAGGTACGGACGTCAAGAGGCTCAGGCGCTCGGAGCGTCTCCACAATGTCTCCACGACCAGGGTGGATCTCGCGGATCCACGAGGACTCGCGCGGACTCGCCTTTGCGTGCTATCGGCAACAGGTGCTTGCGAGGGAGGACACGTGAAAAACAAGCATGGCGGCACGTCTACGGAATCGCAGGGTACTCTTCTGGCGCGGCGTCATGTTCTACAAGGTGCAGGTGGTCTGATCGCCGCCTCGGTGCTGCCGGCCGGTGTGGCGAAAGCCGCGACCCTGGCCGTTGCCCCGGCGCCCGCGGGGGCATCTGCCGCCGCCCCTGTCGATCTCACCGGTCGACTGGCGCGCTACATGGTGGCGGCCCGGGAGCAGAGCCTCCCGCCGAAGATATTGCTGGACGCCAAGCATCGCGTCCTGGACGCATTGGGAGCGATCGTATCGGGGTCGCAACTCAAGCCTGGAGAAATGGCGATCCGCTTCATACGCGCGCAAGGCGGCGTGCCGGAAGCTTCCGTTCTGGCCACCAACATCAAGACGTCCGCCATCAACGCCGCTCTGGCGAATGGCATGTTCGCGCACGCGGATGAAACCGATGACGTCGACCCGCTGACCAAAGCGCATCCGGGCGCAGGAGTCGTTCCTGCCGCCGTGGCCATGGCGGAGCGGGAGCAACGCTCTGGAATGGAACTGCTGAGAGCGGTAGTCCTTGGCTACGATGTCGGTTGCCGTTTCGTAGTCGCGCTTGGACATGAAGCCATACGACGTGGCCACCGCGGCATCGAATGTCCCGTCTCGACGATGGGTGGAATGGCGGCGGCTGCCTCCCTGGCCCGCCTGGACGAAACCGGCATGCGCTACGCGATCTCCTTTGGCGCGCAGCAGGTCTCCGGTCTGTGGAGCTGGGTGGAGGATCCCGATCACATCGAGAAAGCTTTCGATATTGGCGGCATGGGCGCGCGCAATGGCGTCAGCGCCGTCGCCATGGTGCAAAGTGGCTTCACCGGCGTCCGCGACGTGCTGAGCGGAAGGCACAACGCGATGGAAGCGCTTTCCACCCAGCCGCATCCCGAAGAAATGATGGCCGGGTTGGGCAGCCGGTTCTTTGTTTCCGAGACGGGCATCAAGACGTTTTCAGTGGGCTACCCCAACCAAGCGCCGCTGGATGCGTTCCTTACGTTGCGCCGGCAGCATGGACTGCGTCCCGACAATGTCGAACGCATCGTCGTCCGCCTGCCGGAGGACGCGCCCGGTATCGTCAGCAACAGTCCGATGCCCGACGTCAACTGCCAGTACTTGATTGCCACGGCACTGGTGGACGGCGCGGTCTCGTTTGCCAATAGCCACTCGCGCGAGCACATGGCCGACCCGCAAATCCGCGCCGTCATGCAACGCGTGCAGGTGATGGGAGATCCCAAGCTGAACGACCCCGCCGCGCCACGCAGCGGCCTGGTGGAGGTGACCCTACGCGACGGCAAGACGGTCACCCATTTCACCCGTTTCCCTCCGGGCACGAAGGAGAATCCGGTGGACACGGAAAAAATGAACGCGAAGGCACGGGACCTGATGGTGCCCGTTTTGGGGGCAAGCAAGACGGAGGCGGTCATCCAACAGGTGAACGGCTTGGAGACGCTAGCCAATGTGCGCGAGCTCGTCCGCTCACTCGTGACCGGCTAGAGCCCTTCGCGCGCGGTGCACGTACGCACCACAGGGAGAGCTGGGCCCCGAGAAGACGGGCACACGCCCGCCAGGGCCCCGGCCTTCCTGGCGTCCAGGAGCAGATGTAAGGTCGCGCCTCGATGGGCATATGGGATCGCCTGTCAGGAGCGAACGATGAACAGACACGTAGCGGTATGGACGATCGCGGCGCTGCTCGCCGGCGGTGCTCCAATGGCGCGCGGCCAGGCGACGGCAGGCGATCCAGATCAGGGCGACGCCGGAGTGGCAAACACGAACCGTCAGCCGGTGCGCAAGAAGGATGCTCCAAGCGACGTGCGCGCGCTCGACCCCACTCGTGAGACCCCCAGCGAACAGAACACGGACGTCGGGACGCCGGGGGCGAAGCGGCAGAAAGACTCGCGCAAGCCGGCGCCGAGCGACGTGCGCGCGCTCGACCCCACTCGCGAGGTCCCGAGCGAACAGAACACGGACGTCGGGACGCCGGGAGCGAAGCGGCGGAAGGATTCGCGCAAGCCGGCGCCGAGCGACGTGCGCGCGCTCGACCCGGCCAGTGAACCTCCCGGCACGCACAACCAGGACGGCGGCCGCCCGGAAGAACCGGGTAGGTGACGGTCCCACTCTAGTACTGTTGGTTCGCCACTGGTAAGCGATCGTCCGATCCGGTGGTGGCCGTGATCTGCGGCTTACGGCCGAGCGACCACATACTGTTCAAGCGGGACGACCATCGGGGGCCGTCATTGGTTCCGTCAAAGGTCGTATCTTGTCGAAAATGACCAGACAGGCCGGGTCGTTCCGCTCGAAGGCGCAGCGAGCGCGTCCTCTTCTAATCGAAGACCTTCTCCCAGCAGCTGCAAATCGCACGACGATCCATTTTGCGTTTGACAGGTCTGTGAAAGCTCCGGCGAGGAAAGTCAGAAGCGCAGTCGGCGCGCTTCCCACCCTCATCGGAGGTCCGGATGAAACGATTCGTCACCGCCCTCGCCGTGTTCAGCCTGGTGGCCGGAACTGCTCATGCACAGGAAAAGCCCAAGCCGGCCGACGGCGAGGGCGGCTACACCGGTCTCGCTTACCGTACCGCGACCGACACGGTCGTTCTGTACGGGCTGCTCGACATCACCCTCAGCGGGATAACGAACGCCAATGCGAATGGCGACAAGAAAATCGGTTACCAAACCTCGTGGTTCAGTGGCGACCGCTGGGGCATCTGGGGCAAGCACACCTTGGGTGGCGTAGAGCCCGATTTCGGAGTCATCTTCCGGCTCGAGAGTGAGTTCACGCTCAACACTGGCGAGATGGACAGTCCCGGCGTGCTCTTCAACCGCGACGCCTGGATCGGTTTCGAGGGGAAGAGCTTTGGCAAGCTGACTTTCGGCCGCCAGAACACCGTGGCCCGTGACTTCTCGCAGAACTTCGGCGACCCGTACGGCAGCGCCGGGGTCCGCTTCGACGAAGGTGGCTGGACGAATACCAACAACTTCAAGCAGCTCATCTTCTACGCCGGCAGCGTCACCGGCACGCGCATGGATTACGGCATCGTCTACAAGAACCTGCTGTTCGATCACCTGATGGTCGGACTGGGATACCAGTTCGGCGAGGTCGCGGGAGCGTTCAATCGGAACACGACGGCCTCCGGAGCGCTGGGGTGGAACAGCCCCTACTTCAACGTCTCGGGGTTCTTCACCCACGCCAACCTGAATGAGGCCCAGGAGAACGGATTCGGCGTTGGCGGTAACGTGATCCTCACCTCGCTGGTGCGCCTCAACGCCGGATACTTCAATTACTGGAGCACCCAGGGAACCGAGAGCCCGACCGGGGCCTGGTCGCTGCCGGATCGCCAGGACCATGCGTGGACGGTTTCCGCCAAGGTCGCCCCGACCAGCAACGTCGATTTCGAGCTCGGCTTCGTGCAGTTTCGGTCCATCAACGCAGCGTTCTCGAGCAAGGGCTTCACCTTGCGTCCTTTCCAGGACGATCCCACGGGAGCGAAGACGGTCGGGACGGGGACGAAGCGCACCGTATACGGTTCCATCTTCTATCACCTGAGCCGCCGCGCGGAGGTCTACCTCGCCGCCGACAGGATGTGGCTGCTCGACGGGTACAAGCTCGCCGTGACGAACGGCTTTTCGAACCAGACGGAGGTCGCGACCGGCATGCGCTTCCGGTTCTAGGCGCTTCCGCTACGACAACTGGAGGTACCACATGCGCGTGGCACTCGTTGCGTCCGCTTTCGCCGTCCTCTCCTGCGCCACGACGTTCAGCGGTGCGTCCAAGGTCCCCAACGGCGCTGCGGGATGTCGCGCGATCTGCAGCTCGTATGGGATGGAGCTTACCGGGATGGTCGCCCTGGGAGATTACTCCGACGGGTGTATTTGCGAGGTCCCGGGCAAGCGCGCCTCTGCGGCGGCGGCAGCCGCTGGGGTGGCCGAGTTCGCGGTCATGCAGGAGAGGGCGCGGCGCGGGAACCTGGAGCGCAGCGTGCGCGACATGGACGAGTGGAATCCCGCGAAGGGCAACCTGTGTCCCTGGAACGCGGCTCCCGAGTGCTCGGATCGGTAAGGTCGATCGCGAGACCGGTGAGCCGCGCCCCTGCTCCAAGGTGCCCCGCTCCAGGCGTTGGCGCCTCACCAAGGAGGGCCGGCACACGATGGCCGCCGAGAAGCGCGGTTCGAAGCGCTTCCTGCCCGAAATAGCTCGGCCGATCCAGATCGTCGATCAGCCCGGGCGTGGTCGGCCGCCTCTGCGCCTGAGCTGATCGCGCTGTTGTAATCCATCCCGAAGGTTACCAAAAAGTATTGTGTACGGCGTCGCGCGGAAAGAACGCGCTTCTTAAGCTCAGCCTCGACGACGGACATGATGCTGGTCGCCACCGCGCCGATGGCGCCAGGGCCGCCGGCCATCAACCCTGCTTGTCAGGGCTTCGATTCAAGGGAGCCATCCTATGAACGGCACACTCGGCCCTCGACGTCTTCAGTGGCTCAACAAGGTGCCGGAAGTGACCCTCTCGTTCTGGGTCGTCAAGGTTTTGTCGACGACCGTGGGCGAGACGGGCGCCGACTTCCTGGCCGTCAATGCGGGATGGGGACAGACCGTCACTCGGGTGGCCATGGGTTCGCTGTTGGCGCTCGCGCTGGTCATCCAGCTGCGCACGCGCCGCTACACGCCTTGGATCTACTGGCTCGCCGTGGTCCTCGTGAGCATAGTGGGCACGCAGGTCACCGATCTGCTGACGGACGGCCTCGGAGTGGGTCTCTACGTCAGCACGCCGGCGTTTGCCATCGCGCTGGTGGCGGTGTTCGCAACCTGGTACGCCCTCGAGCGCACGCTCTCGATTCAAAGCATCGTCACCCCGCGCAGGGAGCTCTTCTATTGGGCCACCGTCCTCTTCACCTTTGCCCTGGGCACCGCAGCAGGAGATCTGGCCACGGAAGCCTTGGGACTCGGGTTCAAGCTGGGTACGGTGGTGTTCGGTGCGCTGATACTGGTGGCCTACGTTGCATGGCGCCGCGGTGCGAATGCCGTGGCCACCTTCTGGATCGCCTATGTTCTCACGCGCCCATTCGGCGCTGCGTTGGGAGATCTGCTCACGCAGGCGAGAAGCTACGGCGGCCTGGGCCTCGGCGCGATGTGGACGAGCGCTCTCTTCCTCGCCGTGATCGTGGGATTCGTCGCGCTCGCGCACGCGAACGTCGGATCCAGGGAAGACCGCCAGATCGCTGGATGACGTGCTGCCTTTCTCTGTTCGCCTCTGGTCGAGCAAGGAGCCCACATGACTGGACGTTCGAGACGACTTCCCTTCGCGATCGCCACCGCCGCGCTCGCCGCGCTCGCCTGTGCCGCCGCGGCGTGCTCCACGAAGTCCTCCGATCCCGCCGCCCGAGCACCAGCGGGCGAGGCGGTGGGGCAATCGCGAAACGGCGCCTCCAGGCTTGGCGACTTGTCTCCGTTCCGTGCGATTGCAGCGGACGTGTCGTCGATGGTCGGGAGTGGCGATCTCCCTGCAGCCAAGGCGCGCATCAAAGACCTGGAGGTGCAATGGGACGCGGCCGAGGCTGCGCTGAAGCCCCGTGCCCCCGCCGACTGGCACCGGCTCGACAAGGCTATCGATCGCGCCTTGGCGGCGCTGAGGGCTCCGACGCCCAATGCAGCCGACTCCAGGCAGGCGGTGGGAGACTTGCTCCAGACGATGGACAACCGGGGCCCGGCGAAGCCCTGACCAAAACTCGCCCAACCAGAAAGATGTCCGACGCATCGCCGTGTCGCTTCCGGGGACGGGAGGCACGGCGGTGACCGCGCGGCTGAAAATGCAGTCGAGGAACGTCATCCGGCGGCGGCGCAGGAGTGCGAGGAAGCAGCGCAGGTACGCCGCCGCCCCGAACTCCCGCACAATGATGCCGGCGTGCGTGATCACGTGCCTGGTGGTGATGACGCCTGAGATCATCGGCGGCCCGTGGCAGCGTCGCTACGGACCCGAGGAAGTGATCGGATCCGCAAACGCCTGCTCCGCCTCGCGGGTGAGCGCGAACGAGCCTTGCGCTGCGGAGCCGGACACGGAACCCGCCATCCGGTTGCCCGCCACCGTTCCTTCGAAGACGCCCTCCCCCGGCAACTCGAAGTGAACGCCGAGGCCAGTCAAGCGCACGTGGTCGATCGGTCGCGAGCTGTTCCCCACGCTGAGCCGGCCCGTCGCCTCGGCCAGCTCCACGGCGATGGGAACTTGCACGCCGTCCCGCAGCATGAATCCCTGCCACCTCTCCGAGACCGCGGTGCTCGCCTGCGCCCGCTGCGTCAACCCGGCGGAGCCGGCTGCCAACGCCATCAATCCGAACAGCATCCCTTTCTTCATGGTGATCTCCTTCGGCGCCATCGGTGCGCCTCGCCGAACCAGACCTCGATGTCACCCGCGCCATTCCTTCGGGAATAAGCAAGCACCGCCCGCGGTCCGCGAACCCCGATCACCGGCTGCCAGTGAAGTCGCCAGTGAAGTCGTCGGCCAGGTTGTGAGCCGGCTTCTGCACGTCGACGGTGCCGGAGTAGCTGAGCGCCAGCGGCGCCAGCAGGTCCTGAAAGTGGCAGACCTTGGGCCCCGCCGAGAGCGTCACCGCGTACACCTGCCCGGGCCGCAGTACCGTCGACGCAAGCTCGGGGCAGTCCGGAGAGTAGATCTGGTGCGGTCTCTCGTCCCCGTTCATGAACGTGAGCACAGCGCCCGACTCGACCGAAAGCGCCGGTGCGCTGACGCCGTTCCCATCGAGCACCTCGATGGGAGCCTGCCGGCTCTCCCTGGCCGCCGCTGCGCACGAGGAAGCTGCTACGCACGCCAGGGCCGCCAACATCAGTTCGCGATTCATTTCGTCTCCTTTGCCGCGGCCCCGAGACGGGTGCCGCTGCGCATCGGGACTTCGCGGACTGAAGGGCATTCCTGCGGGAATGAATCGGCCTTGTCGGAGTCAGTCAGCGCCTAGAGAGCGCGCAGCAGGGCCACGAGCTGATCGGCCTCGGAAACGGCCACGTCCGTCACCAGCCGGTACTCGAGCCCACCTTGTGCCCAGCTCGACACGCGATACCCGCGCGAGGAGACGGTGCGCAGCGGCTCGTCGCGGTCCGTGGCGGGCCCGACGAACACGTTGATCAGGTGCTGGCGACGGCCGTAGACCAGGGCGGCCACCGGGCGCCCACCCACCATGTCGAGCCGTCCTCCGACGAGCGGGAAGCCCTCGGCGACGAAATCGCGCACAGGGACGCCGAAGTCGATCTTGCCCTGGAACCAGGGCTTCACCGTGTGCTGGTCCGAGGAAGCCACGTCGGTCAGGTGCCCGGCCTGCAGCGAGCGCAAGTGGGCGTCTACGATCTCACCGCCGGGATCGGCGCTGCGCCGGAGGGAAGAGGTAGCCGCCACGGCGATGCTCGCGGCCGCGGCCATCAGCGCGACCTCGCGCAGCCAGCGACGCGCGGGACGCCGGCGCGCCGCGGCAGTCTGGCGCACGCTGCGCAAGAGCCGTTCCTCGAGGCCGGGCGGCGGATCGAAGCGCGGGAGCCGCTCTCGCGCGGTCTCCCTCAGCGCAAGAAGCTCGTTCTTCTCCCGACCGCACGTAGGGCAGCGAGCGACGTGGGCCTCGAGCTCGACCACCGAACGCACGTCGAGCTCGTCGTCCACCCAGGGACCGATCAGACGGTTTGCCTCGGTGCAGGTCATGCGGTCTCCTTCTCGCCGGCGACGATGAGCGCCCGTAGCTGAGCGCGGGCGCGCGACAGCCGCGACATCACCGTGCCGATGGGGACGCCGGCCACCTCGGCGATCTCCTTGTAAGCGAGGCCCTCGATCTCGCGCAGCAGGAACACCTCGCGGAACTCGGGCGCCAAATCGCGTAGCGCGCCTTCCAGTGCGCGTCCATCCGCCATGCGGAGAAGCCGCGTTTCGGGGTTCACCGCGGGCGTACCCAGGACCGGCGAGGTGGCGTCGGGCGGGAGGGCCTCCTCTTCGAGGGTGGCCTCTCCGTCGTGCTCGTGCTTCTTGCGCAGATCGTAGCAACAGTTGCGCACGATGCGCAGAAGCCACGCGCGCGGGCTGGTGGGGCGCAGCCGATCGAAGGACTGGAAGGCCCGCAGGACCGCATCCTGCAGCGCGTCCTCGGCATCCGCCTGTGTACGAGTGAGCCAGCGGGCCAGGTGATGCGCCACGGAGAGGTGCGTCCGCAGCACCAGCTCGAAATCCGAGAGCGAAATGGACGCGGACAAGCGTGCTCCTGGCTGCGGGTCGTTGCG
>Ga0137415_10008324_pt1 | contig 10282 bp, 9 predicted proteins | sample CZODoug3_1_1_16f_FD_183082 | JGI IMG/M metagenome (GOLD analysis project Ga0137415, IMG submission 183082) | Vadose zone soil fungal communities from Angelo Coast Range Reserve, California, USA - CZODoug3_1_1_16fungal (Hybrid Assembly) | ecosystem: Environmental > Terrestrial > Soil > Vadose... | reverse complement strand
AACGCCGGCGACCGTGACGCCCACGTAACGATCACCGTTTTCTTCGCCGATCGCGAGCCGGCCGGGCCCTATCGCGTGACCGTCAGCGCCCGGCGCACCCTTCACTTGCGCTTCAACGACCTCAACGATCCGCACCCGGTCCCGCGCGATACCGATTTTGCGTCGGTGTTCGAATCCGACGTCCCGATCATCCTGCAACACACGCGTCTCGATTCCCGCCATGCCGAGGTCTCACTTTTGTCGACCATCGCCTACGCGGAAGCCTGAAAGCCCCTTTGGCGCCTAGTGCCCCTCTTTAACCCGATGTTCGCGCACACCGCGCGGCAAATGCGATCGCGAACTGCGGGTTAAAAAGGGGCACTAGAATCATAGAGTTGCTAGTGATCCTTAGATTGTGTAGTTCGTATCTGGACGCGCAGCGAGTGCTTACGAACTTCGGAATCGGACCACTCGTTTTTGTTGCCGCGGGGAACCAAGAGGAACTTTCGGCATTGCACTACGTTGGCGTTGGTACCGAGCGAGGTGGAGTCAACTAATATGAAAATTGCGCAGATCGCGCCTCTGATGGAGAGCGTTCCGCCGCGGCTTTACGGCGGGACCGAACGAATTGTCTCCTACCTCACCGATGAGCTGGTGCGGCTAGGTCACGACGTGACCCTGTTCGCGAGCGGCGATTCCGTCTCGCGCGCCAATCTGGTGCAATGCGTGCCGGCGGCGTTGCGTCTCGACGCCAACGTCCGCGACGTCATCCCTTATTACATGCTGATGCTCGACCGGGTGCGCGAATTAGCCGACGAATTCGACATCCTGCATTTTCACATCGACCAGTTTCATTTTCCGTTGTTTCGGCCGATCGCCGAACGAACCGTGACCACCCTGCACGGCAGGCAGGATCTGCACGATCTCAAGCCGCTCTACATCGGCTTTGCCGACATGCCGCTGATATCGATCTCCAACGCGCAGCGGCGGCCCGTCCCGAACGCCAACTTTCTCGCCACCGTGCCGCACGGACTTCCCTCCCACCTGCACAAACCCACGTACCAGCCGCAAGGCGGATATCTCGCGTTTCTCGGTCGTATCTCTCCGGAGAAACGGCCTGACCGGGCCATCCGGATCGCACGTGAGTCCGGGATTCCTCTGAAGATCGCCGCCAAGGTCGACAAGGTTGATCAGGTGTATTTTCGCGAGAAGATCGAGCCGCTGCTCGATCAGCCCGGCATCGAATTCATCGGAGAGATCAACGAGCGTGAAAAGACCCAGTTCCTGGGTGACGCGCGGGCACTTCTGTTTCCGATTGACTGGCCGGAGCCATTCGGACTGTCCATGATCGAGGCGATGGCATGTGGCACGCCAGTACTCGCCTTCGATTGCGGTGCCGTGTCCGAGATCATCGATCCCGGCGTCACCGGCGTGATCGTCGAGACGATGGACGAGGCGGTGAAGTTGCTGCCCCTGGTCCTCGCGCTCGATCGGCGCATGGTACGACGGCGCTTCGAGGAACGGTTCACAGCCACGCGCATGGCCAAGGACTACGTCCAAGCCTACCGTTCGCTGCTCAAGCGGGCGTCGCTGTCGGAGCGGGAAAACGTCGTGCCAATGCGGAAGGTGGAGCTCGAAAAAGGAATGAACTGATTTGATGGCGATCAAGGGTGCGGCGCTCCCGAAACTGTCGTTCGATGTCGTTCCCGAGGCTCCGTTCTACATTCCGTCGACGGGCTCAGCGGCGCGGCCGCGGCGTACGCTCAAGCACGACGACACTTTCGTGGTGCTCGATAGTCATGGCGACATAGGTGCATCCGCCGGCGGGCCCGACGGACTCTTTCATTGCGACACGCGCTTTCTCTCGCGGCTCGAGTTCCTGCTCAACGGGTTGCAGCCGCTGCTGCTCGGCTCGAACGTGCGCGACGACAATACGTTGCTGACCGTTGACCTGACCAATCCGGATATGTACGCCGACGATCACCTTGCATTGCCGAAGGACACACTGCATGTCGTCCGCACGATCTTCCTCTGGCGCGACACCGCCTATCAGCGGCTGGCCATCCGCAACCACGGGGATCGCCCCGTCGATCTGCGCCTCGCCATCCTGTTCGACAGCGACTTTGCCGACCTGTTCGAGGTCCGCGGTATGCGCCGCAAGCACCGTGGACTTTTGGGCCGCCATGTCGCCGAGCCGGCCGCCGCGGTGCTGAGCTATCGCGGGCTCGACGCAACGTTGCGACAGACGCTGCTGAGCTTCGACCCGCCGCCTGACGAATTGACCGCCACCATGGCGTCCTATCGCCTCGACCTCGCCCCCAAGGAGGCGCGGCCCCTCTTCTTCGCCGTCGCCTGCGGCGCTCCGGAGCCGCCCGCGCCGCTTCCCGTCCTGCGCGCGATGAGCGCGCTCCAACGCCATCGTCGCGCCGTTTCGCAGGATACCGCCACCGTCGAGACCTCGAACGACCTCTTCAACGAGGTGCTGTGCCGCTCGATGGCCGATCTGCATATGCTGATGACCCATACGCCGCAGGGGCCCTACCCTTATGCCGGCATCCCCTGGTATTCGACCACGTTCGGCCGCGATGGACTGATCACCGCTCTGCAGATGCTGTGGCTTGATCCGCGCGTCGCGCGCGGCGTGCTGCGGCGGCTTGCCGCCTACCAGGCCAAGACCGACGATGCGGCTTCCGACGCGCAGGTTGGCAAGATCCTACACGAGATGCGCGAAGGCGAGATGGCGTCGCTTCGCGAGGTTCCCTTCGGGCTCTACTATGGCAGCGTCGACTCGACGCCGCTGTTCGTGATGCTCGCGGGCCTCTATGCCGAGCGCACCGGCGACGACGCCACTTTTGCCGCGCTGTGGCCCGCGATCGAGGCGGCGCTTGCCTGGATCGACGGGCCGGGCGACCGCGATGGCGACGGTTTCGTCGAATACTATCGCGCCACCGAGCAGGGCCTGGCCAATCAGGGCTGGAAGGATTCCCACGACGCGATCTTCCACGCCGACGGCCGCCTCGCCGAGGGCCCGATCGCGCTCGCGGAGGTGCAAGGCTACGTCTACTGCGCCAAGCTGCTGGCGGCGCGCTGCGCCGACCGGCTTGGATGGACCGAGCGCGCGCTCGAGCTGCGCAGCGAAGCGGACCTCCTGGCGGAACGCTTCGATGCACGCTTCTGGTGCGGGGACATCAAGACCTATGCGCTGGCACTCGATGGCAACAAGGACCCCTGCCGCGTGCGCACCTCCAACGCCGGCCAAGTCCTGTTCACCGGCATCGCCAAGCCCGCGCGGGCGACGAAGGTCGCCGACGACCTGCTGCGGCCGTCGTTCTTTTCAGGCTGGGGCATCCGCACCGTCGCGGATACCGAAGCGCGCTACAATCCGATGTCGTATCATAACGGGTCGATCTGGCCGCACGACAACGCGTTGATCGCGCTCGGCCTCGCCCGCTACGGATTGAAGCGCGCGGTCGAGCGCCTGTTCGAGGGCATGTTCGACGCCGCCAGCTACATGGAAATGCAGCGCCTGCCGGAATTGTTCTGCGGCTTCCGGCGCAGCCGCGGCAGCGGACCGACGCTCTATCCCGTCGCCTGTGCGCCGCAGGCCTGGGCGAGCGCCACCCCGTTCACATTGCTCGAAGCTTCGCTCGGGCTGCAATTCGATCCTATCGCCAACGAGATCCGCTTGCATAATCCGCGCCTGCCGGCCTTTCTCGACCATGTCGTGCTGCGCAACTTGCAGCTCAAGCAGTCGAGCGTCGACCTCAAGGTGCGCCGACACGCCAACGACGTGTCGGTAGAAATCCTGGAGCGACGCGGGCACGTTCAAGTCTCGGTGGTGTATGGCCAGATTCCGGAAAACGCCGAAGTGTAGCGTTTACCATGCCCAGTTCCGACCTCTCCTCTTCGTTTTGGATCCGATCACCCGTCAAGCGGCCTTGCCGCTCGCGCTCCCGCGCGGCGAGGCGTCCTCGAGCTTGGGATTGAGCGCGCACGCCTCCTCCCAGCTGATCACATTCAACGACTTGACGAACTTCCCGACCCCATCGGTCTCGGCACAGAGGAGACCGAGCTCGATGATCTCCTCGTCGGAGAAATGCGCCTGCAGCAGCGCGAAGACCTCATCCTTGTCGATCGCATGCTCGCCCTGTTTGAACAGGTCGGCATAGCGTAGCGCCGCCTTCTCGCGTTCCGAGAACTCTCTGCTGTTCTCGTAGTCGAACAGCTGCGTGACCATGTCCTCGGTGAGGCCCTCGGCCTTGGCCACGTGCGAACGCACGGTCGAGCAATAGCCGCACTGGTGCGCCACCGAGATCTTGATGCGGCACATCTCCTTGAGCTTGTGCGGCAGCACGCCGTGATAGAGGAGCTTATTCCAGTACTCGACCCATGCGGCGCCTGCCTTGGGATTGCGCAGCATGATGCTGACGACGCGGGGATCCGGCGCGCCCGTGCGCTTGGCGGATTCGATCATCTCGCGGTCCGGGGCGGTCTTTTCGGCTTCTTCGATGTAGCGCAACCTCGGCATTGTTTCTCTCCCTGTTGATCAACGCACTGGCGTGTCACGCTAGAATGGACATCAGCCTGTGTAAACTGAACGATCTATATCATTGAGACACGCGCTCCGTGTCATGCATCCATGCACGCCTTACACTCGACGCGCTCGAATCTCGCCGACAGCGGCAGCGTGCAGCAGATGGACATCGTGGCGCTGCGCCAGCGCGTGCGTCACAACGTGAAGTCGTCGTAGCCGGCCATCCTTCGAGACGCATCGCAGCTCACGCTGCGATGCGTCTCAGGATGAGGTCCATTGCTATCGCTCGAAGGGGTTCTTGCCCACACACCAATGATGAGGAGCGCGGGGCAGAGCCCCGCGAGTCTCGAACTATGGCCACGAACCACAACGCTCGCCGCCCGATCCATCGAGACGACCGCCCAAGCGGCGGCCTCCTCTCCTCGGGATGAGGGCGGGAGCACCTACTCCGCCGCGGTGGCGGCGACGGCGCGCGCGGCCAGGCGCTGCTTCTTCGTCTCCGAAATGGCCGGCTCGAGATTGAACAGCTTGAGCGCGTTGCCGCCGAGAATATTGCGCTTGGCTTCCGTGCTCAGGAACGACAGGTCGTTGATGGTGCTCGGCAGATCCATGTCCCAGTGGGGATAGTCGGACGAATAGAGCAGCTGGGTCTCGGCCTTGATCATCTCGAAGGTGAGCTCCAGCGCCTTCCTGTTGTCCACCATCTCCATCGGCTGCGAGGTGAAATACATGTCGCGCATGTAGTCGCTCGGCTTCTTCTTGAGCAGCCCGCAGTCGGAGCTGCGCATCATGTATTCGTTGTCGAGCCGCTGCATCAGGAACGGCACCCAGGCGAGCCCGCTCTCGATCCAGATCGTCTTGAGGCCCGGGAAGCGCTCCGGCATGCCGTTCACCACCCAATTGGTGAGGTGCAGCATGTTGTGCCAGGTGAAGCCGAGCGCATGCACCGCGATGAAGCGATTGGTCATCGAGAGGCCGGAATCGGCCCAGTTGAACGCGGCGTGGAAGGCGAGCGGAAGCCCGCGTTCCTGCAGCGCAGCGTAGGTCTTGGCATAGGCGTTGTCGTACACGCCGCGGTAGTGCGTGGCGGTCACCATGAAGCCGATGACGCCCCTCCTGTCGGCGAACTCCAGCACGGTCTTGTAGCAGGCCTCGGGATCGTTGAAGGGCAGATAGAGCATCGACTTGAAGCGCGACTCCTCGCCCAGGATGCGATCGCAGAGCCAGCGATTGTAGGCCTGCGCCAAGGCCACCTCGACCTCGACACGCGGACAGGAGGCGAGGTTGAGCATCGGCGTCGGGAACATGCAGGCGATGTCGACTCCCATGGCGTCCATCCAGCGCCGCATGAGGGTGATATCGCGGTGCGGGGTCGGCGGCACCTTCTCGATCTTGCGGCCGGGATATCGCGTGATGCGGCCGCCGATCTCCTGGTAGGAGCCGTCCGACGACGTGATGCCGCCGCGCGCCGTGCCCTGGTACTTGGCCTCGTGGCGCAGCACCGGATCCTCCATATATTGGACGATCTCGTTGAAGGCCTCGGTCTCATAGTGGTGGCAGTCGACGTCGACGATGCAGAAATCCTCGTAGCGCCGTTCGATCGCCTGATCGGCGGCATGTGCCAGCAGCGTCGTAGTATCGAATTCGGCGGCGGCAAGATCGCGGAAGTTGTTGGCATGGACGTTCATCGGAGCATCCTTCCTCGTTCGTATCGGCTCTATTGAAATGTTCAGCTACGTGGATTGGGCTGCCGGCCGACCTGCGACATCGCCTGCCAGGCGCCGAGCTCGAACACTGCAAGGCCGGCCGCATCGAGCATGGCGCTGCAGCCGATCACGACATCTGTTGGCGTGACACCGCTGTTGCGGCCGAACGGCCGCGGCGCGGGACCGGCCTGAGCCTTGGCGGCGAACAGGCGGACCACGCTGGCGAAGACCTGGCCGAGCGAGTCGTCGGGAATATCATCAAGCCGGTTGCCGTCGATCGCGTCGGCGCAGCGCGCGGAAATGTCGCTCGCCAGTGCCGTGAATTCCGATGGATCAGACTGCGACATAGACGTCTCCATCACGCTCGATCACCTGGAATTTCTGCAACCGGATTCGCTTGTCGGCGACGTGGACGCCATCCGCCAGGTGGAATTCATAGCCGTGCCAGGGGCACACGATGTGCATGTCGCCTTCGTCGAAGGTCTTGCCGTGGTAGACGCCCTGTGCGTCGATCAGCTCCTTGACCTGCGGCATGCGCAGGCCCTCGCAGGCGGGCCCGCCCTGGTGCGGGCAATGGTTGCGGTAGGCGTAGTACTTCCCGCCGTGGCGGATGACGCCGATCTCGACCTTGCCCTCGCGTACGATGCGCACTCCGCCCTCGGCGATGTCACCCTGCCTGCAAACCAGCACCTCGGCCATCAGCCCTCTCTCCCATCACGGCGTTTTTCCGGCCCGGCGGCTAGCGGCGCCAGTTCCAACGCGCCTATTCATGTGATACCATATCATATGGCACCTTAGCATCGCAATTGGCAAAGCTGCCCGCAAGCGGCGCTGCAACAGCAGCCGCGGGACGCATAGGACCGAACCCACGAATGACCCAGGCAACGGGGCGCAAGTCAAAGCGACGCGAGGCAAATCCGCGCGAGACCAAGCGACGCGCGCCCCCTGCCCGTCCGCCCAAGACCGGCATCGGGATGTTGCTGCGCGAGGCCGATGCCGCGTTCAATCGCTATCTCACGGCCCAGCTTGCGACCCATGGCGTCACGTTCGGCCAATTCCAGCACCTGCGCAATCTCTGGGTGGAGAACGGCCTCACCCAGGCCGAATTGTCACGGCGCATCGGCATCGAGGTGGCGTCGTCGACCGCGGTGCTCGATTCCCTCGAATCCGAAGGGCTCGTCACCCGCGTGCGCAATGCCGCCGATCGGCGCAAGGTCAACGTCTTTCTCACCACGGCAGCCGCCACGCTCGAGCCTGCGCTGATGGCGTGCGCGCTCGACGCCAACAGGCGCGCCAGCAAGGGCCTCGGCAAGCGCGAGGTCGCCAAGCTGTTCGCGATCGCCGGCCAGGTCATCGAGAACTTCAAGACGCTGCGCGCCGGGCAGGCACCGCCGCCACGCGGACGCGTGCGGCGGAACATGCCGCGCGCCGCAGAGTGACGCACATTAGGGACCTCTTGGCCCTGCGCAGCCGCCGCCTTGTTCTCAGTCATTTTTCGTCCCTCGCGGGCGCCATATCCAAACGACTTTAGAGATCGGGCTGGGCGAGGCCGCGGGCGCACTCCGACGTACGTCAGCACAATTGCGGACGTACATTTCCCTCAGGGGGCTCCGACCGTTCGGTGGCCATGTCGGCTTCGTGCTTCAAGCTCCAGCCGAGCGCCCGGCAAGCCTCGAACGGAATGGCGAACGATACGTCGAATCCATCCGTGGTCTTGAGCGTGACAATCAGACAATTGCCCGCTCTGGCATCCTCGATCGACCATTCACCGAGACCGAAGACGTAGCGCGCCTCTTCGCTTCCCGTGCGTTTCCTCACCGCACGCGTGAGCAGTTGCGGCAAAGTCATCGCGACGGCCTCGGCCTGCTCGAACGGAAGCTCCACGAATACCGCAGCACCGGAACGATCCGCGAGGCCTAGCTCGACGGTCTCGCCGTCGTCGGTCACGCGACACGTCGTCAGTCTGTTGCTGCGGATTTTTCACGAGCTTATCCATTTCACAGAACGTGCGAAGACGCCCCTCATCCGTTCAAATTGAATCGCGAATTCGCGCGGAGTATTTGTTTGGTCGCATGATCCCTCGGGTCGCGCCCGAGGGCAGGCCTATCCGAAAAGTCTGTCAACTTTTCGGGATCATGCTCACGCGCTCCGATAGCCCAGCACCGCCTTGACCTCGAGGAACTCCTCGAAGCCGAACACGCCGTGCTCGCGGCCGTTCCCGGACCGCTTGTAGCCGCCGAACGGAACGCTCTGGTCGGAAGGGGCGCCGTTGAGATACACCCGACCGGCACGGATGCGTGCCGCGACCTTGCGTGCGCGCGTGACGTCGCCCGACTGGACGTATCCGGCGAGCCCGTAGGTGGTTTCATTGGCGATGGCGATCGCCTCCTCGTCGGTCTCGTAGGTCAGCATCGAGAGCACCGGGCCGAAGATCTCCTCCCGCGCGATCGTCATCGCAGGGGTTACGCCGCTGAAGACGGTCGGGCGCACGAAATATCCGCGGTTGAAGCCGGCGGGGCGACCGGCGCCGCCGCACACCGCGGCCGCGCCTTCCTCCAGGCCGCGCTCGATCAGTCCCTGCACCTTGTCGAACTGGACCTTGCTCACCACCGGACCCATCGTGGTCTGCGGATCGAGCGGGTCACCGAGCCGCACGCTCTCGACGGCACGCCTGGCGATCGCCGCTGCCTCCTCGATCTGCGAGCGATGCACGAGCATCCGAGTGGGCGCCTGGCACGATTGGCCGGTATTCGTAAAGCAGCGCAGCACGCCGGCGGGCACCGCCTTGTCGAGATCGGCATCCGGCAGGACGATGTTCGCCGACTTGCCGCCGAGCTCCTGGGCCACGCGCTTGACGGTATCGGCGGCAGCCTTGGCAACCAGGATGCCGGCGCGCGTCGAACCGGTGAACGACACCATGTCGATATCGGGATGGCGCGAAATCGCCTCGCCGACGGTCGGTCCGTCGCCATTGATCAGATTGAATACGCCGTTGGGAACGCCCGCGTCATGCAGGATCTCGGCGAAGATGATGCCGCTCAGCGGCGCAACCTCGCTGGGCTTGAGCACGACCGTGCAGCCGGCCGCGAGCGCCGGTGCGAGCTTCGACGTGATCTGATTGAGCGGCCAGTTCCAGGGCGTGATCAGGCCGCAAACGCCGATCGGCTCGCGCCGGATCAACGTGCCGCCCATGTAGCGCTCGAACTTGTAGCTCTTGAGCACTTCGAGCATCTGCTTGAAGTGGCCGAGCGCGTTGACCGCCTGAACCTCGCGGGAGAACGTGATGGGCGACCCCATCTCCAGCGTCATCGCCTGCGCCAATTCCTCGAGGCGCGCCTCATAGGCGTCGACGATCTGTTGCAGCAGCGCCAGCCGGTCCTTGCGCGTGGTCTGCGAATAGTCCGGAAACGCCCGGCGCGCGGCGGCGACAGCGCGATCGACGTCGGCGCTGGTGCCGAGGCTGACTTGCCCCGCGACCTCCTCGGTGGCCGGATTCACGACGTCGGAGAGGTGTGGCTCGGCCGGCTCAACCCACTGGCCGTCAACATAGAATCTAGCGTTGTTGGGCATGTTTCTCTCCCGTCGTCCGATCCATCGCGTTCTAAACAACTTCGCTATATACTGGCGAATATAACGTAAGATCAATCCGGCACGTCTTTTTGCGCGACATACCAGCACTGCGGCGCGTTCGGCACAGGTGGTGCGGCGCCAGCGCGACAATTTTGTGCCGGCGCGACGATTGAACCCGCCGGGAATCCCGCTATGTTGGCGCTCGATATGCTTTGGAAGATACAGCGCAATCGGAGGCCGCAATGAGGTTAACCAGGCGTTCATGGCTCGCTCTGCCCGTCGCCGCAGCTCTGACTTGGGCAGCGGGAGCCGGCCCGGTCGCGGCGCAAGACAAGGACGCGCTGGTATTCGCCGCGGCCAGCCTGAAGAACGCGCTCGACGACGTTGCCGCGCAATGGCAGCGGGAGACGGGCAAGAAGGTGGCGATTTCCTATGCCGCCAGCAACACGCTCATCAAGCAGATCGAGCAGGGTGCGCCGGCCGATATCTTCAT